>ENA-OQJC01000321-OQJC01000321.1-human-gut-metagenome-genome-assembly--contig:-NODE-321-length-14901-cov-3.103628_pt1 | contig 14901 bp, 15 predicted proteins | sample MGYA00242600_ERZ504766 | MGnify/ENA primary metagenome ERZ504766 (study PRJEB26092, sample SAMD00036364) | human gut metagenome | host: Homo sapiens | study: EMG produced TPA metagenomics assembly of...
ATGGCCTGCGGCATCGGCGCTTGTCTTGCATGCGTATGCCAGTCCAAGGAAGTGGATGGCCACAGCCATGTGCATAATAAGCGGGTCTGCAAGGACGGGCCGGTATTCTTGGCTACGGAGGTGGAATTATAATGGATACGAGAATTAATCTTGCTGGCGTAGAACTTAAGAATCCGGTCATGACAGCATCCGGAACCTTTGGATCCGGGGAAGAGTATAGCGAATTCGTAGATCTTAACAGGCTGGGGGCCGTCGTCACCAAAGGCGTGGCCAACGTGCCATGGCCGGGAAATGCTACGCCCAGAATCGCGGAGACAAAATGCGGCATGATGAATGCCATCGGACTGCAGAATCCGGGAATCGATGTATTTTGTGAGCGGGATATTCCATTTCTGCGTCAGTTTGATACGAAGATCATTGTGAATGTGTGCGGAAGATCTGCGGAAGATTATTGTGAAGTGGTAGAACGTCTGGCAAATGAGGATGTGGATATGCTGGAGATCAATATTTCCTGTCCAAATGTCAAAGAAGGCGGAATCGCGTTCGGCCAGAACCCAAAGGCGGCAGAAGAGATTACAAAAGCAGTGAAAAAATATGCAAAGCAGCCGGTCATCATGAAACTGAGTCCGAATGTGACCAGTATCGCAGAGATGGCAAAAGCGGTAGAAGCCGGCGGGGCAGATGCTATTTCTCTGATCAATACTCTGACAGGAATGAAGATCGATATCAATCGTAAGACATTTGCGCTGGCAAATAAGACCGGCGGTGTCTCCGGTCCGGCAGTGCATCCGATCGCAGTACGCATGGTCTATGAGGCTGCCAATGCAGTGAATGTACCGATCATCGGTATGGGCGGAATCGAGAGTGCGGAAGATGCCATCGAGATGCTCTTAGTCGGAGCGAGTGCGGTATCCGTTGGAACAGCCAATTTTTATAATCCGACAGTAACCATGGACATCGTAGATGGAATTGAAGCGTACATGAAGCAGAATCATTTCGCAAGTGTGCAGGATATGGTTGGAATCGTAAAATAAGAAAACAAAAAAGTGCGCCCGGATGATAGAATTGTGAAAAGGCATCTGAGATCTGCGCAGAGGTTGTGCCAGCACTGATTGCAAAAAATAAGTGTGTCAGATTTGACATTTGAATAGGGATTTGTTAGTACAAGAATATAAAAAGGCACTACTGATAGTTGGTTAGCCCCAATTATTTAATTACTTAAAAAAGTAACCGCATTCCTTGGGCGAGGGGCGGTTACTTTTTTGATTGATTAATATATGCAATCAGAATCGTTACAATAATACTAAGTATCATTAGTACGATGGAGAGCATTTCAAAATCGCTCATAAGTCAAGCCCTCCTTTCCCAGATTTCCTGCAAGCAAGATTTCTATGTAATCAGAGGGTTCAGTCCCCCTGTTGAAGGACTAACCGCCTACCATTCTCATGTAGTGCCTCGTCTTATTTTATCAAACACATTGTTTGCATGACAAGATATTTTGTCAGAATCCATATATGCAAATAATTTGAAATATAAGTGGCAGCTATGAAAATTATGTTAGTATTATCAAATGCAGAAGGAGATTGTAATAAGCCAATACAACTTACAGACAACAAAGCAAAATCAGAAATGGAAAAGTTGCAAAACTTATAGGAAGATATTATTTAAAGAATAAAATCAACAGATATTCTTTTAGAAAAATTTGCCCCGAATTTGTCCAAAAAGCATTTTGGGGAGATGCAGGAACAGCGAAAACCCGCTAACCACAAGGGCTAACGGGTTTCGTTGTTTTATAGTTATCTAAAGGAATGAGAGTAAAGTGTGACATCTTGGGTCGCCCCAAGATGCCGTTACTTTATGAGGGGGGAGATAGTTGTTTATCAACTATCTGAGTATTAGTATACGGAATAAATGTGTCTAAAGTATGTTAAATCTATTAAAGAAATAGAAAAATTCTTATGAAATTCTTAAAACATGTCAGGATTTTGGAATCCGTATTGTATTCCCGGCATAGATCAGATTTGGATTTTGAATGTTGTTTAATGCCTGCAAAGTGGCAATAGTTGTTCCAAATCGCTGGGCAATTTCACTCAGCGTATCTCCGGATCGTATCACATAAGTGGTATATTGCGGGGCGGGTGGTTTCGGTTTCTGAGACAAATGATTTAGTCCTGCATTTTTTTATAATAGAAGGATAATCAACAAAAACATAGTCCAGATCAACGTCCCCGGATATTCCGGCGATCTCTCCCTGACTTGTGAATTGCCACATCTGGCAGTCTGTATTATCCAGCTTGCTGTTATAAAAAGCGTACCACAGTGCATATCTTGAAGAAAGTGACAGAAGACGGTACATTTTGAGAAAATTCCGGTTGCTGTAATACATTGCAAAATATCCGTTTTTTTCCATTCTGTCACAAAAATTCTGCACAATTTTCCCTACGGTTTCCGGTGTGAAAGTAACTCCGTTTTGTGCGGCATAGTTTATAGATGCCTGTTCAATATCGTAGCATACAGGATAATCGAGACGATAACCAGAGATTGCTTTGAGACAGCCATCAGCTTCCTGGCGTGCAATCTCCGGAGTCAGGGCATAGCAGAACCAATAGACTCCGATCGGGAGACCAATCCGGTTACATTCTGAGGCATTGCGTTTAAATTGTGGATCAATCGTGTTAAAACCATAGCCGGCACGGAGCATGGCAAACTGATAGCCTGCGGCTTTGACCTTTTCCCAATCTACATTTCCTTGAAATTCGCTGACATCCAGTCCTTTTATTTGCATTATATAATCCTTTCATAAAATATAAAAACGGGTTTCTTATGTTTATTATATGAAAAAATGAGGAATATGTGCAGAGTAGCAGTGATTGTTTTTCATAAGGATTATAACGGCATTGTTACAAACAGAAATGAAATCGAATTAAGAATTTCCTAAGATTTTCCCCAATGGCTCTTAAAAAAATGAGAATATCATGTATACTGTAAAGGAGGTGATGAAAATGTATAGTATTTTAGTTTGTGATGATGATAAAGAAATAGTAGAAGCAATTGAAATATATCTTACACAGGAAGGGTATCAGGTTCTGAAGGCTTATGATGGGATGCAGGCATTAAAGATGCTGGAGACGGAAACGGTGCATCTTTTGATTCTGGATGTTATGATGCCGCGTCTGGACGGGATCAGGGCGACTTTGAAGATCCGTGAAACGAACAGTATTCCAATTATCATTTTATCGGCAAAATCTGAAGATGCGGATAAGATTCTGGGGTTGAATATCGGAGCGGATGATTATATGACAAAACCATTCAATCCACTGGAGCTGGTTGCAAGAGTGAAATCTCAGCTTCGTCGTTACACACAGCTTGGCGGGAATGTGAGTAGTACGCAGGAGACGATTTATGAGGTTGGCGGCCTTCGGATTAATGATGATCTGAAAGAAGTAACGGTAGACGGAGAAATGGTGCGCCTTACTCCGATTGAATACAATATTTTATTGCTTTTGATGAAGAATCAGGGAAGAGTATTTTCGATTAATCAGATTTACGAATCCATCTGGAATGAAGATGCAATCGGAGCGGATAATACGGTAGCAGTACATATTCGTCATATCCGGGAGAAGATTGAGATCAATCCAAAGGAACCGCGATATTTGAAAGTGGTATGGGGAGTAGGATATAAGATCGAGAAATTATAGAAGGGAGTTTTTCATGAGTAAATGGTATAAAAGTGCGCTTGTAAAAGGCATTTTGATCTTTCTTTCTGTTCTTTCGGCAATTACGGCACTGCTGAGTCTGGTGATTATTTCCACATATTCTGTAAGTGTAAAAGAAATCTGGAATAAAAAGCCGACAGAGTATACAGATTCCAAAGAATTTGAGAATCAGATGTGCCGGGCTACGATGGATGTTTTAGGTCAGATTTCCTATGAAGATATTTTCGAGACAGATGGAAAATACAATCCGGATAAGCTGATCGATATCATGCAGTATGGATATAACGGAAGGCACTATGATGAAGAGACGGAAAGACTGCGGTATAAACTCTCGGATCTTCAGAAATGGAGTGAGGAGTATCAAAATAACTATGCAACGCAGGAAAATCCCATCGTTGTCTGTCAAAAAGCAGATAAAACCTATCATTACTATTACTGGGATGAATTTTTAAGTCTGCTGAAAAAGAAAACGCTGACAGTGGATATAGACGAATATACATCTGATGAGATCATAAATGCACTGGCTTCTGGCGATGTGAGTCTCAGTCGATTTGCCGGACATGATATTCTGGATGAAAAAGGCGAGACGGTGTACCGGGATTTCTGGGGATTCAGTGGTGCCATTGAAGAAGAGGCGCGGCCGGATGGAGGAAATAATATTCTGGATGTTGTAAATCAGACGCCGCAGCTGAATGGAAAGCTGAGTGAAGTGTATGCACAATTGGGCAGCATCCTGTCAAATCTTTATTATGATTTCCAGTCTTATCAGAACAGTGCAGAATGGACAGAGGGAAATACAAACTTTGCCTATATTTTTGTTGATAAAGAAACAAAAAAAGTTTATACAAATCGCAAGGAATATCAGGATTACAACAGTGTAAAAGAAAATATCTCAGATATTCAGAAAAATGCGAAGTATATGATTGTTCAGCCAAAGCTTTCTGATTTTAAGACCAATATGGATATCACAGCAAATGACTGGAAGGAGTTTGTAAAGTCACAGCGCAGAAACAGCAACGGTGATTTTATTTTTGCAGCGGCAGTAGATACCAGGTTTTCAATACAGGATTCTTTTTATCTGGATAAGAAATTATATGATGAATATGCACCTTATATCAATCGTGCGGTGATCCTGCTCGGTGCGGCAGTATTACTGATAATCGTGAGTTTGATATGGCTGACAGTGATCGCCGGAAGAAACAACCGAAGTGACGGAGTGCATTTGAATGTATTTGACAGATGGAAAACGGAGCTTGCAGCAGTGTTTGTGATTGGGATCTGGATAATTCCGATGATGTTCTGGATGAATAATGGGAATATGGCCCTCGGGTATTTTGCAGAAAGCACGGATTTGATGACTGCAACGATCGGATATTCTTATGAATATGCATCCGGATATGTTCCGACAATGCAAGATATGATCCAACTTGCATGTACAGCGGCTTATACCATGATCATGTTCCTGGTCGGATATCTGAGCCTGGTCCGCAGGATAAAAGCGGGAACGATGTGGAAGAACAGCGTATTGTATGCGTTTTGCAGATTCTTTAGAATATTCTGGAGAAACAGAAATGTGGTGTGGAGAATGGTTGTATCAGGGGTGATACTGATTGGAATCCACTGGATGCTGGCATTATTCAGAACGCCGGGATTTGTGTTGATCACGCTGGCAGCAGATGCATTCATTGTGTATTATCTGGTATTGAATGCGATTGCAAAGAATAAAATCATAAAAGGAATCAAAGCAGTTGCAGGAGGAGATCTGGAATATCAGATTTCTCTGGAACATCTCAGAGGAGAACAGCGTGAAGTAGCAGAAATGCTGAATGATATCGGAACCGGATTGCAGAAGGCTGTGGAAAAAAGCGTGAAAAGCGAGCGTCTGAAAACGGATCTGATCACAAATGTATCTCATGATATCAAAACACCGCTAACTTCCATTATCAATTACGTGGATATCCTGAAACGATCCAATATTGAAGATCCTAAGATACAGGGGTATCTGGAAATTTTGGAGGCAAAAGCACAGCGTCTGAAAACATTGACAGAGGATGTTGTAGAAGCATCCAAGGTGAGCAGCGGGAATATCAATCTGCAGTTGATGGATGTCAATCTGGTAGAGATGATGAATCAGACGACGGGAGAGTTTGCAGAAAAATTTGAACATAAGAATCTGGAGCTGATTCAGACACTTCCAAATGAGCCGGCGATTATTCATGTAGATGGAAGAAGAATGTGGAGAGTATTGGAAAATCTTTATAATAATGCGGCGAAGTATGCAATGCCGGGGACGAGAATTTATGCAGATCTGCGCACTGATAAGGATGAAGTGATATTTTCTTTGAAAAATGTTTCGGAGTATCCGCTCAATTTCTCAGCAGATGAACTGACAGAACGTTTTATTCGCGGTGATATTTCAAGGAGTACCGAAGGAAGCGGACTGGGATTATCGATTGCGAAAAGTCTGGTACAGATGCAGGGCGGAAAACTGGAATTATATCTGGACGGAGATCTTTTTAAGGCGACAGTTCGTTTTAGAAAAGCAGATAAAAAAGAACAAGATTCATGTTTTTTCAGAGAGAATTCTGAAGAAGAGTAGGAGAGGCGGGAATTTTTCCCGTCTTCTTTTAATTTAAGACTTGTTTTATTGCACGAGACTTTATTTTGTTTTACAATAGTTACTGTTCACACATAGCTTATATAGAAAACAAATGATAAGGGGAATCGCATGGAAACGATCAAAAAATTATTATCAGATATTTTAAATATAGAATTTGTTCAGGCAGTTTTGAGCAATCCGAGGAAAAAAGAAGGAATTTTAAAGGTAAAGGTTCGGCCGATCGAGAAAAAAGGCAATTTACTTTTTCAACTGGAGTCTTTTACAAAAACACAGGCATTTCATGAGAATCTGGACCCGATTTCGGCACGAGACCGATTGCTGGAATATATGGAAGAATTCCGGCAGATGCAGGCATCTACAGTGCATATGAATTACACTGTTTTAGTGAGCAAAAAAGGCAAGGTAACCATTCAGAAAAAAGCGTCAAAAGGCAGTGTAAGACCGGTAGAATTGTCACATAATAGAAGTAAGAAATATATTTTAGAGGAAGGAATTCCGGTTCCGTTTCTCCAGGATCTGGGTGTGATGACAAAGGATGGAAAAATTGTACATTCCAGATTTGATAAATTCCGGCAGATCAACCGGTTTTTGGAATTTATTGAGGATATTCTTCCAAAACTTGAGAAAGACAGAGAGATCACGATTCTGGATTTTGGATGTGGAAAATCGTATCTGACATTTGCCATGTATTATTATCTGCATGTTCTGAAGGAATACGATATCCGTATCATCGGGTTAGATCTGAAATCGGATGTCATTCATCATTGTAATGAGTTAAGCCGCAAATATGGATATGACAAACTGGAATTTCTGGTGGGAGATATCGCGGATTATGAAGGTGTCAGAGAAGTGGATATGGTTGTGACGCTTCATGCCTGTGATACAGCGACAGATTTTGCACTTGCCAAAGCGGTGGGATGGAATGCGAAGGTCATCCTGTCGGTTCCATGCTGTCAGCATGAATTGAATGGGCAGATGCAACGGGAAGGAGCCGGATATGATAAGCTGGCGCCGATTCTGGATTATGGTCTTTTAAAAGAGCGGTTTGCGGCGCTTCTGACAGACGGACTTCGAGCGAAATATTTGGAGCAGTCTGGTTATGAGACTCAGGTTCTGGAATTTATCGATATGGAACATACGCCGAAAAATATTCTTCTGCGTGCAGTAAAGACGAATCAGGCAAAACAGGGGAGTGAAAGCCAGGTTTGGGAGTGCAGGAAATTTTTGGGGATTGACCCAATGCTGGGAGTGTTATTAGATAAGGGGACAGAATCATGAAAAAAAGAATGAGAAAGGCAGGAATACTCCTTGTAGTATTTGTGGCAGCAATTTTTGTCAGCAGTCTGTTTATGAACAATGGTGTAGACGATCAGATCATCGATCTGGGAGATCCTACACTTCCGAGAATCTCATTTCAAAAGGAAGGCAGGACTGTGAATGCTCTGGCCGGCTATGTAAATGAGATGGATGTTACGGCAATGCGGGACACCATTACACCATTGGAGGCAAACGGAACACTTCAGATGCAGATTGAAGAGTTTGGAAATAAAATCACAGGTGTTGAATATAAAGTGTATTCGCTGAATGGAGAGGAAACCTATCTGGAAGGCAAACAGAAGGATATTTCTGATGAGACGATTTTGCTGGATCTGCAAAAAGGTCTTCCGGATGAAGTTTCAGAAGCTGTTCTGGAAGTGATTCTTTCTATGGAAGAGGAACAGGTTCACTTTTATACCAGAATTACAAGACCGGATGAACTTTCTTTAAAAGAATGTCTGGATTTTGCCCAGGATTTTCATGCAAAGACACTGGGAAAAAGACAGTCAGGAGGAATTGGAAAACTATCTTGAAACGAGTGCAGAAGGGGACAATACAACTTACCAGACTGTTACCATCCATTCTGATGCAGATCATGTGACATGGGGAAATCTGAGTCCGCAGGTGGTTGAGGAACCGGAGTGGAGCATTAAAGAGAGCAATTCCGTCTATACGTCGCTGCTTGCACAGTATCAGGTGACATGTGCCGGAGATACGGGAGAGATCGAGACGTATGATGTCCGCGAGTTTTTCAGGATTCGCTACGTGCAGGGGGAAATCTACCTTTTGGATTATAATCGGAAGATGGAACAGATTTTTGATGCAAACCAGAAAGTGCTGGATCAGAACGGAATTCTTCTTGGTATAGCATCGTCCGATATATCGTATGAAACAAATTCGTCAGGAAATATTGTTTCTTTCGTGAGAAATGGAAATTTATGGACATACAATGCAAAGCAGAATGAGCTTGCACAGGTATTCAGTTTTAGCAATATTGAGGAAATGATGCTCGAAGCAGGTATGACCAGCATAATATCCGGATCATCAGTGTGGAAAAGAATGGAAGTACTGCGTTTGCAGTTTATGGGTATATGAATCGCGGAGCACATGAGGGAGAAGTCGGAGTTGATATTTACTATTATGATATTAGAAAAAAATGTAGTACAGGAAAAAGCGTTTATTCCAAGTACAAAATCATTTGCAATCGCAGAGGAAGAGCTTGGAAAAATGGTGTATTACAATCAGGATCAGAATCTTTTGTATATTCTGGCAGGCGGAAAGTTTTACAAGATAGATCTGACAAAAGATGAGCAGACAGTGTTGGCAAAAAATCTGGAAGAAGGGCAGTATACGGTGTCTGCAGACGGGCATTTGATCGCATACCAGACGTCAGGAACGATCAATACCGCACAGGAAATCAAGGTATTGAATCTGAAAACAGATGAAGAAAATGCTGTAGCCGCAAAATCAGGGGAAGCAATCAGACCGCTTGGATTTATCGGATCAGATTTTGTGTATGGATATCTGCGGCAGGAAGATGTCGGTCATACGGCAGCGGGAGGGGAACTGTTCCCGATGTATGAGCTGGAGATCAGAAATTCAGAAAATGAAGTGATGAAGACATACTCAGCAGATAAGATTTATATATCCGATGTATTTATTGAAGAAAATATGATGACTCTGAACAGGGTTGTAAAATCAGGAGAGACTTATACAGTTACCAGTCAGGATTATATCAGCAGTAACGAAGAAAAGAAGACAAAAAGTATAACTCTGGAAGCTTTCAGTACAGATTTAAAAGAAAAGCAGATGCGGCTGACTTATGAAAAAGGAATTTCCGATACTGTTCCTAAAATCCTGCGTCCGAAGCAGGTGGTGGGGAAAAAGCCGATCACGATCACGCTGAATGACAAGTCGAAGTCTGAAAAGTACTATGTATATGGAATGGGAGAACTGGTTGCGATTTACGATAAGGCGGCTTATGCAATTCAGAGAGCAGAGCAGATTTCGGGAGTAGTAATCTCATCAGAACAGGCATATGTATGGGAAAAAGGCAACAGAGATCTGGTTTATGATACAGAGACAGCACCGTTTGGAAATGGAGAAGGAAAGACCTCTCTTCAGACCTGTGAAGAGGTGATGGCAGCGTATAATGCCAAAAAAGTAGACCTGACCGGATGTAGTCTGGAACAGGTTCTGTATATTATCAACAAGGGCCTTCCGGTCATTGCGATGACAGATGCCAATCATGCGATCCTGCTGACAGGATATAGTATGACGGATATCACTTACATCGATCCAAATACAGCATCCCAAAATACAGTTTCGATTGAACAGATGAGCGCTATGATAGCAGGAAGTGGAAACACGTTTATCGGTTATATGAAATAACAGAAAAAGGAAGAAGTCTTTGAGAGAATTTATTCTCTGTGAAAGAACTTCTTCCTTTTTGTTACTGACGGAAAATAACTGTCTTATATTTATTCAGAGCGGTGTAGACAATCATACCCAATATTCCACATGAGAGAACTTCACCAATTCCCACGGTAAGCATCTGGAATGGAATTGGAAGCAGAATCTGATATCCATAATAAAGAACAAATGGAATCAGAACTGTATTTGCAATAATCGGCGGCAGTGGTGCGAGCCATTTGCTGCGGTTTCTCAGAAGATAGGTGAAAATAGCACCGAGCAGAGTTGCCATGCTTCCGACAATAATGTCAGGAAGAATTGCGCCTCCTAAAATATTTCCGATCAGACATCCCACAAAGAGTCCGGGAATTGCAGCCGGAGTGAAGGCGGGCAGGATGGTCAGTGCTTCTGCGATACGAAACTGAATCTGTCCGAAACTGATCGGGGCAAATACGATGGTCAGGACCACATAAATCGCAGCGATCATTGCTGACTGTACCAGAAACAGTACGCTGATTGTTTTTTCTTTTTTCATAGATCAAAATCTCCTTTAGTTTTATTTTACGTGTGGAAGGTCTCGAACACACGATAGTTGATTGCTGGAAATGCCTTAAATACGCCACTTTCAGCAGGTGGAATTGTAGCACAGACAAGCGTAAAAATCAAGCTGTACCCACAATTTACCCACAATGAGAATAAAAGCACTCGATCCGGGGAGTGCTTTCATTTATTTTGTTTAGCTTTAGCTCGGCGTCTTCTTTGCGCCATGCGGTCATTGCAAGTATCAGAAGCCGGAGACATTGAACAGGATGCAAGCATTATCATTTTGTTGTGGAATCTGGACAATGAGGATAAGACCAGGAAAGGTCTGAAAGTGGATAAGAACCGGCAGGAAGAACTAGGGAAGATTGTATACCGCTTTGATGGAAATGAAATGCGATTCCAGGAAACAGAAGAGGAACTCAAAAGCAAAGATGGATTCAAGACGGTACGGACACCGACACCGTTTGATTAAAAGATGGGCAGCGTAAAATTATTAAAAGGCAGTGAAGAATTTGAAATGTTTCAGGACTATTGGAAAATGATGCAATCAGTCTGGAGCGTAGAGAACACAAAGGAATACTGGGAGAAAGTAGTAGAAGATACCGACAGATTTTACAGGAAGTACCAGACAAAGTTCTCGAAAGAATTAGCACTGGCACTTGCAAACGAATTGGAAAGGAAAGCGAAACATGAAGCAGAGATGTAGAGTAATGATCCCGGCACAAGCACCGGAAACAAAGCAGAGCAGACTACTGTTCAAGAAAGAATGGGTATCCATTTTGGCAGATGCAGGGGAACGAGTTGGGGAGAATGAAGAAACATTCCATGAGGTGGAAGGGGAACTGATAGAGTTTCGGGAAACATCGGGAATTGTAGTTTTAAAGGGCGGCATCCTTGCGTCAGTTCCAATGTATCGAATTCAAATGTTAGAAGCGTAGGAGGAAAACAAAGTATGAGCAAATTATTTTTTGAAATGACAGAAACAGAAGCACAGTTACAGAATATTTTAAACAGTCTGGAATATGCGCAGTACCAGATGTCAACCGGGATCAACGGATACGGCAACGGCACTATGACAAGAGAAGAGCATCAAGAAACAGAGCGGAGCGTGCTGAGTTCGTTAGGGGTAGCTATGAGCGGTATACAGAAGCTGATCGGAGAGTATGCATCACTGGAAGAAGATGGACTGTTGCCAGAAATGGCAGCGGAAGAAATCATGCAGATCAATGCAGAAAGCGTGGATCAGTACGAAGCAATCCAGAAAGCCTTCCGGCTTGGAATGGAGAAAGCGAAGTCAGAGAATGTTGTAGAACATCCGGTATATGGATCAGAGGACATGGAAGAGTTGAGACAGTGCGTTTTGATCGATCTGGAAGATTGCATGACAAAAGACCGGGAGACCGGAGAAAAGGGAGAAGCTCTTTGCATGACGTTCCAGAACGAAGAAGGGAAGTATATTATTATCAAGCACACTATAACAAACTTATTTTTCATCTTTAAGGCGTAATAAAAGAGGTCTTGGAATAAAGGAATCTGACGTATTTTCCATCAAATTGTTTTATCCTGAGACCTCTTGTGTTATCATATGGTTTTGTAACCATGAAATTAAGAAAGCAGAAACCTCCCCTACCAAAGTTTAGTTTCTGCCTTCACCTAAACATAGCTCTCGCTACATTCATACATACCTATGATAACAGTTAAAACAGAAAACTACAACCTTATTTCTCAGGATTTTTACAATAAAACAATAGATTCCCTTGATCTGAACCTTATTTCATGTGTCTGCGGTCACTCCGGCTGTCTCATCCGTCATGGCTCTTATAAACGCAGCATCCAGCTTGCTGACAGGATCCTCTCCCTTTCCGTTGTTCGTGTGTACTGCAAAATCTGCGGACATACCCATGCATTACTGCTTTCATCCATGGTCCCGTATTCCCAGATCCCCCTGGCCCTGCACGTCCGTCTGATTCAGCTATTGCAACAGAATCCAGAGCAATTCAGATTAGAAAGAGTGGAACGGGTGAAGGGTACTATTGTGTCTAAAGAATATTTCTTTCCAAAAAGATTCGTTACAATTCGGTCAAGAGATATTAAGCGAGAATTAACAGAAGAACAGCGGAAAGAAATTGCAGAACGGCTCAAGAAGTTATCATAAAATCAATTCTGCGCTTTAAAACTCCATACAGGATAGAGGAAATTATAGTTTAAATCTATTCAGTGAGGAAAATGTTAGGGTAAAGGGGTAAAATTGATTTTTCATTGAAATACTACAGTAAATACAGACCGTTAGAAAATGGGATGCATTGGCAGCAGAGAAATTGAAAGCAAGTTGAGAATATGCTATAATCTCGGCATGGGAAACCAAAGCCGGGCGGCTTACCCTCTTTTACGGAGGGGCGACCCTCCAGACGAAAGAAAGGAGGGCGATGCCAATGTGTGTTACATATACTGATCTGATTCAGTTGTTAATATTCATTGTTGCCCTTGTTAGTCTTTGTTATGAGATTTTCAAGGATAAACGAAAATAGCCGCCATTACTGCGAATAATGACGGCTGTTTGTAAAAACAGTTTCTAAATTTTCGGGGTAAGCCGCTTGCGGTTTCCCTTTTTATATCTTCAATATAGCACATCTGTATCAATTCTGCAAGATAATAGGTTACATTTTACAGTCCCTAACCCGGATAAACCGGAAAAGTTATTTTTATTTTCTATCCCTTGTGTTATTCTAAAGAAAAAGGGGGTTTTTATATGTTACTCACTGATAAATACGCTGATAAAATTCATGGCATCATTACCTGTTATGACCGCATGATCATTCAGGGATATATCCCAAACTGGAGCCATGCGGAAGCAATGACTGCCTATATGAAACTCAACGGTATCCGTATTTTTGATTATCCCACCAGTTTCTCCCAGCCCCTTACGGAACAGGTCCGTCAGAATGCGGAAAAGATTGCTCACGAAAATGGAATGGAAATTGAGTTCATCCGAAAACTCCATGCTTTTCGAAAAGATGACCGCATCCAGAACATCATTGCCGAAACCGGAAAAACGGAAGGTCTGATCCATATCTTTTCTGCTATGGAATGCTGTAATACCTACAGGCCCTGGCATGATAAAACAACTGGGAAGACCTTCCTGAAGTTTGACCAGAGCAAGTGTCTTCATTACTATTTCTATTTTATCGACAGGGAACTTGGCCTTTGCTATCTTCGTGTCCCTACATGGCCGCCTTTCCGTCTTCAGTTTTACATGAACGGTCATAACCTGCTCGCCTATAAGCTTGATAAAAAACAGCTTTCTTACCGGATGCAGGACAACGCGTTCCTTGAAATCTCCGATATTGAAACTGCTCAGAAACTTTCTGACCGTATCAACCCGCAAGGGCTCCATAAAGTTCTCGATGTCTTTGCCAGACGCTACAGTCCCGTTCCGGAATCTCTCGGGCTGGGTTATACCTGGACGGTTCAGCAGATCGAATGTGCCACGGATATCATGTTCCGTAAGCCGGAATACCTGGCACCAATCTATGATGAAATCATCCACACTGCGATATATACTGTGAAGCCTGACAACATCGCCACTTTCCTTGGACAGCGAATCACTTATAACTGTACCAAAGAGATTGGCACAAACTATAATCAGCGCATCCTCGGAACGAGGATCAAGCACCACATGGGTGATGTGTCCATAAAAATGTATGACAAGTTTGGCTGTGTACTGCGAATTACAGATATCTTGAATTTATCTCATCCTTTGATGATCACAGCAGCGGCCGGAAGAAATTGGATGAAGTCAGTCATTCCCGGAGGGAAAAGGAACGAACCTATCGCGGATTCAACTTTTTTGATTCTCGTGATCTGTCTGTACTGGAAGCCATCAGCAAAGGGGAATACATGACATTCGGGATACAAGGAAAACAGATCCGCCAGCATCTTCCGAAAATCACTCCGTCTGCCATGACAAGGATCTTTAAACGTCTGAAAGTCCATGGACTGATTGAAAAAATCCCAGGATCCTATAAATATTTGATAACGGCTCTTGGAAAAGAGATCATAGCTGCTGGTTTATCGATAAAAAACCTTATCCTTGTTCCGGCGCTTACATCTTGATTTTCCTGATGCCGAAATTTTGCCATTTTGCGTAGAAAATCATTTATAAGGTACCTAAATTACCCTCTGAATTTGTTTTTAAATTTGGAGGGATTTTTTTATGTCCTTTTTTCGGGCAGTTATCTATCTGCTCATACGAAGCAAAATTTATCAATACATAGCATATCAGAGAACGGCAGG
>ENA-OQJC01000326-OQJC01000326.1-human-gut-metagenome-genome-assembly--contig:-NODE-326-length-14807-cov-3.438896_pt1 | contig 14807 bp, 15 predicted proteins | sample MGYA00242600_ERZ504766 | MGnify/ENA primary metagenome ERZ504766 (study PRJEB26092, sample SAMD00036364) | human gut metagenome | host: Homo sapiens | study: EMG produced TPA metagenomics assembly of...
TAATTCATCCCTTTTACTGTCTGTCACATTAAATGTGACGGGTGCATCTTTTAGATGCTGTTCTTAAAAAATCTTCTCTTAAGAAATTTTCAAGGTTGTTGTCTATTGTTTAATTATCAAGGTTCTTTGTTGTTTCTTTTCTCCAGAAGCAACTCTGATATTTTATCATGTTGTTTTCTGTTTGTCAAGAACTTTTTGTTTTATTTTTTGTGATTCTTTTCAAACTTTCGCTTGTTTCGAATCAGCTTTAATATATTATCACGTGTATCTTCGTTTGTCAACACTTTTTTGAATCTTTTTTAATTCATTTTGATAATACATTTTAGTGCATAGGCACCAAACGGAGAAAGAGGGATTTGAACCCTCGCGCCGGTTTCCCGACCTACACCCTTAGCAGGGGCGCCTCTTCAGCCTCTTGAGTATTTCTCCTCGCCTGAATTTCTGTAATATCTTACAGCATTTATTCAGTTGTGCACCAACAGTGCATATGTGATTATACTAGACTGTTGTCACAATGTCAATGTCTAAATTCTAAACTTTTTTATTTTCTTTTTCTTTGTATTTCTTTGATTTGTTGTTATGTCCGCCTTAGTGTTCCATTTTCATGTGCAATTGTCGTGCTTATTCAAAAGGAATCACAGCTCCGTCATAGGTTTTTTCGATATATTCTTTAATCTCATCTGATTTCAATGCCTTTACAAGAGCCTGTATCTTTTCCTCTTTTTCATTTCCCTCTTTTACTGCAATAATGTTTACATATGTTTTTGCAGCCTCAGAATCTGATTTTTCATATGCAAGCGCATCTTTGGCTACAGAATATCCTGCTTCCAGCGCATAGTTTCCATTTAGTACTACATATGCAGTTTCTCCGGTCACTCTTGCTACCTGTGCAGCTTCCAGTTCTACAATTTCTACATTATATGGATTTTCTTCAATATCATTTACTGTTGCATTGAGTCCTGCCCCGTCTTTTAATGTGATAATTCCATTGTCCTGTAAGAGAAGCAATGCTCTGGCTTCATTTGTCGTATCATTTGGCACTGCGATTTTATCACCTTCGGAAATTTCATTCAGATTCTTTTTTGTTCCTGGATAAATTCCAAATGGCTCATAATGGATATCTCCTGCATCTACCAGATGAGTTCCTTTTTCCTCATTGAAACTTTCCAGGTATGGCACATGCTGGAAATAGTTTGCATCAAATTCTCCGCTCTCTACAACTTCATTTGGCTGCACATAGTCATCAAACACTGTCACTTCCAGCTGATATCCTTCTTTTTTCAGAATCGATTTTGCCTGTTCCAATATTTCAGCGTGTGGAGTTGCAGATGCTGCTACTTTAATCGTCTTTGCATCTTCACTGCTGCCTTTCTCCTCTGCTTTTGAATTACTTTGGCATCCTGTCAGTACTCCTAATGTTAAGATCCCTGTTAATATAATTGCTGTTACCTTTTTCTATATTCTCTCTCCTTTTCCCTTTTGTTTTTGCTGTTTTTCTATTTTCTTTTATCCAGTACAGATGCAGCTTTCATTCCCGCCGACTGGAAAATCTGAACCAGTATCACAAGCAGAACAACTGTCACGATCATGATTTCAGACTGATATCGATAATATCCATAACGGATGGCGATATCTCCAAGTCCACCGCCACCTACAGTTCCTGCCATAGCTGAGTATCCGAGAATCGTCCCTATTGCAATTGTCGCTCCTGTGATCAGAGATGTTCTTGCTTCTACGAGAAGAACCCTGGTGATAATTTTGAAATTTCCTGCTCCCATTGCTTTTGCAGCCTCAATCACTCCCTCATCCACTTCTTTAACCGAAGATTCCACCATTCTTGCAATAAACGGCACTGCTGCCACCACCAGTGGAACAATGGTCGCCGATGATCCGTAGCTTTGCCCCACGAGCAATCTCGTGAGCGGTATCACAAGGATCAAAAGGATCAGAAACGGGATGCTTCTCACAATGTTTGAAATAAGATCTAATATCTTATATAACACTGCATTTGGTTTCAAACCGTCTTTATCTGATACTGCCAGGCAGATTCCCATTGGGAGACCAAGAACATATCCCAGAATCGTAGATGCCAGTGTCATATATAAAGTTTCTTTTACTCCATTTAAAATCATTAAGATCACGTCTTCACTCCACATCATCCGTCACCTCCTCCAGTTCAATGCCACATGTTTTTAAATAGTTCTGCATTTCCTCTGCCTGTCTGCTGTCTCCTGCAAACTCCAGAATCATTTCGCCTTTTGCAACACCTCCGATATTTCTTGTGTCTGCCCGCAGAATGTTGACCGGTTCCCGGAACTTTAAGATCATATTAGCGATCACTGGCTGGAACGCCGAATTTTCTGAAAATACAATTCGTACTTTTCTGCCGCTCTGAATCAGATCTTTTGTATTGCCGGAAGATTCTGCTCTGCCGACATCATCCCCTTCATCTTTTCGGATTAATTCTCTTGCCACATCTGATTTTGGATGACTGAATATCTCGGACACACTTCCTGTCTCCACAATTTCTCCTGATTTCATGATCGCTACATGAGAACAAATTTTTCTGACCACAGACATCTGGTGGGTAATGATCACAATCGTAATATTAAATTTCCGGTTGATTTCCTGTAACAATTCCAGAATCGATGCTGTTGTCTGTGGATCCAAAGCGCTTGTAGCTTCATCACATAACAAGATTTTAGGCGATGTTGCAAGTGCTCTTGCAATTGCAACTCTCTGTTTTTGACCACCTGATAATTGAGAAGGAAATGCATTTGCTTTTTCCTTCAATCCTACGATTTCCAGAAGTTCTTCCGCTTTTTCTCTTGCTTCCTTTTTCTTTTTGCCCTGGATATACATCGGAAAACACACATTTTCCAGTACTGATTTCTGCATCAGAAGATTAAAATGCTGAAAGATCATTCCAATCTGTTCTCTTTGCTTTCTCAGTTCTTTCTCTTTCAGCCCGCCCAATGCACGTCCTTTTATCAATACATTTCCGGATGTAGGCTGCTCCAGAAAGTTCATACATCGTACCAATGTACTTTTTCCTGCTCCTGACATTCCGATAATTCCGTAAATTTCTCCTGATCTTATTGTCAGGCTTACATTTTTTAACGCCTGAACAGTTCCTTCCTTGGAAGAATATGTTTTGGACACATTTTCAATTTTAATTTCCGCCATTGCTTTTTCCTTCCATTTTTTATTCGTTTTCCCTTATTCTGTTTGGGATGTATTTAACTATATCATTTTAGTTGGAAATGTGTTAATTCCAAAAAATACAACCAGTAATAGTTTTTTCCTATTACTGGCTGTGATATTTTAATTGATATCCAACGTTTTGTCTTTATATTTTGATATTTCTTCCAGATATTTTTTCCCTAGTGGACTGATTGCAACTCCGCTTCTGACCAGGTATCCAATGGTCATCACTTCATCTGATTTCAGCTTTACTGCACAATACTCTTCCCCGTTGAGTTCCTCGCAGATGATACCGGAACATAAGGTATATCCATTCAATCCTACCATAAAATTCAGAATCGTCGCCCGATCGTCTACCTTGATCAGCTGCTTATATTCAAATGTACTCAGCACTTCTTCTGCAAAATAGAAGGAATTGTAAGTCCCTTGTTCAAAAGACAGACAAGGGTATTCATTTAGCTCTTCCAGTTCAATTTCTTTCCGATTTGCCCAGGGATGTCCTTTCCACATATACACATAAATACTGCACTTAAGAAGTTCATGAAATTCAAGATTACACTCATGGAATAATTTTGTCAGTACTTCCGGTTAAACTCATTGACATACAGAATCCCGATCTCACTTTTGAAATTCTTGACGTCCTGAATCACGTCATATGTTTTTGTTTCATGGACAGCAAACTCGTATTCTTCCATGCCGAATTGTCTCACCATCTCTACAAAGGCATTTACTGCAAATGTATAGTGCTGCATTGATACGCTGAATTTCTTTTTTTGATTTTCTTTTTCCACGTATTTGGATTCGATCAGCTGGTACTGCTCCACAACCTGCCTGGCATACCCGATAAATTCCTCGCCCTCCGGCGTAACAGACACGCCTCTGTTGGTTCTTCGAAACAGATCAAGCCCGATTTCTGTCTCCAGTTCTTTGATTGCTGAGGATAAGCTCGGCTGGGAAATAAACAGTCTTCTCGCCGCTTCATTCATAGATCTGGCATGTGCAACAGTGATCGCATATTTTAACTGTGTTAATGTCATCGTATTTCAGCCCTTTCCGGACAATTTTCATCAATTATTTTCTGGATACGGTCATGTACGATTTCTGCAATCTCCGTAGTTTTCATATTTTTGTATTCTTCATAATACAGCGGTTCTAAAAAGTGTACCTGTACCGTAACCTGACTGATTGTTTTCGTATCGAATGGTTTAAAAGAATCAATCAATGCAACCGGAACAATCGGACATTTTGCTTTGGTTGCAGCTTTAAAGCTTCCGCCTTTGAAGGAGCCGATCTGATTTCCATTTTTAGAACGGGTTCCCTCGGCAAAAATCAGATAGTTCTTTCCATTTTGAACTTCCTTTGATACGTCAATGATCACCTGCATAGACTGCCTGATATCTTCCCGGTCTATCATATATGCATGCATGCAGGAAAAGACCTGCTTTAAAAACGGAACATCCTTCACTTCTTTTTTGGCTACTACAGAAAACGGATATGGACATGCGTCTAATATGGCCAGCACATCATACATTCCCTGATGGTTCGGAAAAAACATAAATCCGTTCTCTTTTGGAAGATTTTCTGCACCATGTTCTTCTATTTTTACATTTCCGCCTTTGTTGGCACGAAAAACAATCCACTTTAAAAACTTAACATGTTCTTCCAGTGTATAGTTTTCCGGGTGTGCCGCTCTGTGACACAATTTGATCCACATGTACGGAACCAGTAAGATATTCCGAAACACCATTAATAAAATACGTTTCATTTTTTCTGCTCCTGAAATTACTCATTTTTATAGGTGCAATACTCTTTGATTGCACTTTCATATAAATTATTGCCCTCACTGTCTATGACAACGATTACCGGAAAGTTTTCTACCTGAAGCTTTCGAATTGCTTCTGTCCCCAGATCATCATATGCAACAACTTCTGATTTTGTGATACATTTTGACAGCAACGCTCCTGCGCCTCCTACTGCCGCAAAATAGACTGCGCCATTTCTGATTACAGCATCAATCACATCCTGTGTTCTTTTTCCTTTTCCGATCATCGCACCCATCCCAAGATCCAGAAGCTGTGGTGTATATTTATCCATGCGGCTGGCCGTTGTCGGACCTGCAGAACCGATAGGACGTCCTTCCCTTGCCGGAGACGGTCCCATATAATAGATAATCTGATCCTGGATATCGATCGGAAGATTTTCCTGATTCTGCAGTGTTTCATACATTCTTTTATGCGCAGCATCCCTCGCTGTATAAATAGTTCCTGTAATATATACATAATCTCCTGATTTCAGAGTTTTTAATTCTTCTTTTGAAATCGGAGCCTGCAAATGTCTTTCCATAATGCTTTCCTTTCTGTTTTTCTTTTAAAGTTCACGAACGACATGTCTGTTTACATGACAGCAGATATTGATTCCTACCGGAAGCCCTGCAATATGTGTCGGATATGTATTAATATTAACTGCAAGCGCAGTAGTTGTTCCTCCAAGCCCGCCGGGTCCGATTCCAAGGCTGTTGATTTTCACAAGCATCTCCTCTTCCATGTCTTTTACATATGGAATGTCAGAATGTACCCCCACTTCTCTTGTCAGAGCTTCTTTTGCCATCAGCGCACATTTTTCAAAGGTTCCCCCGATTCCTACTCCAACTACCATCGGAGGACAGGCATTCGGACCGGCGTCCCTGACTGCCGTCAGAATCGCATGTTTTACTCCCTCAATACCTTCTGCCGGCTTCAACATAAATACACGGCTCATATTTTCGCTTCCAAATCCTTTTGGTGCTACTTTTATCTTCACCTTATCTCCTGCAACGATTTTGGTATGGAGCACTGCCGGTGTATTATCTTTTGTATTTTCACGGATTAATGGATCTTTTACCACAGATTTTCTTAAAAAACCTTCTGTGTACCCCTGTCTGACCCCTTCATTGACTGCCTCTTCCAGAAGGCCACCCTCCAGATGCACATCCTGCCCGATTTCCAGAAATATAACTGCCATTCCGGTATCCTGACAGATTGGGATCATATCATCAGCCGCAATTTTTAAATTTTCCTGCAGCTGTCCCAATATCTGTTTTCCAAGCGGTGATTTTTCATCCTGCTCCGCCTGTTTCATTGCTGTGTCCATATCTTTTGACAGATAGTGGTTTGCTTCAATACACATTTCTTTGATATTTTTTGAGATTTCTCTCACATCAATTGTACGAATCATAATGCCTCCTAGAATTTTTTACAATCATCAGGTTTCTGTTTTCACTATCCAGTATTATAGTATAGTTCCTTCAAAATTGAAACAAAAAAAGAGAGCCAGATGCTCTCTTTTGAGGTTTCGGCTCTCTTTCGGGAAGGGGGTGATACAATCCAGTTATCCTATTTTTCTTGATTTTCGATAAATGATCGCTCCTACAATAATGTTGAGTGAGATCAGCAGTCCAATCACCCATTTTGCATAGTCGTTATCAAAATCACCAGTCTTGACTGCTGGAACCAGGGCTTTACATACTACACATCTTCCATCACGATATATGTGTCCTGTTACTGCAATCGTCACCTTCTCCAGTGTTGTTTCGTTCTTTCCATCTTTATCCAGATATAATTTTCCGCAAGTCTCACACCGGTAGTATGCTTTATTTCCGGCTTCTGTACATGTGGTTTTTCTCCTGTACTGCTGTCATGCTGTGCTCATGTGGTTTTACATAATCCGGATCGATCTCGCCGCAAACAGTACAGATTCCATCCTGATACTGATGTCCCGTCGGAGGAAGCGTAATCTCTTCTACCGTTGTCTCCTCTGTTCCCGCCTTGTCGAGATACAGCTTTTTGCAGGACTGACACTGATAGCAGGCTTTATATCCGGCTTCTGTACATGTCGGCAGTTTTTCCTGAACCACCAGCATATCGTGCTGATGCTCTTCTGACTGTCTTGCCGTGAACGAGAATGTTACAATCCGATACCATCCATTCTCTGATTCTTCAACCTTTGGTGTTCCCTGTACTTCATTTCCAGGAAGCACAGTAATCAGCTCCGGCGCTGCGAATTGATATCCTTCTTTTGCTTCATATGTTACATGAAGCTCATACTCACCTTCCTCAAATTTATCTGTTGACAGTAACGTGTTTTCTCCGTTCTTCGTCGTCCATTCAACCATATTGATAAAATAGTGTGCACCGGCAGGAACCTCTAATTCATATGACGGCATTTCTCCGATGACCGGCCAGGTTATATGATTTGTATTGATGATCGTAATCTCTTGTCTTCCCTCAGCCGGATTTTCATCACTTGTTTCCGCCGCCTCTGCAACTGAAAAAATCATAACTGCAAACATACAAACTGCTAAAGGTAGTGCCAGCCAACTCTTTGCCTTTTTCATAATCTCACGCTCCTCTCCCTGATTTCATTTTAATCATTGGTTTTCTGGTTTCCTTTGTGTGCACTTTATTTTGTTATATGGTTCTTTTTTCTTTATTATACTACAATTCTATATTTCTATCTATATTTTCTTTATATTATTTATTTTTTCATATTTTATCTGATTATTTTCCTTTAAAAAAACCTCCGCATATCATGCGAAGGCTTTTTCTCTTTATTCTTCTATTGGAGTTTCTGTCTCTTCCTCATCCTCAGAAATTTCGATTTCTTCTCCATCGATCTCTGCAGATGCTTTTCTTACTTTTGCGATACTTGCAACTTTTTCATTCTCAGGCAGATTGATCAGTTTTACACCGGATGTGATTCGTCCGTATACAGAAATGTCAGAACACTTCATACGGATCACGATTCCTTCCGTATTGATCATCATGATCTCGCTGTCTTCATCGACCGCTTTCATGCCGACCACATCGCCTGTTTTTTCCGTGATCTTATAGCATTTTACACCTTTTCCACCACGGTTCTGTCTTGTAAATTCATCCATATCGGTAAGTTTGCCCATACCTTTTTCAGATGCAATGAGCAGATATTTTCCTTGATTGCTGATCTGCATTCCGATCACTTCATCATGATCTCCAAGGTTCATGCCACGCACTCCCATAGAAACACGGCCTGTCGGACGCACATCCTTCTCACTAAACCGGATACACATACCGTATTTTGTAACCAGGATCACATCCTGTTCATCATCTGTAATCTTCACTTCGATCAGTTTATCATCTTCTCTGAGAACGATCGCAGCCAGTCCGGTCTTTCTGACATTTGCATAATCTTTAATCGGAGTCTTTTTCACAAGACCTTTTTCTGTTGCCATCAACAGATACTGTCCATCCTCGTACTCCCGGATTGGAATCATTGCTGTGATCTTCTCATCCGGCATCAGCTGCAGCAGATTGATGATCGCCGTACCACGCGCAGTTCTGCTTGCTTCCGGAATCTCATAGCCTTTCAGACGATACACACGTCCTGTATTTGTAAAGAACATGATATAGTGATGTGTTGTCGTAATAAACAGTTCCTTGATATAGTCATCATCCAGGATCTGCATTCCTCTGATTCCTTTTCCGCCTCGGTTCTGACTCTTGAATGTATCCATGGACATTCTCTTAATGTATCCCATTTTTGTCATGGTGATCACCACATTTTCTCTTGGGATCAGATCTTCCATGGAAATATCAAACTCATCAAATCCGATGGATGTTCTTCTCTCATCTCCATATTTCTCGGAAATGACAAGAATCTCCTTTTTGATCACACCAAGAAGCAGTTTTCGGTCAGCAAGGATCGCTTTTAATTCCCCGATCTTCTTCATCAGTTCTTCGTACTCTGCTTCCAGCTTCTCACGCTCCAGACCTGTCAGTGCGCGCAGACGCATATCTACGATCGCACTTGCCTGTACTTCTGTCAGGTCAAATCTGGCCATCAACTCTTCCTTGGCAGTCTGAACATTCTTAGATCCGCGGATAATCCGGATTACCTCATCAATGTTATCCAGTGCAATCAGTAATCCCTGTAAAATATGAGCACGCTCTTCTGCTCTGTTCAGCTCATACTGTGTTCTTCTCGTCACAACCTCTTCCTGGTGCTTCAGATAATGCTTCAGCATATCCAGGATATTCATGACTTTTGGCTCATTGTTGACTAAAGCCAGCATGATCACACCGAAGGTATCCTGCAGCTGTGTATGTTTATAAAGCTGGTTTAAAATTACATTCGGATTGACATCTCTTCTCAATTCGATACAGATGCGCATTCCCTCACGGCTGGACTGATCGCTTAAATCGGTGATCCCATCTACCTTTTTATCACGTACCAACTCTGCGATCTTCTCGATCAGTCGGGCTTTATTTACCATGTATGGCAGCTCCGTTACGATAATCCTGTTCTTACCGTTTGCCATTGGTTCAATATTGGTAATCGCACGCACACGGATCTTACCGCGTCCTGTGCGGTATGCTTCTTCAATTCCTCTTGTTCCGAGAATCTCTGCTCCGGTTGGAAAATCCGGTCCTTTGACGATCTTTAAAATATCATCAATACTTGTCTCTCCGTTTTCATCGATCTGGTCGTCAATGATCTTCACGACCGCGCCAATGATTTCACGCAGGTTATGCGGCGGAATGTTCGTTGCCATTCCGACTGCAATACCGGATGTTCCATTTACCAGAAGATTCGGGAATCTGGCCGGAAGAACTGTCGGTTCTTTCTCTGTCTCGTCAAAGTTCGGTGCAAAATCTACGGTATTTTTATTGATATCAGCAGTCATCTCCATAGAAATCTTGCTCAGACGCGCCTCTGTATATCGCATGGCAGCAGCGCCATCACCGTCTACAGACCCAAAGTTCCCGTGTCCGTCAACCAGAGGATATCTCGTAGACCATTCCTGTGCCAGATTTACCAGTGCTCCATAAATAGAGCTGTCGCCATGAGGATGATATTTACCCATTGTATCACCGACAATACGCGCACATTTACGATGCGGCTTGTCAGGTCCATTATTCAGCTCGATCATTGAATACAGGATTCTTCTCTGTACCGGCTTTAATCCGTCTCTGACATCCGGCAGGGCACGGGATGCGATAACGCTCATCGCATAGTCGATATAGGAAGTCTCCATTGTCTTTTTCAGGTCAACTTCATGGACTTTATCAAAAATATTATCTTCCATGTTCCTTCTCCTTGTTTTTTAAGTGTATTGCAATTCTATATATCCAGATTTTTAACAAATCTGGCATTTTCTTCAATGAACTCTCGTCTTGGTTCTACCTTGTCTCCCATCAGTGTAGTAAATGTCAGATCCAGTTCGGAAGATGTCTCGTCATCCATAGTCACCCTCAAAAGTACACGATGCTCCGGATCCATTGTTGTCTCCCAGAGCTGATCCGCATCCATTTCACCAAGACCTTTATAACGCTGAATCTTATTATTGCTGTCACGTCCTACTTCTGTAAGAATCTCATTTAATTCCTCATCACTGTATGCATACCAGACTTTTTATTTTTTTCCTAGCTTATACAGCGGCGGCTGTGCCAGATACACATAGCCTTCTCTGATCAGATCCGGCATAAAACGATATAAAAATGTCAGAAGCAGGGTGCTGATATGCGCACCATCCACATCGGCATCAGTCATGATAATAATCTTATGATACCGCAGCTTGGAAATATCAAAATCCTCATGAATTCCTGTTCCAAACGCCGTGATCATAGCCTTGATCTCCGCATTGGCGTAAATCTTATCCAGCCTTGCTTTTTCTACATTCAGGATTTTTCCTCTCAGTGGAAGGATCGCCTGTGTCGCACGCTGTCTCGCTGTCTTTGCAGAACCACCCGCTGAATCTCCCTCGACGATGTAGATCTCACAGTTTTCCGGATTTTTGTCTGAACAATCCGCCAGTTTTCCAGGCAGAGACATCCCCTCCAGAGCTGATTTTCTTCTGGTCAGATCTCTGGCCTTTCTTGCTGCTTCTCTTGCTCTTTGTGCCATCAGAGATTTCTCTACTGTCTGTTTTGCGACAGACGGATTCTGCTCCAGGAAAATCTCAAGCTGAGTGCTGACAATGTTGTCCACTGCTCCACGCGCTTCACTGTTTCCGAGCTTCTGCTTGGTCTGACCCTCAAACTGCGGCTCTCCGATCTTAACACTGACAATCGCTGTCAGACCTTCACGAATGTCATCACCTGACAGATTCGGCTCATTGTCCTTGAGCAGTTTATTCTTTCTGGCATACTCATTAAAGGTCTTCGTCAATGCCTTTCTGAATCCCTCAATATGAGTTCCCCCTTCCGGAGTTGTAATATTGTTTACAAATCCATACGTATTGTCGCTGTAGGAGTCGTTATGCTGCATGGCCATCTCGACAACTACTCCGTCTTTTTCGCCTTCACAATAAATGATCTGGTCATACAAAGGTGTCTTGCTTTTGTTCAGATAAGTGACAAACTCTTTGATTCCACCCTCGTAATGAAATGTATGCTCTCTGATTTCTTCTTCACGAAGATCCTGCAGAATAATCTTCAGCCCTTTTGTGAGAAATGCCATCTCACGCAGTCTCTGCTTTAATACATCGTATTCAAATACAGTCTCTTCAAAGATCTCGCCATCCGGAAGAAATGTAACTTTTGTTCCGGTTTTATCCGGATCACATTCACCGACTACTTTTAACGAATACATCGTCTTTCCGCGTTCATATCGCTGTTTGTAAATTTTTCCTTCGTTGTAGATCTCAACTTCAAGCCATACAGAGAGTGCGTTTACAACGGACGCACCTACTCCGTGCAGACCTCCGGATACTTTGTATCCTCCTCCGCCGAATTTTCCGCCGGCGTGAAGAATCGTAAATACAACCTCTACCGCAGGAATCCCTGCCTTGTGGTTTAATCCAACCGGGATTCCTCGTCCGTTGTCAACGACCGTCACAGAATTGTCCGGATTGATACTCACATTAATCGTATCACAATATCCAGCCAATGCCTCATCTACCGCATTGTCTACAATCTCATATACCAGATGATGAAGTCCTCTTGCAGAAGTGCTTCCAATATACATTCCCGGTCTTTTTCTTACTGCTTCCAGCCCCTCTAATATTTGGATCTGGTCTGCTCCATATTCTGCATCAAATTCAGTACCTGTTGCACCCATTTAAAAACCTCCTAGTTTTCTTTTGTCACACTTCCGCTGCTTACACGGAAAATTTTATTTATAGAAAATCGATGATTCACAAACTCATCCAGCCCAGTACATGTAATCACGGTCTGTATATCATGAATACTGTCTAACAAATAGTTTTGCCTGTGCTTGTCCAGTTCAGACAATACATCGTCCAATAATAAAATCGGTGTATCTTTGATCACTTCTTTCACCAGTTCGATCTCAGACAGCTTTAACGACAGTGCTGCTGTCCTCTGCTGCCCCTGTGAGCCGAATTTGCGAATATCCAGATCACCTGATAAAAAGCACAAATCATCCCTGTGCGGACCGACAGAAGTGCTTTTCATCCGAATGTCTCTCTCCCGGTTTTTCTTCAAAGCCTGCTCCAGAGAAAGACTTCCAAGACTGCTCTCATAAGACAGTTCAATCCGCTCTCTCCCGCCTGTCAGCCTGTAATGTATGTCGGCAATGATCTGATTGACCTGCCTGATAAATTGTTTTCGGCTCTCGATCACTTTTGTCCCATACTCAGCAAGCTGCATATCCCAGATATCCAGCGTATCCATTAAGTGATCCTGATGATAAAGCTCTTTTAACAGAGAATTTCTCTGATTGATGATTCGATTATAATTTGATAAATTGCTCAGATATACTTTGTCGATCTGGGATAACTCCAGGTCGATAAATCTTCTTCTGCCGGCAGGTCCGTCTTTGATAATATTGAGGTCCTCGGGAGAAAAAAAGACAAAATGTACAATTCCAAACAACTCACTTGCTTTTCGAATTGGAATTTTATTGATTGCGATTCCTTTTGGACTGTTCTTTTTGAGATGCATATCAATCTGGAATTCCATCCCCTTTTTCTCTACGATCGTCTCCAGATGTGATTCCTCTCTGCCGAACTGTATCAAATCTCTGTCTTTTGTCCCTCTGTGGGATTTTGTCGTACCCGACAAATACAATGCCTCAAGGATGTTGGTCTTTCCCTGGGCATTGTCTCCATACAGGATATTTGTCTTTGAATCAAATGTCATATCCAGTAATTCATAATTCCTGTAATTTTTGAGCTTTAAAGATTTGATAACCATAATTTCTCCATCAATATGTAACTATTTTACACGTTTTTTCGTTATTTTTCAATTTTTATTTCCTGTCCGTCAAATGAAGCAGTATCTCCCGGATATAATTTTCTGCCTCTTCTTGTGTCAACCTCTCCGTTTACCGTGACCATTCCATCCTGAATAACTTCCTTGGCTTCGACTCCTGATTCTACCAGTCCTGCTGCCTTTAATGCCTGACCAAGCTTAATAAACTCATCTGTTTCTCTTAATTTAATTGTTTCCATATGCACTCTACTTTCTACGCAACTGCGTTAAAATTTACCGGAAGGATCAGATAAATATAGCTCTGATTCTCATCTTTGATGAAACACGGAGCTTTCGCGTTCATAAAATACAGATCCACTTCCTCATCGTCAATGACACGAAGAGCATCAATCAGGAATTTCGGGTTAAATCCAATGAGCAAGTCTTTTCCTTCTTTGGTAATAAAAATAGTTTCATCCATAGAACCGATCTGGGATTTGATCTTTAATTCCATCGTTCCGTCTTTGATATCAATAATGATCGGTTTTTTGTCCCCCTCTTTGATAAGCAGAGTGGCACGGTCAATACAGTCTAAAAGTTCTTTTTTATGGATTCTGACTTTTGTCTCATAGTCACTGGATAACATCTGATCGATTTTAAAATATTCTCCTTCGATCAAACGGGATACAACAACTGTTTTGTCAAATTCAAATACGATATGATTCTTTGTGAAAGAAATATCAACCAGTGCTTCCGCCTCTCCACCAATGATCTTGCTGATTTCCTGAAGCGTTTTTCCAGGGACAATGACCTTCTTCTGACCGTAATCTTCTTTTAATTCTATCTTACGAATTGAGATTCTGTGACCATCTAGTGAGACAACTTTCAGTATGTTGCCCTCAATTTCAAACAATTCACCCGTCATCATCTTATTTGTATCATTATCTGCGATGGAGAAAATTGTCTGACGAATCACTTCCTTTTAATGTGAATTCTGAGACAGTAATGTAATCTTCTTTCTCTATTACAGGAAGGTATGAAAAATCTTCTCCGGACTGTGCTGCAATATTGAATTTTGCTTTTTCTACAGGTGATCAGAGTCTGATTGTCAGATGTTGTTTCGATTACAACATCACTGTCCGGAAGCTTTCTTACAATTTCCGAAAAAATCTTAGCATTTAATGCGATGATACCTCTTTCTAAAATATCACCTTCAATTCGGGTTTCAATTCCAAGTTCCATATCATTTGCTGTCAACTTAATAACATCTGTCGATGCGTCAACTAAAATACATTCTAAGATAGGCATTGTTGTTTTAGAAGGAACAGCTTTAGAAACAATACTGACTCCTTTTACAAGATTGGATTTCGTACATACGATTCTCATCTGTTGATAATCTCCTTTCGAATTTGTGAAATATGATTTGTAGTGGAAAAC
>ENA-OQJC01000327-OQJC01000327.1-human-gut-metagenome-genome-assembly--contig:-NODE-327-length-14733-cov-3.121457_pt1 | contig 14733 bp, 16 predicted proteins | sample MGYA00242600_ERZ504766 | MGnify/ENA primary metagenome ERZ504766 (study PRJEB26092, sample SAMD00036364) | human gut metagenome | host: Homo sapiens | study: EMG produced TPA metagenomics assembly of...
CAAGAGAGGATGAATTGAGAGAAGAGCAGCGATCACAAGTCAGCAGCTGGATGCTACATATTCCAGAATGGATGAGCTTGCATATGCGAAATCACAGCTTGAGAATGAGATTTCCGAACTGGATTCCAATCTTGTAAGTGTTATGGTTTCTATTGATACTCTTAAAGGAGATATCGATAATAAAGAAGTAGATATTATTAAGACAAAACAGGATCTGGCTAAGGCTCAGAAGGCGAGAGATAAGCAGTATGAGAGCATGAAGCTTCGTATTCAGGCACTGTATGAACAGGGTGGGGATGCAGCGTGGTTTCAGATGATGCTTAATTCAGAAGATTTAAGTGAACTTCTGACACGTGCTGAGAATACACAGCAGATGTATGAGCAGGACAGAAAGAATCTTGATAAATATGTGAATACTATTAATGAGGTGAATAATTTAAAGACTCAGTATGAATCTGACAAAGCAGAACTGGAAGAGATGAAGGCTTCTTATGAACAGCAGTCTTATGATCTTCAGTGCCAGATTGATCAGAAGAAATCTGAATCAGCCGATTATGAGAATGAAATTGCATATGCACAGCAGCAGGCGACAGAATATGCAAATCTGTTAGCGGAACAGACAGCTGAAATTCAGAGATTGGAAGCTGAAAGAATCGCAGCAGAAGAAGAGGCAAGACGACAGGCTGAGGAAGAGGCTGCAAGACAGGCGGCAGAAGAAGAGGCAGCAGCAAAAGCTGCAGAGCAGGAACAGGACTCCGAATCAGAAGAGGAAGAAAATGTAGAGTATGATGAAGACGGAAATGAGATTGAGAATACTGATGATGCGGATGATGAGTCTGAATCAGATGATGGTGTAGAATATGATGAAAATGGTGATCCTGTTGACAATGCAGGAGCTTCTGATGATGTAGAGTACGATGAGTATGGCAATGTGATTGATTCTGATAATACAGTTTCACCAGATGATTATGAGAGTGAACAGTCATCTGATTCAGATAGTTCTTCATCTTCAGGTTCAGGATCAGGATCTTCTGTAGTAGACTTTGCAACACAGTTTGTTGGCAATCCATATGTATGGGGCGGTACAAGCCTTACAGGTGGAGCTGACTGTTCAGGATTTACACAGAGTGTATATGCAAACTTTGGAGTAAGTCTTCCGAGAACTTCTTATGAACAGCAGAATGCCGGTACAGAAGTATCTTATGCTGATGCACAGCCGGGTGATTTGATCTGCTACGGTGGACACGTTGCAATCTATATGGGGAATGGACGTATCGTTCATGCATCGAACTCTGTAGATGGAATTAAGATCAGTGATAACGCAGCGTACAGAACGATTGTTTCTGTAAGAAGACTGGTATAATTAAATAAGTATAAATAATTAAATTTATAGGGGTTGAAAAGGAGTATCGCTAAGGGGGCTGATGCTCCTTTTCTTTATGTATAAGTTACCATTATTCCGCGAGGTGTTTTGGCATGAATATGCCAAAATCCCGAGACATACCGCGCGAATTTATGCGATTAGCATAAATTCTGTGCATCGCGAAGCGTGTTGCTGTGAACGGAGTGAACCGTAACCATGTATAATATTTTACCGATTTTCAGGTGGATTTTACCTGACATAAAATTGGATGGATAGTACAGTTTATGTAACTGAAGAGATACATATAAAATTTTAAATCTGTTTTTGAGACATCAGTGGGAAAGAATATTCTCATGAATTATCCGGATTATAGTTGAATAGTGAAAGCGAGGAATGATAAATGGCAAATGACCATGTAGAACACATAAGAATTGTACAGGAAACAGTTGCTGGCAAGGAGATTACTTTTGCACATGTAATGGGAGGGCCGGCTCCGGTCATATACCAGAAGCTTGGACTGAATCCGCAGGTGGATTACCGTTCATCTGCAATCGGAATTATGAATATGACACCGCCTGAATCTGCAGTGATCGCATCTGATATTGCGGTAAAAAGCGGAAATGTTTATCTGGGATTTGCAGATCGATTTACAGGCACACTGATCATTACGGGAGAGATTTCCGATGTAATGTCAGCGATGACTGAGGTTGTGGATTATTTCAGAGACACTCTGGGTTATGTAGTCTGCAAGATTACCAAAAGATAGGAAGTGTTGGGATGGCAGGGATGACAACCAGAGAATTACTGGAAAAGCTTTATAACCAGGATTATGAGAAACTAAAGGGAAAAAAACTGCGTATGACCAGGGTAAGGGTTCCGGGAAAGGAAGTGTGCCTGGCGCATGTGATCAATCCTTCACAGAGCTGTATTTATCAGAATCTTGGTTTGCATATTGGAGTCCATGAGGGAGAAGACCACACAGGAGAAGCAATCGGAATGATTCGTTTTACCCCATGGGAAGCAGTGGTTGTAGCTGCTGATATTGCAGTGAAAAGTGCAAATGTGGAGATTGGTTTCATGGATCGCTTCAGCGGATCATTGATCCTTACGGGAGGTCTGACGGAAGTTCAGACTGCAGTGGAAGAAGTGGTGAAATTTTTTAGAGAGGTGCTTGGCTTTAAGACTTGTGCAGTTCACAAAAGTTAAAACATACGAAAAGTCAGTTATTCTGTACCGATGGTGCTTATGTAACTGCCGGAATAGCTGAGAGAAGTGAAAGGGACAGACATTAAATATGAAGAAAATATTTCTGATGGGCAGAAGTGAAGCAGGTAAGACTTCATTAACGCAGGCATTAAAAGGCGAAAAACTTCATTATGTAAAAACGCAGTATACGAATACGAATGATGATACCATTGATTCTCCGGGAGAGTATGCAGAGTCCAAGCATTTCAGCGTAGGGCTGGCCTGTTTTTCTTTTGAAGCAGATGTGGTGGCAATGGTACAGTCAGCAGATGAACCTTTCAGTTTGTTTGGCTATGGCAGTAATGCATTTATTCTGAGACCACTGATAGGAATCATTACGAAAATAGATTCTCCTTATGCGAATATTCCAATGGTGCGTCAGTGGATGCTGAATGCAGGATGTGAAAGAATTTTTCTGGTAAACAATGTGACCGGAGAGGGGATTGATGAGCTGAGAGCGTTTTTGAATGAGGATGTTCCAAAGCTGAGTCTGGAAGAAGCAAAATTCAGACAGAGTCTTGGTCTGAATGAATGGGATCCGCTGCCGGAAGGTGTGGAATATTGAAAAATATATTGATAAATAGTTGACAAGCTTGTTGCAGGGTGTTATTATAATGACAGTATAATTCCATACAGAACATATTAAGTGCTGATACTGTGAGAAAGAGCAGTACAGAAAGAGGGAATCAGGTGAGAAACCTGAGCGATCCGGTCACTGTAACAGAGGAGCAAATCTCAGAATGTCCATTGTGCCATAGCATGAGAAGGAGAGAGGAGCGATGAGCCTGGAGCCAGGAAACCTGCTTGGTATGGCGAGGTTAAACTTCCGTGTAAAGTGTAACAACCAACTCCGTTGAATCCGCAGCTTCGGAGTGTTGTCTGCTTTTATCGAAGGCAGACATTTTTTATGGAATGCGCCTGTTCTTTATGAATTATACATGATTAAATGGCAGGCGATACTACTTCGGATTTATTCGTTCCCTCCGCGCACTCATGAACGGATTTTTTTCTACCCCGGGGTAGCATCGCTCCCTCTTATTAATTTTAAATGTATGATCTGTGAAAAATACTGTAATGAATTTTCAATGCTTTGTTATGTGAAGAGAAATTGATAATTTATTAGAGATTTTTTTATTTCGTCCTCTGATGGGTGGGATTGATGGAGAATGAGAAAACGGAATTATTCTGGAAAGATAAAAACTTGCAACAGGAGAGGAGAGGTAGCAATGGAGAAACCTTATTGGGAAGGGAAAGAATATTCTTATTTCAGCCATAAGAAATGTGAATTTTTTCCGTGTCATAAGAATGCAGATCCGGATGATTTTAACTGTCTGTTCTGTTATTGCCCGCTATATGCCCTGGGTGAGAAATGCGGTGGGAATTTCCGGTATACGGAAAAGGGAATTAAAGACTGCACAAACTGTATGCTTCCGCATAAGCGAAAAAACTATGGATATGTCACAGGAAAATACCAGGAACTGGCTGATATGATGAAAAGAGCAAAAGGAAAGTATCAGCAAATAAGAGGAGAATGTGTCGCTGCTTAGAACGGAAGTGAACAGTAACAAATGTGTCAGATTAGCACAAATAAGAAAGAACGATTTTCATTGTAATACAATGCTTGTTCTGCTAGAATAAGGATAGCAAAAGAGAAGAGTCTGTAAGATTTTCAAGTCTGTTCTGAGTTAGTATATAAAGCATTTCACACACATTTTCCACACTTTTCACATGTACAGAAGAAAATGCATCACAGGCATTTGACGTCTTTTCTTGGCGACATTTTCTTGTCGGCAGAGCTCTGCATTTCTACATAGAGCCGTCGGAAAACAGGGAAAATTCACTGTTTTCCGACGGTTTTTGTCATTGATCATGGTTGAAAAACAAAAAAGATACTGATATAATGATATTATATTTATGTAAAGGAGTTAACTACTACATGAAAAAAAGAAATACAGCGATACGCGCATTGTCAGTTTTTCTGGCTTATGCAATGGTTTATACATCGGTACCAGCTGCGGGTCAGGAAATGTTTGGATCCGGAGTCAACAGGGAGACAGAAGAAAATACATCAGATCTGAAAGAATTTCAAAGTTCACAGGCAGATGAATTTGGAACAGATACGGGATCGGATGCAGAATTGTTCGGAAGCGATGATGCAAAACAGGAGTTTCAGGATGGAGAAAACTCAGAAGAGGGTACAGACGGAATCAGGTATATTAAGGGCCGTCCGTTGACAGAAGAGGAAAGAAAGGAAGAACTGGAACCCTTTAAAAATTTAAACCTTTGGATCCGGGAATTGAAGTGGAGAGTGATCTGACATCAGTTTATGCTGCATATGGAAACAGGGAGGCTGCATTTCCATCTTCCTATGATGCCAGAAAGGAAGGATTAGTTACGCCCGTAAAGAATCAGAATCCATTTGGAACCTGCTGGGCTTTTGGTATGGCAGCAATCATGGAGACTTCGCTTCTGGCACAGAACAAAGGAACCTACGATCTGTCAGAAGAACATTTATCATTATTTTTTCTCCAACAGACAGAATGATCCTCTTGGAAATACCCCTGATGATAAGAATTATGTACTGGGAAATTATCACGTGATAGGAGGTAATGATCACCTGGCAGCGATTTATCTCAGTACATGGTCGGGAATGACCACAGAGGCCGATGTACCATTTCCTACGGATTCTTCGCATCAGAATGATCTGACTGTGCAGATTCCGGAAAGTAAGGCTTATAATTCTGCAGCATATCTGAAAAATGCATCTGTTTCCAAATACAGTGAGGAACGTATGAAAGAAATGCTGCTGAATGACCATGCAGTATCCATTATGCTTTATATGAAGGAAAGTTATGTAAATCCGGACACAGCTGCATATTGTTATCCTGTTGGAAAATCAAATTCGACTGTAATTAATCATATTGTGACAGTGGTCGGATGGGATGATACGTATTCAAAGGATAATTTCCTTCCTGTTTCCAATGTAACATCTGATGGTGCGTGGATCATCAAAAACAGTTGGGGGGAGAAGAAAGGAGACGGAGGATATTACTATCTTTCTTATCAGGATCCCAATATCAGTAAACTTGTAAGTGCAGAGGCAGTGGCTGCTTCGGATCAAAAGTACAGGAATAATTATTTTTATGATGGTTCTTCAGCACTTTCAGTGATTCCGATACAGGCGGGACAGTCAGTAGCAGCAGTTTATGAGACAACTGCAGGAAAGGGAAAAGCAGAAGTCCTGGGGGAGGTTAATCTTGTTACAAACAGTGACAATGCCTGTTACAAAATTCAGATATACACCGATCTGACAGATCCATATGACCCGGAAAGCGGGACCGCTGCATATGCTGCTCCATATGAGTTTGAACAGCCAATCGCAGGTGTACAGACTATCAGTGTACCAGAGGTGGTTTTGAAACAGGGAAGCAGATATTCTGTTGTGATCACAAACAGTGGGATTGAAAAAAACAGCTTTGGAGTGGAAGCAAAGTCCAGTTATGGGAACTGGTTTACCTGTACGGCGGGGATAGAAACAGGGCAGACATTCTATAAGAGTGCATCGGAAACGGCCAGGTGGACAGATGGAAAGACGAAAAACTGGACGGCAAGGATCAAGGCACATACAAGGACCCTGAATCAGTCATGGGTGCCGGATACACCGGTATTTCAGGTGAAGGCATATAATTCCGGATATAACCTTATTTCATGGGAAAAAGTTTCCGGAGCTACAGGATATTATGTGTACAGAAAACCTGCAGCAGGTGGGAAGTGGTCCCAAATTGCAGATGTCGGGACATCGGAATTAAAATATAAAGATAGTAAGGTTACGGCTAATGCATCATACCGTTATACAGTAAAAGCATATTATGAAGCATCCGGAAAAAGATATTCAGGTAAATATAAAACCGGCGATGTGATTAAAGCAGCACCTGCAGTGCAGAAGGTTACTTCTGTGAAATCTGAGAAAAATGGAATCCGTATCCGGTGGAAGCCTCAGAAAAAATGTGACGGCTATTATATTTACAGAAAGAAAAAAGGTGGTTCCTATCAATTGATAAAGAAAATTTCCAATGGAAATAGTTCTTCTTATCTGGACAAAAAAGCACAAAAAGGTGTATCATACTATTATGCGGTAAAAGCATATGTTAAAGAGCCATATGGAAATACATACAGCAAATATAAAAGTTCATCTGCTGTAAAAAGAAAATAGGAAATGAAGGAAAGAGATTATGAAGAGAAGGTTTGGAACAGTAATAGCAATGGTACTGTGCTTTATTCTGACAGTGGTTTCTGTTTATGCGGATGATGGAAAGGGTCAGAATCCGGATTATGTAACAGATTATTATATGATCGTACAGAGTACACAGGGCGGGGTAGATATTTATGATGAAGCAGACACTCAGAGTGTTAAACTGAATGACAGCAAGATCCCAAATGGAACTGCCATTCACGTTCTGGGTGAGAAGAATGGAGCAGACAATAAAAAATGGGCATATACACAGTACCATGGAATGAACGGATATGTTCCTATGGATGATCTGGATCCGGCTTCCAGAGAAGAAGCTGCCAATGAGGAATATCGTACTTTCGGAGGCAAAGATGTGGATTTCGAAGTAAAGGTTCATGGAAACGTATCGGTTTATAACGGACCTGGAGAGAAATTTGATCAGGTTTCAGGAACAGAGGGAATCGCAGATGGGACAACTGTACATATTTTTCAGCATGTTCAGGGAGAAGACGGAACAAACTGGGGGAAAACAGACACAGATGGTGTGACACAGGGATGGCTGAATCTTGATCGTGATACAGATTACGTAAATGAAAATGTATCCGCAGATGCACCGGAGGCTACAGGCACATCAGGAAATGTTCCGGTGGCTGCTGTTACACCAACACCGGAAGCAACTCCAACTCCGAAAGCCACACCAACACCAGAGGTAACACCTACAGAAAAAGTGACACCGACACCGGAGGCAACACCTACAGAAGAAGCAACGCCAACACCGGAAGAAACAGAGAAGCCTGCTTCGACAGAAGACAAGGAATCCGATGATAAGCAGAGTCAGAAAACATCAGGAAAGAATGTAAAAAGCAGATTCAGGAATGAAGAATCCTGTAATCTGGATTAGTGGTATCGGGATTATTGTTATCATAATTTTACTATTTATTTCCTGAAGAAGAAAAAGTAAGAGTTAAAATCATTAAAGAATGCCGTCGACGGCAGAGAACAGTTACAAAATAAACAGTGGAACTAAAAGAGCAGCGCATCGGATGATGCAGCTGCTCTTTTTAGAAAATGTGTGTGTATAATTGAGACGTTATGAGGAAACCTCAAATCAGTCTTAATTAACAAAAACTATTAATGTGTGTGCATATATAGTCTACAATTTTTTTGCAATTTAATCAAGATGGAATTTTATAGAACGTGATATATTTGTTACTGTTCACACACCACTATCCCGCGAGGTGTTTTGGCATGAATATGCCAAAATCCCGAGACATACAAGCCAAAATTCCATTGCCGCAGGCAATCTGGAATGAATTTTGGCTATGTTACTGAGAACGGAGTGAACAGTAACGAATAATCATCAATAAATTTGCGGTTGCACAATACGTGAAATTATATTAAAATATAGAAGAAAATATGTGTATTGTATACGAAATTTGCAATACATAGCAAAGCAGAATTACTAAGAAGGCTTTGCGACAATAAATCAGGTAAGGACGTGAATAAAATGGCAGAGAACAATCTGGGTAATACCCAATATTTCAGAACAAAACCAGATCAGGAGCTTCAGGTAAAAGAAGTTCTGGATCTCGTTTACACAGCAATGGATGAGAAAGGATACAATCCGGTCAATCAGATCGTTGGATATATTATGTCTGGAGATCCTACTTATATTACCAGTCACAAGGGCGCAAGAAGCATGATCATGAAAGTAGAGCGCGACGAACTGGTAGAGGAACTTTTAAACGAGTATATTAAGAACAAATCCTGGGAACGCTGATATGAGGATTCTGGGATTAGATTATGGATCAAAAACAGTCGGTGCAGCCATTAGTGATCCGCTGGGGATCACCGCTCAGGGTGTAGAGACGATCTGGCGTAAACAGGAGAACCACCTGCGCCAGACACTTGCCCGTATTGAAGAACTTGTTTCGGAATATCACGTGGAGAAGATCGTGCTTGGATATCCGAAGAACATGAACAATACGATTGGAGAACGTGCCCGAAAATCACTGGAATTTAAAGAAATGCTGGAAAGACGTACAGGTCTTGAAGTGATCATGTGGGACGAGCGTCTGACAACAGTAGAAGCCAATCGTACTTTAATGGAAGCCAGTGTGCGCAGAGAGAACCGCAAGCAGTATCTGGATCAGCTGGCTGCTGTTTTTATTTTGTCAGGGATATCTGGATTCCCTGTCCTGTTAGGAGATTAATAAGATGGAGAAAATTAAATTTCAGCTTGAGGACGGAACAGAAGCGGAGTTTTATGTAGAGGAGCAGACCAGGATCGGAGGAGTTGCATATCTTCTGGTATCTGATTCTCAGGATGATGAGGCGACAGCCTATATTTTTAAAGACGTGTCAGAGGATGACAGTCAGGAAGCCTGCTATGAAATGGTCGAGGACGAGGATGAGATGCAGGCTGTTTTTAAAGTATTTGAACAAATGTTAGATGACGTAGACCTTGAAATGTAGCATGGAGGTGTAGTACTTGAGTAACGAAAATAACAACCAGTTTAATAATGAAGCGCGTGAAAATCATGACGGACAGTTCGGACATGGTCAGAAAAGGCCATACAACAGACCGAAGAATTATAAATATAAACCACAGCACAGAAACTCTTATGGAAGAAAACCAATGCAGGACCGCAAGGCTCCGGCAGATAAAGAGAAGAACGGAATACAGGTACCATTTAAGGCTGCGATAAAGAATTCTTCCCGCAGACCGAAGAAACCAACATCTAAATTAAAGATCATTCCTCTGGGTGGTCTGGAACAGATTGGAATGAATATCACAGCATTTGAATATGAAGACAGCATTGTTGTGGTAGACTGCGGTCTTGCTTTCCCGGAAGATGATATGCTCGGAATTGACCTTGTCATTCCGGACGTCACCTATTTAAAAGAGAATATTTCCAAAGTAAAAGGCTTTGTGATCACTCATGGACATGAGGACCATATCGGTGCGCTGCCGTATGTACTCAAAGATGTAAATGTCCCTGTTTATTCCACGAAGCTGACCATTGCCCTTATTGCAAATAAGCTGAAAGAGCATAATATGACCAATACTACCAAGTTAAAGGAAGTAAGGCATGGACAGGTCATTAATCTTGGTGATTTTTCAATTGAATTTATAAAGACAAACCATAGTATCCAGGATGCATCTGCACTTGCGATCTATTCTCCGGCAGGCATCGTAGTGCATACCGGCGACTTTAAAGTAGATTATACTCCTGTATTCGGAGATGCCATTGATCTGCAGCGTTTTGCAGAGATTGGAAGAAAGGGAGTACTGGCACTGATGTGTGACAGTACTAATGCAGAGAGAACCGGATTTACCATGTCTGAACGTTCTGTGGGACATGTGTTTGATAATCTTTTCAATGAATATAAGACAAACAGAATCATTATTGCCACTTTTGCATCCAATGTAGACCGCGTACAGCAGATCATTAACACAGCTTATCGTTTCGGACGCAAGGTTGCAGTAGAGGGCCGCAGTATGGTAAATGTTATCACAACTGCAGCAGAGCTTGGATACCTTCGCATTCCGGATCAGACTCTGATTGAGATTGATCAGGTTAAGAATTACCCGGATGAACAGGTAGTGCTGATCACAACAGGAAGCCAGGGTGAATCCATGGCAGCTCTTTCCCGTATGGCTGCAAACATCCATAAGAAAATAGTGATCAAACCGAATGATACTATTATTTTCAGTTCCAATCCGATTCCGGGAAATGAGAAAGCGGTATCCAAGGTTATCAATGAGCTTTCCATGAAGGGTGCGAAGGTTATTTTCCAGGATGTCCATGTTTCCGGACATGCCTGCCAGGAAGAAATCAAGCTGATCTATTCTCTGGTAAAACCGAAATATGCAATCCCTGTTCATGGTGAATACAGACATCTGACCGCACAGAAAAATGTAGTTGAGGAACTTGGAATCCCCAAAGAGAATATCTTTGTCCTTGCATCCGGAAATATTCTGGAGCTTGACAGCCAGAGTGCACAAGTAACAGGCACTGTACACACAGGAGCAATCCTGGTAGACGGACTTGGTGTAGGAGATGTAGGAAATATCGTTCTTCGTGACCGTCAGCATCTTGCAGAAGATGGAATTATGATCGTTGTGGTTACGTTGGAACGCCACAGCAATGTGATTCTTGCAGGACCGGATATTGTTTCCAGAGGCTTCGTATATGTGAGGGAATCTGAGGATCTGATGGATGGTGCAAGAGAAGTGGTAGAGAATGCACTGGATTCTTGTCTGGAACGTAATATTACGGACTGGGGCAAGATCAAGACAGTTGTGAAGGATGCGCTCAGTGAATTTTTATGGAAACGTACCAAGAGAAGTCCTATGATCCTGCCTATTATCATGGAGGCATAAAATGGAACCAAATACAATAGAGGAAAGTATTAAAGGGCTTCTGGAGGCTATAAAGGAGAGCCCTGAATATCTGGAATTTCAGAAGCAGAGTGATATCCTGAAAAAGAAGCCCGAACTGAAGGCACGTGTGGATACATTCAGGGCAGATAATTATAAAGTCCAGAATGAATGGGATTCCGATAATCTGTTTGAAGTTGTAGAGCAGATGGGAAAAGAATCCGCAGAGCTTCGCAGACACCCGGAAGTGAATGCGTATCTGGATGCGGAGCTTGCTTTGTGCAAAATGATGCAGAGAATCTGTATAAAACTGGGAGAAGGTATTGATATAGATGTCCCGGGAATGTGAGCAGATAAACTGTAAAACAGTTATCCTGCTGTGAGCAGATAACTGAGCGGATGACTTTATCCGCCTGACATACAGAAAGGAAATAGCTTATGAGTGATACCAGGGAACGTGCAGGTGCAGCAGGTGTTGTTGTTGCAGGAACGTTTTTTAAGATCGTGCTTTATATATGTGTGATAGTTTTACTTTTCTGGGTAGGAAAGGCTTCTTATCAGTTTGGACATGATGTCTTTAATCAGCAGGCCATGAGTCCCGGAGAAGGACAGGAAGTTACAGTGGTGATCAAGGAAGATACTTCCTTGTACAAGATTGCCAAAACTCTTCAGAAAAAAGGTCTGGTCAAGAGTGCAACGGTATTTTATGTTCAGGAGAGACTGTCCACTTATCATGGAAAGCTTCAGGCCGGAACGTATCTGTTAAGTACAGCATATACACCTAATCGTATCATGGGAATTCTGGCAGGTGATGATGAACAGGAAGGGGTAAGTGATTCGTGATAGTTGACGAGCGGATGCGTACCTATATTAATTCACTGGATATGGGAAATACACCGTTTCTTGAAGAATTGGAGCAGTATGCCATCAGGGAACGGGTGCCGATCATCCGGAGAGAAATGCAGAGCTTTATAAAAATGTTTCTGGCTGTAAACCGGCCGAAGCGTATTCTGGAGGTGGGGACAGCCATTGGCTTCTCCACACTTCTTATGTGCGAATATGGTCCTGAGGATCTTGAAATCGTAACGATCGAGAATTATGAGAAGAGAATCCCCATCGCAAAAGAGAATTTCAGGAGAGCCGGACGGGAAGCGCAGATTACTCTGCTTGAGGGAGACGCAGGACAGATATTAAAAGAACTGGAAGATTCGTTTGACATGATTTTTATGGATGCTGCAAAGGGACAGTATATCAACTGGCTTCCGGATGTGATGCGTCTTATGAAAAATGGCGGTGTTCTCATCTCTGACAATGTGCTTCAGGAGGGAGATATCATAGAGTCCCATTATCTGGTAGAGCGCAGAAACAGAACCATATATAAGAGAATGCGTGAGTATTTGTATGAACTGAAACATAATCCATCCCTGATAACTTCGATCATTCCCCTGGGAGACGGAGTTACAGTCAGTGTGAAACAGGAGTGAACAATATGAGAAAAATAGAATTGCTGGTTCCGGCTAGCAGTCTTGAGGTGTTGAAGATTGCTGTTATTTTCGGAGCAGATGCAGTATATATCGGTGGAGAAGCCTTTGGACTTCGTGCCAAAGCAAAGAACTTTTCCCATGAAGATATGAAGGAAGGAATCGCTTTTGCCCATGAACATGGAGTGAAAGTTTATGTGACTGTAAATATTCTGGCCCATAATTATGATCTGCCGGGTGTGAGGGAATATCTGACAGAACTGAAAGAACTGAAGCCGGATGCACTGATCATTGCAGATCCGGGAATCTATATGTATGCAAAGGAAATATGCCCGGAAATCGAACGTCATATCAGTACACAGGCAAACAATACTAACTATGAGACATATCGTTTCTGGTACAATCTGGGAGCAAAGCGTGTGGTAACAGCCAGAGAGCTTTCGCTTGCGGAGATTAAAGAGATCAGAGAGCATATTCCGGAGGATATGGAGATTGAAACATTCATCCATGGTGCTATGTGCATTTCCTATTCCGGAAGATGTCTGCTCAGTAATTATCTGGCAGGACGTGATGCCAACCAGGGAGCCTGTACCCATCCCTGCCGCTGGAAATATTCCATTGTTGAGGAGAAACGTACCGGGAGGAATATATGCCGGTATTTGTAAAATAGAAAGAGGAACCTATATCTTTAATTCCAAGGATCTCTGCATGATCGAGCATATGGACGATATCATTAACAGCGGAATCGACAGTCTGAAGATAGAAGGCCGTATGAAAACCGCTCTCTATGTCGCAACAGTTGCCAGAACTTACCGCAAGGCAATAGACGACTATATGGAGAGCCCTGAGAAATATCAGGCAAATATGCCATGGTACCAGGAACAGATTTCCAACTGTACCTACAGACAGTTTACAACCGGATTCTTCTATGGAAAACCGGATGAGAATACACAGATTTATGATAATAATACTTATCAGAAGGAATATACGTATCTGGGATTTGCTGAGGCAGTGGATGAACGGGGTTATGCGCAGATCACTCAGAGAAATAAATTCTCTGTAGGTGAGACAATTGAAATTATGAAACCGGACGGACAGAATGTAGCTGTCACTGTGAAGGGAATTTATGATGAGGAAGGCAATTCCATGGAGAGTGCGCCTCATGCACAGCAGAAGCTGTTTATCGACCTGGGAACCGAAATCCAGGTTTACGATCTGTTAAGAAGAGCAGAGTGATTAATAAACGCAGCCAACGTTAAATTTGTTGGCTGCGTTTACTGCATTTGCGGGAAAAGGCCTCGAAGCTTTTGCAGAGCAGTTTTTTCGATCCTGGAGACATAAGAGCGGCTGATACACAGTTTTCGGGCAATTTCCCGCTGAGTTTCTTCCTCCATGCCAAAGAGCCCATATCTGCAGCAGATCACCTGATATTCCTTATCTGACAGGACTTTTTTCAGAGAGCGTAGAAGATAGTCGGTATTTTCGCGGATATAGCAGTCTTCTACAATATCTACAGGTGCACTCTCGATCACATCTAACAGATTAATCTCATTTCCTTCTTTATCTGTTCCTATGGGTTCATATAGGGACACTTCTTTTGAATGCTTTTTCTTAGCACGAAAATACATCAGCAGTTCATTTTCTATACATCTGGCAGCATAGGTGGATAACCGGGAAGCCTTCTGGGGATTAAAGGTTGTGACAGCCTTGATCAGTCCGATGGTTCCAATAGAGATCAGATCATCTGTATCCTCACCGGTTCCCTGATATTTTTTGACCACATGTGCTACCAGCCGGAGATTATGCTCGATCAGGATATTCTTTGCCTGAGAATCACCCTCCTGATATTTTTGAAGATAATATTTTTCCTGGGATATGGACAAAGGTTTTTGAAAGGCCTTCAAATCGCTACCTCGAAGGGGATTTCTATATAGTTTATGTCCGGGACAGGGTGTTGGTGCTTTTCCAGTAAAATTTTGAGTCCTTTTTACAATTTGCAGCGGCTGTTTCAAATCTGCATTGAGAAAAC
>ENA-OQJC01000329-OQJC01000329.1-human-gut-metagenome-genome-assembly--contig:-NODE-329-length-14701-cov-4.558323_pt1 | contig 14701 bp, 8 predicted proteins | sample MGYA00242600_ERZ504766 | MGnify/ENA primary metagenome ERZ504766 (study PRJEB26092, sample SAMD00036364) | human gut metagenome | host: Homo sapiens | study: EMG produced TPA metagenomics assembly of...
TGCGCATCCTCGGCCCGCGCGCCGCACAGGTGAACATCGTGGAGGAAGTGCACACCGTGTACCGCTCCCAGGGCGTGGATATCCACGACAAGCACATCGAGGTCATCGTGCACCAGATGCTGCGTCGTATCACGGTGATCGATTCCGGCGATACCGACCTTCTTCCGGGTGAACTGGTGGATCAGGCCCGCTTCAAGGCCGCCAATATGAAGGCCGTGAAGGAAGGTGGCAAGCCTGCTGCCGGTCGTCCGGAGCTGATGGGCATCACCAAGGCTTCGCTGGCCACCGATTCCTGGCTGTCCGCGGCCTCCTTCCAGGAGACCACCCGCGTGCTTACCGAAGCCGCTCTGAGCCAGAAGGTCGATGACCTCAAGGGCCTCAAGGAGAACGTCATCATCGGTAAGCTCATCCCGGCAGGTACCGGCCTTGCCCGTTACCGTAACGCCGTGGTCGAGCCTGACAAGGCCATTCGCGACACCATCTACCCGAACTTCGGTTTGGGCGGCGACGAGTCCGATGCCGCCTTCGGCGACGCCGATCTGTCCGAAGTCGACTTCTCGAACATCGACTTCGGAGATCTGAAGCTCGGCGACGACTTCAATCCGGATGACTTCCTGGACGACAATGGCGGTCAGATGGATTTGGGCGACACCCTGTGATCCGAAAAGCGATGATGGAATGGCATAACGTCTGAAATCATCTCAATACATGAATGGGGATTGGCTGGAAACAGCTGATCCCCATTTTTTTAATGCGGAACTATTTTTAATGCGGAACTGCAGTTGCTGCGATCCCTACGACAACAGTCAGCCTATTGCGGAACCGTACGTATTGCAGAGCGGATATCTTCATCGCAAAATCGCATGGCAAATTACAATGAAGGTATGAGCTTTCTTCCATATCCGCCTCCACCTGAACCAGGTTGGTATGACGATGATGCCACAGTAATGTCTTCTCTCGTTGAGCCCGCCATGGCGGAGGCTGCGCAGTCGCAGCCAACATCGCAGCCAACATACGAATCACCGGAATCCCAAGCATTCCAAGCATTGGAAAATGTGCAGGAATCCGCGGAATCGTATGCGGCGAACATACAGCCGGTGGAACAGGCTGCCGCGGCGCTGGAACCGTCCGACGTCGAACCGGTCAATGACGATGATGACATCGACTGGGATGGCACGGTGCTGTCTTCGACATTCACCATGAAGCAGCCGAAGCTGGAGTATGTGCTTTACAACGAGCAGACCGGCCAGGAAGTGATCGTCGATATGGGTGTGCTGCTGGGACGCAAGCCTTCCGCTGAAGTGCCGGAAGGTGCGAAATTCGTGAAGTTGGAGGATCCGACGCGCACCATCTCACGCAATCATGCGGCGATCAGCTTCGATCAGGATGGCGTATTGTGGATCGAGGATTACGGTTCGCTCAACGGCACGTACATCATTCAAGGCAATGAGGAGATCAAGGTCGAACGCAAGCCGATGAAGCTTGACGCGCCTTGCACGGTGCGTATCGGAGACCAGTTCTTCACTTTCGAACAGCGCTGATTTCCTTCGCGCCGCGATACATGTTGCGTCGTCAATCCATAAATGAGGATGACGGCGCAACGAACATATTATGGTACGAAAGCTTACCAATGCAAGCGGCTTTTATTAGGCCTTGTTTGGCGGCTTTCGTCGGGCTTTTGCCAAGTTCTACCAAGGGGTTACCGTCGCAGACGGATGGCTGCGTTGATGGCGGAATCATTGAGACTGGCAAGCCAGTTGAGCAGATCCGGGTAGATATGCGGATTGCGCGCAAGGAAGGGGTGCAGCTCCGGAGCTTTGCTTGCGATTTCAGCCATCAGCATCTGATCTTCCGTGGTCATGGCCAATTCCGCGGTGAAACCAGCATTCGACGCGACTGGCTCTTGCGGCTGAATCGGCGAAAAATCAGCCACTTCAGACAGGTCTGCGGGGTTGGTATATGGGTCGACGTATTCCGTCGAAGCATCGTTCGCCATATTCGATGCAGGTGTTGCCGCAAACGGTTCAGGCTGGCATTGCTGGGTTGCCGGCGGCTGGTGCTGCGCCTGATATTGCACTTCCGATGATTGCTGCGGCTGCTGGTATTGCACCTGCTCGCTTGGCATCTGGTATTGCGCCTGTTCAGAAGCCGTCTCGGCCTCCTGCTGCATGATTCCGTCCTGCGGAACCGGCCACCCCATCGCGACCAGCTGCTGTCGTGCGCGCTCATCGCCGAATTGGGCGACCCAACGTTTCAGACCCGGATACGCACGCGGATTGGCAACCACATTCGCGCCGAATTCCGGATTTTCGTAAGCGATTTTCGCCAGAAACACGGGATCTGCGTTCGGATCCTGCACGGCCGCCACCGCGGCATCGAAATCGACCATCATGATCTCCTTATCTCGTGGTCTGTAAATATTGTATTGAATACGCTGATATAACGTGACAAATCCGATTATTGACGATTGTCATTGCGGGAACATGCGCATTATTGGACGGCACGTAACGTTTGCAATGTGCTTTCCTGTAAATCGCCGATATCCTCGTGATCGTCGATTTTGCTGACGTTCCAATCGTCATTTGCCGAATAATCCGATGATTTGCCGCATATATCAAGCACAATCACGGTGACGTTGTCGTTGCCGCCCGCGTCGAGCGCGGACTGCACCAGCATATCCGCGGCGACTTGCGGATCGCCATATGCGGCCGCCACATCGGCGAGCAGTTCCCGATCGATCTGCGCGTGCAGGCCATCCGAGCAGATGATGAAACGTCCCGTGGAGCGCGCCGCATACCAGTCCGGCTGAATGCCGTCAGGAGCGCCGACGCATTGGGTGATGATATTGCGCGGTATGCATCGGTTCGCCTCGTCCGGTAGCATTTCGCCGGTGTCGATGGCGTTCTGCCGTTCGGAATGGTCACGTGTGATCCGGGTCAGCGACTCCGCCATCCAATGGCCTTCCGCATCGGCGCGCATATGGTAGGTGCGTGAATCTCCGACATTGATGACGTAGCAGTACTCATCGATGGCTTGTTCATGCACGCTATCTTCAACGCGAGTCGGCAGCACCACGCCGGTGATGGTGGTTCCGGCGATGCCGCCAAGCTCCTGGCCAAGTTCGAGCACCTGTTGCTGCGATTGGCTCAACGCATGTTCGATGGACGTACGGTTGCGCGACGGCTGTTCGGCAAGCTGCGAGAAACATGCCGCCACCTGTGCGCTGGCCCGCTCGCCGCCTTTGCCGCCGCCCATGCCATCGCATACGACATATACGCCACGGCTGGCGAGAGCGTTGTCTTGGTTGTTTTTTCTTTTGCACCCGACATTGCTATTCAGGCCGGCCTCGATGCTACGGAAGATCATGAGTCCCGTCCTTTCTTACGATTGTGCTTCCGATCGCTGCCGTTGTTCCGCCCGCTGCGGTTGCTGCGGAAGTGGAAAACGTCGGCAAGCGAAAGTTTGGCACGCCATCGGCGTAACGTCGGCAATGACTTGAGCATGTACTTGCGTTCCTGCGCAATATCGCGCCAATACTGCTGCACATGCTCTTCGTTGACAAAATTACCGGAGAAGGCCGCGTAATCGGCTTGCGCGCCCAAAGCGAGCAAGGTCTCGCGGGAAATATCCATCTGATTCGCGATCGAAACCGCCTGTTCGCTGCGTGTGCCTCGAATGTCGAGTCCGCTTTGCCGTGCGAGCGCGGCGACCGATTGCCAGCCGGCTGCCACACGCTGCTGCGTGCTGCCGTGTTTTCTTGATCGTGCCAGTGCGATCGCTTTGATGGCGAGCAGGAGACCGCATATGATGAGCAGCGTCCATAGAGGGCTTCCGTAGATGGCTACTTTTCTTGCGATTCTGCCGAAATGCTGCCAGAACAGGTTGGCTGAGGTTTCGTCGGCCATGCTTCCGCCGATTGAGGACTTGCCTTTGGCCTGGGTGTCGTCGCGTAGCGGGTCGGTGAGTGGTACCGGGGGCTGGCGTACCAGGGTTTGCGGATTCGGTGGGGTGAGGTTCTGGTTTTCGTCGGGGACTTTGGTTTCCTTTGGCGTTGGATAGAATGCCACCCAACCGTAGCCGTCCAGTTTGATTTCCACCCATGCGGTCACGTCGTTGCCGGTGAATTTCGTGATGGTGGTTGTTCCTTGTTCTTCGGTGCGGCTTTCGCTGATTTCACCTTCGTCGTCTTTTGGCAGGAATCCGAGTACCACACGGCTGGGAAGACCTAGGCTGCGTGCCATCAATGCCATGGCGGAGGCGTATTGTTCACTGTCTCCGACCATGGCCGTTCCGGCGAGCAGTTGGTCGATGCGGTAGTTGCCGTGGCCTGCGGTTGACGGGTAGTCGCCGCTTAATCCGTGTGAGAACCAACCGGATTCTTTGAGCTTTTCGGCTAAGGCCTGGGCCGCTTCGCCGCCTTTGGATTGGCCTCCGGCGATGGCTGTGGCGAGTTTGTCTACGCAGTCGGGCACATCTTCGGCTTTTGGCTGGCTGATGGCGGCCGCGTCTGTTTTGGCGATCTGTTTGTCGGTGGGAACCATTGGCATGATGCCGGTTTCCGTGTAGGTGAGACCTTCGGAGGTGCGTGAGGGGTAGATGGCCGACATGGTGTCGCTGTTGTAGTAGAACGAGTCGGAGTTTTCGCTGTTGTCGAATGTCACGCTGGATGCGGCTCCGGCCATGGGCAGCCAGTAGTCGCTGAGTCCTTTGTCCACGGTGAATGTGGCGGTGAATTTCTTGCCTTCGGCACTGTTGGTGATGGAGGTGCCGACACGTCGGTAATTGGAGGAGTCCGACGACATGGTGGAGTCGGACAGATTCCATACGTTGCCGTCGAAACGGTCCATGACCGCTAGTCGCACGCTTGATCCAGCGGGCAGGTTTTCGACGGTGAGGAGCACATCGTCCTTACTGTTTGTAATGTACGAGCGCATGCCGCTTAACGGACTGGTGTAATTGTACGGGCTAAGCGGCGGATCATAATGGTCGCGCAGAATGGTGCGGTCCTGATCGACGACGAGGCATCCTCCAATCGCCAATGCGACGGAAAACACCACGATCACGACGGAACTGAGCCAACGTCCCAATTCCAGTAATTTCCAACGTGCGCTGATCCAAATCACCAATATGAGCGCCATTATGGTGCCTACGAACATGCGGTAATAGCCGGAAGATGAGCCGAGCAGCGCGCAAATCGCAAGATTGGCGGTAACGGGAATAATGGCGATCATGGTGAATCGGCCATCTTCAGTCACTGCGAAAATGCCGGTCAGTAGCGCGAACCACAGGCAGATGGTCCATACGGCCAGCAAACAGCCATCGGCGGTACCGGTGGGAGGTTCGACCGACAGAATGAATTTGAACGATCCGAGCATGTTCATCCAGCCTTGTGTAAGCGTGCGCAAGGTCGGAACAATATGGGCGATGGTGGTGTCGTTGAGGAACAGTACAGGGCCGACAACCAGCTGGGCGACGGCCATGAACAGCATCTGCCACCAGAGACGAAGTGCCGGAACCGTGCCTGCGAGCGCCACGAGAGATCCGATGATGGTGGACGGAAGGGCGGCGAGCGCCCAGGATGCGGCCGATCCGTAGACGTCGATGAGGTTGCTGGCGGCGGCGAGGGTGAGTAGGGCTGCGACGAGCAGGCTTGCGTATTGCGAGGCGCGTGTCCGGCGTAGGTAGGGGAGTGCCTGTGATTTGCCGTCTCGTGACATCCAGATGACGGAGTGTGTGGAGTCGGCCCATGAGCCGGTGCCGGTTCCGGTGAAGGTGTTGCCGAATCCGGTGGTGCGGCCGGTGTCGCCGGTGTTGGTGTTGTGGGTGGAAAGTCCTGTGGTGCTCATTCCAGTACCCCCATGATCATTGGGAGATCGTCTAGGTTTCCTACGGTCGCCAGGGTGAAATCGGCGTATCGTTTGATGGCGCGTGGCTGTCCGATGGCGGTTTGCAGTACCACGCAGGTTGCGGATCGGGGGAGTGCGAGCGCCATGTGTTTGATTTCGTCGATGTTTTTGAGCCTGCCGACGGTGATGTAGTAGAACGATGAGTCGGGGGCATGGGCGAGGGTGGTTTGCGCCAGATTCGGATTGTCGCTGATATCGGGGGAGATGGCGCTGCAGCCGTCAAGGAATTCCGTGGAGTTGCGTGGCATGATGTGTTCGGTTCCCGCGTGTGAGGTCACCGGTCGGTTTTGGAGCAGGCATTGCACGCCGATGGAGGCATGGACGGATACCGCCAGTTCGAATTCGTCGGAGCTCACATAGTCGTCGGGGTTCACGCTGATGGTCAATGCGGTGTCGGTGCGTCGGGTCGCCTCGTATTGACGGATCATCAGTGCGCCTGTTTTTGCGGAGCTGAGCCAGTGCACGTTGCGTACGTCGTCGCCTGGCTCGTATTCACGCAGTCCGTAGAAATCGAGGTCGTCGTCGACGATTTCGCCGCTTGGCTGGCCTTCGAGATCTCGCGGAATTCCGGCGTTGAGTGTGTTCAGCATAACGGTTTTCGGGTGGATGAACACGTTGATTTGGTCGACAAGTTTCTTTTCGTGTCGTACGAGTCCGAATGGGTCGCCTTTGCGTATGGACAGGGGACCGACCGGCAGTACCGCGCGGGAGACGGCGGTGAATTCCACGGTGGTTTGGCGTGATTGGCCGGCGGCGAGCATGGGGATGGCGAATCGTTCGTGGCTGTCTCCGATGGGCAGGTCGCCGCGTGCTGATGTGGTTGGCGTGCGCCCTGGATTGTCGACGCACACATCGACTTTCACCGTGTCTGACACGGTGACGCGCCTGCTGGACACGTCTATGGTGGCGGTGAACGACGTGTTGCCGAGCGACAGCATGATGGCGGCGACCATCATGCATGCGAACACGATCGCCATGGTCAGCAGTTCATGCCAGCTGAGGATTGTGAACGCTATGAGTGAGGCGATGGCGAGTCCGGTCACGGCCCATCCGAGCGGCGACACGTATGAGGTGACCAGTCGTTTGATGCGATGCTTGATGCGTCGCAGGGATCGTTGCATGGTTCTCCTGCGCTGCATGGTTTTGGATTGTCGCATGCTTGACCTTTCGGGGGGTTACGAACGTTTCGTGTGGGGTGTGCGCTTCGCGTGTGCCGTGTCGTACGCGGCTGGCTGCGCCGTGCGTTTCAGGCGGCGGCGCCCACGGTCGGTGAAGGCACTTCATTGAGGATCTGTTCGATCATCTGGTTCGGGGGTGGATCCCGCGAATGTGGCCTCCGCGGTGAGCGTGATGCGGTGTGCGAGCACGGCGACGGCCAGTTGCTTCACATCGTCGGGCACCACGTATCCGCGATTGCTGGACGCGGCCCACACGCGGGCGCATCGGGTCAGTGCGAGCGCGCCTCGCATGGACGATCCGACTTGGATGCGTTCGTTGTGGCGCGTCGCTTCCACCAAGCGCACGATGTATTCGATGATCGCGTCGTCGAGACGCACGGTTTCGCTGATGGCGCGCATGCGCAGCACGTCGTTGCCGGTGAGCACCGCATGTACGGTGGAGGCACGGTCGGTGACGTTGACCTGCTTGAGGATGTTCACGCTTACGTCATGGCTCGGATAGCCGATGGTTGTTTTGATGAGGAAACGGTCCATCTGCGCCTCAGGCAGTTTGTAGGTGCCGAGTTGTTCGATGGGGTTCTGGGTGGCGATGACCAGGAACGGCTGCGGTACCGCATGGGTTTCGCCGTCGACGGTGACTTTCTGCTCTTCCATGACCTCGAGCAGTGCGGACTGCGTTTTTGGCGAGGCTCGGTTGATTTCGTCGGCGAGCACGATGGATGCGAAAATCGGACCTTCGCGGTATTCGAATTCGCCGTTCTTCTGGTCGTAGTAGGTTACGCCGACCACGTCGGACGGCAGCAGATCCGGAGTGAACTGGATACGTTTGAACGACATGTCGATGGAGTTGGCGAGGCCGCGGGCCAGCTGCGTTTTGCCGGTCCCCGGATTGTCTTCGAGCAGAATGTGGCCACCGACGATCATGGCGGTGGCGCATTGGCGGATCGGCTGTTCCTTGCCGACCACGACTTGGGAGACGTTGCCGACCAGTTGGGCGAACAGTTCATGGAATTCGGTGATGTCGGCCTGCGGCGCGGACATCATGGAAGAAGCCATGGCCGGCTGCGCGGGCTTGACGCTTGGTGCCGTAGTCTGCGGGAATTGGCGCGTTGCCATTACGGGAGCCGATTGCGATTGTGGTAGCGGCTGTTGTGTTGGAGCGGATTGCGTCGGTTGCGCCTGCATGGGCTGCGCCATTGGAACCGTAGGCCTCGTCGGCCTGGAAGGAGTTGCGTTATGCGTGCTGAGTACCGTGCCCTCCTCGTCGGCGTCGAACGTGTTGGCGGCGTAGTGGGTAGCGTTATGCGTGCTGAGTACCGTGCCCTCCTCGTCGGCGTCGAACGTGTTGGCGGCGTAGTGGGTAGCGTTATGCGTGCTGAGTACCGTGCCCTCTTCGTCTCCGTCCTGTTCCTGCGGATGCGTCGGCAGGCTTGGAGCTTGGAATGCGGGGCGTGCCTGCGGATTGCCGGGCTGTTGCGGCTTGCTCATATGGCGCCCAATGGAACCCAGCTGGGTGGCGTCGTCGTTTTCGTTGCTCATAGGTACTCCTTGGTTGCTTCTATTGATCGTATTGATGATTGGTTGTGATGTTGAATTTGCTTATTTGACGGTGAATGAGATGCCTCGCGCCTGTTTTCCTGCCAACCCTGTTCGTAATGAGATGGCTGAAGCATTGGTGTCTATCGAGGATTGCGTCTCTCCATTATCAGGGGTTGGTCCCGGTTCCGGATCGGGGGTTTTCTCCTCGTATCGGACTCCGGTCACGGGATCAGAGCTTTTCTTGGTCGCATTGATTTCTGGTTCCCCGGCAGTGGTGATCACGCGAACCTCCCAATCGCATCTGGTACCGGAAGGACTGGTGATGTCGGAAACATCCAGTGTGCCGTTAGCTGGCCAATCGTAGGTATGCGAGCTTTCCCCTGCCGGAGTGATAACGATCTGGCCTTTGACACTTCGCCCGTGGGCCTCCCAACTACCGCCATTGACATGAATGATGTTGGCGTTCTGTGTATCCCACGTCAATGAGGATGGCAGTGTGATTTCCGCTGGCTTTTTGTTGCCGACGGTATTATCGGTAGCGATTGCTGGGTCGCTGAGATGTGAGGTGTCGATGAAGTACTGTTGCACGCTTACCGTATCGCAGGTGCTCCAATCACCGGAAAGCGGCCATTCGGCTCTGCTCTCATGAACATCATCATCGTAATAACCCTTGGCCTTTACAACGAAACCTGTGACGCGTCCACCTTTTCTGGACCAGGTCGCCACACATGTGTTGTTGTTGAGTTCCAGCTTCACATTGGTTGGAGGATCGACTGCTGTGAAAGTCGAAACGGACGCTTCGTTGCGCAATGAGCCACTGCGTTCCGTAACCACGGTAATCGTCGGCTTAAGTTTTCTGTAGTACCACTCGTTCTTAATGTCGAATTCGACGGAATAATCCTTGGCGCTTGTCTCCACGGATTTGTCTTCGCCCTCGATGCTTACCGTAATCGACTGGTATTTCGAGTTACGTGCGTCATTGATCCGCCCTCTCACCACGATCTTGTCGCCTGATTGATCGGCGGAAATAGTCGGATTGTCAGGCGTACCCCAAGGCGAAACGGCATTGGATGCCGTGGAGGGCTGGCTCCAGTTCACTTTGTTATGCGCCTTGACCGTGGCGGTATAGGATGCACCGTCGGTGATCGCATTGTCGTCGAATTTGAACGTGATGCTGGTGCCAGTGACTTCCTGGACCGGATTCGCCACATTAGGACCGCTCAACGTCGCCTGATACTTGTCGACGGCGGAGAAATTACCCTCCAAAGCCTTCCATGTGACAGTGATGGTGTTCTTGCTAGCTTCGGCCTTCACATCGGTCGGCGTGTCCGGAAGCTTGTCAGGCGTGCCTTCCACGCCATTCGACTCCTTCGACCAGCCGACCTCATTCTTGGCCTGCACCTTGAACGAGTACGTCTTGCCGTTCTTCAAGCCGGTGATTTGGCAGGAGGTCACGGATCCGCACGATTTCTCGCCGGAACCGTCGCCGCCCCACGACACCTTGTATTCGCTGATCGGACTGCCGTTCGAAGAGCCGGCCGTCCAACTCAGATTCACCGCGCCATCCTGCGGGTCTCCGGCGATGGGGGAGAGCAGCGGCGCATCCGGCTTGTCCATCACCGAAACGCTGATGGTGCCGGTCACCTCACGTTCCTTCGTATTGGTGGCATCGCGCACGTTGACGATCACCTTGTTGGTGCTCGCGCCGATATCGGACGAGGCGCTGATCGACACCACACCGTTGGACGGGCAGTCCACGGTCAGCTTCGACGCGCCATCGGACGTGCATCCGGTCACGGTCAATGCGGAATCGGGGAACGGATTATACGCATCGGACAGCAGGTTCACTTCCTCACTGGATCCTGCCTTGACCTTCACGGTTTTCGCGTTGATGCGTGCCAAAGGCCTGTTGGAGGCCGTCACACGAACCGTGACGCCCGCACTCACCGTGCCCTTCGAATATTGAATCGAAATCGGCACGCTCACCGTTGTTCCCGGCGAAGCGGTCTTGTCGGCGGACACGGTCAGCTTGCCGTTCGAACTCACTTTGGCGCTCACCTGGTCGGAATCGGTGCCACCCGAATACGTGTACTGCTTCTCATCGTCATACAGGTCGGACGCCGAATGGGTCAACGCGGTCAGATCGATGGTGGTGGCGCTTTCGCCGGCGACCACGTCAATGGTGGACGAGGAGAACGTCGGCGCGGGCATGTCACGTCCGATCACGGTGATCGGCAACGTCAACACCGCCGAATTGATGATTTTCACCTTGTCGTTCTTGTCGCGTTTGCCATCCACCGCGGTGAAGGTGATGGACGCTGGACCGGAATAATCCTTTGATGCGGTGAACTTCAACGTCTGGTCGTTCACATACAGGTCTCCGTCCGCGGCCTTCGTGGCGCTCACCGAATCGGCGCCGTCCACATACGCGATCTTGCCTGCGCCCACGCGCACATAATCGGCGATATTGATGGTGATCGTCTCGCGTGCGTTCACCTTCAATGCCGGCGCCTTCGGTCGAAGGGTCGGCGGGAACACGCCGTACGCGGGCACTTGGATGAACGCAGTGGACGTGATGTTGTATGTCGTGTTGGTCACGGTGTACGGCACGGCTCGCGCCTCATCCGTCAATTCCACGCTAATGGTCGTGGACTTGTCACCGCCCTTGACATGCGCATGGTCGGTGGCGGAATCATCAACGGCCACGTGCAGTTCGTCGGCGCTGCCGGAAGGGTTCGCGATCCATTGCGAAACGTCCACGTCGATGGATTTCTTATCGATCGTCGCGGAAGATGGCACACGGTAGTCGTATGCTGTCGGCGGTTCGATGGTGGCGTTGTCGTCCACGTTCACCGTCAATGTCGCGGTGTCGGACAATCCTGCCTTGTCTTTGACCGTATACACCACGTAATAGGTGCCCGCCTGCTGAGGAGTGGTGAAGGCGAGCGCATTGTCCGCCACGGTCACATTGCTGATGTCTTGCGATCCGACGTTTTCGCTGACGGCCAGGTCGGTGTTGTCTCCGGAGATGTCGTTTTGCGCCACGGGCACGGTTGCTGCGGTGTTGGGGCGCAATGTGATTTCGTCATCGCGCGCGTATACGCCCGAATCGGTGCCGGATGTGAATACGCCTACGCGGATTTGCGCTTGGGATCGTTGGCCGGTCCAGTCTTCGACGGCGTATGAGAAGGTGTCCGTTCCTGTGGAGTCGGCATAGGCTTCGTATACCAGGTAGGTGGCGCCGACTTCGCTGATGCGTCCGAGTGTCGGCGCCTTGTTGCCGAGACCGAGCAGCTGTACGTCGTCGCCGTCGGCGTCGATGCCGGTCAAGGTGATCGGGATTTGGACTTTCTGCCCTGCCGCGACTTGCGCCTCGACGTCGGATGGTGTTGGCGCAGCCTTGTTGGAAGCGTCTTTTTGATGCACGTTGATGGTGATTGTGGCGGATGCCGCGTTGCCGAGATTGTCTTTGACGGTGTACGTTACGGGGAAAGATCCGGTTTGGTCGGATGCTTGGTATCGTACGGTGTTGCCTGATACGAATACGAGTCCTTTGAACGTGTTTTTGTCGTATTGCAGGTCGTTTTGCAGGCTTACCGTGGTGCCGTCGGAGTAGGTCACGTGGTCGAGCACGTCGATGGAGACGATGCCGTCGGTGCGTACCTGCGTGGTGATGTTGTCGGCTTTCGGCACGGAGTTGGAGGTGGTCAGTGCCGGTGGCTGCAGTACGATCACGCCGGTTGACGTGCCTGCCGCGTTGGCTACGCTGTATTTGATTTGCACGGGTTCGGTCGGTACCTGTCGTGCGGTGATGTAGACGCGCTTGTTGCTTACGACGCCGGTTTTGATGCCGCTCGCCGCGTCGGCGGTCACGTTGGTCACGGATAACACACCGCCCATCGGGTCGACGTCGTTAGACAGGGGTTCCACGATTGCGGTGTTGTCGGCGCCGAGCAGCGCCACGTCGTTGGCGGCGATGGGTTTGGCGGAGTCTCCGGCCACGGCCTGCACTTCGATGCGGGCCAGGCCGGTCGAGGGGATGGATCCTTGTGTGATGGTGTAGGGCACATAGTAGGTGCCGGGGTTGGATGCGCTGAAGGTGAACGACATGTCGGTGGCGTTCATGGTGGTGGATGCGCCGGATGGGGTTTCCACGGCGGTCAGCTGCGCGGGTTCGGCCGAGGTGCCATGCACGTATTGTTTGAGCGCGATGGTGGTGCGGGTGTCTGGCGTGGTCTGCTTGACGGCCGGATCGATCACCGCGGCCAGCGTGTTGGCCGGTTTCACTGAGAAATACACCATGCCGGTGCCGGTCTGCTGGCCGTCGGAAACGGTCACTTCGATGCCGGCGCGTCCGGAAGACATGGATCCCGCGTTGAACACGAGCTGCCCGTCGGCGCGTGTGGAAACGGTCACCTGGTCGGTGTTTTGCGGGGTTGCGGATACGAGGGTGAGCGGGTCGCCGTCGGGATCGGAGAAGCTGCCCAGCGCGTTGGTGGTGTAGGTCGCTCCTTGTTCCACGTCGATTTCCGGTGGCGTATCGGTTTGCTGGGGCGCGTTGTCGTCCCCGCCTACCAGTGTGAGGCTTACGTTGGCGTTGGAGGTTTGCCCGCGTCCGTCGGAGATTTCATAGCTGAACGATACGGATCCTTCGGATGCCGCGGAAGCGTCGAGCTGCAGATATCGTCCGTCGTATACGGGGGAAACGCTGATGTTGGCGCCGTCGGGGGCGCTTACCGAGGTGATGCGCAGTACGGAGCAGTCGGTCTGTTCGTCGTTGCGGAGCACGTCGAGGATCTGCTGCGATCCTGTTCTCGCGCCGAACGAATCATCTTCGGCTTTGATCTGGCCGGATTGCGACGAGCAGGTCTTGCTGAAATTATGCTGGTTGTTGGCGCTGTCGTTGTTCTGTTCCTGTTGCTTCGACTGTTGGTTTCCACCTTGTTCCATTGGATTTTGATGACCTTGGTGGATTCCTGCGGATTCCAAACGTTGCCGTTTACCACGTCGTTGAGTATGACCAGACGATGGTTGGTGCGGAATATCAGTTCCGAAGTGGCGTTGATGTTGGTCAGGGTGTCGAATGCCGTATCCGAACCGTCTACGGAGCATGCTTTGGCGTAATTGTTGGCTTTCTGCGCCCATGCGGCGAATACGCATCCGCCTGTGGACACCGGCTGGGCGGGCTCGCCCTTGCCGGAATTCGGTGTTTCAGCGGTTTTCTTGGTGCTGAGGTTCACCGTTGCGAGCCCGCGTGGTGTCGCCACGGCCACCCATCCGTTCTGTTTGCCGTCCGTGGAAGGGGCCTGCAAGGTCATGCTGCCCTGCAGATTGATGGCTGCGCTTCCCTGCGGCCAATACACGGTGCCTTTTGCCGCCACCACCGGGGTTTCGCCGATGACGGTGAACGATTCGGCATGCGGTGCGCCTCCTATCGTGCCAACTTGCTCGCGCGTGCCCTGCGGCCCTTTGATGCTCAGCACCGCGCCATCGGAAGTTCGGTATCCGTATACGGTTCCGTCATGCGTCACCGCGATCTTTCCGCCGGATCCCAGTTTCATGTTCGGCTTGTCGGTGGTGGGGTTGACGGATTTCACATCGGCAGCGGATCCCACCCACACATTGCCGGTTTTGACGTTGATGAACGCTGCGGTGTCGCCTCCGACAATGGTTGCGATATCCGTTTTGATGGCGGTGTTGCCGGTTTCGCTGATGGTGGAAGCCGCGATATTGCTGGCTTTGGTGCCTTCGGAGATCACTGTGTCGCCATCATGCTGTGCCACGTCGAAACGGGAGGCTGCGGATGAGACTCCGGCGTCCACATCCTTGTTCTTCGCATTGAATCGTGCGGCCTTGCGATCTTTCAACGAGGTGATCCACACGGTGCCGTCGTCGAGCTGCACATGCCGTTGCGTCACCGAACTGACGATGAACGCGCCCGCGATGATGCCCAGCAGCAGAAGCAGCATGACGATCGGCGTGATCCACCGTCTGCTTCCCGACGGCAACAGCAGTTTGCGTACCATTGATCCGAAACGTAGTTGACGTTCATATGATTGCGCCGATTGGTTGGCACCG
>ENA-OQJC01000331-OQJC01000331.1-human-gut-metagenome-genome-assembly--contig:-NODE-331-length-14611-cov-4.940969_pt1 | contig 14611 bp, 14 predicted proteins | sample MGYA00242600_ERZ504766 | MGnify/ENA primary metagenome ERZ504766 (study PRJEB26092, sample SAMD00036364) | human gut metagenome | host: Homo sapiens | study: EMG produced TPA metagenomics assembly of...
ATTTTTTTCAGAAACCTATGGAAAAATGTCAGGAGAAAATGTATAATAATACATAACAAATGAAAGCAGGGTTCACTATTATGAACAAAATAGTATGTTGGCCATGATCCTGGCCGGCGGTCGTGGCAGCCGTCTGCATGATCTTACCAATAAAGTGGCAAAGCCGGCCGTTTCATACGGCGGTAAATATCGTATCGTAGACTTTCCTTTAAGCAACTGCGCCAACAGTGGCGTTGATGTTGTAGGTGTACTTACACAGTATGAATCTATCCAGCTGAACAGTTATGTGGCAGCCGGCGGTCGCTGGGGTCTTGATGCTAAAAACAGCGGTGTTTACGTTCTTCCTCCACGTGAGAAAGCAGATGAGAATCTGAATGTATATCGCGGAACTGCAGATGCAATCTCCCAGAATATTGATTTCATTGATAAATTTGATCCTGAATACGTTCTTGTTCTTTCCGGTGACCATATTTATAAAATGAACTATGACAAGATGCTTGCAGCCCACAAAGAAGCAAAGGCAGATGCAACCATCGCAGTTATCGGAGTTCCGATGAAAGAGGCAAGCCGTTTTGGTATCATGAATACTGATGAATCCGGACGTATCGTAGAATTCGAAGAGAAACCTGAGCATCCGAAGAGCAACCTTGCATCCATGGGTATCTATATCTTCACCTGGAAACTCCTCCGCAAGATGCTGATGGCTGATATCAAGAATCCGGATTCCAGCCATGACTTCGGTAAGGATATCATCCCTACTATGCTTAACGATAACAGAACTCTTTATGCATATAAATTTGAAGGATACTGGAAAGATGTTGGTACCATCGACTCTCTCTGGGAAGCAAACATGGATCTGTTAAGTTCCAAGAATGAACTGGATCTGGGTGATCCGTCATGGAAGATTTATACAGAAGATGTTACCGCACTTCCACAGTACATCAGCGCAGAAGCAGATGTTAAAGATGCATATATCACACAGGGCTGTGTTGTTCAGGGCGAAGTTAAGCATTCCGTTCTCTTTACAGGTGTTAAGATTGGTGCAGGTGCCAGAATTATCGACAGTGTACTGATGCCGGGTGTTGTTGTAGAAGAAGGTGCCGTTGTTCGGCGTGCACTTGTAGCTGACGGTGTCCGCATCGGTAAAGGTGCAGTTGTCGGTGCCGCAGACAGTGAGCACATTGAGCTTGTAGCGAAACGCGTAAAGGGGGCAGAATAATATGTATAAGGCATTTGGAATCGTAAGCTCTTCCGGGAGAAATATTTATGTAGATGGTATGCAGGATTATCGCCCAATCGGTGCGTTTTCTTTCCTTGGCAGATACAGAGTCATTGACTTCCCTATCTCCAATATGACCAACAGCAACATTGAACGTATTCAGGTCTATATCAATAATAAACCCCGTTCTGTTGTAGAACATCTTGGAACAGGACGTCATTACAATATCAACTCCAAGAGCGGCAAACTTCAGCTTCTCTTCTCAGAGCACAATAATGACAATGATATCTATAACACCGATATCTCCTGCTATCTGGACAACATGGAGTCCCTCAGCAGAATGAATCATCCGTATGTTGTCATTGCCCCGAGCTATATGGTTTATTCAATTGATTTTGACCAGTTTTTACATACACACATTGAGTCCGGTGCAGATGTTACTCTCCTTTATCACGCTGTTGATAATGCAAAAGAGGCTTATCTTACCTGTAATGTTCTGGGACTGAACCGCCAGAAAGGTGTGGAATCCATCGAACCGAATCATGGTAATAAGAAGAATCAGTATGTTTATATGGATACCTGTGTTATGAAAACAGAGCTTTTCATCAGCCTGATCAAAGAAGCCAAGAATCTTTCTTCCATGTATACACTGGCAGACATCCTGAATGATAAATGCGAAACTCTGGACATCCGCGGCGTTGCACACAAGGGATTCTTTGCAAGCATTACAGACTTCCCAAGTTACTATGCTGCAAACATGGCTCTCCTTAATTACAAGTCAGCTCAGGAACTTTTCCATGATAACTGGCCAATCTATACACGTACCAATGATTCCTGCCCGACTCAGTATTTCAATACTGCAGATGTGAAGAATTCCGTAATCTCCAACGGCTGCCAGATTGAAGGTACTGTTGAGAATTCCGTAATCGGTCGTGGATGCGTCATTAAAAAAGGTGCTGTTGTAAGAAACAGTGTTGTTCTCGCTGAAGTTACTGTAGGTGAGGGTGTTCACGTAGAGAATGAAGTAGTCGACAAATGGGCGAAACTCGTTCATAAAAAGAAATCGTTTCCCCGGCTGAACAGCCTGGTTATATCAGAAGAAATGATACTCTGTAATTAATGATTAATTAGATTAAATGCAAAGCCCCCGGAAGTGGTCACTTTCGGGGGCTTTGTTTGTGTTTACTTAAATTTCACAAACTCTTCACATTTTCCTCTTGCATTTTATTTCTAGCGTGTTATAATACAGCTGTAACAAAGATAAAGAACAAACAACTGAATACTCAAAAATACTTAACACCACCTGGAGCATTTCGGATGCTCATAAATTAAAGATAGTGTCAAGCGTGTCACCTCAGCTGTAAAATGGAGGAAAAGTCAAATGAATACTTTAAAAGCTGAAAAAAGAACAATGGACACAAAGGCCAAAAGATTAAGAAGAGAAGGCTACGTTACAGGTAACGTATTTGGCAGAGAGATGGAAGGTTCTCTTCCTGTTAAAATCGAGAAATCTGCTGTCGAGAAACTTCTCAAGACAAATAACAAAGGAAGCCAGATTATGCTGGATGTAGATGGTCAGTCATATGACGTACTGATCAAAGAGATCCAGTTCAATCCGTTAAAAGGACAGGTGGATGAAATAGATTTCCAGGCACTGGTAAGCAACGAGAAAGTACATTCCGTAGCAGAGATCGTACTTGTAAACCACGACAAGCTGGAAGCCGGTGTATTACAGCAGCATCTGGAAGAAATCTCCTTCAGAGCTCTCCCATCAGCACTGGTAGACAAAATTATGGTAGATGTCGGTGACATGAAAGTCGGCGACGTAATCAAAGTCAAAGACCTCGCCATTGCCCAGGACAAAGATGTAGACTTAAAGACAGACCTTGAAGCTGCAGTTGTATCCGTAGCCGCCGTTCACGTAGACCCGGTTCTGGAAGCTGAAGAAGAGGCTGCTGCCGAAGAAGAAGCTAAATAACATAATATCTCTTTTAACATTTATTCAGGTACGCTCAAGCGTACCTGAATTTTTTTATCAAAACATCTCCCTCCACAAATAATTGACCTTTCCAGATATCTGCACTATTCTGTTCCCGTACTATTCTTTCTCTTGCTCCTGCTCCAGCAGCCTGAATGACAATTCCAAGATAAAAAATCTCCTCCGGATCATCCAGCTCCGACTGCAGGATTTCCTTAATCCTGTCCAGCCTGTAAAGAAACGTACTGCGGTGGATAAACAATTCCCTTGCCGCCTGAGTTGCACTGAGATGCTGCTCCAGATACACTCTCAATGTCTCCATATACTGAGTCTGATTCTCCTCATCATGCTTCTTCAATTCCAGCAGCCCTTCATGACAGATCATTGTTCCCGGCAGTCTTCTTGTTGCCTGTTCCAGAATATAAGTCAATGCCACCTGACCGAAATAATGAATCCACAGATAAGGCTTCTTACGGCTTCCTACATCCAAAGCCGTCTTCGCCTGCACATACTGCCGTCTCAGATTCATATGTCCTGTCATCACCCTGCTGTATCCGGCTTTCAGATAAGTATCCCTGATAAAATAAACCAGTTTTCCGGCTACTTCCTCCTGGCTTTTTCCAAGTCTGGTAAGGTCAAAAATGCCACAATTTCATCCTGATAAAGAAAACTCACAGAATCCTCAAATTTCTTCTTAATATATCGGCAGATTGCCTTTGTGGAAAGATTCTGCTGATTCAGATAGGTAATCTGCAGGATCAGGCACATATATTCATGATTTCCACTCCATCCCAGTTCACTCAGTTCTCTACTCACCTGCATATAATCCGCAGTTCTGTCCGACAAAATCCTGACAAAAATCTGCTCCATATCCCTGTCCGGATCTTCTTCCTCCGCTTCATGCGCAAGCAAATACTCCAGTTTCTCCACCAGAATATCCAGTACACAGATAACTCTCAGTGTAATCTCTGATCTGCACTCAGTCAAAACCAGCCTGTGAGTTGCTTTCCCATCCACAAACAGATTTCTGTTCATCGAACGACATCCACTGATGTAAGCCGGAAACATCACATATTCATGCGTATCTGCCATATCTCGATAAATCTCATTCTGCAAAAGTGCATTTACATATTCCATATTCAACCCGTCATCTGTATACAGCCGCGCCCTCGGCGGCAGATACTCGCTTCCCGCTTCCGCCACAAAGGTAAAATCCAGTCCTGTTACAGTCATCGGATTCTGCAGAAATTCCGATGTCACCTGCAAAAGCCTGTCCATTCCGGCATGTTCTAACATCAGATCATGAATCTTCCGTTCCCATTCATCAGCCGCATCAAAAATCTCCTGCACATCATTCATAAATTCTGCTATTTCTTTCAGACTATCAAGTGCAATATGAATATACGGAATCTGCTGAAACTCTTCTGATGCAGCATCAATTTTCTCTCTCCCACAAAATACCCAGAGTATATTTTCAGCAGTCAGAACTGCCGATTCCCACTCTTTGTCATATCTCTGTACCACATAAACATGCCCATGTCGAAATGTTTCTTTTTTTCATAACACAAAAGGGCGCAGATATCCGTCTGAACCGGATAAAGTTCCCCTTTCCGTAATTTCATATTTCTCTTTTATTTTTCATATAAATAAACTGATGACAGCTGCAAGTCTACAATCCTCCTGTCACATAATTGAAGCACCTATTTTACCAGTCAATTCTATAGCAATTTAACTCACACTATGTCTTTCTCATACGCACCTGTCAGCCCGGTTCTCACACAATAAACGTCTTCGCAACTTCCACAGCCTCAATACAGTTCTCTGTATAGGCATCTGCTCCCATATTCTTCGCCAGCTGCTCCGTTACTGCACCTCCACCAACCATAATCTTAAATTTATGCTTACTGCTGCTTCGTTTCAGAGACTTTACCACCTGCTCCATCTCCGGGATTGAAGTACTCAGAAGCGAGGAGATACACACGATCGACACATCCGGATTCTGTTTCACTGCACGCAGAAACTGCTTCTCAGAAATATCCACTCCCAGATCGATCACCTTAAATCCGGCACTACGAAACATGATCGCAACCAGATTCTTACCTACATCATGCAGATCACCTTCCACCGTTCCAAGGATTACAGTTCCGATATTCCTCCTGCCAAACTGCGAGTCCTGTTCCTCCAACAATTCAAAACCCTTGCGCACACTTCGGGCTGCTGCCAGAATTTTAATAATATCCGCACCATTGGATTTGTAATTCTCCCCCACTGTTCGCATAGCCGGAGTCATGGCCTCTTCCACAATCCGCCCTGCAGGAATATGCTGCTTCAATGCCTCCCTCACCAGCTTCTCTGTCTCCCCCGGATGTCCGTCTTCAATTGTTTTTCTTAACTGTTCCAGTACTGTCATATCCTCAAGCCACCCTTAATACCTTCTGCCAAAAATCCCCCGCCCTGCGGCGAAGGATTTTTTGTTTTTTCAAACACGCTCTGCGCTTTCAATATCTGTATTTTATCATATCTCACTGTTATTTACAACGAAAACTGACTTCCCCTTCCGCAACCTCCACAGAGAATGTTACTGTTCACTCCGTTCTCAGTAACACGCTTCGCGATGCACAGAATTTATGCTAATCGCATAAATTCGCGCGGTATATCTCGGGTTTTCTGTGACCTTCGCTCACAAAAAACACCTCGCGGGATATTACCAGTGAACAGTAACCAGAGAATTTACTTGATTTAAATCAAGCAGATATTCGTAATCCGCTTCGCTACACCAAATAACTGCTCCACAGGGGACTTACCTGATTCGGCTAAAATGTTATTCCAGAAGGTAACAGCTCGTATAAGCAATCGTACAATCCCCATAATAATACTGTAGCTCATTGGCCTGGCAGACCTGTGTTACCAGCATCCCGTAAGCCTCCATCGATGAGAAAGCCTGTTTCGGAAACCTGCATGGAGCATCCGGATAAGTACAGACCTTACATTTCGTACAGCATCCCGCACCAATCGCCAGCATATCCGGATAAATCTCCCGAAGTTTCTTCTCAAATTCCACAAAATACTCCTTATGTCTGGCTTCCGTTTCCATCATTCCCTCGCCATCAAAAACATCCTCTAATTCACCAACTGTCTGAACAATAATCCCATACTTATACTGCCGGACTTTCGCTTCACATTCCTCAAGAGAGCCACATCCCGGAGGACAGCTCCAGCACTTATCATACTTATGACAGGTATCTGCTGCACACATCTGTCGAACCTCCGGCTTCAGCTCAATCGTATCACAATCCAGCAACACCACATGCGAAAACCCCTGCTCCATTCCCATTTGCTCTATTTTTTTATATCCATAATCTAACCCCTTACTCTCTTGTATAATCTATAGCAACCTCATCAGGCGGATAAAATTATCCTCTTCGCGCCTCAGTTCTGCACCGAATAACTGCTCCGCAGTTTATCAGAAGAAATCTGCACTTCTCAATAATTCAATCAGGCGGATAAAGTCATTCACCTGTCTCAAATCCCAGTTCATCAATAAATGATCCTGAAAATCAGCCGAAGCAGCCAGCTCAACGAATTCAATCTTTCTCACCAGCTCATCCATCTCCAGCATTTCCTTCTCATTCACAAGTGCGATCTTCGCACCCTCACCAGCAGCGTTTCCCACTGGTTTCACTTTCTTCACAAGCGTCGCCGGAAGCAAGCCAATCTTCCCGGCACTGACCGGATCCATATAGTTGCCAAAAGCACCTGCAATATATACCGAACAGATATCATCTTCTGTAATCCCAATCCGCTCCATAAGCATCTGAATTCCCGCTGCAATCGCAGCTTTCGCAAGCTGAACCTCTCCGAGATCCTTCTGCGTCAGATAAACTCCTCTCTCATTACCGCCCCGCTCTGGCGGTACCAGACTAAACACACCTTGCTTCTCCTGTCCGCTTCTCAGCACACCATTCTCATCCAGCATTCCAGCATCCAGAAGACCCGCCACCAGATCGATCAATCCCGAACCACACAAACCAACCGCCGGCTTATTCCCAACAGTTGTATAGTTCCACTTCCCCTCCTCATACTTCACATGATCCACAGCCCCGGCCGCGCCACGCATTCCACACTCAATCTTCGCACCCTCAAAAGCAGGCCCGGCCGCAGTAGAACAGGTCACCAGCCGCTCCCTGTTTCCCAGAACCATCTCACCATTCGTTCCAATATCGATCATCAGAGAAATCTCTTCCTGCTGATCCTGCCTGATAGCCAGCAGACATCCACAGGTATCCGCTCCCACATATCCTGCAATATCCGAAAGCATGATCAACTCTGCACGCTCCTGCACAGCCAGACCATAATCCCCCGCATTCAGCACCAGCCTCTCACTCACAGCCGGAGTATAGGGCGCATGTACCAGCGAAGCCGGAGAAATCCCCAGAAACAGATGATGCATACAAGTATTTCCCACAACACACACCTGAAAAACATCCTCTCTCCTTATCCCTGCATCCTCTGCCAGACTTCCCAACATCTCATTAACCGCTTTCCGAACACACATACTTAACGCTTCTGTTCCATGCTCCAGCGCATAATTCGCCCGCATGATCACATCCGCACCATACTGCGCCTGCGGATTCATCCTGCTCTCAACTGCCAGAGTCCTCCCATCCGCACCATCCAGCAAATACCCCGCAATGGTAGTCGTCCCAATATCAAACGCTGCCAGACACCTCCGACCAGCTTCCTTCCTCATTTCCAGAATCCGCCGTCTACTGTAAATCACATACCATTCATCAGAATCCCTGCGCATCCCATACAATTCACCCGCCAGCTTCAGATCCACCTCCATCTGCCCCGGCTCAACCTCACCATCTGTCTCCGCCAGCGTATCCAGCAGCCTCTGCCAGTCCGACCGCTTCTCCCCTGTTTTCGCCTTCTCCAGCTCAACCTGAGCCATCCGTAGTCCCGGTTCAAACACAACTTCTCTGTTAAATCCATCCGTTAAAATCTTCTCATTGCCAGCCCTGTCCAATGTCTCCACTACACAAGTCTCACCTTCACCAATCCGCACCTGACACGCCTTAACAACTTCACCATTAATCTTAACCAGACACTTCCCACATTTCCCCAGCCCGCCACAAGGCGCATCCGGCCTCAGTCCTGCCTGAATCTCCGCCTCCAGTACCGATATCCCATCCTCCACCTCTATCTCAATATCCTCACGCACAAACTTAACCCAAGCCATAAAAACCTCCCACATATCCAATCCAATCATCACAACACCCAACAGCCAGCTCAGAAAAATATTTTATTTCATGTGCATTTGCAGGGGTCTTAGATATTCTTAGCTCTCAGAAATCTGCGTTATGAGCAGACTGTATCACTGTCTGAGCGAAGTTTGCAACGGAGCGAGTTTGAGAAGGCTGCTCATGCCTTTAGCAGATTTCTGAGAGGTTAGAATATCTTAGACCCCGAAACCGCACATGAAATAAAATATTTTTCTGAGCGTCCCCTTTTTCCCATTATAACACACTCCAAAAAATCCCAAAATACACGAAAGGACCACTCCCCAGAGCAGTCCCCTCATAATATTTTCATGTTATACTAAACCCGCACAAGCAATCAGATCAGGCTGCCAACTTCTTAGCCAGTGACGCCGCACTAGCCGCATCATCAGAATATCCGTCAGCACCAATTTCCTCAGCAAAAGCTTCTGTAATCGGCGCTCCGCCAACCATAACCTTAATATTACCTCTGAAATCCGCCGCATTCAACGCCTCAACAGTCTCCTTCAGAGCCGGCATAGTAGTAGTCAGCAGCGCAGAAAGAGCAATGATCTTAACATCCGGATTCTCTTTATAGCACTCAATAATCTTAGCCGCCGGAACATCGACTCCAAGATCGATCACCTCAAATCCGGCACTCTCGATCATCATGGCAACCAGATTCTTACCAATATCATGAAGGTCACCGGAAACCGTAGCAATGATAACCTTACCAAGTGCACCTGTAGAACCAGATGCCAGATGCGGTTTCAGAACCTCAACACCTTTCTTCATAGCACGAGCTGCAACCAGCATCTCCGGAACAAAGATCTCACCATTTTTGAATTTCTCACCAACTACAGACATCGCACTGATCATACCATCATTCAGAATCGCAACCGGATCATCACCCTCATCAATGGCTTCCTGTACAGCCGGTCCTACTAATTTTCGCTTTCCCTTTTTTCTAACTAATTCCGCAACTTCATTTATCTTAGACATAATCAAATCCTCCTGTTATTTCTCAATTTCAGATTCCAACCACTTAATTCATTTACACAGTTTCTGCAGATTCAACTTACTTCTTCTTTGTTGTACCAATTAAGCCTTCTCTGTAAGCCCCTATATATTCCATACAATAATCATCCAGACCAAGTAATGCTTCTGTTGCATAAACCAGTCCAAGCATATCCTTATTTGTCGGATCCATAATTCCACTGTCCAGTCCTGCATTCATTGCCAGTACCAGGAACCCGTAATTAATCAGCTTACGAACCGGCAGATTAAAGGAAATATTACTGATTGCTGCCGTAATATGAATGGTCGGATACTGCTCACGTACACTTGTGATCGTCTCAATATTCGTTGCAATACCATCCTCAGAAGTACAAAGCATCTCAACCAGCGGATCAATGTGAATCCTGTCCGGAGCAATTCCATACTCTTTCGCTTTCGCCATGATCTTGTCAAAAACTTTCAGACGGTCTGCTGCACATTTCGGAATACCTGTATTGTCACTCAGCAGCGCAATTACCTGCCATCCCTCATTTCCCGGCTCAGCCATGATCGGGAAAATCGTATCAATCTTATGTCCCTCTCCTGATACAGAGTTAAAAATCCCAGGTTTCTTACAGAACTTATAAGCCTGTGCCAGAACATCCGGACTCGGGCTGTCAATTGAGATCGGAAGATCTGTAACCTCCTGGATACAGTCGATCATCCATTTCAATGTTTCCACTTCTTCCGCTTCCGGAACAGAAGCGCAACAGTCAATATAAGTAGCTCCGCTTTCCGCCTGAAGCTTTGCTCTTGCTTTAATAAATTCAGAGTCTCTTTTCGCGATCGCTTCTGCAACGATCGGGATAGAACCATTAATTTTCTCACCAATAATAATCATTTTCAAACACCTCCATAGCATCATCCTCTGCAACACCTGAAATTTCATCTAAATGTCGGACAGATATTTGTATTCCGTTTTGCCACCGACAAATACCTGAGATCAGAACATAATCTGCCATGGAAGCCTTGTAGATTCAGATGCCTTAATGCCAAATTTCTCTTCATTCAGCTTGTCAATGGAATCACAGAGAGATTTATAAACACCCGGATAAACAGAACCAGGGCCACCCTGAGCGATACATGGAATAAAGTATTTGTTTCCACATTCTTCGCAGACACGACGTACCACTGCATCACAATTCTCATCTGTCCAGCCCTCAAAATCAACTGCACGATTTTCGATACCGCCCATGAAGCTGATCTTTCCGCCATATTTCCTGATCAGTTCCGGAAGATTATTGGTTTCCATACATCCCTGCCATACATCGATCCCCATCTCAATCATAGAAGGAACCAGTGTTGCTGCGTAACTGTCAGAATGATGGATAACCAGCTCAACGCCATGACTGTGATAATATCCGTAAATTTCTTTATATGGCTCAAGTAAAAATTCATCAAACATTGCAGGACTCATAAATGTACTGTCCAGTCCACCCCAGTCATCATGATGGAATAATGCATCAGGATGAAGGTTGGAACAGATACCTTCAGCAAGTTCCAGTTCCCACTCTGTCAGATATTTGATCAGATCATGCATTTCATCCGGATTAGTAATATAATAAACCAACGCATTACTGATCTCACACAGATGATGAGTCTGCTCAAATAATCCCGGTGCAACGAAAGCTGCTTTAAATGCCTGTTCTCCGTCAACTGCATCATACTGAGCCTTCACCATATCCCACTGATCCTGGGTAAATTTCAAAGACGGTGCATGTACATAGTCTTTCCAGTCTTCAATATCCTTTACCACGATCTTGTCAGGAGTATGTACAGGAAAAGAACCCGGAACTCCTTTCGGGAAAGTATTGGTTACTCCCCATGCATTCACTACATTTTCCTGACCCGGCTGAAGCAGCGGGTTTGCAAACATAAACGGATGAAAAAGAAGCTGTACTGCTTCATACTGATTAACAAATCTGTCAGGATTTCCGCCTTTTATAACTTCCAGCATATTCTGTTTCGGTGTTAACATATAATCTACCTCCTCATGCAATATGAAAATGCCCCCACATTCCCACATTTATTTGTTTAATTTGTCGTTCTTTATCTCGTTTCTGATGATTTTATTGTAGCATTTATACAATCCAAAATATATAATCAGATATGCGGATTTTTCACGCCCGCATTCCTACAAATTGTACGAACGCATCTCAATATACACCATGCACAAGACAGATGTATTACACCAGATTTATACTATCCCATAAATTCACACGATATATCACGAATTTTCTGCAACTTCCACAAGAACTTACTTATAACAATTCCAAAATAAATTTTAAGTCAACCGTAAATACACTTGTAACACAACTCTAAACACTGTATAATTTTGTACATACAGATATCAGATTTTAAAAATCATTTGTGCCTGCACAATAAGACTTTTAAACCTGATTTATCTAAACATGAAGAAATACGATTTATATAACAGATCAACAGATTCCGAATGTTTTACAGTAAATATTTAACAGGTGGTGAACGCAATGTTTTCAAAAAAATTATTAATACCTCTGCTATCGCTCAGCCTTCTTGTTACTCCTGCATACAGCAGTCATGCTGCTGAAAATGCAGAAGCCGCGGGAACATCCGTAGAAGGTCAGGGAATGCTTTCCCCTTCTTCATCTTCAGAGAGTTCTGAAAGCGTCTTTAACGGTTCCGGGGCAGGCACATCTTCAGAACCGGTCACAGATGAGAAACTGGAGACAATTTTAAAACAGGTTCAGAGTCAGCTTCCCGCTGAAAACGGAACCTGGGCTGTTTTCATATCCGATCTTGTAAATGGAACCGAGGGCAGTCTTAATGATCAGAAAATGCAGGCTGCAAGCCTGATCAAGCTCTATATCATGGGAGCTGTCTACGAGAATTATGATCAGATAACCGGACAATACGGCAGGGATTCTGTAGACTCCAATCTGTACTCCATGATCACAGTCAGCGATAACGATGCAGCCAATACCCTGACAACTTATCTTGGCGGCGGTGATTCCGCAGCAGGTATGCAGGCTGTCAACAGTTTCTGCCAGGCACATGGCTATGACCAGACTCACATGGGACGTATGCTCCTTGCCAGCAATGAGAATGATGATAACTACACATCTGTAGGAGACTGTGGTCATCTCCTGCAGGAGATTTATAAACAGGATACATCCGGCTACACCCATGCCACTGATATGTTTAATCTTCTCAAGGCACAGACACGCTGTAACAAAATTCCCGCACAGCTTCCGGAAGGAGTCCAAACCGCAAATAAAACCGGAGAACTTGACAACGTGGAAAATGATGCCGGAATCATCTATGATTCCAAAAATGACGTAGTAATCGTATTTATGTCCCAGAATCTCTCAAGTGCCGGTTCCGCACAGAATACGATCGCTACCTTAAGCAGAACGATTTACGATTACTATAATTAAATAATGTACTCTCAGAGTACATAATAACCCAAAGGAGGGATTCACTATGAAAAAAGAAAAATATTGCAATTCCCATGATTCTTGCAGCTACGATTGCTGCTGTATCTGTACCCTGCAGCTCACAGATCGTTATGGCATCTGACACTTATCAGGTAGGTGTAAGTAAAGGGTATCTGGCTCTGCGCTCTGCCATGGCTTATGATTCCTCCAACGAGATCGGCGAGCTGTATTCCGGTGATACTGTTGAAGTTACAGAATATACCACCAGTGATTACTGGTACGTCTATTCTCCAAAACTGAACAGATCCGGATACGTAAATAACGATTACCTGTATTTCCTCTCATCACAGCCGACAAGTTCGTCCGGTTCTTATACTGTCAGTGTTGCCAAGGGTTATCTGGCTTTGCGTTCTACAAAGGCTTATGACTCTTCCAACGAAATCGGACAGTTATACTCCGGTGATACTGTAACAGTTTCTGACAGCAGTGATCCTCAGTACTGGTATGTCTATTCTCCGAAACTGAACTTATCCGGCTATGTAAATAAAGATTACTTATATTACAGTGGCGATACTGCTGCCAGTGCACAGAGTTCTTCCGGAGATTCAAGGACTGTCAGTGTTGCCAAGGGTTATCTGGCTCTGCGTTCCGCAAAAGCTTATGATTCCTCCAATGAGATCGGACAGCTGTATTCCGGCGATACAGTTCAGCTTATCGACACCAGCGATTCCCAGTACTGGTACGTTTACTCTCAGAAGTTAGGAAAAACGGATATGTAAATAAAGATTATCTGATTGGCGGAACAACCACATATGCCACCAGAACAGTCAGTGTTGCTACCGGTTATCTGGCTCTGCGCTCTGCGAAGGCTTACGACTCTTCCAACGAGATTGGACAGTTATATTCCGGCGATACAGTTCAGCTTGTGGATACAACTGATGCACAGTACTGGTATATTTACTCCCAGAAACTCTGCAAATATGGTTATGTAAATAAAGATTATTTATATTAATCTTTTTCGTAACACTATAAACAGTTACACTTCTTTACATTCACCATATACAACAAAACAGAAAGGACTCACAGTTATGAGCCCCAAACGACAGGTTAACCATAACATTCGTAAACACTTTAACACAATCATTTACAATATTTCACGCTACGCGGAAATTGCTCTTTCTATGGTAATTCTGCTGGTGATCGCACTGGCAGGCTTCCGGCTGATCATGGAGGTTGCAGATACTTCTGTTATGTCCATGGATACAGAATTTTTCAGCACTTTCCTTTCCCAGGCTTTGTCTCTGGTAGTAGGCGTGGAATTTGTAAAAATGCTCTGCCAGCATTCCGCACAGACAGTTGTTGAAGTTCTGATGTTTGCCACAGCACGTCAGATGGTAGTCGAACACCTCGGGCCAGCAGAAACTCTTCTTGGCGTACTCAGTATCGCAGTTCTGTTTGCGATTCGCAAATATCTTATGACAGACAACGATGACATGAATGCTCATAACTGTCCGAAGAATACTGAAGAAAATTAAAGAAAACAAAAAACTGCATATCAGATACGATCTGTAAATTCTACCGGTCGTATCTGATTATGCAGTTTCTTTTTATTTCCACATGCTGATAAACGGGCGTCTCAAAAAAAGTAATTTTATATGATATATTCTATAGTTATGGTTAT
>ENA-OQJC01000337-OQJC01000337.1-human-gut-metagenome-genome-assembly--contig:-NODE-337-length-14441-cov-3.038075_pt1 | contig 14441 bp, 15 predicted proteins | sample MGYA00242600_ERZ504766 | MGnify/ENA primary metagenome ERZ504766 (study PRJEB26092, sample SAMD00036364) | human gut metagenome | host: Homo sapiens | study: EMG produced TPA metagenomics assembly of...
GAGCCGAGCACTGGCTTGGTGCAGTAGCCAGAAGAGACAGAAACTTGTTTGCACACTGGAAATTTGGAATATTACCATCTGTTGGAGAGGGAGCCGTATGAGTCGAGAGGCTCACGTACGGTTCTGACGGGGACTCAAGGGGAGGTTCCTTGGGTCTACCTACTTCATTATAACAGCAGACTGCAAGGGAGTTCTTGAAGATGTTAAACGAGTGGTTGAAGAGTTCATGAAAGAGCGGGGGTTGAAACTATCAGAAGAAAAAACGGCTACTACAAATATAAATGACGGCTTCGACTTTCTGGGATGGAATTTCAGGAAATTCAAAGGCAAACTTCTGATTCAACCGTCGACTAAATCTAAGAAGAAAATCACGAAAAAGCTTAGCCAGACAGTGAGGTATTATCGTGAGTCAAAACAAGAGCTTTTGATTGTAAAACTAAATCAGATAACAAAAGGATGGGCAGAATACCACCATTGCGTCTGCGCAAAAAGCACATTCGCTCTCATAGACCATAGACTCTGGGAGATGCTATGGAAATGGGCCAAACGAAGACATCCGCAAAAATGTAATAAATGGGTGAAGAACAGGTATTGGCATCCAAAATGTGGAAGACAATGGTCATTCAGAACAGACACGATTGTTCTCTATCAAATGATGGACATGCCGATAGTAAGGGTAAAATCACTGGATTTGAATAAAAATACCTTTTTTGAACAGCGATTACTTCATAAAGCGGAAAAAGGAGCATGAAATGAAGCGAAAATTAGCATATCAGAAGAGTACAGCCGCACGTAGTGAATACTATGTGTCATAGATGCGTGAGCGGAATGCGGTGAAAGTCGCACGTTCCGTTCTTAGGGGAGAGACGGACAGTAATGTCCGTCTCTTACCCGACTTTTTGCACCAAAATACAGAAGAAAAGTAGCATATGGAAAAATCAGACAGGATATAGCAGATATTTTAAGTATGTTATGCAAAAGAAAAGGTGTAAAAATTGTTGAAGCAGAGATATGTCCAGATCATGTACACATGTTGGTAGAAATTCCGCCGAGCATAAGTGTGTCGTATTTTGTAGGGTACTTAAAAGGAAAAAGTACATTAATGATATTCGAAAGACATGCAAATCTGAAGTACAAATATGGAAACAGACATTTCTGGTGTCGTGGATATTATGTAGATACAGTAGGGAAAAATGCAAAAAAGATACAGGAATATATAGCAAATCAGTTACAGGATGATCTGGAATATGATCAAATGACACTGAAAGAGTATATTGACCCGTTTACGGGTGAGCCAGTAAAACGTAACAAATAAAGATAAGCCCGAAAGGGCTTTGTAGGTAAATGATGTTGCGATTGGCGAACCTATTTCGATGAGTCTTTAGACTCCAGTGCCGGTAATAGACCCTTATAGGGTCAAAGCAAACCACCGGCTAAGCCGGTGGTCGTGATTGTCATGTTTCGGTGCTTTTTTGAGGATAAAACCGCCTGTGTGCTGTTTGCTTTTCTTTGCTATAATGACACGCTGCCCTCTGCTCATCATGGCAACTGTACGTTTTCGGGATAGAAAATGGACACTTTTCTTTGTATAGGGAGAAAGCCGGAGAGGTGGGTTTCATAACACTCTGTCGTTCTATTTTCCAATCAGTACGTTATAGAGATATCCGTATGCAGAAGTGTTAGATGAACGCTGCAACCAACCATAGAATCCTGGAAGCAGTGTTCTGTCTGGCGCTTATGTCATGGGGATGACCTCGAATTCCTGATTCAGTAAGTCAAAAAAATACAGTGTTCCGGTTCTGACGGGGCGGTCGGTGAGAAACTTTACGCACAGGGAAACCTGCATAGAGGCGCACAGGGCGGGAGTGAAGCTCAGAACGCTCTTATTTTTGAGTGCAGCCCCGTCGGGGTACAGTAAGTCTATCAAATGATCGCCGGGGCAGGAGATTGCGGCCTGGGCGACCCAGCCGTTGACGGCACCGTAGATCAGGGGAATTCCAGCACGTTCACAGGCATTCGCGAGGATTTGCCGTGACTGGATATTGTCCAGACCGTCCAGAACCGCATCACAGTCTGTAAGAAGGGCGGCTGCGTTTTCTTCCGTAAGAAATTCCCCCACGGCATGAACCGCAACATTGGGATTCACACGCCGGACTCTTTCCGCGGCGGTCTGTGCTTTCCCAACGCCCAGCAAGGAAACTTCGGACAACAGCTGACGGTTCAGATTGGAGGGCTCAAATGCATCACCGTCCACCACCCGCAGAAAGCCTATGCCAATGCGGGCAAGCATATCGATGAGATGCCCGCCCAGACCGCCGCAGCCAACCACCAGAACACGTTTGCGCCGAAGCAGCTCGCATTCCGCTTCGCTCAGGGCGGGGACATTGCGCGCATATCTGGGATCCATCGTTCAGCCGCCTCCCACCGGGGGAAACAGAGCCACGATGTCCCCGTCCTTCACTTCCGATTCCGGCTTGTGATGAAAACCGTTGATGAGCAGAATAGACACTTCTTCTTGGGGAATGTTCATCCGGTCAAGGATATCCCCAGCACAGGCGATACCCTCCGGCGATAGCAGCGTGACTTTATCCCTGCCTTGGCGCAAGGTTGCAAAAACGCGAACTTCAATCATGAAAATTCTCCTTTGCAAAAGAAATCGGAGAGGGGACGTGCCTCCTCCCCGTTAATTATATTGTATCACTTGCCAACACACTCGTCCAGGCCAAGTTTCTTCAGGGTTTCATCGGTGGGGAATGCGTTGACCCAGCCACGAGCTTCGTAGTATTCGGGCAGAGTCAGAGGCAGCTTGGAGGTCATACCGGTGGAGGGGCCGTTTACAACGGGCTCTTCCAGCAGCCGCTTGGGTAGACGATCGTCCTCAGGCTTCATACCGGCAGCCTTGTTGAACATTCTCTCGATGTTGTAGATACGGTCGCCAATCTCCAGAACCTGTTCGATGGTCCAGTTGGTTCCGGTGGCGGCGTTCAGCAGGTCGGTGTACTCCTTGGCGCCCATGGCGAAGGAGGTAAACAGACAGTGACCCATGGAGTCGATGACAGCTGTCAGATCCTGGAAGGTCTTGACCCAAGATGCCTTTTCGTTGGTAACGGTACGATCCAGCTGCTGGGGCAGACCCAGAACTTCGGGAGAGATCATGTAGCCACGGACATGGCAGCCGCCACGGTTAGAGGTGGCGTAGGTAATGCCGATGCCCTGAATGGCACGGGCGTCGTAAGCGGGCATTTCCTGCTTCTTAACGCTCATGGAGTATTCGGGATGGCCATAGTGCTCACACAGGCGGGCGGAGCCGGAACTCATCAGCCAGTCAAGCTCGGTTTCAGGATTGCCCATACGCTTGGTCCACTCCACCAATGCCCTGGTGGAACCCCATTCCAGAGGTACACCGGCGCACTCTTCCTCCTTGATGTAGCCTCTCTGGTACAGCTCCATGGCAGCGGCGATGGTGCAGGGGACGGAAATAGCATCCAGACCATACTCGTTGCAGAGCATATTGCACTCATCGATGACGTTCAGATCATTGTTGCCGCAGTTGCCGCCATAGGCCCACAGGGGCTCGTATTCAGGACCGCCGACGACCTTGCCATTGACATTGACCACGCGGCCGCAGGCGATGGGGCAGCGATGGCAGGCACCGGGCTTGACCAGGTATTTCTCAGCCAGAGTTTCGCCGGAGATATCGTCAGCCTTGTCGTAATAGCTTTCCTGCCAGTTCTTGGTGGGGAAAGCACCGATGTTGTTGACAATGTTCACGAGAACAGCGGTACCCAGTTGCCGCAGGCCGGAACCGGTAACGGGGTTGGCCTTCAGAACATCCATAGCGTTTTTGGCTGCTACCTTTAGGGCATCCAGGTCTGCAATGTTGTCCAGTTTTTTGCGGGTTGCCTTGACCACGATGGCTTTCAGCTTCTTGCTGCCCATGACAGCACCGACACCGGAACGACCGGCGGCACGGTCCTTATCGTTCATAATGGCGGCAAGCAGCACCTTCTTCTCACCGGCGGGGCCGATGTTCAGAACGGAAACGTCAGCACCGTGCTTTGCCTTGAGCTGCTCGTCAATGGCTTCGCTCATGACACCTACATATTCCCGGGCATCCAGCAGCTCAATCTTATCGTCGTCAATGTTGATGTAGGTCCAGTCGGGAGCTTCACCTTCCACAATGATGGCATCCCAACCGGCGTACTTCAGCTTGGCACCCCAGATACCGCCGGAGTTGGAGCAGGCAATCATGCCGGTAAGGGGGGACTTTGTGCAGACCATGTAGCGGCCTGTGGAAGGGGCGGAAGCGCCGGTCATAGGACCGGTGATATAGATCAGCTTGTTTTCAGGGGACAGGGGATCGACGGTGGCAATGCCCTCGTCATAGAGCATCTTGGTGCCAAGACCACGGCCGCCAATGAACTTGTGGGCAAGTTCCAGATCCAGAGGTTCCACTTTGATCTTGCCGGTGGTCAGATTGATGCGGGCAATTTTTTCGTAGTATGCGTTAGCCATATGCAATACCTCCATAAAAATTTGAAATTGAGCTTACAATTTGTATATGTTGTATATGTTTATTATAGTGGAAATAACAGGGATATCAAGAGCGGATGTGCATTTTTGTGTGAAACCGCATGAAACTGTATCATTTTATGCAAAGAGATTTTAGTACTTCGACGAGATGCCGTACAAAATGGCGTGAAATCGCCCAAAATACTTGAAATATTGCACCAAGCACTTGCGCAATTTGGAAAGATGAAGTATAATTGACAGAAAACGATTGCAAGGAGGCGGCATTATGGCGCAGAATCAGTCCCTTTCTACCCAGGAGGTTGCAGACATTCTCCATGTCTGCAAGTCCACCATTTACGACCTGATTCGCAAGGGAGAAATCCATTCTTATAAAATCGGGCGAAAGGTTCGTTTTACGCAGGAGGATGTGGATGCCTATATTGCCCGCTCCCGGCATGAGCATTCCACTGCCCCGGTGCAGCGCATCGATATCCACTCCACGTTGCTGACACCTGCTGAGGAAAAGGCACCGGAGATGATCATCTCCGGGCAGGATGTTGTGTTGGACATTTTGGCAAATTATCTTCATCAGGAGGATATCAACGCCGGTCGTACATATCTGTCTAGCTTTGAAGGTCTGCTGGCACTGTATCAGGGAAAGGTGGACGCTGCGGCCTGCCATCTGTATGATGGAAAAGAGTGCAATGTCTCCTTTGTGCGAAGCCTGATGCCCGGGGTGCCCGCAGTGCTGGTGAACCTGTCCTACCGCACCCAGGGCTTTTATGTTCGCAAAAGCAATCCCAAGCACATAACTGGGTGGGAGGATCTGCGCCGGGCTGACATCTCCATCCTCAACCGCCGGGTTGGTTCCTCATCTAGGATCCTGCTGGATACCCAGCTAAAAAAAACTGGAAATCCTCTCCGGACAGCTAAAGGGCTACGACAAGATTATGAGTTCTCACCTTACGATGGCATCTGCCATTGCCGCAGGGGATGCGGATCTTGCCATTGGCACGGAGCGGATAACGCATCAGCTGGAGGGGCTTGACTTCATCCCACTGCTGGAGGAACGGTTCGATCTTGTTTTGCGGAAGGAATCGCTGGAAAATCCGGCTGTAGTCAAAATGCTTGCAATCCTGTCCTCACCTGTGTTCCGCAGGGAGGTGACCCACTTCTCCGGCAATGACTACGGGACCTGGGTAAAGTCATTATGGAGGTTTAGTAGTATGCTGTATGTAAAAACGCCGGAAGAAGTTCTTGCGCTGATAGAATCGGAGTTTTCCCCGCTTGAACAGGCAGAATTTGTAGCTCTGTCTGAGGCTGTGGGCAGAGTTCTGGCGGAGGATATTGCGGCGCGGGAATATGTGCCGGATTTTGACCGCTCCACAGTGGATGGCTTTGCGGTTCGCGCCAGTGACACCTTCGGCTGCAGCGATGCCATCCCGGCGATCCTGCCCCTGCAGGCCACGGTGCTGATGGGCGAAGGCGCTGACTATCTGCTGAATGAGGGGGAATGTGTAGCCGTTCCCACCGGCGGCGCAGTGCCCAGGGGTACTGACGGTGTGGTGATGGTGGAATACACGGAGGACTACGGCGACGGCACCATCGGTGTTGCCAAACCTGCGGCGCCGGGCATGAATCTGATTTTCCGGGGGGATGATGTGTATCCCGGAAAGGTGATTCTGCACAAAGGCCGCTCCCTGTCTTCTGCCGACATTGGTGCGCTGGCTGCCATTGGCCGGGTGCAGGTGCCGGTGGTGAAAAAAGTGACCGTGGGCGTCATTTCTACCGGTGACGAGCTGGTTCCTCCGGAGGCGCAGCCCGGCCCCGGACAGGTGCGGGACGTGAACAGTCCCATGCTGGAGGCAATGCTCTCCACATTTGGGTGCCATGTTGTCAACTATGGGATTGTGGTGGATGATGAGGCACTGCTTTCTCAAAAGGTCAATCAGGCCATTGCGGAATGTGATGCCGTGCTGCTGTCCGGAGGCAGCAGTGTCGGAGTGAAGGATGCCGCCTGCCGCATCATTGAATCCGTAGGCCAGCTTCTGCTTCACGGTATTGCCATTAAGCCCGGAAAACCAACCATTCTGGGAAAAGCCGGGAAAAAGCCCATTGTGGGTCTGCCCGGGCATCCGGTGGCTGCCTACTTTATCACAAAACTTTTTGTGCAGCCCCTGCTGGGACGGCTGATGGATCGGGACATGACTGCCTATACCGTTACTGCCAGGGTTACAGAGAGCATCAGTGCCAACCATGGCAGAGCCCAGTATCACTGCTGCCGGCTGACAGGAACAGGCGGCGACCTTTATGCCCAACCCATTCGGGGAAAATCCGGCCTTATCACCACTCTGGCAGGGACCGACGGCTATTTCTGCATCAGTCGGATTGTGAAGGCTTACCCCAGGGAGCGGAAATTCAGGTAACGATTACTTCAGGAGTGTAAGGAGTGTAATTTTATGGGTATTTGAATATTTGACCAATGTGTCTCTTGCGCAGGCACGGAAGGAATATCTGGAGCGGCTGGTAAGCGGCGGTTTTGGGTCAAAGGCAGAAACCATTCCTGTCTTTGAAAGCTGTGGTAGGGTGACGGCAAAGGCAGTCTATGCCCACATCTGCGCCCCGCACTATGCCGCCAGTGCCATGGATGGTGTGGCGGTTTCCGCAAAAGAAACCTTCGGTGCGACGGAAACGACCCCTGTTACTCTAAATCCGGACCAGTTTCTTGTGCTGGACACCGGCGACCCGATTCCGGAGGACAAAGATGCAGTCATCATGGTGGAGGACATTGTGAAGAATGGAGATGGTTCCATCACCATTCACGCAGCCGCAGCCCCGTGGCAGCATATCCGCCAGATCGGCGAGGATGTATGCGCCGGGGAAATGATTTTGCCCAGCCATATGACCGTTTCCCCGGCTGCCATTGGTGCGATGATTGCCGGCGGTGTGCTGGAAATTGAAGTGATTCGCAAACCTGTGGTGGGCATCATCCCCACAGGGGACGAGATTATCCCGCCCTGTACAGACCCGAAGCCCGGGGATATTCTGGAATTCAATGGCTCCATTTTTTCCGCAATGGTGCGTTCCTGGGGCGCAGAGGCGGTGGTCTATCCCATTGTTCCGGATAAATTTGACCAGATCAAAGAAATGGTTGCCAAAGCGGCAGACGAGTGCGATATGGTAATTCTCAATGCCGGTTCTTCTGCCGGACGGGAGGATTTCTCGGCTCGAGTCATCCGGGAACTGGGTGAGGTGCTGTACCATGGCATCGCCATCAAGCCCGGCAAGCCTGCCATTCTGGGCTGCCGGGGAGAGAAGGTCATTCTTGGAGTGCCCGGTTATCCGGTGTCCGGCATCATCGTCATTGAGCAGCTGCTGAAGCCCCTGATTGACCACTGGCTGAAAGCACCGGCAGCCACTGACACATATGTGAACGCAACCCTTACCCGGCCTGTTGTCAGCGGTCTGAAATATCAGGAGTTTGTCCGTGTTCGCATGGGCTGCGTAGGCGGCAGGCTGATGGCCAGCCCTCTGAGTCGGGGCAGCGGCGTGGTTTCTTCTTTTATGAAGGCCGATGGCATTCTGGAAGTACCCCAGGGACTGGAGGGCTACGAGGCGGGAGAGGAAGTGAGTGTCCGCCTGCTGAGCCCCTTAGAAAAGCTGCACAATACGCTGGTGATTATCGGCAGCCATGATCCGTTGCTGGACGAGCTGGCAGATATGCTCCATTTGGAGGACTCTGCCTTGTACATCAGCTCCTCCCATGTGGGCTCCATGGGCGGTATAATGGCAATCCGCCGTGGTGAGGCGCACATGGCTGGCTGCCACCTGCTGGATACGGCTGACGGCAGCTATAACAAGGCATTTATTCGCAAGTATTTCCCCAAAGGCGGTGTGAAGCTGGTTTCCTGTGTCGGTCGTCAGCAGGGATTGATGGTGGCAAAGGGCAATCCCCTCCAGATCCGGAAATTCGCGGATATTGCAAAGGATGGCGTGCGTTATGTAAATCGCCAGAAGGGATCCGGCACCCGGATCCTTGCGGACTATTTGTGTAGGCGGGAGAATGTGGATACTGCTTCTGTCTACGGCTACGATCGGGAAGAACTGACCCACACTTCTGTTGCTGCTCAGATCGCCAGCGGCAGCGCTGATGTCGGTATGGGCATCTACTCCGCGGCAAAGCTCTATGATCTGGACTTTATCCCCATCTGTATTGAGGAGTATGACCTCATTGTCCCTGACCATGCTTGGGATACCCCTATGGTTCAGGCGCTTTTGCACATCCTGAAGAGCGATGCGTTCCGGGGAAAAATCCTGTCCCTCGGTGGCTATACCGTGGATAACCCCGGACAGATTATCCCCCTATGAAAAGCGTAGATGTTGCGGTTATTGGGGGAGGGATTCTGGGCTGCTTTGCGGCCCGGAATCTGATGCGCTGGAATTTGTCTGTCGTGCTGATTGAAAAGGAATTGGATATCTGTACAGGCATTACCCGGGCAAACTCTGCTATCGTCTATGCGGGATATGACAACAAAACCGGTACCCGGAAGGCGGAATTGACGGTTCGTGGAAATGCCTCTTTTGATGATTTGTGCCGTGAACTGGAAGTTCCCTTTTCCCGCCTGCGGCTCCTTGCTGGTGACCTATGACAAGGAGAGCCTGGCCCAGCTCCGGAGAAAATGGGAGCAGGGTATCCGCAATGGCGTGCCGGGTCTGGAGCTTCTGACCGGGGGAGAGGCAGAGGCAATGGAGCCTCTGCTGGCACCGGGTGTGGCAGGCGCGCTCTATGCCCCGACCACCGGAACGGTGAACCCCTGGCAATTGGGCATTGCCGCCTTTGAAAACGCTGCTGCCAATGGGATGGAACCCATGCTGGGAACCACTGTGGTGGGAATCCGGAAAACCAAGTTTGGCTATCTGGTGGAAACAGATCGCAGCGAACTGCGCTGCAGGGCTGTCATCAACTGTGCAGGACTTTCCGCGGATCGGATACAGGAGCTGTGCTTTCCCTCCGACACGCATCTTCTGATAGATGGAGCAGAATACCTGGTCCTGGACAAACAGGCGCGGAAGCCGAAGCGGGTCATCTTTCAGCAGGCACATTCCTGCGGAAAAGGCATCACCGCTATCCCGTGTGTGGAAGGGAATCTGCTGCTCAGCGGGGTACGCAAGTCCGTTGGAGAACCCTTTGCCACAACAAAAGAGGGAATATCGGAGTTGAAGACAAGTGCGGTATCGCTGTTTCCGAATCTGAATATGCAGCAGGTAATCCGCTCATTCGCCGCCGCACGGCCAAATCCTCAGCGGGATGACGGCGAGAGCATTCACGATTTCTCCATTACGTACCCGGCTCCTGGATTTTTCAGTCTGATCGGAATCAAAACCCCGGGGCTGACCTGTGCCAACGAACTGGGCAGGTACCTTACGGAGAAAACGGCGGCGTTTCTGGATGCACACCCGAATCCACGCTTCACGCCCCACAGGCAGGCCATTGCCAAAACTAATGACCCCGAAATCATTTGCCTGTGCGAAGGCATCAGCCGCGGAGAGATTCTGGAAGCAATCCGAAGGGGAGCTTCCACGGTGGATGGGGTCAAGCGGAGAGTGGGAAGCGGTATGGGTGTCTGCCAGGGCAGCCGATGCAGCTTTGCCATCGAGCAGATACTCCGGGAGGTCAGGCATGGGGCACTTTGATATCATGATTATCGGCGGTGGTGCGGCACTGTACGGCGGGGTTCGAGGAGCCTTGGCAGTTATGACTATGGTTATGGCAGCATGGCCGCCGGCGGTCTTGGCGCGGCGGTCATTGGTGCGTTGATTACGCTGGCCGGCTGCGTTGTCTATATCGTGTTCATGGCTCTTCCCAGCAAGCCGGAGGGCGCACGTTTTGACGATGGCGCGGCGGCAACCCCCATGCCTCAGGGTGCTTACGGCGCACCATACAGCACGCCTGTACCCCCGAATTTCGCCGCTCCGAACGCGCCCGCACCCGGCTTCAACCAGCCGGCCCCGGCTTACGGCCAGCCGCCCATGCCAACCCCCGACTATGGCCAGCCGGCTGCACCCGCACCTGATTACGGTCAGGTGCCGGCCCCGCAGTACGGCCAACCGGAGGCCCCGGCCCCACAGTACGGCCAGGTTCCGCCGATGCCTCAAAACGCCGGCGACGAATCCGCAACACCTTCTGAGCACACGGCTCCCGCCGGCGACAATGCCCAGAAACCCCGGCAAGGCCAGTAACCGATATCGGTGAACTTCCGTTGAAGAAGTTCCCCGCAACCAATGATGAAGCCCTACTCAACGCGAGTAGGGCTTCATCATTCTCGGCACTGTATTATCGGCACTGTATTCAGCCAACTACCCCAACGGCATCACGGCAATGGACTGCGAAAGCATATACGATTCACCCGGACTAAGGGCAACGATACGGTCTCGGCACGCCGCTGCCTCCACGGCCACAAAGCCACGCCATTCACCCGTCTTGGCATGGGCAATGGCGTTGCCGCCCTGCTCTCCGGGATTCCACACCACCGTCTGCGGCGAGCCGGTCTTGCCGATGCGAATCACACGACCCAGCACATGGTCCTGCAATTCCAGTGCAGCATCGGAATAATACACACGGTCCACCGGCTGATCGCCGAACATCACCGATGGCTGTTCTTGTAGTTTTGGCGGGAATCCGGCTTCCGTGGCATCCAGATATGTTGCACCCCGCAAACCGACCAGCCGCGCGCCGAGCACATCGCCGACATGCAGATACGAGTGCAGCGCCGCCTCATACGACATCGGCTCACCTCCCGTGTTGGTAACGGTCAGCGTCATCGTCAGCGTATCGCTGGCACACACCTCGTATGCGGCATGGAAACGCACGTTGGGTTCATCCTCGATCCATGGCACTTCGCCAGCCGTCAGTCGTTCGGAATCCAGCACATACCGCACACGGGCACCGGTAAACGCCCCTTCGTCCAGCGCCCACTGGCGCAATCGTGCGAACCCATGAATCGGTCGCTTCGCAGTCTGCCCGCCATGCACAAACCCCGGCCCGAACCAGGGGAAGCACACCGGCACTCCCCCGCCAACCGGCTGACCAGCTTCGAAATGCCATGTGCGGGGCGTCCAGATTACATCCGGCTGCCCCGCCGGGGCCCAGCGCAGCAGATGCGCCCCGTAATCGCTGATTACCGCGCTACCGCCGTCATTGGTGAGCGTGCGCAGATTGACGCCATTGCCCATAAGTGTTTCTTCTTCCGTTGCGTAAGCGATGTTCTTCACCACATAGACGATTCCTTGGCACGAGGAATCGCGAGCAGGGGTAAGAGAACCGATCAGGCGGGCTAAGCTGCCTTGATTCTCACAACTCCACGGTTTCTTTGCCAGGGTCATCTTTAATGTGCGCAAACTTGGCGGCCAAGGCCTCCTTGTTGCGCTTTTCGTCTTCTTCCTTGGCCTTCTTCTTGGCTTCGTCCGGGTTCCAGAGCACATCGTCGCGGTGCTTGGTCCATTCGGCACCGGCCAGCGGGGCAATGTATTCGGCGGTGGCGGTCAGCGTGTCCGCGCCAGCGGCCTTAGCGCGCGTATCAATCAGCTCAAGAATCTGCTGATCGGTCAGGCATATGCGCGGAATCGAGCACTGCTCACGTAATTCGTTGACGTACAGCAGAATCGGCAACGTTACGATGGCGGTGGCCCGGGCCTCGTCAGCAACATCAGCGGCATCAGCAACAGCCGGACCAACCAAGCCAACCGTCTCGGCATGCCCGCTCACCACGTTCAGCAGCGCATCGCATACGGCGAGCGCGGTGGCGAAACGGACGGCCACATCAGCCGGCTCGCCGGAAGCCGCCAAACGTCCGCCAGCCTCGGCATCGGCCTCAACCTGAGCCTCCACGGAGACAACCGTCTCACGGACTGCGGCCTCGACATGCGAATCCCAGTCAACACCTAAAGCTTCGGCGGCATCGAAAATCAGCTGCACATCGCCGGATTCCGAGTAACCGGCCATCGTATCGTAGGCGTCATTGGCAGCAAGCAGCGTGTCTACGATGCTTTGCGGACGGCCAGGAATCTCATCGGCCCCCTCGTAGACGAATTCGGCGTCAGGCATCGTAACATCCTGACCGGTGAGAATGCGTGCGAACGCGTGCGTGACACGCACCTGCAGGTTCTCCGCATACTTGGCGTCATTGTCCATCTGCATGGCTTCGGTCAGCGGCCACAGGCTAATTAGCGCCGAGCCGGCTTCAGCGGCCTCAGCTACCCCCGGCAATGCCGCGATCCGTGCGATTGCCTCACGATTGAGTTCAATGGTCATTCATGCTCCTCTGCGTTCACCACTTGATTGTAGTGCGTCCCATTGGCTCCCTCTGAGGGGAGCCCAGATTGTAGCTCAGCTATTCACCAGTGTGCCGTTACTTGACGTTGGCTGCTGGGTCGACATACGTGATTGACATCACACGGCCGGTTTCGTTGTCGTACGTCACCGAGGTCACGGAGGCGAGCGCCGTGTGCCGCAGGAACATCCAGTGCTCGGGGTGGCCGGTCTCCAGATAATGGCGATAACTGAAAATCGGCGATTCGTGGCTGACCACCACAATCTGCTCGCCGGGGTGCTGGGCCACCTTCTCGCGTGCGAAATCATCCATGCGCTGCGCAATGTGCTGATAGGATTCGCCCCAACTCGGCTTGTACAGGTTGGTGACCAGTTTCCAATTGCCGTTCTTCCACAGCGCGCCTTCGCCATGGCCGATACGCTTGCCGCGGAACTCGTTGCCGGCCTCAATCACTCGCTCATCGGCGGTGAGCATGAGCGGGGCTTCGCCTCGGGCCTCGCGCACGGGATTCAACGCGTCAAGAATCGCGTCGGCGGTCTCGCGCGTGCGGTCCAGGGGAGACGAATACACCGCGGAAATCGTATTGGTCTGAGGGCTATTGGCCAGATAGGCGGCGGTGGCCTGTGCCATACGCCGGCCAAGATCGGAGAGATGGAAGTCGGGCAGCCGCTCATAGAGCAGATGGTCAGGGTTGTAGACCTTGCCGTGGCGAACGAAGTGGATGGTGGTTGCGCTCATGAGCCGCCTTTCTTTTTATTCCTACGGGCATCTTGCGATGTTCGCCGAAGAACATGAGAACGTTGTCTTAATATCTCCAATCTACCGCGTGTCGCGCCCTAACCAACGATTAGAGTATCCGTGACGCAAATATGCGAATAGGGAAATCCAACGCAAACTTTGCGCGACCATGGACAACACATCATTCGATGAGGGCTTCGCCGGCAACGCCACGTCAGCGGGGAACATCCAATCGGGAGCGGAAAGGAGCGTAGTGCTGTTATGTCCAACAACCTGTCCAACTCGAACACCATTATGGCTGGCATCAAGGAAGTGGGTCACAAAGTTTTTGGTGGGTATGCGGAGTTGCTGCGCATACCTCATACCGCTCGTTATTCCATCGGTTCGGTGATTGCCTGCATGCCGTTCCCGATGGTGGGCATGACCATCACCATTTCCGTGCAGCATTACTACGGCAACTACTCGCTGGCAGGTATGCTCACCGCCATTCAGGCGATTGCACTGGCCGTGGCCACGCCGCTGCTCGGCAAGCTGACCGACAAGTTCGGCCAGCGGCAGGTTTCGATTCCAACGATTCTGGTGTGGATTGTCGCCGCCGTCGCGCTGACCACATCCATCACCAATCGTGCGCCGGAATGGGTGCTGTACTGTTTGACGCCGTTCCTGGCAGCTATTCCGCCTGGGGCGCGATGAGCCGCGCGCGCTGGACCAAAATCCTGAAGGGCGATCAGGAGCGTACCAACCGTGCGCTCTCCCTGTGCGGCGTGCTGGACGAATGCATGTGGGTAATCGGCAAATCCACTGGCTTCCACACTGGCCGTGATCTCCGGTCTGCTGGCATTCTCGTTCACCGGCATGTGC
>ENA-OQJC01000338-OQJC01000338.1-human-gut-metagenome-genome-assembly--contig:-NODE-338-length-14419-cov-2.393227_pt1 | contig 14419 bp, 13 predicted proteins | sample MGYA00242600_ERZ504766 | MGnify/ENA primary metagenome ERZ504766 (study PRJEB26092, sample SAMD00036364) | human gut metagenome | host: Homo sapiens | study: EMG produced TPA metagenomics assembly of...
ATGTCGGATACCGTCGTTGTTATGTCCGGCGGTAAGATCCAGCAGATCGGCTCCCCGCAGGATATTTACAACGAACCTAAAAATGCCTTTGTCGCCCGCTTTATCGGTGACTCCAACATTGTTGACGGCGTCATGCTCAAGGACTTTCTGGTCAACTTCGGCGGCCATGATTTCACCTGTGTGGACCGCGGCTTTAAAGTCAACGAGCCTGTGCAGGTCGTCATCCGCCCGGAGGACGTGCAGATCGTGCCGCCCTCTGTCGGTATGCTGACCGGCCTTGTGCGCGAGGTCATCTTCAAGGGCGTTCACTTTGAAATGCACGTCGATGTGGAAGGCTATGAGTGGATCATCCATTCCACCCAGGCCAGCCAGCCCGGCGAGCTTATCGGCATGAACATCGGCCCGGACGAAATTCATATCATGAAGCGTTCGGAGGTGTGATCCATGCTCAAATCCAAATCCTCCCGCTGGCTGGCCGGGCCGTATCTGGTCTGGATGGCCATTTTCTACAGTTGTACCGCTTTTCATCGTCATCTGGTACGCCATGACAAACGCGGACGGCCAGCTCACCTTCGACAACCTCACCCAGATCGGGCGGTATTCCAGCGTGTTTGCCCGCAGCCCTGATTTTTGGCCGCGATCTCTACCGTGATCTGCCTGGTCATGGCGTTTCCGGTGGGGTATTTTCTCTCCCGCCTGCGCGCCAACAAGCAGCACATTATGCTGATGCTCATTATGCTGCCCATGTGGATGAACTTCCTGCTGCGCACCTACGCCTGGATGACACTGCTGGAGAAAAACGGCCTTATCAACAAGTTCTTCGGTTTGTTCGGCCTCGGCCCCTTCAACATGATCAACACCTCAGGTGCGGTTGTGCTGGGCATGGTGTACAACTACCTGCCGTTTATGATTTTGCCCATCTACACGGCCATGAACAAAAATCGATGATTCCATCATTGAGGCCGCGCAGGATCTGGGCTGCAACGTCTGGCATATTCTGTTCCGGGTGCTCGTCCCGCTGACCGGCCCCGGCATTGCCACCGGCATCACGCAGGTGTTTGTGCCCGCGGTCTCTACTTTTATTATCAGCCGTATGCTGGGCGGCGGCGTCCAACCTGCTCATTGGCGATCTGATCGAGATGCAGTTTCTGGGCAACAGCTACAATCTGAACGTGGGTTCTGCCATGAGCCTTGTGCTGATGATCATTGTGCTGCTGTGCATGAGCTTCACGTCCAGCTTTGACGAAGATGAAATGGAGGGCGTGTCCTGATGAAAACGAAACATCTGCGCCTGATGCAGCGCGTCTATATCGTGCTGTTTTTCTGCTTCATGTACCTGCCCATTGCATACATGATCGTATTCAGCTTCAACCAGTCCAAGGGCTATTCGCTCTTCACCGGCTTTACCCTCAAGTGGTACTCCAGCCTGCTGCACAACTCCTCCATCCTGCATGCGCTGCTGGTCTCGCTGGAAGTGGCTCTGATCTCTGCGGTCATTGCCACTGTGCTGGGTACAGCGGCAAGTCTGGGCATTGCGTCCATGGGCCGTGGGAGCCGCCTTGTCGTCACCAACATCACCTATATCCCGGTGGTCAACCCGGAAATCATCACCGGCATTTCGCTCATGCTGCTGTTCGTGGCCTACCAGCGCTTTGCCGGGGGTGTCTCCTGGCTGCCGGATACCATCATGGGCTTCCCGACGCTGCTCATTGCGCATATCGCGTTCAATGTGCCGTATGTCATCTTCAACGTCACGCCAAAGCTCAAGCAATTGGATATCAAGCTGTATGAGGCAGCGCTCGACCTTGGCTGCGACCCCAAGCAGGCCTTCTTCAAGGTCATCCTGCCGGAGATCAGCCCGGCCATCCTGTCGGCATTCCTCATCTGCCTGACCTATTCCATCGACGACTTCATGATCTCCTATTTCAACTGCGGCACGGTGGAAACGCTGCCCATCGCCATCTACTCCATGACCCGTAAAAAGGTCAGCCCGGAGATCTATGCGCTGTCCACCATCATGTTCGTGGTCATTCTGTGCATCATTCTGATCTCCAACGCAATGGAGAGCCGCAGCTACCGCCGCGACCAGAAGGCGCTGAGAGGGGAGGGCGTGTGATGAAACGTTTTGCTGTGCTGCTGCTGGCGCTGGCAATGACGGTCTGCTGTGCAATGCCCGCCTTTGCCGCCGGCACCATTGAGGTGACCGAGGATGTCTCGGTGTCGGACGATTACGACTGGACCCGCTTCAAGGACCAGAATGTGGCCATCAATGTCTATAACTGGGGCGAGTACATCTCCAACGGCTCGGACGACAGCGTGGACGTGGTGGCGGCCTTTGAAAAGCTCACCGGCATCAAGGTGAACTACACCACCTTCGACTCCAACGAGTCCATGTACGCAAAGCTCAAGTCCGGCGCAGCCAACTACGATGTGGTCATTCCGTCGGATTACATGGTGGCAAAAATGATCGCCGAGGGGATGCTCAAGCCTCTGAACTACGACAATATCCCGAACTTCAAAAAGATCAATCAGGAATACGTGAATCCGGATTACGATCCGCAGAATGCCTACACCGTGCCCTATATGCTCTGCACCACCGGCATCATTTATAACACCACCATGGTGGACAAAGCGCCCACCAGCTGGGCCGACCTGTGGGACGAGCAGTACGCAGGCAATATCCTGATGTTCAACAACAGCCGCGATGCTTAGCCATTGCTGCTTTTAAGAGCGGCCAGATATCAACCCGCAGTCCACCGAGAGTGGATGAGGTGTGAAGAGCTGAAGGCTCAGAAACCGCTGGTGCAGGCCTACGTCATGGATGAGATCTTTGATAAGATGATCGGCGGCGAGGCAGCCGTCGGTGTGTACTACTCCGGCGATGCCATCACCATGATCGACGATAATCCCGACCTTGCATGGGTGTTCCCGGAAGAAGGCAGCGTGCTTTCCGTGGACTGCATGACCATTCCTGCTGCCAGTGAACATCAGGAAGCTGCGGAAATGTTCATCAACTTCATGTGTGAGACGGACATCGGCAAGGCAAATGCCGAGTACATCGGCTACACACCCCCATGCAGGATGTGTGGGAGGTGCTGGACGAGGATCTGAAGGAGAGCGAGATCGCTTATCCGCCCGAAGAGAAAGCCGCCAAGGAAAAGGTGTTCACTGCCCTGAGCGACGATGTGAACAGCGAGCTGGACGTGAAGTGGAGCGAAATGAAGAGCTACGACGAGGGTGGCAGCAGTCTGCTGTTCCTTGCGCTGCTGGCAGCCATGGTGGCGCTGGCCTGCTTCAACATCTGGCGCAAGGTCCGCAGGCGCAACCGCAATCAGTATTAAACGCAAAGGAGGCTGCTGCACAGAACAACGTGCAGTGGTCTCTTTTTATAGAAAGGAAAACCATGGAACAGTTCTTTTACACCGAGACCATGACAGTCATGAACGCAGATGCCGACTTCCGCAGCCTGCTCAAGCCCAGCGCCCTGCTGCGCTATGTGGAGCAGATTTCGACAGACCACGCCCGCGCCTTTGGTATGGATGACCAGTTCTTCAAAGATCGCGGTGTGACCTTTCTGGTGGGCAAGCAGGCCCTGAAATTTGACCGTGTGCCCCAGCGTGCCGAAACGCTGACCCTTACCTCCCGGGCGCAGGTCAGCAAACACGGTTCGGTCAAACGCATCACCACCCTGACCGATGCCGAGGGCAAAGAGGTGGCTATGGTGGACTGCCGCTGGATCGTGGCAAGCCTCGCTGAGGGCCGTATCCTGCGGGAGCCGGGCTGGACGGTGGAGAATTTCTGGAACGATACGGTGGAGGGCGAGCTGCCTTTGCAGCTGCACAAGTGCAAGGACGGTCTGACCAGTGCAGGGGAGTGGACGGCGCATTATTCCCAGTGCGATCTGAACGGCCATTTGAACAACGCATTCTATCTGGACCTTGTCTGCGATGCGCTGCCGCTGGAAGTGATGCGCAAAGGCCCCGTGACCTTTGCTTCTATCAACTACCACCGCGAGATCCCGATGGGAGAAACGGCAGAGGTGTTTTATGCTCCTTCGGCGGATGGCTGGTATGTGATCGGAAAGCACAACGGCCAGACCAGCTTTGAGTGCTATCTGGAGGTGGGAAAGACAAACGTGTAAATCGTTGATTTCTCAAGAGAACCGCTGCGCCGCTTTTAGCTGAAAATAAGCGAGCAATGCAAAAAAGCGTCACCCGTGCAGAAAAAACCGGCGCATTTTGAGAATTGCATCCTCTGAGGAACAGGGAGTACTCTTTTATTAGAAGGATCTTCTGATTGTCCAAAGGAGGATAAAACAAATGAAAAAACATCTCCGAATCCTTGCGGCCGTTCTGGTACTGTGCTTCAGTCTGCTGTGCCCGGCGGCATCTGCCGCCAGTGTACAGACTGCGGCCTGCAAGCCGTCCACTGCAGCCGTTCAGACCATTTCTGCCGGCAAAAAGACGGAGCAGATGGTCTGGGTCCCAACGCACGGCGGCAAAAAAATAATCACAGCAAGTCTACCTGCAGCAATATGAAAGACCCGGAAAAGGTTACATTATCGAAAGCAAAAGCGGAAGGCTTCACTGCTTGCAAAAAGTGCTATTAAGAAAATAAAGAATGATCTGCAAAGCCCTTGCCGGAAATTTTCTGGCAGGGGTTTTATATGTGTCCACAAAAAGTTCAAAAATTATTACAAAGAAATTACAGAAAAGCTATTGCAAATTGGTTTCAAAAGAGTTACAATATGGTTACAGCAAGGGCACAAGCCCTGCTGAGTGTGAAATCTTTTTCTTCTTGTTTTTTGGGATATCGGGCACAGGTTCTCCTCCTCCGGCTGTTCTCCTTCACAGTCGTGATCCATGTGCCGCACAGGCGGTATCCCGCTTCGTGTGCAAAAAAGCTCGTCCGTTCTGGACGAGCTTTTTTTGCATCCATAAATCACGCAAAAACCGGCTTCTCATGCGGGAAAGTATGACCTTACGCCATTTTGGTGGGCAATTTGCCTGTTTTTCTGCAAAGGACATTTACAAAGTTTGGCGCGGCGGGGGTTTGTATTCCGGCTGGCTTTGTGGTACAGTATATACAATCAATTTATAGGTTGCAAACATGAATCCGATTGATGTTGATGCGTTAAGAGAAAAGGAGTTTGAACATGGCTTATTTCTATAAAGAACCTTCCCGCACTTTCGGTGAATATCTGCTGATCCCCGGCTATTCCTCTGCAGAGAATATCCCCACGGCTGTCAGCCTCAAGACCCCGCTGGTCAAGTACCGCAAGGGCGAGGAGGAGTGCCCCCTGCAGATGAATATTCCCATGATCAGCGCTATCATGCAGGCGGTCTCTGGCGATAAGCTGGCCATTGCACTGGCCCGTCAGGGCGGCGTGTCCTTCATCTACGGCTCTCAGAGCATTGAGAACGAGGCTGCCATGGTGCGCCGCGTCAAGAGCTTCAAGGCCGGTTATGTCGTGTCCGATTCCAATCTGGCCCCCACTGCCACCCTGCACGATGTGCTGGAGCTGAAGGCGCGCACCGGCCACTCCACCATTGCCATCACTGCCGATGGCACTCCGAGCGGCAAGCTGCTGGGCATTGTTGCATCTCGTGACTACCGCATCAACCACACCCCGGATGATGCCCCTGTCACCACCTTCATGACCCCGCTTGAAAAGCTGGTCACTGCACCGGAGAACACCTCCCTGCACGACTGCAACAACATCATCTGGGATAACAAGATCAACACCCTGCCTCTGGTGGATGCCGAGGGCAACCTGAAGTATATGGTGTTCCGTAAGGACTACGACTCCCACAAGAAGAACGCCAACGAACTGCTGGATAAGAACAAGAGCTATGTGGTGGGCGCAGGCATCAACACCCGCGATTACGCTGAGCGCGTGCCCGCACTGGTGGATGCCGGTGTGGATGTGCTGTGCATCGACTCTTCCGAGGGTTACTCCGAGTGGCAGAGCCGCACCATCGGCTGGATCCGTGAGCACTACGGCGATACCGTCAAGGTGGGCGCAGGCAACGTTGTGGATGCCGAGGGCTTCCGCTTCCTGGCCGAGGCTGGTGCAGACTTCGTGAAGATCGGCATTGGCGGCGGTTCTATCTGCATCACCCGCGAGACCAAGGGCATTGGCCGTGGTCAGGCTACCGCTGTCATCGAGGTGGCAAAGGCCCGCGATGAGTACTATAAGGAGACCGGCATCTACGTGCCCATCTGCTCCGACGGCGGCATCGTCCACGATTACCACATCACGCTGGCACTGGCCATGGGTGCGGATTTTGTGATGCTGGGCCGCTACTTTGCCCGCTTTGACGAAAGCCCCACGAATAAGGTGCGCATCAACGGCCAGTATATGAAGGAGTACTGGGGCGAAGGCTCCAACCGTGCCCGCAACTGGCAGCGCTACGATCTGGGCGGTTCCAGCAAGCTGAGCTTTGAGGAAGGCGTGGACAGCTACGTGCCCTATGCCGGCCCTCTGGCTGACGGTGTGCAGACCACTCTGTACAAGGTCAAGAGCACCATGTGCAACTGCGGCGCTCTGTCCATCCCGGAGCTGCAGCAGAAAGCAAAGCTGACCGTGGTTTCCTCTACCTCCATCGTTGAGGGCGGCAGCCACGACGTTGTGCTGAAGAATGCTACCCCCAATATCATCAACGGTTAACACGTTTGTTCTGAAAGCCGCCCGTGCTGTTTGTGTATGGGCGGTCTTTTTCTTACCAGAAATTGACCGGGATTTTCCAAAATGCTTGCACCGCTCTGCGTTTGGTGATATCATGATAGAAACGCACTGTCAAGACAGGCAGGCGCGCAAACCTTCCCATAGGTCAGAACGGCAGGGGACAGCAAGGAGCCTTTGCCGGGTGTAAAGAAGAGAGGATACTATTCATGGACGAAATCAAGGTTGTGCCTTATATTCCAGATGAGGACTACGACAACCCCGCAATGGTCGTGGATTTTTATGAATTTACAATGGCCAACTGCCTGTTCCTGCACGGATTCAAGGATACTACACTGGTGTTCGATATGTTCTTCCGCAAGAACCCGGATAATCAGGGTTACTCCATCAGTGCCGGCCAGCGCAAGCTGACCCGCTTCCTGCTGAATTATCATTTCAATGCACAGGATATCTGGTGGCTGCGCACCAAGGGCATGAGTGAGGAATTCTGCGAGTATCTGCGCACCTATCAGTGGAAGGGCGACATGTACGCTCTGCCCGAGGGCACGGTGGCATACCCGCATGTGCAGATGGTGCGCATCGAGTGCGACCTCGTGGGCGCAATTCTGATCGAGACCTACCTGCTGCAGACCATGAACTTCCACAGTCTGATCGCCACCAAGGCTACCCGCGTCACCGGCCTGAACACCCACACGCCCCGCAGCGTGATGGAATTCGGCACCCGCCGTGCGCAGGGCGAAAGCGCTGGCAACGATGGTGCATATGCTGCTGTTCTGGGCGGCTGCGTGGGCACTGCCAACTGTTTGGCCGAGATGAAGTTCGGCGCGGAGGTCAAGGCTGTGGGCACCGTAGCACACAGCTTCATCGAGTTCTTCCCCACGGAGTTTGATGCATTCAAGGCCTTTGCCGATACCTACCCGGATTCGGTCAGTCTGCTGCTGGACACCTATAATATCATGGAGAGCGGTCTGCCCAACCTCATTAAACTGGACGATTACCTCATCGAAAAATACCCCAACGACCCGAACCGCCGCGTCAAGAGCGCCCGTATCGACTCCGGCGACCTGGCCCGCGGCTCCAAGCGCCTGCGCAAGGCACTGGATGCGGCCGGTAAGCCTTACATCAAGCTGGTGGCTTCCAATGGTCTGGACGAAAAGAAGATCGCCAACATGGAGCTGTATGAGCACGCTCATTTTGACTCCTACGGCGTGGGCGAAAACCTGATCACCTCTGCTTCCGACCCCGTGTTCGGCGGGGTGTACAAGCTGGTGGCGGTCAAGCAGCCGGACGGCAGCTACACTCCCAGGATGAAGTGCTCGGATTCCGCCAGCAAGGCCATCATTCCGGGCAAGAAGATGCCGTGGCGTCTCTACGATGAAAATGGTCAGGCCCAGTGCGACCTGATCGCCATGGATGATGAAGTCATCGAGGCGGGCAAGCCCGTCACGATGGTCAATCTGGACTCCGATGCCATCGAGCGCACCGTCACCATTACCCCCACCAAGGTCAAAAAGCTGCTGGTGCCGCATGTGCTGAATGGTCAGCTGGCCATTGAGCTGCCTTCGATTGCAGAGAAGAAGGCCTACATTGCAAAGCAGCTCACCGAGGAGACCTGGGAGAGCGAACTGCGTCTGGAGTGCCCGCATAAGCACTATGTGAACATGACCCCGGCTGTGGCCGAGTGCCGTTCCAAGATGTATGCAGAGCTGCACGGCGGCAAGGTAGTAAAAATAAGACAAAAATAAAAACGCCCCTCAAGCGTAAGCGTTGGGGGGTTCTTTTTATGCCCGCCGGACGGGGGTCCGAACCCGTACTCTGTCTCCAGAAAGGGATTTTTAAGTCCCTCGTGTCTGCCAATTTTCACCACAGCGGCATACAACGCTAATAATAATACAATAGAATGGCTTCTTTGTCAAGAAAAAGCACAGAGCCCGTTTCTTCATCCTCCATTCACGATTCATTTGTAAAAAGTGCTTTTTCTTTCCGTGGTTTCATGGTATAATAACCTTCAGATACGGCTTTCCGGGCCGCAGCCGCGTGCTTTGGCAGCGCGGCAGAAGAGGGCAGAGCGGGCAGCGTACCGCTCTGCTGGGGCAGTGCCCGCAAGATAGGGCGGGCGGGAAATACAAAAAGAGAGGCGAATCGAGATGTTGGATATGATCAAGTGCAGCACCGGCGGCGCATACTATGCCCGCGGTGAATGGGTGCCTGCAGACGGCGAAGCAAGCGCCGCACTGGCAGCAAAGGGCTTTGATGCCGCAGCCATCGAGAACGCAAAGACCGGCACCATGGCCTACAGCATTCTGCAGGCCCACAACACCAGCGGCGATGCCGAAAACCTGAAGATCAAGTTCGATGCCATGGCCAGCCATGACATCACCTTTGTGGGCATCATCCAGACGGCCCGTGCGTCCGGTCTGGAGAGATTCCCCATTCCGTATGTGCTCACCAACTGCCACAACAGCCTTTGCGCCGTGGGCGGCACCATCAATGAGGACGACCACCGCTTCGGCCTGTCCGCCGCCAAAAAATACGGCGGCATTTTTGTGCCCCCGCATCTGGCGGTCATCCACCAGTACATGCGCGAAAAGTTTGCGGGCTGCGGCAAGATGATCCTTGGCTCGGACTCCCACACCCGCTACGGTGCTCTGGGCACCATGGCCATCGGTGAGGGCGGCGGCGAGCTGGCAAAGCAGCTGCTGGGCCGCACCTACGATGTGGCCCGTCCGGGTGTTGTTGCAATTTATCTCACCGGCTCTCTGCCTGCAGGCTGCGGCCCGCACGATGTGGCCATTGCGCTTGTGGGCAAGCTGTTCAAGAGCGGCTATGTCAAGAACAAGGTGATGGAGTTTGTCGGCCCCGGCGTTGCGTCCCTGCGTCAGGATACCCGCAACGCCATCGATGCCATGACTACCGAGACCACCTGCCTGTCCTCCATCTGGGAAACCGACGAAACGACGCAGAAATTCCTTGCGGTGCATGGCCGTGCCGCCGACTATAAGAAGCTGGCTCCGGCCGACCTTGCTTATTACGACGGTGTGGTAGAGGTAGACCTTTCTGCCATCCGCCCCATGATCGCACTGCCCATGCATCCCTCCAATGCATTTACCATTGAAGAGCTGAACGCAAACCTTGAGGATATTCTCCATGCCTGCGAGCAGGATGTGCAGAAGCTGATCGGCCGCAAGGATGTCAGCCTTGACCTGTGCAGCAAGATCGAGAACGGTAAACTGCGTGTGGATCAGGGCGTGATCGCAGGCTGCGCAGGCGGTCTGTACGACAGCATTTATGAAGCTGCCTCCATCCTCAAGGGCCACACCGGCGGCTGCGGTGACTACGCCCTGAGCGTGTATCCCGGCAGCCAGCCCATCATGATGGAACTGGTGCGCACCGGAGTCATCCACGACCTGATGGCCAGCGGTGCCACCGTCCGCACTGCGTTCTGCGGCCCCTGCTTCGGCGCAGGCGACGTGCCCGCCAACGGCGCGCTGTCTATCCGCCATACCACCCGCAACTTCCCCAGCCGCGAAGGCTCCAAGCCCGGCAACGGCCAGCTTTCCGGTGTGGCACTGATGGATGCCCGCAGCATTGCGGCCACCACGGCCAACGGCGGCATTCTGACCCCGGCTACCGATATCGACTATGATCCCACCGTGCCGGAGTATCAGTACGATCCTTCCAGCTACGATACCCGCGTGTATCAGGGCTTTGGCAAGGGCGATTACGATGCCCTGCTCAAGCTTGGCCCCAACATCAAGGACTGGCCCGAAATTGCACCGCTGGGCGATAACCTGCTGCTGAAGGTGGCATCTTACATCACCGACCCTGTCACCACCACCGACGAGCTGATCCCCTCCGGTGAGACTTCGTCTTACCGATCCAATCCTCTGGGTCTGGCCGAGTTCACCCTCAGCCGCAAGGACCCGGAGTATGTGGGCCGTGCCAAGGCCGTGCAGGCCGAAGAAAAGGCCCGCCGTGCAGGCGAGGGCAGCGCCGAGGTGCTGGCCCAGCTGCACAAGGTGCCCGGCTGCGAAAACCTGACTTGGAACGATGTGCAGATCGCATCCACCATCTTTGCCGTCAAGCCCGGCGATGGTTCTGCCCGTGAGCAGGCGGCCAGCTGCCAGCGTGTGCTGGGGGCCGGTGCCAACATCGTTACCGAGTACGCCACCAAGCGCTACCGCTCCAACCTCATCAACTGGGGCATGCTGCCGCTGCAGCTGGTGGGCGCAACGCCCTTCGGTCTGGGCGATTATGTGTTCATCCCCAACGTCCGCGAGGCCCTCAAGGGCGACCTGCAGAACATCAAGGCCTATGTGCTGGGCGACACCGCAAAAGAGTTCAGCCTGTACATGGCTCCGCTGACCGCCGACGAGCGCAAGATCCTGGCCGACGGCTGCCTGATCAATTTCTATAAGCACTGATATGATAGAAGGCTTCCTCTTTGGGGGAAGCCTTTCTCTGGCTTTCTTGGGAGGTTTATTTTCCATGCCCGGCGATCTTCACAACCATTCCACCTGTTCCGATGGCTCTGTGCCCATCCACCGCCTGCCGCTCATGGCGGCGCGAGCGGGGCTGGACACCATGGCCATTTCCGACCACGACACCCTGCTCAGCGTGAACTACTGCTATGAGCACCCTGTGCAGGACGGCGTGCGCCTGCTCCCGGCCACCGAGCTGACCGGCTATGACCATGAGCATAAGCATCGCGTGCACCTGCTGTGCTACTTCCCGAACCCGGAAAGCCGGGAACTGAAGGAGCACTGCGACATCCTGCGACAGCGCCGCAACGAGTGCGGCCTGCAAAGCGCAAAGGAGATCGAAGCGCTGTACCCGCAGTTCCGCACGGAACAGGCGCTGGAATACGCAAAGGACAGCGGTGTGCTGTTCAAAAGCGGCATTATGGAAGCGCTGCACCAGCTGGGGCTGTGCGATGCTGTGTACGGCAAGCTGTACAGTTATCTCTTTGGCTGGGAGCCGCGCGGCGTGGTGCTGCATCAGGTAAAATATCCCTCGGTGCAGGAAGTGATCGCCACGGCGAAAGCTGCCGGTGCGGTGCTGGTATTTGCACACCCGACCGTTTACAAGAGCATGCCGCTGGTGCGTCAGCTTGCCAAAGAGGGCATCATCGATGGCATTGAGGTGGAGCACCCCCGCAACAGCCCGGAGGACAGGGCCGAGTGTGCTGCTCTGTGTGAGCAGTATGGGCTGATCCATACCGGCGGTACGGACTTCCACGGTGCAAACCACAAGGTGCCGCACCCGGTGGGTACCTGTACCACGGCAGACGATCAGGTGGCCCGCATTCTGGAGCTGGCCCACAAGCGCCGCGGTATTGATGTGTGACCCGGTCACATTGACATTCCGGCGCGCTGCTCTATAATAGAAGCAGACGATCTTCGTCGGGATTTCTGTCAAAAAGAGAGGATTTTGAACTATGAGCAAGGAATTCAGCTTCCCGAACAGCGGCACCTGTTCCAAGCAGACCAACTTTGTGCTGAACGATGACCACACCATTGCGTCCATGGAGGTCATTGGCGGCTGCAACGGCAACCTGAAGGGCATCTGCCGTCTGGTCAAGGGCATGAAGGCCGAAGATGTGATCGACCGCATGGAGGGCACGCTCTGCGGTTTCCGCAATACCAGCTGCCCGGATCAGATCGCCAAGAACCTGAAAAAAGGCTCTGGCCGAAATGGACTGAAAAAATCAAACAGCGAAGGGGAGATGCCTGCGGGTATCTCCTTTTTGTTTTCCCATCCCGACAGAAAGAGTATGTTTTTTTTCTGTGCTTCGGGGCTATACTTCTTGTGAAAACGAATTTCATCAGCAAGGAGCGGGCAAATGAGTATTTGGGAAAAACTTGGCTTTGGCGGGTACAAGGGCTTTTCGCACGAGTCGGATCAGCTGCTGCGCAGTGCGGTGGAGCTTGCCGGGAACCTTGGCTGCGAAAAAGCCGATACCGGCCACCTGCTGCTGGCGATCCTGCAGCAGGATCACGGGGCGGCAGCACGGTTTCTGGAGGGCAAGCAGATCCGGGAACCGGAGGTGCGCCGTCAGCTGGCCGAGAGCCGCCGCGCACCGGCTTTGCATCTGGATCGCTACGCTCTTGCGCCGGACCTCAAGCGCACCATGGATTACGCCATCATCGGGGCACAGAACGCGCACCTGAACCGGGCCGAGCCGGAACATCTGCTCTGCGCCATGCTGGAGGATGACGGCTGCACAGCAGGCATCCTGCTGGCATCCATGGGCGTGCAGCTCACAGATGCCGTGCGGGAATGCCGCCAGCTGTCCGGGCAGTTCGTACTGCCGTATCAGACGCGGGCCACGGTCAGTGCGCCGCGCGGCAGCCGCGCCAGTGATAAGTACTGCCGGGATCTGACCCGCCGTGCTGCGGAACGGGAACTGGACCCGGTGTTCTGCCGGGAAGCAGAGCTGGACCGCATGGTGGAGATCTTATGCCGCCGTCAGAAGAACAACCCCTGCCTTGTGGGGGAGCCGGGCGTGGGCAAGACCGCCCTTGCCGAAGGGCTGGCCCAGCGCATTGCCACGGATCGTGTGCCCCGTGCGCTCAAGGGCCGCCGTCTGCTGGCACTGGATATGGCCAGCCTTGTGGCGGGCACCAAATACCGCGGTGACTTTGAGGAGCGGTTCAAGAACCTGCTGGAAGAGCTGGTGCGGGACGGCAGCTCCATCCTGTTCGTAGACGAGTTCCACACCATCGTGGGTGCCGGTGCAGCGGAGGGTGCCATCGATGCAGCCAGCATCTTAAAACCGGTGCTGGCCCGGGGCGAGATACAAATTATCGGCGCTACCACTACCGAAGAGTTCCGCACCCACATCCAGAAGGATGCCGCACTGGAACGCCGTTTCGGCAAGGTGCAGGTAGAGGAGCCTACGCCTGCGCAGGCGCTGGATATCCTCAATGGGCTTGCGCCGCGCTATGAGAGCTACCACAATGTCTGCCTTCCGCCGGAAGCGCTGCAGGCTGCGGTGGAGCTTTCGGTGCGATATCTGCCGGGGCGCTTTCTGCCGGATAAGGCCATCGACCTTGTGGACGAAGCCTGTGCGGCGGCACGCATCCGGGCCGAGCAGGCAAAGCAGTCAAAGCCCACGCTGATGCCGGACGATATCGCCCATGTGGTGGCGCAGGCCAGCGGTGTGCCGGTGGAGCGGGTAGGTGAGCAGGAGCGGGAACGACTGGACAAGCTGGAAGAACGTCTCAACGCCGAGATCGTGGGGCCAGAGCCGGGCTGTGGCTGCGGTGGCAGGTGCCATCCGGCGCAGCCGCACCGGTCTTGGCGAGCCGGGCCGGCCCATGGGTGCCATGCTGTTTCTTGGCCCCACGGGAGTGGGCAAAACGGCTCTTGCCCGGGCGCTGGCGGTCAGCTGGTTCGGCAGCGAAAAAGCCCTGCTCAAATTTGATATGTCGGAGTATCAGGAGCAGCACACCGCTGCCCGGCTGCTGGGTGCGCCGCCGGGCTATCTGGGCCATGACGAGGGCGGACAGCTGACCGAAGCAGTGCGCCGCCGCCCTTACAGTGTGGTGCTGTTTGACGAGATCGAAAAGGCACACCCGGACATTCAGAACATCCTTTTGCAGATACTGGAAGATGGCCAGCTGACCGATGCCATGGGCCGCAAGGCGGATTTCCGCAACACCATCGTACTGCTCACCTCAAACCTCGGCGCACGTTTTTTGGCGGTCAGAGCACGCCGCTGGGCTTTGCGGC
>ENA-OQJC01000340-OQJC01000340.1-human-gut-metagenome-genome-assembly--contig:-NODE-340-length-14373-cov-3.337498_pt1 | contig 14373 bp, 16 predicted proteins | sample MGYA00242600_ERZ504766 | MGnify/ENA primary metagenome ERZ504766 (study PRJEB26092, sample SAMD00036364) | human gut metagenome | host: Homo sapiens | study: EMG produced TPA metagenomics assembly of...
CGTATGCGCGCATTATCGACCTCGAATCGTCCCACGGCCATATGGTCGCCTTCTCGCAATGGCCACTCGAACGAGCCTTGAAATCACGATGCGCAATATCCAAATACCGGCGCTCTCTCCGGGGATGAACGTGCAAACGATGAACGGGCAGATGATGAACGTGGCGACCCCGCCGCACTCCCATGAGATTTCTCGTGCAGCCATACTGATTCCGCGGGGCCGCGCTTGCTTTCCAACCACTCCGATTCCATACGACCATTATCTATCCTGACGGCCATTATTTCCCCTGATTTGGGCGCCACGCCCCACTCCAGCCCTTCCGATACCATGGTATGCGGTGGTTTGGCATGCCCGCGACCGACATGCGGACGGGCACCGCATGAAACGGCCGGCATGCGCGGACCAAAAGCACAGACCAGAAAACGGCGGAATCCCAACCCCTTTAAGGAGTAACTGCATACCATGGCAGAATTCGTATATCAGATGATCAAGGCTCGCAAGGCGTACGGCGACCGTGTGATCCTCGACGACGTGACCCTGAGCTTCCTGCCGGGCGCGAAGATCGGCGTCGTCGGCCCGAACGGCATGGGTAAGTCCACGCTGCTGAAGATCATGGCCGGACTGGAGACCGTCAGCAATGGCGAGGCCTACATCACACCGGGCTTCACGGTCGGCATCCTTCAGCAGGAGCCGCCGCTGGACGACACCAAAACCGTCGGCGAGAACATCAAGATGGCGTTCGGCCCGATCGCCGAGAAGGTCGCGCGTTTCAACGCCATCGGCGAGGAGATGGCCAACCCGGATGCCGATTTCGACGCGCTGATGGAAGAAATGGGCAAGCTGCAGACCGAGATCGACGCGGCCAACGGCTGGGATCTCGACTCACAGCTCGAACAGGCCATGGACGCGCTGCAGTGCCCCGACATGGACACCCCGGTCTCCGTGTGCTCTGGTGGCGAGCGTCGCCGTGTGGCGTTGTGCAAGCTGCTGCTTGAGGCTCCGGACCTGCTGCTGCTCGACGAGCCCACCAACCACCTCGACGCTGAGTCGATTCTGTGGCTGGAGCAGTTCCTGCACCAGTACAAGGGCGCCGTCATCGCCGTCACCCACGATCGTTACTTCATGGACAATGTGGCCGAATGGATCTGCGAGGTCGACCGCGGCCACCTGTACCCGTACAAGGGCAACTACTCCACCTACCTGGAGACCAAGGCCAAGCGTATGGAGATCCAGGGCGCCAAGGACGCCAAGCTCGCCAAGCGCCTGAAGAGCGAGCTCGACTGGGTGCGCTCCTCCCCCAAGGCCCGTCAGGCCAAGAACAAGGCCCGTCTGGAGCGTTACGACCAGATGGAAAACGAGGCACGCAACAACAAGAAGCTCGACTTCTCCGAGATTCAGATTCCGGCCGGCCCGCGCCTGGGTTCCACCGTGCTGGAAGCCAACCACATCCACAAGGCCTTCGGCGAGCGTGTGCTCATCGACGACCTGTCCTTCACGCTGCCGCGCAACGGCATCGTCGGCGTAATCGGCCCGAACGGCGTGGGTAAGTCCACGCTGTTCAAGACCATCGTGGGCCTGGAACCGCTGACCAGCGGTGAACTGAAGATCGGCGACACCGTCAAAATCAGCTACGTGGACCAGAACCGTGAAGGCCTGGACCCGAACAAGAACCTGTGGGAAGCCGTGTCCGGCGGCCTCGACTTCATCGAGGTGGCCGGTGTGGAGGTGCCGACCCGCGCCTACGTGGCCAGCTTCGGCTTCAAGGGCGCCGACCAGCAGAAGCTGACCGGCGTGCTCTCCGGTGGTGAGCGCAACCGTCTGAACCTGGCCCTGACCCTGAAGCAGGGCGGCAACCTGCTGCTGCTCGACGAGCCCACCAACGATCTGGACGTCGAGACCCTGGAATCCCTCGAAAACGCACTGCTCGAATTCCCTGGCTGCGCTGTGGTGATCTCCCACGACCGTTGGTTCCTCGACCGCGTCGCCACGCATATCCTCGCGTGGGAAGGCGACGACGACAACCCGGCCAAGTGGTACTGGTTCGAAGGCAACTTCCAGGCCTACCAGGAGAACAAGGTGACACGCCTCGGCGAGGATGCGGCCCGCCCGCACCGCCTGCACAAGAAGCTTGTGCGCGGCTGAGATACGCCGGCATTAGTGCCACAACGCGCTTTATACGTCGAAAGCCGTCCCTCAGGGGCGGCTTTCCCCATAATTGCCCCATGGCTGCCCGCCCCGCATCCCATAAAATCCCACAGTCGCCTACGGCAACACACCGGCAGCGCAGCAGCAACGTAGCGGCAATGCGCCGCATAACCCACCGTTTACCTTCCAAACAGTCTCGTTACATTTCGCTCCCGGAACTCTTAACCCCCACCGGATAGACTGCCAACCATAGGTTGGAATACGATAACCGAATACTGAACACAGCAGAACAAGAATCGAGGAACGCCATGGCTCAGGCAACCACCGTAACTCCATTGGACCATCTGGTGAAGGTGCTGAAGTTGGGCGAGCCTTCCGCTTACCGCAATCACACATATATCAATGGCGAGAGTATGTACTTCCCCACCGGCCGCGTCTACGGTGGCCAGGTCATCGCCCAGTCGGTGATCGCCGCGTCCAAAACAGTGGGCCCTTCACGCCTGCCGCATTCGGTACATGGCTATTTCATTGCCGCCGGCGATATTCGTCAAGACCTGTTGTTTGACGTCGAGAACCTTCGCGACGGCCGCTCGTTCTCCGCCCGCCGGATCAATGTCACCCAAGCCGAGGGGTCGATTCTCACGGCCATCGCCTCCTTCCAGGAGACCGGCCAGGAAGGCGTGTCATTCGCCGATCCGATGCCGGAAAACCTGCCCGACCCGAAACGTTGACTTCCGCCAAGGAGCTCATGCGCCCGTATGCCGCACAGTCGCCGTTCGCCAATTACTATGCCGAGAAATCGCCGTTCGATATCCGCCACGTGACGCCGACCGTGATGCTGCGCGCGGACAAGGATTCCGCCGAGCATGATTCCGGCAAGCAGATGGTGTGGATGAAGGCCGATGGCCACGTCGATGTGCCGCAGGTCATGCATCGTGCGATGCTGGCACTCGGCTGCGATCAGGTGATGATGGAACCGGTGCTGCGCCGCGCCGGACTGTCGATTTCCACACCGGGCATTTCCTATGCGTCCATCGACCATTCGATGTGGTGGTATCAGGATATCGATATCAACGAATGGCATTTGTATGTGCAGGATACGCCTATCGCCGCGCACGGGCGCGGACTCGGCATCGCCAAAGTGTATGCGCAGAATGGCGACTTGGTAGCGGCGATTGCGCAGGAGGCCATGGTTCGCGTGCCGCAGGAATAGTCGTCCCTATCGCTTGTAGGCTTGGGCTATGTCGCTACGGCGCTTGGCTTCCCTGATTTTCGGGTTTTCGGGGCCTTCGTTCGGCGGTAGCTGGCACAACCATTCGCCGATAATGCCGATGATCATGTCGGCGATGCACACCACGGCCGCGATTGCGCACTCGGTGACGGCGTGTGCATAGAAATCCGCCTCGATATGGCTCAGGCTCATCACAATCTGACCGCCATACCAGCCGGCGAGCGTTGCGCCCGCCAATCCCAGTGCCTTTGCCAGCACCAGCGTATACACCGCGATAGTGGGATTGATGAAGCTATGCGGACGCTTCTTGGGGTCGGTATTCGCGTATTTATGCACTTGCAGGGCCAAGATCAGCACGATAACGCCCAGCACGGCCAGCAATCCGGTCACAATCCAAGGCGCACCAATCAGCGACAGTCCCGAGCTTTCGCCGTAGGAGGCCAGACCGATACCCGCCAACAGGCCCAGCACGGCACCGATCACATACTGCCACCATGGTGTTCGCCGTGTTTTCATGTCCGGCCTCCTTATCGTTGCGTTGCTGTTTGCTGTTTGCGAACGGCCCTCGCGCCTGGGCTGTTCATCTTGATTTGGTTTTCGTTCACTGCCGTGCCCGGCTGTTCGAGGCCGAAGACTGGTCCGTCACCGTCTGGTTTCTAGCCTACCGTTCGTAACTGGTTCTGCCATCAGCTCAACTGTTCGACAGTATCCAGTTGTCCGATAGCAATCCGACCTGTCCGGCATCCGGTGCCATGGCCAAAAGGAAGGCCACCGGGTCGCCGCCCAGAGAAGCATTCGGGTCCATATCCAGCCAAGGTGCCAATACCGACGCATGGTTACGGGCCGACGGCCAAGGAATGCTGCAGTTGGGCTCGTCGGAAGTCACGCCTTCCATGTCGACAAGGTCAAGGTCGACTGCCAGATCATGAACACTTTCGATGCTGCCCAATACGGCAATCAGGTCGGCGGGCGGCAACTTGGTTTCGATTTGGATGACCGCGCTCATCGCGTCCGGGCCGTCGAAATGGCTGACATGGTAGAGCGGCGAGATGCCCTGTACCTGATTGCCAGGAACACTGTCGATGGAAACGATGGTTTCGCGGAACAGCCGTTCGACATCCTGCGAGGTGGAATCCAGCGAAATAATCGCCTTGCGTGAGACGGGTGCCGACTCCGACGCTGATTTTTGCTTGACTGCATGCCCGCCGAGCATCCAGTCTTCGCTCTCGAGCTGCACGGCGTTACGGTCCGGTGCGGCGGCCAGCAAATCGGCTACAGGCCCCTCATGGGCTCCGGCGAGTTTGGCGTTCGGATTCAATGCCAACCAAGGAGCCAGCACAAACGCACGCTGCCAAGCACGCGGATGGGGCAATGCCAGATCCGGATCCGCGCTGGTGATGCCATCAAAGTCGATAATGTCCAAGTCCAACGGCCTGGAATCCCAATGATTCTCACGAATTCGCCCATGGTTCGCCTCGATGCTTTGCAACGCGGCGAGCAATTCGTGGCTGCCCATTGTGGTTTCAAGCTCCACCACGGCGTTCAGGAAATCCGGCGTACCGTCGGCCATGCCCCACGCGGCCGTGCGGTAAAGCGGTGAGATACCGGTCACCTGTGTGCCAGGCAACGCGTCAATCTCCCGAACGGCGGCTCGCAAGGTGGATTCCACCTCGCCCACATTGCCACCCAAGGCCACCACCGCGTTATGGATGGCATGCTCTTCAGCAGTACGTCCATTATCGGTGGCACGCACGCGCGAGATGGAGACCGATACATCTGCAAAAGCCACGACGATGGGCGCGTGAGGCTTGTGCACGGTGACGTCGATGGAGGCGACGGCCGGCGCATCGGCAAAAATCTCGTCCGCGATACGTTGGGCCAGACGCTCGATCAGGTCCACATGAGGGCCTTCGATGACAGCCACGATATCCTTGGCCACACGGCCGTAATCGATGGTGTCGTTGAGATCGTCGGATTGACCGGCTGCGGCCAGATCAAGGTGCAGGGTGACATCCACGACGAAGGTTTGTGGCCGTTCGTGTTCAAAGGCGAGCACACCGTGAGTGCCGTTGGCATGTACGCCGGTAAGAGTGATGGTGTCCATTGGTAAGGCTTTCTGCTCAAATGCTCCCCTCAGTCGCCTTCGGCGCCAGCTCCCCTCGTCCGAGGGGAGCCAAGACCTAGAAGCAACCAAAAACGGAGCCAGGGGAATCATGCGTATTCGCGCCAGGTGTTGCCGGCGATGACGGCGGCTCGGCTTTTGGCCACGTCGTGTACGCGCACGGCCCATGCGCCGTGTTCGGCGGACAGGGCGGACAAGGCTGCGGTCACGTCATCGCGCTGGGCCATGATCGGCCCATCAGCACCGGCAGCGCCCGCCTCGGTAAGCATCGCCGAGATGAAGCGTTTGCGGGACTGGCCGATCAGCACCGGATATCCAGTGGCGCGGAAGGTCTCGAGTCCGGTCAGCAACGGCAGGTTGTGCTCGATGCCAGGCTTGGAGAAGCCCAGGCCCGGGTCGATGATAATGCGCTCAGGCTTTACGCCGGCGGCCAGCACACCGTCGACTTGGCGCATGAGTTCGTCGTGTACGTCGGTCAATACACCGTGCTCGTAGACGGAGGTGTCTTGATCGGGGTTCGCGCCCTTGGAGCCGGCGAGCCAACCGCGCCAATGCTGCACGATGTACAGGCAGTCGTGGTCGGCGACCACATGCGGCAGTTCGGCATCCAGCGTGCCACCGGAAACGTCGTTGATGATCTGGGCGCCCTCGCTCAGCGCAGCGGCGGCCACGGATGCGCGCGTGGTGTCGATGGACAGTACGGCACCGGCCGGAATCAACGTCTTGACGGCACCGGTGATACGGGCCAGTTCGTCGGCCTCGGACACGCGCTTGGCACCGGGGCGCGTGGATTCGGCGCCGATGTCGATGATATCCGCGCCGGCGGCCATCATGTCGCGCCCGTGCTGGGCCGCCTTGGCCGGGTCCAGCCACAGGCCGCCGTCCGAGAACGAGTCCTCGGTGATGTTGAGCACACCCATCACCATGGTGTGCGTGGCGTCATGCAACGCCTGCAAATCAGTCATAGGTCATCTCCCCTTCATTGTTTCCCCTTCGCTCCCCTCAGTCACCTACGGCGACAGCTCCCCTCAGAGAGGGGAGCCTAGGTTGCGTCACTTGTCAAGAATCAGACTCATGGCTTCGGCTCGGGTGGCGGGGTTGCGTAGCAGACCGCGCACCGCAGAGGTCACCGTGCGGGCGGAAGACTTCTTGATGCCGCGCATCGACATGCACAGGTGCTCGCATTCGGTCACCACAATCACACCACGTGCGCCCGCATACTCGACCAGCGCGTCGGCGATCTGCTGGGTCGAAACGACTCCTGCACCTGCGGCCGGCGAGCATACACCTCAACCAGTCGGGCGAGCTTGCTCAGCCCCATCACCCCATCCTTGGCGGGAATGTAGCCCACATGGGCCACGCCATGGAAAGGCAGCAGGTGATGCTCGCACACCGAATACAGTTCGATGTCCTTGACCAGCACCAGCTCGTCGGTATCCACGTCGAAGTGCTTCTCCAGCACATCGGCCGGCGAGGCCTGCAGACCGGCGAACAGCTCGCGGCACGCGCGGGCGATACGGTCAGGCGTTTCCACCAGTCCCTCGCGCTCGGGATCCTCGCCAATCGACTTCAGGAACAGACGTACGGCTTCGCGCACGCCTTCCTCGTCGTATGTGCATTTCTCCCGCTGGCAAGACTCTATATTTTCGTTCATCTCATCTCTCCCTTGTCATTGTCCACAACGACGTCGGCCCGGCCTGCGTACGTGAGAAACCACATGAACAGGTCGGGCCGAATCGTCATCGTGTCTACTCTTCCGGCTTCATGCCGACCGAACGCTTGAGGCTTTCGGGAATCTCCACCGGCGGCTTGTCCGAGTCGGGGCGACGGTCGTTGGACAACCACACCGGACGAACCGGAGCCTTCTTGATCGGCGCGAAGATCGCCGCAAGTTCCTTCTCGTTCAGGGTCTCCTTGACCAACAGCTGGCGGACCAGCTCGTCAAGGATCTCGCGGTTGTCGTTGATGATGGTCCATGCCTCGGTGTGCGCGGTCTCCACCAGCTTGAGCACCTCGTCATCAATCACTTCGGCGGTGCGATCGGAGTACTTGCGCGGCTGCAGACCGTCCATCACAGTGGTCTGGTCATCGTCGGAACCCCACTTGATGGCACCGAGCTTGTCGGAGAAGCCGTATTCGATCACCATCGTACGGGCGATGTTCGTAGCCTTCTCGATATCGTTCGAGGCACCGGTGGTCGGGTCGTGGAAGACGATTTCCTCGGCGGTGCGACCGCCCATCGCGTAGGCCATCTGGTCGAGCAGCTGGTTGCGCGACTGCGAGTAGCGGTCGGAGGTCGGCATGACGGCGGTGTAGCCGAGGGCGCGGCCTCGCGGCAGAATCGTCACCTTGGTCACCGGGTCGGTGTTGTTCAGGGCGGCGGCTACCAGCGCATGCCCACCCTCGTGGTATGCGGTGTTGCGCAGCTCTTCCAGAGCCATGCCCTTGGACTTGCGCTTCGGTCCGGCCTGAACGCGGTCGATGGCCTCGTCGATGGCGCGGTTGTCGATCAACTGGGCACCGGCACGGGCGCACAGCAACGCGGCTTCGTTGAGCACGTTGGCCAGATCGGCACCGGTGAAGCCCGGCGTGCGCACGGCGACCATGTGCAGGTCGACGTCCGGTACGAACGGCTTGCCCTTGGCATGCACCCTCAGGATCGCCTCACGGCCTTCCAGATCGGGGGCGGCCACGCCCACCTGACAGTCGAATCGGCCCGGACGCAGCAGGGCGGGGTCGAGCACGTCGGGACGGTTGGTGGCGGCGATGATGATGAGGTTGGTGTCGTTGTCGAAGCCGTCCATCTCGACGAGCAGCTGGTTCAGCGTCTGCTCGCGCTCGTCGTGGCCACCGCCCATGCCGGAGCCACGCTTGCGGCCCACAGCATCGATTTCATCGATGAAGATGATGCGGGGCGTTCTTCTTGGCCTCATCGAACAGGTCACGCACACGGGAGGCACCGAGACCCACAAACATTTCGACGAAGTCGGAGCCGGCCATGGAGTAGAACGGCACGCCGGCCTCGCCTGCGATGGCTCGGGCCAGCAACGTCTTACCGGTGCCGGGAGGACCGTACAGCAGCACGCCACGCGGAATACGAGCGCCCAGCGCCTTGTACTTGGACGGATCCTTGAGGAAGTCCTTGATCTCCTCGACTTCGGCCACGGCCTCGTCTTCGCCGGCCACATCGGCGAACTTGGTGGTGGGGGTCTGGCCGTCGAGCAGCTTGCCGCTGTTTTTCTTGCCACCCATGCCGAGCATGCCGCCGGCACCGCCCATGCGGCTCATCAGGAACCAGAACAGGGCTAAGACGATGACGAACGGCAGAATCGAGGTGACGAGGTAGCTCATCATGCTGGTCTGCTCGATATTCGAGGTCCAGCCCTTTTCGAGATCACCGTTCTCCACGGCCTTGGCCACCTGTGCGCCCTGCGCGAAGGTGTAGTAGAACTGCACGTTCTTGCCGTAGTTGGTCACCTTGCCGGTGTCGGCATTCTTCTTTGGTGTAGTCGTTCTTCAGCTTAAGGCGGACGACCTGCTTGTTGTCCGTAATCTCGGCGTACGTGGCCTTGCCCTGATTGATCAGCGCGAAACCATCTTTGGTGTCGATGGTTTTGGTGCCACCGCCGGCGAACATCTGGAACATCAGCACGACCATGACCACGAGCACGGCACCCCACAGCCAAGGGGACTGCCATATCGGGCGGTTCTCGTTGTTGTTGCCTTTGCCATTGGTCCCGTTATTGCCACGGTTGAACGGGTTGGTGAACGGGTTGCCGTTGTTACGGTTGTTGTTCGGGTTCGGATTATTGCCGTTACCCGGCCCTTGCGGGAAGCTCATGCTTGCACTCCTTGGTAGACGGACGGCTTGAGGACCGCGATCGAATCGAGGTTGCGGTAGCGTTCGTCAAAGTCGAGGCCGAAGCCGACGACGAACTCGTCCGGAATCTCATAGCCGGCGTACTTCACATCAACGTCCACTTCTCGGCGGGAAGGCTTGCTCAGCAAAGCGAAGACCTCCACGGAAGCGGCACCACGACGTTTCAGTTCTGCGACCAGCCACGCGAGCGTGCGTCCTGAATCAACAATATCCTCCACAATCAAAATGTGCCGTCCGCGAACATCGGCGGACAAATCCTGCCTGACTGTGACCTCACCGCTCGACACTGTGCCCGAGCCATAGCTCGACAGGCTCATGAAGTCGATCTGTACAGGAATGCTCATGGCCTGGGTGAACGCGACCAGCGTATTCACGGCCCCTTTCAGCACCGCAACGAGCAGCGGATTCTTATCGCGGTAATCCTCGCTCGCGAGAGCGGCCATCTCGTGGATCTTGGCATCGATCTGTTCTTTGCTGACCAGCTCGTGGTCAATATCTTCCTCAACGTCAGCGATTCGCATGCGCTCCATCTTGGCACACGCGAATGACGTGTTTCTTGCGATTGGCTGAATAACCTCTGGGAAGTGAGACGCCGCCTTGGCCATGCCAATCGACGACCAGCCGGTCGATGGCGGCAATCTGGGCGGCGCTGGCGTTCACACCGGCCTGGCTCAGCGCGTGAGCGATGACCCGCAACCGAATCGCCTCTGGCTCACGTGCAATACGTTTGACGCTGATCATCAGGCCGATGCCATGGCCCGAATCGTTGGTATCGTCTGCAGCACAGGCTCGTGGCGTATCGGTCGATACCGCTGCCGACGATACCGGCCGGTCAACTGCCGTAACCGCCTCCCCCATCACCTCGTCGGATCGCTGATCCAGATACTCCTTGTCCATTCTGGCCAGCTGTGCGCTTTCGGCGAAATGGCGGGTGACATTGAATCCAGCGAATCGTTCGATGGCCGGCAGCAGGTCGTGGCGCACCCGCGAGCGCAACGGATAGTCGTTCGGCAACTCGCCGTCTACCGCATCGCCATTGGTGGGGTCATCCCAATATTCCACACCCAAGTCTTCACAGAGGCCGGTGGTTTCGTCTCGAGTAAGGGTCAGCAGCGGCCGCGCAAAAGTCACGCCACTGCGTGTGAAGACCTGCGGCATGCCGGCCAACGCATCCACGCCACGGCTGCGCAGCAGTCCGATCAATACGGTTTCCGCCTGATCGTCCATAGTGTGGGCCAACAGCACGGCAATGGCACCTGATTCACGCGCCGCGGTGCACAGCTCGTTGTACCGGGCCTGCCGTGCGGCCGCTTCGAGGCCCTCACCGCGTGCCTGCACGGTTGTGTTGCGCACGATGACCGGGCCCAGTCCCAACGCACGGCAACGATCCGCGGCCTCGCCGGCGACCTGTTCGGAACCCTCCTGCAAGCCGTGATCCACAATCACAACACCGCAACGCACGCCCATGGACGTGCATACGATATGGCTCACCGCGGCCAGCGCCATCGAATCGCGCCCGCCTGAACAGGCCACGAGCACGAGTGGTGCATCGGAGGCAACGGCATGGTCCCCATGCTGCGCGAATTCGGGAGCCTGCACATCGCATAGTTCCACGGCGCTCAGCGTTGTTCGGACCGCGCCTACGGCCTTGCGCAATCGTGCGGAATATGCCATGTACTCACCACTCTTTTCTGGTTATAGGCACTCGTGCGTTTATGGACGTTTACGGCCTTTGTAGCCTTTGATGGCACTTGATGTGGGTCTTTTACAGCCCCGCGAGCTTGGTGATGAACGAGTCGATGGCGCTACGCGCGGCGGCATAATCCTCAGGATTGTTGACCACCACGGCAAACGACAACGCTCCCCCATTGGTGCGGGACACATTGCCGGCCATCGACGTAACCGTGCCGAGGCTGCCGGTTTTGACGCGCAGCAGACCAGCCACGGCAGCATCCGTATACCGATCCTGCGCCGTGCCCACCAATCCCGCGATGGATAGACCTTCCGCACCAGCAGCACCGCTCTCGGTGGTCAGATTACGTTGTTGGACGGCCGCCAGCGTGCGTACGATGAGCCGGGAGCCGGGAGACAGGCCGGAGCAATCGGCCATGGTCAGACCGGATGTGTCGAGACCGAGATCGTTCAGAGTGGATTTGACCGCCTCCGTGCCGCCTTCAGGACTGTTTGTCGCTGATTTCGCCAAGGCGGTGAGTCTACCGAACTCCTCGGCCAGCGTATTGTCCGAATGCCGCAACGTGTATGCCATGATTTCGGACAGTGTTGCCGAACTCACCGAAGCCAAAGGCGTTTCACCGGATGGAGCGGTGTTTGCCGTCACGTCTCCGGTAACGGCCACACCGTTCGATTGGAGCAGTTCGGCGAATTTCGTGGCCACGTCGCTGGCGGTGTGCTGGGACAGTTCCGGGTAGCCGGCCGAATCATCGGGGTCGGCCGGCGCAGGCGTATCGGCGGTGTATTGGCGGCCTCCATCAATCGCCATTGATGAGACCGGCGTGAAGTAGACGGTGTAGTCGCTTAAGACCGCGCCGCCTTCCGACAGACCTGCCGGAATGCGTGAGTCGCCGAATAGGGTGTCGTCGTACTCGAGATTGACGGAAGTGATGCCTCGCTGGGCGAGCGCGGCCACGGTGGCCTTGGCCAAGGTGTTCAGACCGGCACGTCCGTTGGTATGGTTGGCGTCAGAATCGCCTGCAGACAGCAGCATGTCGCCATTGCCTTTGAGGGTCAACGTATTGGTGCCGTCATCGGATTGGGTGAGGAACACTTGGGTATCCAAGGTGGATGCCATATTCAGGGTGGATGAGGCGGCAAGCGCGGTCAGCGTTTTCAGTGTGGATGCAGGCTCGCGTGGAGTGTTCGACTCGTGTTCGGCAGCGACGGTGCCTTGGGCGTCTTCAATGATCACCGACGTATCGTTTCCCACGCCTTGCGTGGACAGCAATTCGTTGACCAGTGCAGAAGCGGCCGTGGAATCAATGGCCTTGTTCGCGTTCAGGGCACCGGCGATGGTGCCGCCTGATTTGGCGGTGGCCGGATCGGCAAAAACAGGTGCGGCGACGGGCTTCAACGTCAATAATCCGGGGGCCACGTCGGTGATGTCGGCGGCGCAGTACCCCGCGAACAGGGCGATGGTGGTCAGTGCGGAAATGATGACGGTCAGTGTTCGGCGATGCGATCGTTGGGTCCGCCGTTGCGCTTCACGTCGCTGACGGCGTGATACCGCTGTAGATACCATCGTGCTCCTTATGACAAGGCAATCATTTCTGCAATGAGGCGAACGAGTCGAGTGTTGCCACAATCGAGAGCATTCGCGCATCCATCAGATTACCGCCCAGCCATGTCCCGAGTGCCAGAATGCCGATGCCATTGGCCAGCGCGACCGGAATAATCGCCAGCCACATGCCGCCTTCGGCTCCCGTCAGCAGCATGACCAGCGCCACGATGCCAGTGGGCAGCATGAGCAGCAGGCTGCCAAGCATGTAGACGAACGGGAAGAAGCCTTGGGCCATGGCGCGGCCTTGAGGCGCGGAGAACGGCTTGTCCATTGAGGCGACCGGGTACATCAGCACACAGGAGGTGACTTCGGCCACGCCCAGTCCGCTCAAGGCGATGCCCATGCCCGTGGCGAGGAAGATCAGGCCGGTAGCGAGGTCATCGGGCTGCGCCCAGCGTCCGGTCAGTGCGCCGACCAGCACGATGCCGGCGAGATAGAGCAGCACCATGTAGACGACCATGATGCCGACGTAGACGCGTACGCGGCCGATTCTGTCGGTCCGGCCACGCACGCCGGCGATGACTTCCATGGTGAAGCCGCGGCCGTCATATGCGAGCCCGTTGCTTTCCACGACGGACATGAACCAGCCGCACCAGATCAGCGACTGCCAGACGACCGCGCTGATGCCGTGTGCCTGGAAGGCGAAGATGATCAGGAACAGGACCGGCATGGCGAAGGTCATGGCTTGGCGGGGGTCTCGTTTGAGATAGGTGATCAGGCGTGCGGAAACCGCGCCGGATGCCGAATCGGGCATCCATGCGAATGCGCCGATGCCTTTGGCGGTCTCGGACGGACTGTTTGCGCCGATGGTGAGCCGTTCATGCCTCAGACACCAAGTGCATACGGCGAAGCAGACGATCCATGTGACGGCAAGGATGGCGATGCGGGCGAGCAGCACCGCCCAGGCTCCGGTAAGCGCGTCGAACGGTAGTTGGAAGGCCGCGCCGAACGGCGTCCATGCGACGATGGTGGTCGCCGCACCCCAGGTTTCGGTGTTGAGGCTGAAGGCCACGCCGGAGTTGACCAGAATGTTCGGCAACTGACAGATGATAACGAACGTCAGCACGATGAAGATATAGAACGCGCCTTTGCCGCGTTTGCTGGTCACCAGCGTGGTGGATAGGGCGATGAGCAGTTTGGAGATGCTCATCATGGTGATGACGGCCAGCACTGCGGCGAGGAGGGAACTGATGATTACGGCTGGTCCCATATGCCGATAGGCCAGTGTCCAGAGCATCAGTGAGGCCACGCCGGTAAGGGCGGGGATGCCGGACAGGCCGGAAAGCAGCAAGCCGAATTGCAGGTTGCGGTCGGCGATGCCGTAGAGCGCGAATTTGCGTGGGTTCATGGTGGAGCCTTCGCCAAGCATCATGAGCTGGATGAAGCCGATGAAGATGGTCATGGTCGCGCCGACCAGCACGACGACTATGTTGACGATGCCTCCGGAACCAAGGATGTTCAGCGGAAAGCCATCCGCGTTCACGGTGAAGGGCGGCAGTATGCCGATGAACCATGCGAGCACGCCGGTGCCGATGATGGTGCCGGCCGCGAGTACGGCGGAAAAGACATAGGCGACGGTCTGCCACGCCGATTTTCGCAGGGTGGCGAGCGTGAGCGTCCAGCGCAGGCGGACCAGGGTGATGGCGCTGCTGATCATCGGCGGGCCTCATCGGTGGGTGTGGCGGGCGTGGCGGTTGTAA
>ENA-OQJC01000341-OQJC01000341.1-human-gut-metagenome-genome-assembly--contig:-NODE-341-length-14351-cov-3.260194_pt1 | contig 14351 bp, 16 predicted proteins | sample MGYA00242600_ERZ504766 | MGnify/ENA primary metagenome ERZ504766 (study PRJEB26092, sample SAMD00036364) | human gut metagenome | host: Homo sapiens | study: EMG produced TPA metagenomics assembly of...
AGTTGAATAGTCTTTTTATCCCTTATTTTAGTGTGTATTTTGTTGGCGTTTGGTGAAGGGTTGCCGATTGATAAAATCTTCCCTACCATTCAAAAAGGCTTGGGTTCAACCTTAGGCGGCTTAACAATCGTAGTCGGCTTCGGTGCCATTCTCGGTAAACTCATGGCTGACAGCGGCGGGGCACAGCGTATTGCTACCACATTGATTAATATGTTTGGTCGTAAAAATGTAAAATGGGCAGTTTGTTTAACCGGTTTTATTGTTGGTATCGCTTTATTTTACGAAATCGGCTTCGTACTTTTAATTCCGTTGGTATTTACCATTGCGGTAGCAGCTGACATTCCACTTCTCGAAGTAGGTATTCCGATGGCTGCCGCTTTATCCGTTACTCACGGCTTCTTGCCACCACATCCGGGTCCAACCGCGATTTCCGTTATTTTTAACGCCGATATCGGCAAAACCTTGATTTACGGTTTAATCATCGGTATTCCAACCGTTATTATTTCCGGTCCGTTACTGTACAACACCGTAAAAGACATTAAAACGGAAATTCCTGAAGGCCTTCACAATGATAAAAACTTCTCTGATGAAGAAATGCCTTCCTTCATGAGCAGTATTTTAACCGCTTTAACACCGGTTATCTTGATGGCTATCAGCGCCGTAGGTAAAATGATGGGTATTCCTAAAGATGCGCCAATCATGCATATCTTCAACTTCATCGGTGACCCAAGTGTTGCGTTGACTATTTCCGTTGCTGTAGCCTTCTACACATTCGGTTATGCTCGTGGCAAAACTACGAAAGAAATCATGGAAACTTCTGAAAAAGCAATTCTTACCGTTGCTATGATTCTCTTCATCGTAGGTGCGGGCGGGGCGTTGAAACAAGTGCTCATCGACAGCGGTGTAGGCGACTACATCGGTCACTTGGTAATGGGTGCTAACTTGTCCCCATTATTGTTGGCCTGGATCATCGCTTCCGTTATTCGTATTGCTGTAGGTTCCGCTACCGTAGCAGCTCTTACAGCAGGTGGTATCGTAGCGCCGCTCATTCCGCTTACCGGCGTGAGCCCTGAACTTATGGTACTGGCCGTAGGTGCGGGCAGCGTTATCTTCAGCCCACCGAATGACCCTGGCTTCTGGCTCTTCAAAGAATTCTTCGGTCTTACTGTTAAACAAACCGTACGTACTTGGTGTGCCGTAGAAACAGCCATTGCCGTATGCGGTCTCATCGGTGTAGAAATCTTGAATTTGTTTGTTTAATAAAAAACTAATATAAGTTACAATCAAAAGGTTGCTTCCTCAGGGAGCAACCTTTTTGTTTGAAATCTTGTGAAAATTAATAAATTGTTACTTTTATTTATATTCAATTTGTGTAATACATTATATTTATTTTTATTCGCAAAATGTTTAATATAACCGTATAATGTAGAATGCTTTTAATGAACAAAAACCTATCTTAATAATAGATTTATCAAAATAAAAATATAACCACTTGATTTACAATTTGAATTTAATTTATAATATGAAAATATTGTAATTAATTTCATTTTTGTAAGGTTGATTAGGTGGTATTAATGAAGAAGAAACAAAGAGATATGCTGACTTTGCTTGGTTTTGGGGGCGTTTGCTGTATGTGGCGCAAATGAAGTTGGAGCGTCAGCTATAGATTATGTAGCTGTTAACTCCAGTGATACAGTTCCGGTTGCAAACGGTACTAATAGTGTAGCGGTAGGACCTAATTCTACGGCTGAAGCTGTGAATAGTATTACTGTAGGAAACGGCGCCGGCGTCGCTAATGTGGCCGCTCATGGTGTAGCTATTGGCAGGAATGCTAAAGTATTGCAATCGGATAATTATAGCGATACTATGTCGAATTCGGATAAAGAAAACAAATGGCCAAACATCCATCGCTATAGGTGTTAATGCTGAAACGAAATGGAGTGGTGCTACGGCCGTAGGTGCGGGAGTCAAGGTAAATGGTCTAAATGCGTCAGCTTTCGGCAACGGAGCAAACGCCATTGGCGAAAACAGTATTGCACTCGGTGGTGCCTCTATGAGTGAGACGTATACGTATTTTGATACGACTTACAATATGAATAATGCTATTGCAGTGGGTAAAGAAGCTCATGTGGGAGCCGGGCGCGGTATTGCTGTCGGATTAAAAACTAAAGCTGAAGGTATAGCTTCGACGGCCCTTGGGACACAGGCTGAAGCTTTAGGTGAAAGTGATACGGCTATTGGGAACCAAGCCCATGCCAACGGTTGGGGCGCTTCGGCATTCGGTACCATTGCTAAAGCGGATGGTATGAATGCAACCGCTATCGGTAATGATGCAAGAGCTCAAAATACCTATGCCGTAGCGTTAGGCACTCATTCTATTGCAACTGCAGAAGGAAGTACATCGCTGGGCCCTAACTCTCAGGCAGATGGTAGATTTTCAACTTCCGTAGGTTATAATGTGCAAACGGCCGGACTTCACGGAATATCAATCGGTACCAATACGGTGCGCAACGCCAATGCGAATAACGATGCCAATGCGGGTGGCGATTATGCTATTTCCATGGGATCCGATACCCATGCACGCAATACCGACTCTATTGCCATCGGTCGCCAAGCTGATTCTACCAGTGCCGGCGGTATAGCTATAGGCGCAGATTCTTTCGTGGAAACTCAAGATGGCGTAGCTTTAGGCAGTCAGTCCATAGCTAATCGTTATAGTTTAAAAGATGTATCGGTAGTATCTGATGCCTCCGCGGCGGATGAACAAGTGTATGGGGCTGATAAAGCTAAAGATGCCGACAAAACTGCTATTGCTAACACAGTTAAAGGCAATGCAGGGGCGGTTTCGGTAGGTAATGATGATATGAAACGTCAAATCGTTAATGTGGCGGCCGGTTCGGAAGATAGCGATGCCGTTAATGTGGCACAGCTTCGTTCGGTTGAAAATTCAATTGAAACTACCGTGAAAGAATATACGAATGGTTTTACAACTGTTATAAACAATCATACCAGTCAGATAAATGAATTAAATAATCGAGTAGATAACATTGAGGGCAAAGTTAATACCATAGAACGGGATGTTACCCAAATGAAAGGAGAAATGCACAAAGTCGGTGCTATGTCGGCGGCCTTAGCCGGTTTAAGAAACCTCGCTTTTGATCCAAGCAGTAAATTAAACTTCTCTGTGGCCGGCGGCTTTTACCGAGAAGCTTCGGCAATGGCATTAGGTGCGTCCTATCAACCGAATGAAGACGTACTCTTTGCTGTAGGAACAAGCGTGGGCAATAATGACAACATGTATAACGTGTCCGCAACCTTCAAAGTGGGACCAAGTGAAAAACGTCGTGCTTATATTAACGATGAACGCATGGCGCCAATCAGCACCGTTTATGTACTCAACGATAAAATGACCCTGTTGGAAAAAGAAAACCAAATTGCTAATCAGAAAATAGACCAACTAGCTCAAGAAAACGTAGAACTCCGTCAAAAACTTGAACTGTTAATGACAAAACTCTCCGTTTAACTCTTTTGATAACTACACAAGTGCCGTATAAGTGTTAAGCCAATTCAGCGTTGCAAAAGAAACAACACGTACTAAGCATATCCTCCCAAAATCCTTGCTTAAGTACAACCAACCTTGCACACTGAATACAACAACTAAACCTATACGGCACTACTTTTTTTGCTTCGCAAACCCAGCAGCAAAAACACTATGAGCCCACCCCCACCAAATTGAATACTTTTATAACACACGAACCTTTGCTAACAGGCAAGCCGTTTGTGGGCAGAGTATTTTAGTTGTAACCGATGTGTGGGATGGTTGAAGCTGTATGATAGGGAAGACGATAGCCATGTCATTCGAAGCGATTTTTTTGCTTGCAAAACCTGGAGCAAGACCGCACCTAGAGTCCACCTCCCACCCAATTGAATACTTTATACGCCACACGAACCTTTGCTAACAGGCAAGCCGTTTAAGGAGTAAGTTCTTTGTACGGTACAACGTGAGGCTCTAAACGGAATTAGACTGCTATGAAAGGAAAGGGCACTAGCCATGTCATTCGCAGCGATTTTTTTTGCTTTGCAAAACCTGAGCAAGAATGACATGGCTAATGCCTCTATTATTTCCGTTTAGAGCCTCACAAGTGCCAAAAAGAAATTCTTCTAAACCGCTTGCCATAGCAACAGTTCGTGTGATATACTCATAAAGTATGAAATTACGCACGCACGTCTGATCCGACATCTGTGTCAGGGCTTTTCCTGATTTTTACTCGGATATGAAGCGGCGGAGGTTTATTAACAGGAGGTGCCAACATGGCAGTAGTATCAATGAAACAATTATTGGAGGCCGGCGTACACTTCGGTCACCAGACAAGAAGATGGAACCCTAAGATGGCTAAGTTCATCTTCACTGAACGTAATGGTATTTATATCATCGACCTTCAGAAAACAGTTAAAAAAGTAGAAGAAGCTTATGACTTCCTTCGTGAAGTTGCTCAGAACGGTGAAGTAGTTCTTTTCGTAGGCACGAAAAAACAAGCTCAGGAATCCGTTAAAGAAGAAGCTATCCGCGCTAACATGTTCTATGTAAACGAACGTTGGTTAGGTGGTATGCTTACTAACTTCAAAACTATCGAAACTCGTAGTAAAAACGTTTAAAACAGCTTGAAACAATGGCTGAAGACGGCACATTCGAACTTCTTCCTAAGAAAGAAGTAATCGGCTTGCGTCATGAAATGGAAAAATTGGAAAAATACCTCGGCGGTATCAAAGATATGCCTAAAATGCCGGGCGCATTATTCGTAATTGACCCTAAAAAAGAACGCATTGCCATTGCAGAAGCTAAAAAATTGGGTATCCCTGTGGTAGCTACAGTTGACACTAACTGTGACCCAGACGAAATCGATTTCCCAATCCCTGCAAACGATGACGCTATTCGTGCCGTTAAATTATTAACCGGCAAAATGGCTGACGCTGTATTGGAAGGCCGTCAGGGCGAATCCTTGGATGACCAGGGTGAACACCAGGAAGCTGCCGATCAAGCTTTAGCACAAATGGTTTCTGACTCCGTTGACATGGTTCAGGACGGTCAGGGCTAATAAGAGCTTTTAAAAGCACAGCTTTACAAACTTAAAATGTATCATACGTTGAATAAATTTCGGCTCAAAAATATTTGATGAATACACTTTTGACGATAATGCGAAATTGTGAAATCAGCGCTATTGCTTTTTCACAGAGCGGGCTGTCATTTGAAGTATAAAATATTATATAATCGGCAAAAATTTATTTGATAAAAAATGTAGAACGATATAAAATTAAGGTAAGGCTTTATGACCTTACCTTAATTATTGTATAGGAGGTATATATTAAATGGCGATTACTGCTGCATTAGTAAAAGAATTGCGCGAAATTACAGGCGCAGGCATGATGGATTGCAAAAAAGTATTAACCGAAGCTAATGGCGATATTCAGAAAGCAATTGACTTACTTCGTGAAAAAGGCTTAGCCGCTGCTGCTAAAAAAGCCGGTCGTATTGCTGCTGAAGGCGTAGTTTCTTCTTATATCCATGGTGGCGGACGTATTGGTGTTCTTGTTGAAGTTAACTGCGAAACAGACTTCGTAGCTAAAACCGAAGACTTCCAAGCTCTCGTTAAAGACATTGCTATGCAGATTGCAGCAGCAAACCCTGCGTACTTGAACCGTGAAGAAGTTCCTGCCGAAGTTATTGAACACGAAAAAGCTGTTCTTTTAGAACAAGCTAAAGCAGAAGCTGAAGAAGATGTAAAAGCAGGTCGCAAACCAAAACCTCAAGCCGTTCTTGAAAAAATGGTTAACGGTCGCGTTGAAAAATTCTATAAAGAAAACTGCCTTATGGAACAGGTTTTCATTAAAGATGGTGACAAAACTATTACTGATGTTATTACTGAAAAAATTGCTAAAATCGGTGAAAACATTAACGTACGTCGTTTCGTTCGCTACGCTTTAGGCGAAGGAATTGAAAAGCGCCAGGACGACTTCGAAGCTGAAGTTCGTGCAGCCGCTGGTCAATAAGAGTTAAAGAGATAAGAGAACACCGTCACGTGTTCTCTTATTTTGTAATAGCAGAGGAGTAATAAAGCAATGAGTAATAGAAATTTTAAACGTATCGTCTTGAAGTTGAGTGGTGAAGCCTTAGCCGGTGATCAAGGCTTTGGTATTAACCCGTTAGTAGTAGAAGAAATTGCTAAAGAAATCGCTGAAATTGCCCGCACTACGGATTTGCAGATTGCTATCGTAGTAGGTGGCGGTAACATTTGGCGTGGCCTTGCCGGCAGTGCTAAAGGCATGGATCGTGCTTCTGCTGACTATATGGGCATGATCGCTACTGTTATGAACTCCTTAGCATTACAAGACGCCCTTGAAAATGCCGGAGCGGCTACTCGTGTTCAGACTGCCATTGCTATGCAGGAAGTGGCTGAACCATATATTCGCCGTCGTGCTATCCGTCATTTGGAAAAAGGTCGTATCGTTATTTTTGCCGCCGGAACGGGTAATCCGTATTTCTCCACCGACACTACAGCTGCTTTACGTGCTGCCGAAATCGAAGCCGATGCTATTTTAATGGCTAAGAAGTTTGCGGACGGTGTCTATGATTCGGATCCACGCACCAATCCGGATGCTAAGAAATTTGATGAGCTTACATACATGGACGTAATTAGTCGCGAACTTAAAGTTATGGACGCTACTTCTACGACCTTGTGTAAGGATAATAATATTCCAATCGTAGTGTTCAGCATGGATATTCCTGGCAATATCACACGCGCTGCGAAAGGGGAAGTTGTTGGTACTATTGTAAGAGGTGAAGAATAATGGAAATTCAAGAACTGTTAACCCGTGAAGAAGGCCGTATGGACAAAACCATCGAGGCTTTAAAACATGAGTTTGCTTCCATTCGTACCGGCCGTGCCAGTACAGCCTTATTGGACAAAGTTATGGTTGATTACTATGGCACACCATCGCCAATTAACCAGGTCGCTAATGTAACGGCTCCGGAACCGCGTTTAATTTGGTTAAACCATGGGAAAAATCCATGATTGGACCAATCGAAAAAGCAGTTTTACAATCCGATTTAGGACTTAACCCAAGCAATGACGGTGAAACTATTCGCTTGGCGATTCCGCAACTTACGGAAGAACGTCGTAAAGAACTCGTTAAAGTAGTAAGCAAAAAAGCGGAAGAAGCTAAAGTTGCCGTTCGCAATATTCGTCGCGATGCCAATGACGCTCTTAAAAAAGAAGAAAAAGCAAAAACTATCACCGAAGATGATGCTAAACAAGGTCAAGAAAAAATCCAAAAATTAACGGATAAAAAATTAAAGCTATCGATGATTTAAAAGACAAGAAAGAAAAGGACGTATTAGAAGTATAATGAATACGCCGAACTTAATTGTTGGATTACCTTGGCAGCTTGCACAGAAGATGTTGCAGGCTGCCAATATCCCTTTTTCAGTAACTATAGGTGAGAACTACAATAGATTTTTTACTGTTGCTGACAATGATTTTTATGTAGGCCGAGTGACCTATGTAGAGGAAACGGGCACATGGCAAGTTTTGCTATATCGCCCTATGATAGCAAGCGGTTTTGAAAACTGCACTGAGGTACAATATGCTAAAGAATTTACTTCGTAAAAAAGAAGGAACTGCGTCAACGTCAGGCGTTACTCTGGATCCTAACAATATACCTCACCATGTAGCTATTATTATGGATGGCAATGGTCGTTGGGCGAAACGCCGTGGTTTACCGCGTACGATGGGACATCGTGCAGGTGCTGATGTATTAAGAAGATAGTGATTGCCGCTGATGAAATCGGCATTAAAGCATTAACTGTGTACGGTTTTTCCACTGAAAACTGGAAACGTCCGGCTACAGAAGTGTCTTTATTGATGAGTTTAATTCGTGAATATTTGCTTGGTAATGTACGCGATATGCATGAACATAATGTGCGTATTCGTTTTATCGGCTATATCGGTGGTTTATCCGAAGAATTGCAACAGATTATTGCTGATGCAGAACAATTAACTAAGAATAATACGGGTCTTACCTTACAGTTAGCTATTAACTATGGGGGACGCGATGAAATAGTACGAGCTGTTAAAGCTACGGTAGCTGAAGTGACTGCCGGCACTATGACAATTGAAGATATTAATGAAACATCTTTTGGTGAACATTTATTTACAAAAGAATTCAGTGATGTAGATTTATTGATTCGTCCAAGCAATGACTATCGAATCAGTAATTTCCTATTATGGCAATTGGCGTATGCCGAATTTTGGTTTACCGAAACTCATTGGCCTGATTTTACAGCTCAAACTTTATTAGATGCTGTGTATGCCTACCAGCAACGAGAACGGCGCTTCGGCGGTTTAAAGACGGAGGAATAATATGCTGAAAACTCGTGTGATTACGGCATTGATTGGCCTTGTAATAGCCATTATTGCTATTACGGCAGGCGGTTATATTTTTAATGGCATTATTCTTTTACTGGCCTTATTGGGTTGGCGAGAATATGTGCGCATACTTCGTAATATTAAGATAGTATTGCCGGAACGGTGGGGCTATTTATTTACACTCCTTATGATGGGAGCCATAACTTTTGGTTTATATAAATGGGCAATTATTGCGGGGGCAGCTTCAGTATTGGTAATAGGCTTATTGTATATTTTTGGGCCGGCCAGACTGGATTTATCCGTGATCAGTACGTCCTTGTTAGGGTTCTTTTACATAAATGGTGGCTTTGCTGCCTTCATGGCATTACGTGAAAACTCTCTCTATGATTTATTACCGATTGGCTTGGCTAATGCTCATATAGGTGAACTTGTTATTTGGTTATTGTTACTTACCACCTGGGCCAGTGATACTTTTGCTTATTTTGCGGGCGTTAAATGGGGTAAACGTAAGATTGTACCCAATATCAGCCCTAATAAATCATTGGAAGGGTATGTGGGCGGTTTTATCGGTTGTTTATTAACCGGTATTATTTATGCTGTAATCGTAGGTATTCCGTTCTTCTTAGGTCTTGGCGCCGGCCTTTTAACCGGTATTGCAGCACCTTTGGGCGATTTATTTGAGTCTAAGTTAAAACGCGCTTGTGGTGTTAAGGATTCCGGCGTTTTGTTGCCGGGCCATGGCGGTGTACTCGATCGTTTTGACAGCTTGTTATTTTCAGCGCCAATGGTATTGGTTTACCTTTTGTAATCGCGATATAATAAGTAGAGAACAGTATAACAGCGTTAAGTTAGTAAGACTTAAACAGTTAGTGATACTTAAGTCGTTGGTAATACTTAACCGGTTAGTCATATAAATATAGTAGTAGTACAAAGATAAGCAAAGGAGTTTCTATGAAAACACTGAGTATTCTTGGGAGTACCGGTTCTATCGGCACGCAAACTTTGGATGTGGTACGACAGCATCCCGATTTATTTTCGGTAAAAGGGCTGGTAGCATACCGCAATGTGGATATATTGGAAGCTCAAATTAAGGAATTTCAACCGGAAGTAGCAGGTCTGGTTGATGAAACGGCTTTTTTAGAATTAAAAAAACGCTATCAAGGTCCCACAAAGTTGGTAGGCGGTAAAGACGCATTAATTGTTGCCGCCACCTTGCCGAGTGCTGAACTTGTGGTCACTGCCGTAGTCGGTGCAGCGGGCATCGAGCCGACTGTAGAGGCTATTAAAGCGAAGAAGACCATCGGACTGGCCAATAAAGAAACCTTGGTGGCCGGTGGGCCGCTTATTACGGCGTTATGCAAAGAATATGGTGTTCAATTATTACCGATTGACAGTGAACACAGTGCGATTTTCCAATGCTTGGAAGGCCAGACTCGTGAAAATGTAGATTCTTTGCTCATAACGGCATCGGGTGGACCATTACGTACATGGCCGTCTGAAAAAATTGCAACAGCCACAGCAGCCGATTGTTTGCGTCATCCGACGTGGAATATGGGCAATAAAATTACCATCGATTCGGCCACTTTATTCAATAAAGGGCTTGAAGTGATAGAAGCTCATTGGTTGTTCGGCTTTGATTTTGATCATATTAAAGTGACTGTTCATCCGCAAAGTATAGTTCATTCCATGATCATGATGAAAGACGGTGCTATTTTGGCGCAGTTAGGTAATCCTGATATGCGTGAACCGATTCAGTATGCTTTGACGTATCCCGAACGTAAACCTCTCAAGATGGATACACTTACTTTTGCCGATGCGTTGACATTGGAATTCTTCCCGCCTCGTTATGATGACTTTCCGGCGCTTAACCTCGCCTATGAAGTCGGTCGTGCAGGTGGTTTTAAACCGGCTGTGTTTAATGCAGCCAATGAAATTGCGGTGTATGCGTTCCTTGACGGTAAGTTGAAGTTTGCCGATATTTATAAAACGGTGTTGGCTGTTTTAGAAAAAATGGAAACAGAACCGGACTTTACGTTGGAACATTTACGTGAAATTGATTTATGGGCTCGTGAAACAGCCAAAGCTTTGATTAAATAGGAGAGATTATGTTAACTATTGTTGCCACAATCTTCGTATTTGGCATTATTGTGTTTATTCATGAATTTGGTCATTTTATTACGGCCAAAGCAAGCGGCATGCGAGTTGATGAATTCGCTATCGGTTTTGGTCCGGCTATTGCTAAAAAACGCAAGGGCGAAACATTGTATTCTATCCGAGCCATTCCTCTCGGCGGTTATAATAAAATCGCCGGTATGGATCCGGAAGAGCCGCTCGATGACCGTCGTTTTTAAATAAACCGGTATGGAAACGTTTTGTCGTTATTGCTGCCGGTGCAGTATTTAACTTCTTATTGGCATTAGTTTTATTTTTTTATAGTTTATGTGGCCAATGGCATTCAGACACCTTCTATGGAACCGGTAGTAGGGAACATGATGAATGGCTCACCGGCTATCAATGCTCAGATGGAGCTTAATGACCGTATCGTATCGATTAACGGAAAGCCTGTAAATGAATGGACGGATATTTCAAAAACACTACAGGGAACGGCTAATACGATTGTGCCGATTGTAGTAAACCGTAATGGTGTCAATCAAGAATTGACGGCTATTCCGGAAGCGGTTGGTGATGACGGGCGTGCCGTCATTGGTATTAATCCGGTTATGCACTCCCAGCCGTTAAGTCTTGGTGAGTCTGCTATACAGGCTGTTCATACAACCGGTTTTGTTTTAGTTAGTATGGTGGATGGCATTTGGTCCATGATTACAGGTCATGCCAATGCGGAACTTGCCGGACCTATCGGGGTAGCCCAAATGGCCGGTCAAGTGGCTGAAAGCGGTTTTTGGAACTTGCTTCAATTCACCGCCTTGTTAAGTTTGAATTTAGGCGTCATCAACTTATTGCCGATTCCGGCATTGGATGGTGGTCACCTAATTGTTTTAATCATTGAAGGAATTACGAGACGACGTTTGCCGGCGAAAGCATTGTATTATATACAAATGACGGGGGTTTTCATTTTATTGGCTCTCTTTGTATATGCTACGACTCATGACATTAGCCGTCTGTAATATAGGAGTTACCTATGATTAACAGAAAAGAAACAACTCGAATTAAAGTGGGTAATGTACCAATCGGTCATTTTGCACCGGTTAGTGTTCAATCCATGATAACTACGAATCCGGTAGAAACGGAGAAGGCCATTGCCGAAATTAATCTCCTCGCTGAAGCGGGCTGTGATTTAGTACGCCTCGCTGTGCCTGATATGGCAGCCGCTAAGGCTATCAAAGCTGTTAAAGCGGGTGCTCAAATCCCATTGATTGCGGATATCCATTTTGACTATACCTTGGCGCTTGAAGCTATCGACAGCGGTGTTGACGGCTTGCGTATCAATCCGGGGAATATCGGCGGCATCGACAATGTGGTGGCCGTTATTAAAAAGCTAAACCAAAACAGATTCCTATTCGTATCGGCGTTAATGCCGGTTCGTTGCCGGCTCACATTTTGGAAGCCTATGGTGGTCATCCTTGTGCGGATGGCATGGTAGAAGCGGCTTTGGAACATGTGCGCATTTTAGAGTCTTTGGATTACCGCGAAATGAAGTTATCCATTAAAGCGACTGATGTGCCGCTCATGATTGAAGCCTATCAGAAGCTATCTGCCAAAGTTCCGTACCCCCTCCATTTAGGCGTTACGGAAGCCGGTACAATTACGCAGGGAACGGTTAAATCTTCCATCGGTATCGGTGCTTTGTTAGCGCAAGGTATCGGTGATACCTTACGAGTTTCCTTGACAGGGGATCCGATTCATGAAGTGGAAGTGGGTAAAACAATTTTAAGCTCCTTGGGCCTTCGTACCTATGGGGCGACCATGATTTCCTGTCCGACTTGTGGACGTTGCCGCGTTGATTTATTCAGCATGGCAGAAACAGTGGAAGCACGCCTTAAGAGTATTAAAGAGCCGATTCGCGTAGCCGTTATGGGCTGTGTGGTAAATGGTCCCGGCGAAGCGCGTGAAGCTGATTTCGGGATTGCCGGCGGTGATGGCCGCGGTATTGTTTTCCGCAAGGGAGAGGTCATTAAAACCGTTGACGAAAGTGAATTAGTGGATGCTTTATTCCATGAAATAGAAATGTATTTAGAGTCAAAAAGCAAAGGAGTCGTAATTCAATGTTAGCCAGTAAATTATATGCCCCTACATTACGGGAAACACCTGCCGATGCAGATGTAGTCAGTCAACAGTATATGTTGCGTGCCGGTATGATTCGCAAGATGCCGGGGGGATTTATTCCTATTTACCGTTAGCTTGGAAAAGTATTCGTAAAATTGAAGCTATTATTCACGAAGAAATGGCCAATATCGGTGCTCAGGAAATTATGATGCCGATTATTCAACCTGCTGAAATTTGGCAGGAGTCGGGCCGTTGGAATGTATATGGTGCGGAAATGATTCGCTTTAACGACCGTCATGATCGCTCCTATTGCTTAGGACCAACTCACGAAGAAATGATTACGACCCTAGTAAAAGATGAAGTAAAATCCTATCGTCAGTTGCCTTTGACTCTATATCAAATTCAAAATAAATATCGTGATGAACGTCGTCCCCGTTACGGTTTAATGCGTAGCCGCGAATTCATCATGAAAGATGCGTACTCTTTCGACCTTGATGAAGCTGGTCTCGATAAATCCTATTGGGATATGTATCATGCTTATGAAAATGTATTCAGCCGTTGTGGTTTATATTTCAAACCGGTAGAAGCCGACTCCGGTGCTATTGGTGGCAGCAATAGTCATGAATTTATGGCGTTAGCCGATTCCGGCGAAGCTGATGTAATTCACTGTGAGAACTGTGATTATGCGGCTAATATTGAAATTGGTAAACCGGGTGTCATGAAACAGACGGAAGAACCTTTATTGGAACTTACGGAAGTAGCTACACCGGATGCTAAAACAATTGAAGCTGTAGCTGAGCAGTTATCATTGCCTTTGGATAAAACCATGAAAGCCGTTGTATTGTCCATTGATGGAGTGGTAGTATTAGCTATGGTTCGCGGTGACCATGAAGTGAATGAAATTGCCGTGCAACACGCTGTTGATGGCGGTATTGAGCCTGAAATGGCCAGCGAAGAAGAACTCTTGGCTGCCGGTTTAACCGGTGGCTTTATCAGTCCGGTAGGCTTAAAACAAACGGAAACATTCAAAATTGTTGTTGATGAATCCGTTATGGAAATGTTTAATGCTTGCGGCGGTGCCAATAAAAAGGATGCTCATTATATTAATATCAACCCAAAACGTGATTTTAATTTGGAAGATATCATTGTAGCGCCAATTCGCTTGATTACCACTGATGATGTATGTCCAAACTGTGGCGGTCACTTAGGTATCGCTAAGGGGATTGAAGTAGGTCAAGTATTCAAACTGGGCACTAAATACAGTGAATCCTTAAACGGTACTTATCTCGATCAGAATGGTCGCCCTAATCCATATATTATGGGGTCCTATGGTATTGGTGTTTCCCGCACTTTAGCCGCGGCAATTGAGCAATTCCATGATGAAAATGGTATTATTTGGCCACGCGCCATTGCTCCATTTGAAGTGGTAGTCGTACCAATTAATGCTAAAGATGATGCACTTATGGAAGCAAGTACTAAGATTTATGATGAACTTAAAGCGGCCGGTGTGGATGTATTGCTTGACGATCGTAAAGATCGTGCCGGTGTTAAGTTTAAAGATGCTGATTTAATTGGTTATCCTTTACGTATTACGGTAAGTAAAAATACCTTGGAATCAGGTGCTGTAGAATTAAAAACTACGTAAAACCGGTGAAGCTGTGGAAGTAGCTATTACTGATGTAAAAACAGCTGTAATCGATACGT
>ENA-OQJC01000345-OQJC01000345.1-human-gut-metagenome-genome-assembly--contig:-NODE-345-length-14282-cov-3.715154_pt1 | contig 14282 bp, 14 predicted proteins | sample MGYA00242600_ERZ504766 | MGnify/ENA primary metagenome ERZ504766 (study PRJEB26092, sample SAMD00036364) | human gut metagenome | host: Homo sapiens | study: EMG produced TPA metagenomics assembly of...
AACGGGGAAAACTAATCTCAATTCCCGTGTCTAGTTTTTTATTTTATGTCTTTTCCCCTACCTTGGCGGACAAATTCACGATTTACCGGACAAAGGTCGTAACATATCCTGCTCTGCCAATGTCTTTTTTAGCCGCTTTCTTTTTGTTGCGGCTGATTGGACAAAAACCGTATCCACAATTGGTTTCCGGATTCAACGTATCGGATACTTCCGCTATTTTTGGAAATCATGGAAGCGAACCTTAACCAACTCTTCCACGCCATCGCCCTCATGCGCTTTAGCCACCTTATCCACGATGCGTCGCACTTTGGCCACCGTATCACGGGATGACGGATTCGTACCGATTTGTAAAACTTTATCTCCTAAAATATAAACAGCTTCACCGTCATATTCACCTTTTGGTTCAAACAGACGCACCGAAAAATCCTCTAAATCAATAGCACAAAATGAGCGAAGCTTTTGGGTCGGACTCGGTAACACCGCTCGATTCGGAATCAATTCCGTAGTTAAAGTGCCGTCTTCTTCATTAAACAGTTGGTGCGTATACGCATCATGGGCCTGACAAAGGAGAATACATAAATAGCGATGATTTTCAGCCGCTTCACAGATAATTGTATCAATAATAACCGGATCCGTCGCCTGTTTCATATAATTGAACATCGTTTCGCCCAATTCCTTGCCTAAGGTGGTAATATCGGTAAGACCGTCGCGATATTGCACCAACATTTGACCTAATTTACTCGTCTCATTTATATAGCCCGTTCTAAGTCCCGGGTCTTTAATCCCCTTAGTTACATGAGCACTGACATAGTCCTGTAAGGCTTCCTCGCCCATATTCAGTTCATTTTCCGAATAAACGGCTAAAGAAGATGAAAAATCAAGAATTTGTAATACAGCCCGATTGATTTGCATATTTGCTCCTTAGTGGATAAAAAAAGTGTCTTGCCTCGTATTTAACAACACGAAAACAAGACACTCCAACGATATTTAATGCATTTTACAATGCATATGATTAAGTTTAGCCTTGTACGTATGGTCCGAATAAACCGGCAAACAAGTGAGAACCTTTTTTGCCCAAAATAGCGGCACAAAGCGATGCTAAAGCACCTATGACGGCAATAACCAGTGCATTGCCTGCGGTGACATTATACGAATATGCCACATAGGCCTGTATCAGCGTCAGGGCGAAATACACTACGGATAAGTAGATTTTGAATTTTAAAACCGGCGCTGTCGTTGTTTTATAACGAAGTTTACCGCCAATATAACCGGAAATACCGCCAATTAATACCAATAAAGGCATTACGAGACAAACCATCATAGCGAAATCGAATAAACGGTAGCCCAAGCTGTAAGGCACGAGTAAACCTAAAATAGGCAAGCCCACAGTTAAAGCGGAACCGGCAATCGGAAAATGAACCGCAATCGGATGCAAATGTAAATCCAATAAACGTTTACGGGTAGGATTCAATTTGCGTGGTGTGTATTCAGCCCAAACGGTTTTCGGAAAGCCGCAAGCCGGGCATGGTTTATCCGCATTATCGGCTGTTTCGATATAGCCGCACACACGACAAATTATATACTGAATCTTTTTCTCTTCTTGTTTTTTGTTTCCATGTCAATCTCCTCACAAGAACAACTACTTCTCTTACCATTGTACCATAATCTCTATTTATTCGACTACCAGTAAATCACTCATTAATAATTACCTTTTTATTATGAAAGTATTCATAGGTCGTTGTCAAGCCTTTATCTAATTTAACTGTAGCTGATAAACCTAATTCATTTATCATTTTTTTGTACTTAATAACGAGTGTTTGATATCCCCTTGCCGTGCCTCTTCGTAGTGCACGTTAAATTCATGGTCCACTAATTTTTTTAAATTGTGCTACCAATTTATTCAGCGAAGTACCTCTCTCGGTACTCACATTGACTAACCCCCACAAGGTCCGGTTTATGCAAAGCCGCCATATTAGCTGCCACTACATCGTCTACATAGACGAAATCGCGAGTTTGTTCACCGTCACCGAATATACTTATATCTTTATGAGCCTGTAAACGTTCACAGAAAATACTGATTACGCCGCCTTCACCGCCATTGCCTTGACGCGGTCCATACACATTTGCATAGCGAAAACAGATGTAAGGTAAGCCGAATGCTTCATGATAAATGCGCAGATAACTTTCCGTAGTCAATTTGGTAAGTCCGTAAAACGAGGACGGCTGCCCCGCCATCGTTTCTGTGAGCGGTAATGTATCGAGATCACCATATACGGCGGCTGACGAAGGCATGATAATTTTTTTTACTCCCACGCTGCGGCAAGCATTAAGCACATTAATGAGTCCCAATAAATTAACATCACAATCAAATGCAGGATCTTTCATTGATTCCGGCACCATTGTCTGAGCGGCTTCATGAAATACATACTCCGGTTTAAACTCGGCCATTTTAGCGGCAAGTTCTTTATCGCGAATATCCATTTCCACGAAGTCAGCCTTAGAATTTACAAAATCTCGACAACCGGTACTTAAATTATCTATAACCATTACCTTGTGCCCTTCATTAATGAGAGCATCTACAAGATGGGAACCGATAAAACCGGCCCCGCCGGTCACGCAAATATTCATTACCCTAACCTCCCTTAGTTTTTACAACTGCTATATAAATAAGACCCAATACAAAGCCGATAGCGGACGGCACTACCCAGCCCATACCTAAATCAAAGAACGGCAACATCTTATATACGCCTACAGTTTGCTGTACCCAAGCTGCTTGCCCTAAAAATTCAGGCAAAGTATTGAGCATATCACCGATAGCCGCAATCAAGGCAAATACTGTAGTGATGAAATATACAGCTTGACGACCGTTAAAAAGCGGTGCCAAGAATGTTAACAAAATAATGGTAATCGTCAACGGATACAATAACATCAAAATAGGAATCGCCAGCGATATAATCTGAGTTAAGCCTACATTACCGATTAAGAAAGAAATAATAGCGAATGCATAGGCATATTTTTTATAACTGATGGAATTCGGAAATAAATCGACGAATGTTTCCGAACATGCACAAATAAGGCCTACCGCCGTTTTCAAACAAGCCAAGGTTACGGTAATTGCCAATAATACGGCACCGATTGGTCCGAAATAATAATGGGCAATTTGTGCCAACGCAATACCGCCGTTAGCGGATAAGGCGAAAACGCCGAGGCTGGAGGCACCCACGTAAGCTAAGAATGCATAGATAATGGCCATCAAGACTACCGTAACGATACCGGCTTTTACCATGCCCGCCGCAATATCCTTAGGCTCGGTAACACCTACGCTCTGCATGGCGCGGACTACGATGATACCGAAGGCTAACGCCGCCAAAGCATCCATCGTATTGTAACCTTCCGTAAAGCCTTTGAAGAACGGCATGGTCAAATAATCACCGCTCACCGGTGCCGTCGCCACGGATCCCATTGGATTAATCAAGGCCACTACCAAGAGAATAGCCAAGAAGATTAAGAACAACGGATTTAAAATTTTACCGATGTAGGTCATTAACTTACCCGGGTTCATGGAGAAAAACAGACCCAAGACGAAGAACACAAAGGTAAAGGCCGCCAAGGCTACCGTCTGCATATCATCACCGATATACGGTGCCAAGCCGATTTGATAAGAAACCGTGGCCGTACGCGGTAAAGCAAAAGCTGGCCCTATGGTTAAATATAAAAGAATAGTAAATAATTTCGCATAGGTCGGATGTACGCGAGATGCCAAATCAAATAAACCGTTACTCCGTGAAATACCGATAGCAACAACACCTAAGAACGGCAAGCCAATGGCCGTAATAAGAAAACCTACCGTAGCCGGCCACATGTCGGCCCCTGCTTCCTGCCCCATATGAACCGGGAAAATCAGATTGCCTGCGCCGAAGAACATACCGAACAACATTGAGCCAATAACTATGGCTGAACTTAATGACAATTTTCCTTGCAAGATAGTACCCTCCTACCGAATGGCAGTTGCCATTACTCTACAAAATATAACACTACCGTAAAACCCAACACAAAGGATACACTGCCTGAAGCCAAGCGCTGACAATGTATCCCATATGTTACTTACAATGTTACTTATAAAATCCGCTATAACTGCTAGCGGTCTCCTTCAATGGTAGCACGCTTTTCATCTTTAGACAAACGGAAAATCGATACACTTCCGCCGCCGTTTTTTGATTCATTCCCGGCACGGCTGCCAATTCCTCTTCCGTAGCCGCCTTAATACCTTCTAAATTGCCAAAAGCCTGCCACAATGCTTTACGCCGTTTTGGTCCGATACCTTCAATATGATCCAGAATCGACTCCAAATTGCGCTTGCCCCGTAATTTACGATGATACGTAATGGCAAAGCGGTGAGCTTCGTCACGAATTTGTTGCAATAACTGCAATTCCGGCGAATGATGAGATAATATGATACTTTCCGACTGACCTTCCACAAAAACTTCTTCAATTCGTTTAGCCAGCGAAATAACCGGCACATCCGTCACACCGACTGCTCTGATTAAAGGCAAGGCTGCGTTGAGCTGCCCCTTACCGCCATCGATGATAATTAAATCCGGCATAGGCCAATCCGTTTCATTGCCGTAACGGCGTTCCATAATTTCAGCCATGGATTTAAAGTCATCCGGTTTGCCCTGAACCGTCTTTAATTTAAAACGACGATATTCCTTCTTCGCCGGTTTACCGTCTTCAAAGACAACCATGGAAGCCACCGTTTCACTGCCCTGCGTATGGGATATATCGATGCATTCCATACGTTCCGGGAGTCTCGGCAAGTCGAGGACTTCCGCCAATTTCTTAACGGCGCCGCCGCTCTTATCCAAATCATATTGCCATTGACGACGACGCTCTTCCAGGAAGTTCTGGGCGTTTTCCGCCGCCATCTTAATCAAATCATGCTTATAACCTCGTTGTGGCACCGAAACCTCAACATTTTGGCCCTTCATTTCGGTGAACCACTCCACAAAGAGTTCCCGTTCTTCCGTTTCATAAGGCAACAATACTTCTTTTGGCACGAATGTGGTGCCGCCATAGTATTGTTTTATAAATTCCGTCATAACCGTAGCGGCGTCATCACCTTCATTTTTAATGAAAAAGTTTTCACGCCCCAACATACGGCCGGAACGGATGAAAAAGACCTGCACACAGGCCATGAGGCCTTCCATGGCGATACCGACTACGTCAATATCACCGCGTTGGGTTACCATGCGCTGTTTTTCACGAAGCTTTTCCAATGCCTGCAATTGATCGCGCAGTTGAGCCGCCTTTTCAAAATCAAGCTCTTCCGCCGCCGCTTCCATTTGCTGCTTCAATTCGCCTAAAAGAGGAATCGGTTTACCCTCCAATACCTGTACGATTTGATCGATATAGGAGCGGTATTTTTCCGGTGATACCAAGCCTTGACAAGGAGCCTCACAATAACCCAAATGATACTGCAAGCATGGTCGCGGTACATTCATATTTGAACAAGTGCGCAAGGGGAAATGACGGCGGAACAATTTTAAAGTCTGATGTACGGCCGTCACATCCGTAAACGGTCCAAAATACTTGGCCCCGTCACGCACCATGCGGCGCACCATGAGCACCCGCGGATACTCCTCCTGCACCGTCACCTTCACATAGGGATAGGTCTTATCATCGCGGAGCATAATATTATACTTCGGATGATGTTCCTTAATGAGCGTATTTTCCAAAATTAACGCTTCCATTTCCGTCTTGGTCTGAATGACCTCCACATCAACGGCGCGTCGCATCATGGCTGTTACCTTTGGAGCCCGATTGATATCATTGCGCACATAGGAACGGACGCGATTGCGCAGATTTATGGCTTTGCCCACATAAATGATACGTTTATATTGGTCCCGCCATAAATATACGCCCGGCGTGGTCGGCAAATGGCTGATTTTCTCCAATACTTCTTCCGTAACCATTATTGACCTGCTTTCTTAGCTTCATCCATAAATCGTTTTGTTTTTGCCAAAACAGGCCCCAAGAACTTTCCGGTATAACTGCCTTCCATTTTGGCGATTTGTTCCGGCGTGCCCGTACCGACAATGGTACCGCCGCGTACGCCCCCTTCAGGACCTAAGTCGATAATATGGTCCGCCGTTTTAATAACGTCCAAATTATGCTCGATAACGACTACTGTATCGCCGGCGTCAACTAATTTTTGTAACACATCGAGCAGCTTGCGAATATCTTCCGCATGCAAGCCCGTTGTCGGTTCGTCCAGGATATATAAAGTCTTACCCGTACTGCGACGAGCCAATTCGGTAGCCAGTTTTACACGCTGTGCTTCACCACCGGACAAGGTTGTCGCCGGCTGGCCCAAACGAATATACCCCAAACCTACCTGTTGTAACGTTTCAAGCTTGCGATGGATTTTCGGAATGGATTTAAAAACTCAACTGCCTCATCCACCACCATATCCAATACATCGGCAATGGATTTACCTTTATATTTAACTTCCAAAGTTTCCCGATTATAACGAGCTCCTTTGCAGACTTCACAAGGCACATACACGTCCGGTAAGAAATGCATTTCAATTTTGATGATACCGTCACCGCGACAAGCTTCGCAGCGACCGCCACGGACGTTAAAGCTGAAACGCCCCTGCTTATAGCCCCGCATTTTAGCTTCCGGCGTTTGACTGTACAATTCACGAATGGAATCGAATACACCCGTATAAGTGGCCGGATTGGAACGCGGCGTACGTCCGATCGGACTCTGGTCAATATTGATGATTTTATCGATATTTTCAGTGCCGCGAATCTCTTTATGAGCCCCTACCTTGTGATAGGAGCGATATAAATGATTCGCCATGCCCTTGTAGAGAATCTCATTAATTAAGGTGGATTTACCGGAGCCGCTCACACCGGTTACCACCGTGAAAACGCCAAGTGGGAATTTTACATTAATATTCTTTAAGTTATTTTCCGAGGCACCGCGAATTTCCAACACATTGCCGTTGGACTTGCGTCTGGTTTCCGGCAACGGTATAAATTTACGACCGCTCAGATACTGCCCTGTAATGGAGTTTTCATTGGCCATTACTTCCTGAGCCGTCCCTTGGGCGATGATCTCCCCTCCGTGCTCACCGGCGCCCGGTCCGATATCTACCAAATAGTCGGCCGCTAACATGGTGTCTTCATCATGTTCCACGACCAATAAGGTATTACCGAGGTCACGAAGACCCTTCAAAGTCCCGATTAAGCGATCATTATCGCGTTGATGGAGACCAATAGACGGTTCGTCGAGAATGTATAAAACGCCTACCAAGCCTGAACCGATTTGGGTAGCCAAGCGAATACGCTGAGCTTCACCGCCCGACAAAGTTCCGGCATTACGATTCATGGTGAGATAATCGAGACCCACATTATTGAGGAACATGAGGCGTGCTTTGATTTCTTTTAAAATCTGGTTACCGATAAACTGTTCGCGCTCCGTAAGCGGCACGGTATCAAAGAAGTTCACCGCATCACTGATGGTGAGCTGCGTCACTTCGTTGATGTTTTTATCGCCTACGCGCACGGCTAAGGCTTCCGGTTTTAAGCGGGCACCGCCGCAAGTTTTACATGGTTTGATGGACATGAATTCTTCAAAGGCTTCACGCATAGAGTCGGTAGAAGCTTCGCTGTGACGACGTTTTACCATAGGCAAAATACCTTCGTACTCCGTGTGGAACGTCTTTACTTCACCGCGCATATTTTCATACTCGAAGGTTACTTTATCGGTACTGCCGTTCATCACCATTTGTTGTAATTTCTTCGGTAGTTCATTATACGTAGCCGATAAATCATAGCCATGAGCCTTCAATAAACCTTCCAATTGACGCATAAACCATGCATTCGGATTGGAACTTAAAGGCAATACGGCGCCGTCCGCAAAAGACACATCGCCATCCGGAATTACCCGCTCTTCGTCCACTTCCATGGTGCTGCCGATACCCAAGCAGGCCGGACAAGCACCGAACGGGCTATTGAAGGAGAACATGCGCGGCTCGATAGCCGGTAAAGAAATATGGCAATCGGGACAGGCAAAATGCTGGCTGTACATATGTGACGGTCCATCCACTTCCTGCACCACCACAATGCCTTCGCCCCATTTGGCAGCTGTTTCCATGGAGTCTGATAAACGGCTCTCAATGCCTTCTTTCACTACCAAACGGTCAATCACGATTTCTATATCATGCTTTTTAGTCTTTGCCAATTCAATATCTTCGTCCAAGGTGCGAATATCACCATCTATGCGGACACGGGCAAACCCTTCTTTGCGAAGACGTTCCAATAATTGCTTATGTCCCCTTTTTTGCCGCGCAATATAGGCGCCATAATGAGCAATTTAGTGCGTTCCGGCAAGGTCATTACGTCATCGGCCATCTGCTCGATAGATTGCTGCGTAATTGGCTTACCGCACTGCGGACAAAAGGCATGGCCCACACGAGCAAACAATAAGCGTAAATAGTCATATATTTCCGTCACTGTCCCCACCGTAGATCGAGGGTTGCGACTGGTTGTTTTCTGATCGATAGAGATGGCCGGTGACAAACCTTCAATATAATCCACATCCGGTTTATCCATTTGGCCCAAAAATTGACGCGCATAGGCCGACAAGGATTCTACATAGCGTCGCTGCCCTTCCGCATAAATCGTATCGAAAGCGAGCGACGATTTACCGGAGCCGCTAAGCCCGGTAATGACAATAAACTTGTCCCGTGGCAAGGCCACATCTATATTCTTAAGGTTATGCTGACGCGCCCCTTTTACTATAATTTGTTCTTTCACGATAACCTCCCGATTATCAAATTAACGGACAAATAGGCAAGACAGAATGCCTTGCCCATAAGTTCCTATTTTTTACGACGTACATCCTGTAAGTCAGACAATTGCTGCCTTAAAATACCGAGTTCATCACGAAGTTCGGCTGCTTTTTCGAATTCAAGCTGTTTAGCGGCCGCCTTCATGAGACGCGTAGTTTCTTCAATCTTGTTAAATACATCTTCCACGGTTAATTCCGGTGCCGCTTCATAAGTAGCGGTGCCATCAGCCACAGCTTGTACCCCTTTAGCCTTGCCTGACGTTTTGGCGCCGCCTTTATTACCCGCTTTAGCGCCTGTTTTGGCAGTGCGCCCTTTTTAGCGGAAGCAACAGCCGCTGCGCCGTCATCGTAGCCATCATTTTTACCGCGACCGGTGCGCTTAGCACTACCGGCTTTACTACCGGCCTCTTCTTCTTCCAATTTAGTCAATTCAATCAATTCTTTAACTTCTTTATGAATCGATTTTGGCGTAATATTGTGTTTCTTATTGTAGGCGTTCTGTACTTCACGACGGCGTTCCGTTTCAGTGATTGCCCGATCCATAGAACCTGTAATACGGTCCGCATACATAATAACACGACCATTTTCATTACGCGCCGCACGACCGATAGTCTGAATCAAAGAGGTATCACTGCGGAGGAACCCTTCCTTATCCGCATCAAGAATAGCCACCAAGGAAACTTCCGGCATATCCAGACCTTCACGAAGTAAGTTAATACCCACCAACACATCAAAAACACCGGCCCGCAGGTCACGAATAATATCGGCACGCTCAATGGTGGCAATATCGGAATGTAAGTAGCGCACACGAATGCCCACTTCTTTGAGAAACTCCGTCAAATCTTCCGCCATTTTCTTCGTCAATGTCGTTACGAGGACACGCTCATTCTTAGCGGCCCGCACTTTAATTTCGCCTAACAAATCATCCATTTGCCCTTTAATGGGACGCACTTCAATAAGCGGATCCAATAAACCGGTAGGACGATAATCTGCTCCGCAATATTGGTCTGCACTTCCATTTCATACGGGCCCGGTGTAGCCGATACGTATACAATCTGATTAATTCGCTCTTGGAATTCTTCAAACTTCAACGGGCGGTTATCCAAAGCGGAAGGCAAACGGAAGCCATACTCGATTAAGTTTTCCTTACGAGCCCGGTCGCCATTATACATGGCCCGCAATTGTGGAATCGTTACATGGGATTCGTCAATCAAAATCAAAAAATCATCCGGAAAATAATCAATCAACGTATACGGTGCTTCCCCCGGTTTACGATTGGATAAAAGGCGGGAATAGTTTTCGATGCCTGAGCAATAGCCCATTTCCTGCATCATTTCAATATCGTAACGAGTTCGTTGCTCCAAACGCTGGGCTTCCAGTAAACGGTCCCGTGATTTAAGAAATTCCAACTGCTCCGCCAATTCTGTTTCAATACGCTCAATGGCGAGTTGCAATTTTTCACGGGTCGTTACATAGTGAGAGGCCGGATAAATGGCCACATGCTTGCGATCGGCAATTACTTCACCGGTCAAAACATCCACTTCGGACAAACGGTCAATTTCATCGCCGAATAATTCAATGCGAACGACTCGTTCACTATTGGCTGCCGGAAATACTTCTATCGTATCGCCGTGGACACGGAAAGTACCACGGGTAAAATTAATATCATTGCGACTGTATTGAATATCCACCAGTTTTTTCAAAATATCGTCACGACTTCGTTCTTGCCCCAAACGGAGCGATACAACCAAATCGCTGTAGTCTTCCGGGTCACCTAAGCCGTAAATACAGCTTACAGAGGCCACAATAATCACATCGCGACGCTCAAACAAACTCATTGTAGCCGAGTGACGCAATTTATCGATTTCATCGTTAATGGATGCATCTTTTTCAATATATGTATCGGTTGACGCAATATATGCTTCCGGTTGGTAAAAATCATAATAAGACACAAAATATTCCACCGCATTATTGGGAAAAAAAGCTTTTAAACTCACTGCATAATTGCGCAGCCAAGGTTTTATTATGAGCAATAACTAAAGTCGGTTTTTGCACGCCTTCAATTAACTTGGCCATGGTATAGGTTTTACCCGTACCGGTAGCCCCCAACAGAACCTGTGCCCAGTCGCCGTTATTGACGCCCTGCACCAACGATTGAATGGCTGCCGGCTGATCGCCCATTGGTTCAAAAGGTGCTTCAACCTTAAAAGGAGTCATATTACCTTCGTAATTACGATGAATATGTGGATGTGCCATATTATTTACCTTCTTCACGCATGAGGCGTTCTGCTTCGGCCTGAGCCATGGCAGCTTCTTCCGCTCTCACCTTTTCGATATGCTCTTGCAAACGTTGTCTTTTCCTAATTCATTCTATTTCCGTGTCGTTTACCGTCAGCTTCTTGAATGGGTGTATCCACACCTTCCAAGACTTCAATCAATAAGGCTACGGCTTTTTTATCAAGCCCTTCTTTATTGGCAATCTCAGTTGGTAAAATCCACTCTTCCGGCGTAAAATGTTCGATGCGATCATTCAATTGATTCCAATTTTGAAGCATCAAGCGTGTCACCGGACGATACATTTCATTGCCGATGTAAGCCAATAAATCGCCTAATGTATCCAGCGCTTCGGATGGTGCGCCGAAATGATTAGCTATATTTTCAGCCCGTGCATAAGCTACCAACTCAGCACGGCTCATTTGATTATTCATTCGTACTCATTCCTTTATCAAACAAGGCATTGGCAAATTCTTTCGCATTGAATGGTTTTAAGTCATCAATTTTTTCACCGATGCCAATCCAACGAACGGGAACCCCCAGTTCTTCTTTAATGGAAATTACGACGCCCCCTTTGGCGGTGCCGTCTAATTTAGTCACAATAATACCGGTAATCGGTACAGCCTGGCCGAATAATTTAGCTTGGCTAACCGCATTCTGACCGGTGGTGCCGTCCAAAATCAATAGGGTTTGATGCGGCGCTCCCGGAACCTGACGGTCTGCTACGCGGCCGATTTTCTTCAATTCTTCCATCAAGTTGGTTTTTGTGTGCAAACGGCCGGCTGTATCGATAATCACAATATCTGCATTACGTGCTTTCGCCGATGCCAAGGCATCGTATACGACAGCGGCCGGATCGGCCCCTTCCTGATGTTTTACGATAGGCACATCGGCTCGTTCCGCCCAGATAGTGAGCTGTTCGGAAGCGGCTGCACGGAACGTATCGGCTGCCGCCAACACCACCTTTTTGCCGGCTTCTTTATAATAATGAGCCAGTTTGCAATAGTCGTTGTTTACCTACCCCATTAACGCCCACTACCAAAATAACTTCCGGCGAATGCATTTCCAAAGTTTCTTCCTGTTCTTCCAGTAACTTCGTAATGTATTCTTCAATGTAGTTCATCACTTCATTGGTATGATTGATTTTGCCTTCCGTAACACCGCGACGAATTTCTTTCATCAAAAGTTCCGTCGTCTTACTGCCCAGGTCGGCGGTAATCATGGCGACCTCCAAATCATCCAAGAAGTCGTCGTCAATCTTGGCATAGCCGATAATGACCGTTTCAATGGCTTCGGTAAACTTCTTTTTCGTATTTTCTAAGGCATCGCCGAAACCAAGAAATTTCTTGGTTTTATTCCAAAAACTCATTACATATCCTCCTCTATTTCATCAAAGGCTACTGTTAACAATCGGGAAACACCTCGTTCCACCATGGTAACACCTTGTAATACCAAGGCCGCCTCCATAGTTCGTTTACGATGCGATACAACAATAAACTGCGTATCGTCACCCAGTCGTTGTAAATAGCTGCCAAAACGTTCTACATTGGCTTCGTCCAACGCCGCGTCCACTTCATCGAGCACACAGAACGGTGCCGGTCTGTAATCCAAGAAGGAGAACAGCAAGGCTATAACTGTAAGGGCCCGCTCACCACCGGACAACAGCGTTAACTGTTGGCGTTTTTTACCGGGTGGTTGAATATAAAAATCAATGCCGCTGGTCAAAATATTATCCGGATCGGTGAGCACTATCTGAGCTGTGCCGCCGCCGAACAACTTGCTGAACACGGCCTGAAAACGATCGCCCACCACTTCAAGGACTTCGCCGAGCTGTAAGGCCATCGCTTTATCAATCTCTGCAATAACCGCTTCCAACTGAGCCTTAGCCTGTTCCAAATCGGATTGCTGCGTTTCATAAAAAGCCTGTTTCGTCTGCGCCGCTTCATATTCAGCTACCGCTTCCGGGTTAACCGCCCCTAAGGCTTCCAGTTCAGCACTCAACTTACCTTCTTCGAGACGCCAATCCGCTACAGCCCCTTCCGGCTGTAAAGCCTGTGCTTCTTCTCGTGAAAAACCGAGTTCGGCGATTTTTTGTAAAGCCTGTTCGCTATTCATTTCATATTTTGCCAGCTGACCTTCCATCTGCACCAAACGCTGTTGAACCCTTTTTTGACGAGTATCCAAAGTTTCGCGCTCCGTGGAATAATCAGCTAACGTTCGCTGCTGTTCACTATGTGATTCATACAGCGCGTCGCGCTGCTTGGCTAATTCCGCCGTCGCCTTAGCTTGGGCTTCATAAGCATGCTCCAAATCACTCAATTTCTGTGGTAATTCAGTATTTACCTGTTGTTCACGAACATCCAGCTGCATTTGTAACGGCTTCATACGCGCTACATTTTGCTCGATAGCGCTTTGCCAATCATTGATTTGCTGTTCACCGTAACTTTGTTGCTGCTTTAATTGTTCATAGTGCAAACGTGCATCTTGACGCACCTGACCGACTTCGTCCTGCGCTTTTTGACAGCGCTCCAATTCAGCCAGGGTCACCGAATGACCGCCATCAGCCTGAATATTTTCATTCAAAGTCTTAAGAGCACTTTCCGCTTGTGCCAATGTCATCGTAACACGAGCCTGTTCACCGGTCAAACGGTCCTGCTCCGCCAAATTGTTTTGCAGCACCTGTTCCTTGCGCAACTTTCGTTCCCGCGTTGTTTTTAAAATGGATTCCGCCGTCAAAAGCAAGGTATGCTGCTCATCCCAACTATTTTGTTTCGCTGCCAACTGTTCACTTAATTCTTCAAACTGTTTTTCGTAGTCAGCGGCAGCTTGTTGTTTTTAACTAACTCTGCTTGTAATACCTGCAATTTGGTATTTAACAGGCCCATCTCTTCTTTTTGAGCCATAACGGAGGCTTTACGCCGTTTGGTCACACCACCGGCTAAAGAACCGCCCGGTTGGAATTGTTCGCCTCCCAGTGTCACTAAACGAAGCTGTTGCTTATATTTTTTCTGTAGAGCAATAGCCTGCTCCATCGTTTCCACTACGAGAGTACGCCCCAACAAGTAGGTGAAAAACACCACGATACGTTTCATCAAAAGTAATACAATCTAACGGCCCGCCCCAATACGCCCGATTCATTGAGAGCCGGT
>ENA-OQJC01000347-OQJC01000347.1-human-gut-metagenome-genome-assembly--contig:-NODE-347-length-14249-cov-2.190695_pt1 | contig 14249 bp, 18 predicted proteins | sample MGYA00242600_ERZ504766 | MGnify/ENA primary metagenome ERZ504766 (study PRJEB26092, sample SAMD00036364) | human gut metagenome | host: Homo sapiens | study: EMG produced TPA metagenomics assembly of...
GATGGAGAGTCAGGAGTCTACAAAATAGAAATTCATTGCAAAAGACAGGACAGCTGTAGTATAATAAAGGATGTCGCAGGACATCCTTTTTCTGTTTTAGAAAAAGCAAAAGCCCTAGCAAAAAGAAATATGGACGAAAGAAGCATAAGGGACGGAAGGAGCCGATATGGTAAGAACAGAACTTCGGGAGCACATTTTTAAGATGTTGTTCCAGATTGAATTTAATACATTAGAAGAGATGCCAAAGCATCTGGAATTGTACTTTGAAGAGCTGACAAGCGCAAAAGAGAAGGATAAAGAGTACATACAGAAAAAGCTGGAAGCAGTGGTTGAAAAGCTGGAAGAGATCGATGCGATTTTGAATGAAAAAGCAACAGGATGGAAAACCTCCAGAATGAACAAGGTCGATCTGGCGATCCTCAGACTTGCGGTTTATGAGATCAAGTGGGATGATGATGTTCCTGTAAAAGTTGCAATCAATGAGGCAGTGGAACTTGCGAAGAAATTCAGCGGGGAAGAAGGTCCTGCATTCGTAAACGGAGTACTTGCCAAGATTGCAGATTAAAGATGGCGGGGCGGACAGATGCTGAAGAATGTCTACACAGTAAAACAGGTCAATGCCTATATCAAGAATATGTTTACACAGGATTTTATGCTGAACCGGCTGTACGTCAAAGGGGAAGTGTCCAACTGTAAATATCATCCATCAGGGCATATATATTTTTCATTAAAAGATGAGTCCGGCACGATAGCCTGCGTGATGTTCGCAGGCTCACGGTCAGGGCTTTCTTTTCGTATGCAGGAAGGACAGCAGGTGGTTGTTCTCGGCTCGGTCAGTGTCTATGAGAGGGATGGCAGATACCAGATGTATGCCAGAGAGATCATTCTGGACGGAGCAGGAGAGCTGTACTTAAAGTTTGAAGCGTTAAAAAAAGAGCTGGAAGAGATGGGGATGTTCGCACAGGAGTACAAGCGACCGATTCCGCAGTTTGTAAAAAAAGTCGGGATCGTGACTGCATCTTCGGGAGCTGCGGTGCGGGATATCATCAATATTGCCGCCAGAAGAAATCCGTATGTACAGCTGATCCTCTGTCCTGCCAAGGTGCAGGGGGAAGGCGCAGCGGAAAGTATCGTGCAGGGAATCCGGATGCTGGAAGAACAAGATGTGGACGTTATGATCGTGGGACGCGGAGGCGGATCAATCGAGGATCTGTGGGCATTCAATGAAGAGATCGTTGCGCGTGCGATTTTTGAGAGCCGGGTGCCTGTGATTTCCGCAGTAGGGCATGAGACGGATACGACGATCGCGGATTATGTGGCGGATCTTCGGGCTCCGACTCCTTCGGCGGCTGCAGAGCTTGCGGTGTACGAATATCAGGCTGCAGAGAATCTGATGAAGGAATATCAGATGCGTTTGAGCAGTGCGGTTTTGAAAAAGGCGGAACAGAACCGTCAGTATTTGAAACAGGCGGCACTGAAACTGCGGCTGTTTCACCCAAGGCAGAAGCTCCTTGAGAACAGGCAGTATGCCTCAGATCTGGAGTTGCAGCTGCGCAGCCGGATGGAAGAAATCCTTCAGCAAAAGAGACACCAGTTTGCTCTTTATGTGGAAAAGATGAAGGGATTATCCCCGCTGGAAAAGCTGAACCAGGGATATGCTTATGTAGAAGATAAGAAAGGCCGCCCGGTGCGGCAGATTGCAGATGTAAAAGAAGGAGATGCGATCCGTATTTATGTATCGGACGGAATGATCGAAGCGCAGGTAAAAGGAATGACAGAAGAAATCCAATATCACGCATAAAGGAGGCAGACATGGAAAATCAGGAACAGAATACACCCGGTCTGGAGAAATTGTTTGCAAGACTGGAAGAAGTGACAGCTGACATGGAAAAGTCAGACATTACTCTGGAAGAGTCTTTTGCATTATATAATGAGGGAATGCAGCTGTTAAAGCAGTGTAATGAGACCATTGACGCAGTAGAAAAGAAAGTTCAGGTTCTGGACGAGAATGGAGAAGTTCATGAGTTTTAAGGAGATACAAAAGAAAAAACAGCACAGATCGAACAGATTTTAAAAGCATATCTGCCCAGGGTGCAGGGGTATCAGGAAGTGATCATGGATGCCATGAGCTACAGTATGCTGGCAGGGGGAAAGCGTCTGCGCCCAATGCTGATGCAGGAGACATACCGGATGTTTGGCGGAACGGACAGGGTGATTGAGCCGTTTATGGCTGCCATTGAGATGATCCATACCTATTCCCTTGTTCATGATGATCTGCCTGCCATGGATAATGATGAGTATCGCAGGGGACGAAAGACGACCCATGTGGTATATGGGGAAGATATGGGAATCCTGACAGGGGATGCGCTTCTCAATTATGCATTTGAGACAGCGGCATCGGCATTTGAGATGGCGCCAGAGAAGAGTCTTCTGATCGGAAAAGCAATCCGTATCCTTGGACAAAAAGCAGGGATCTACGGAATGATCGGCGGTCAGGTGGTGGACGTGAAATCTTCCGGTAAGAAAATTGACGGAGAGAAACTGGAGTTTATCTACCGTTTAAAAACAGGAGCTCTGATCGAGGCTTCCATGATGATCGGAGCAGTTCTGGCAGGAGCGGACGATGAGAGTGTACAGGTAGTGGAAGAGATTGCAGCAAAAGTGGGAATGGCTTTTCAGATCCAGGATGATATTCTGGATGTGATCAGTACTACTGAAGTGCTCGGAAAACCGGTGCACAGCGATGAGAAAAATGAAAAAATGACGTATGTTGTGTGGAAAGGGCTGGATGCAGCTAAACAGGAGGTGGAGCATTTGTCCAGAAAAGCCATCTCAGACGTAAGAGCACTGAATCCAAAAGATGATTATCTGGAGATTTTGCTGGAGTCATTGATATACAGGGAAAAATAAGGGGGCATACCTTATGCTATTAGAAAAGATTACAAAAAGAAAATGATATCAAACAGTTAAAGCCGGAGGAGCTGGAAAAGCTGGCAGAAGAAATCCGTCAGTTTCTTGTGGAGAAAATCAGTGTCACAGGCGGGCATCTGGCATCGAATCTCGGTGTGGTGGAGCTGACGATGGCGCTGCATCTGGCGTTTGAACTGCCGCAGGATAAGATGATCTGGGATGTGGGACATCAGTCCTACACACACAAGATCCTGACAGGACGGCGCGCCGGATTTGACGATCTGAGAAAATATGGCGGCATGAGCGGATTTCCAAAGCGAAAGGAAAGTGAATGTGACGCATTTGATACCGGACACAGCTCCACCTCTATTTCCGCAGGCCTCGGGTACGTGGCGGCGAGAGATATCAAGGGAGAAGAACACAGCGTGATCTCTATCATCGGAGATGGAGCCATGACCGGAGGGATGGCATATGAGGCACTGAACAATGCGTCCCGTTTAAAAAGCAATTTTATCATTGTATTAAATGACAACAATATGTCAATTTCTGAAAATGTGGGCGGGATGTCCAGATATTTGAACGGACTGCGCACGGCAGAGGCATATACGGGACTGAAAAAGGGTGTTGAGGATACCTTGATGAAGATTCCGGTACAGGGTGAGAAGATCCTGTACCAGATGAAAAAGACGAAAAGCGGACTCAAGCAATTATTTGTTCCGGGTATGTTTTTCGAAGATATGGGAATCACCTACCTGGGACCGGTGGACGGGCATGATATCCGAAAGCTGTATAAGACATTTCAGGAGGCAAAACGGGTAGATCATGCAGTTCTGGTTCATGTACTCACCAAGAAAGGAAAGGGATACGTTCCCGCGGAGGAGAATCCATCCAGATTTCACGGGATCGTTCCGTTTGACATTGAGACCGGGGAGGCAAAAGAGAAGAGCTCTAAGGACAGCTATACCGATATTTTTTCCAAAGTATTCTGTGATATTGCAAAGCAAAATGATGCAGTAGTCGGAATTACAGCAGCCATGGCGGATGGAACCGGACTTGCCAGATTTGCAAGGATGTTTCCGGACCGATTCTTTGATGTCGGGATTGCAGAAGAGCATGCGCTGACCTTTGCGGCAGGACTGGCAGCAGGGGGATTAAAGCCGGTTGTTGCGGTGTATTCCTCGTTTTTACAGCGGGCGTTTGACCAGACGATTCATGATGTGTGCCTGCAGAATCTGCCGGTGATGATCGCAGTGGACAGAGCCGGCCTGGTGGGCAGTGATGGAGAGACACATCAGGGTACTTTTCGATCTGTCATTTCTGAATATGATCCCGAATATGACGATCCTTTCACCGAAAAACAGATGGGAGATGGCGGATATGGTGCGGTTCTGTGCGGATTTCCAGTATCCGGTGGCACTGCGTTATCCAAGAGGCGCCGCTTACGAGGGATTGTCGGCGTTTCGTACTCCGATCGTCTATAGGAAAAAGTGAGATCCTTTATGAAGAGGAGGATATTGCGGTGATCTTTGTAGGGCACATGGCAGAGCTGGCAGTTCAGGTGCGTGACAGACTGAAAGAGATCGGATATCATTGCTCACTGATCAATGCCAGATTTGTAAAGCCTCTGGATACAGAGATGCTGGAAGCTCTGACAAAGGATCACAGACTTTTTGTGACGATTGAAGAAAATGTATTGTCCGGCGGATTTGGAGAACAGGTACTTCACTATGTATCGAGAGCAAAGCTGGATGTAGGTGTCAGATGCATCGGAATTCCGGATGACTATGTAGAACACGGCAATGTAGACTTGCTGCGCAGGGAAGTCGGACTGGATGCGGAGACGATTGTAAAACAGATTATTGCAGATTATGTGACGATAGGAAAAGATTGACATGAAAGAACGATTAGATGTATTGCTTGTAAAAAGAAATCTGGCAGAGTCCAGAGAAAAGGCAAAAGCTGTCATTATGGCAGGAAATGTGTTTGTAGAAGGACAAAGGGAGGACAAAGCCGGAACGACATTTCCGGATACGGTACAGATTGAAGTGCGCGGTCATGTGCTTCCTTATGTGAGCAGGGGCGGATTGAAGCTGGAAAAGGCGATCGCCAACTTTGACGTCAGTGTGGATGGAAAAGTCTGTACAGATGTGGGTTCGTCCACCGGCGGATTTACGGATTGTATGCTTCAAAACGGTGCCAGAAAGGTATTTGCGATTGATGTGGGAAGAGGACAGCTGGACTGGAAACTCAGACAGGATGAGCGGGTTGTGTGTATGGAGAAGACCAATATCCGTTATGTAGTGCCCGAAGATCTGGGAGAACCGATTGATTTTTCTTCCATTGATGTTTCCTTTATTTCGCTGACAAAAGTGCTGGAGCCGATCCGGAATTACCTGAAGGAAGACGGTGAGATCGTGGCGCTCATCAAGCCGCAGTTTGAGGCGGGCAGAGAAAAAGTCGGCAAAAAAGGGGTAGTCCGCGAGAAGAGTACCCACCATGAAGTGATTGAGAAAGTAGCGCTGTATGCACAGTCCATCGGATTTAAGATTTTGAATATTGATTTTTCACCGATCAAAGGACCGGAGGAAATATTGAATATCTGATCCATCTGAAAAAATGGCCGCATCCGGTGGAGGATGCACTCTTGGAAGATTTGAGTCTGGTTGTGGACCGGGCATTTGAGACACTTGCAAAATAAGAGGTGTGGTATGGAGCGTTTTTATATTATTACAAATCTGATGAAAGATCCGGATTATGGGATTACAAAGGAGATTCAGAAATATATAGAACAGCATGGCAGAGAGTGTATTCTGGCAAAAGAAGATGAGCAGGGGTTTATTTTTCCCGGAACTGTGCCGGAGAATGTGGACTGCGGGATCGTGCTGGGCGGTGACGGAACACTGATCCGTGCGGCAAGAGAGCTTGCAGAATATGAATTTCCGCTGATCGGGATCAATCTGGGGACGCTTGGATTTCTGGCAGAAGTGGAACGGTCGGATTTTTCATATGCGCTGGAGCGATTGTTTAAAAATCAAGTGGGATTTGAGGAGCGGATGATGCTTTCCGGTGAGGTTTCCGGCAACAGCAGTTATCAGAATGTAGCAGTCAACGACATCGTGATTACCAGAGATGGAAGTCTTCGGATCGTTCACTTTGATGTTTATGTAAATGGAACGTTGCTCAACAGCTATATGGCTGACGGTGTGATCATCTCCACTCCGACAGGAACGACAGGCTATAATCTGTCAGCAGGCGGACCGGTTGTAGAACCGACAGCCAGTATGTTTGTGATTACGCCGATCTGTTCTCATGCGCTGAATACCAGCAGTATCGTGCTTTCGGCGGAAGATACGATCGAGATTGTGATCAGCCAGGGACGATATGGAAAAGACGAGCAGGCACTGGTGACGTTTGACGGGGCAGATATGCTCCGCCTTGGTACCGGAGACCGTGTCACGATCAAAAGATCAGATCATGTGACAAGACTTGCAAAACTCAGTGAAGAGAGCTTTATGAAGACAATGAGAAAAAAGATGAAAGGAAACTAATACAATGAAAGTAAGCCGTCATGCAAAAATTATTGAACTGATCGCACAACATGACATTGAAACACAGGAAGAACTGGCAGAATATTTGAACAGAGAGGGATTTAAGGTGACTCAGGCTACCGTATCCAGAGATATCCGCGATCTGCGGCTTACAAAAGTGGCAGTGGACGGCTCCAGACAGAAATATGTGGTACTGGCACCGGAAAAGGATGAGATGAATGAAAAATATATCCGTGTGCTCAGAGACGGATATATTTCCATGGATATGGCGCAGAATATTCTGGTGATCAAGACCGTTTCCGGAATGGCAATGGCGGTAGCGGCCGCAGTAGATGCCATGAAATGGAAAGAAGTAGTAGGGTGTATCGCAGGGGACGATACGATCATGTGCGCGATCAGAAGCGTACAGGATACGGAACATGTGATGGATAAGATTCGAAAGATTGTGTCAAAAGGGATATAGGAAAAAATATGCTTCAAAATTTACATGTAAAAAATCTGGCGCTGATCGACGAGGTGGAGGTGGATTTTGGACCGGGACTCAATATTCTCACAGGAGAGACAGGAGCCGGTAAATCCATTATCTTAGGTTCCGTAAATCTGGCACTCGGCGGAAGATACAATGCGGATATGCTTCGAAAGGGCGCCAGGTTCGGACTTGTGGAACTGATGTTTTCAATTGAAAATCAGGAGTTGATCCGTCAGCTGGAAGAAATGGATATCTTTCCGGAAGACGGGATGCTGATCTTAAGCCGGAAATTGATGGAAGGCAGAAGTGTCAGCAAGATCAATGGAGAGACGGTGACGATGGGAGTACTGCGGGATGTGGCAAGTCTCCTGATTGATATTCACGAGCAGCATGAACATCAGCGTTTGTTAAATAAGCGCAATCACCTGACGTTTCTGGATGTATATGCCAAAGAGCAGGTGGAAAAGCCAAAACAGAAGATGGCCCTGGCTTACCGGGCATATCAGGAGTACAGCCGCAGGCTGGAAGCATCTGGAATGGAAGAGAAGGAGCGGCGCAAAGAGATTGATCTGACGGAGTATGAACTGCATGAGATTGAAAGCGCGCATTTACGCATGGGGGAAGACGAAGATCTGGAAAGTCTCTATCAGAGGATGACGCAGAGTAAAGACCTGACCAGTGCGGTGGCCCAGACATACCAGTACACCAGTGAAGATGACCGAAACAACGCCAGCGACCTCTTAAGCCGTGCAATCGTCCCTTCAGAAGTGGAAAATTTCGATGAAAAAGGAACTGCACTGTATGGCCAGCTGGTGGAGATTGACAGTCTGCTCAATGATTTTAACCGGGAACTCTCGGAGTATGCCAAAAGCTTTGAATTTTCAGAAGAAGAGTTTTATGAGACAGAGAACCGCCTCAATGAGATTAATCGATTAAAGGCAAAATATGGGAATACAGTCAATGAAATTCTGGAATACGCAGAGGAAAAACGGCAGAGACTAAATGAACTGGAGCATTATGAGACTTATATTGAAAATCTGCGGTCTCAAACCGAAGCGGCGCAAAAGGAAATGCAAAGCTGTGCCGAAAAGTTGAGTAAGATTCGAAAAAAAGCAGCTATTTCCTTTACAAAAGAGATCAAAGCCGGGCTTGAGGATCTTAATTTTCTGGATGTACAGCTGGAAATGCGTTTCTTACAAGAGGCAAAAATGTCTGCTCTGGGAATGGATGACGCGGAATTTTTTATTTCTGTGAATCCGGGAGAACCGCCAAAGCCGCTTGGAACTACGGTTTCAGGAGGTGAACTCTCCAGAATCCTTCTGGCGATCAAGACTGTGCTGGCAGATAAAGAAGACACGCCAACACTGATTTTTGATGAGATCGACTCCGGGATCAGTGGAATTACAGCCGGAAAGGTGGCAGAAAAACTGCATATCATCGGACAGAAGCGTCAGGTGATCTGTATCACCCATCTTCCGCAGATTGCGGCAGCTGCCGATGCCCACTATCTGATTCAAAAGCAGACGGATCAGACGACGACAAAAACAGGCATTTTTCCGTTGGATGAGGATGCTTCTGTGGGCGAGCTGGCGCGTCTGCTTGGCGGCGCCCAGGTAACGAAAAATATTCTGGACAGTGCAAAAGAAATGAAAGAAATGGCAAAGAGAGTATAGAATTCCAGTGTGAAAAAAAAAAATAGTCACATACTAAAACGGATACCTTTTGGTGTCCGTTTTTTACGTTTGGCAGAGAGGATGTGACAAAGATGAAAGAAAGTATAGGCAACTGGCAGCTGTTCTTATGTTCCTTGTGTGTCTCTCCGGCTGTGCGATGTCTCCCCAAAAGGAGACACAAAAGGTCAGAGAAGCCAGTACCCAGGCAGTCATGGAGGAAGGCGTCATACCAGGCGGCATGCCGGTCGGGATTTACATGGAGACGGATGGTGTTATGGTACTTGGTACAGACCAGATCACCGGCGCAGACGGAAAACAGTATCAGCCTGCAGAGAATCTGGTGCGGCCGGGAGATTACATTGTGGCATGGAATGATGAAAAGATTGAAATAAAAAAGAACTGTTCCAGAAATTATCCGATCTGGACGAAGATCAGGTGGCGCTGACACTGCGAAGAGGGCAGCAGGAGCTGACAGTTGCGGTCAAACCCGTAGAAACGAAACCAGACGAATATAAGCTGGGAATCTGGGTGAGAGACAATGTGCAGGGACTTGGGACGATTACCTTTATGACCAGAGACGGAGCTTTTGGAGCGCTGGGGCATGGGATTCATGATATGGATACAAGCGCGCTTTTGTCGATTCGGCAGGGGACTCTTTATAAGACCAGTATTCATTCGATTCAAAAGGGACAGAACGGAATTCCGGGGAGTATGGAAGGAATGATTGTGTACAGTCATTATAATCGTCTTGGAACCATAGATAAAAATACGGAGGCGGGGATTTACGGGACGATTGAATCCGCAGAAAAACTGTTTTTGCAGCAGGAGATGGTTCCGGTGGCAGAGCGGGGAGAAATACAAAAAGGAAAAGCTGTGATTCGCTGTTATGTTAACGGAGAAGTAGAAAATTACGACATTTTGGTGACAGATATCGACGATTCCGGACAGGAAATCAACAAAGGGCTGGTGATCGAGATCACAGATCAGAGACTGCTTGATGCGACCGGCGGCATCATACAGGGGATGAGCGGAAGCCCGATTTTACAGAACGGAAAGCTGATCGGAGCGGTTACGCATGTGTTTGTACAGGATTCGGCAAAAGGCTACGGTATTTTTATTGAGAATATGTTGTCGAATCTTTCTGCCTAGTTTTGTCGAATAAGGTCTCCCTGATTTTCTTGCATTTTGGCAGATAGGGCAGATATAATGAAAAGCGTGGCGTTTAAAAGTTCAGGCAGTGAACAGAGGGAGAGGAACTATGGAACAGGTAAACGTGGCGATTGCTGACGATAATGAGCGGATTTTGGATCTTCTGGAGGAAATCATCAACATGGACAAAGAACTTCATGTTGTAGGAAAAGCAAAAAATGGGGAAGAAATGTGTCAGATCATCCGAAATAAGCAGCCGGATGTCGTATTATTGGACCTGATTATGCCGAAAATGGATGGTCTGACTGTGATGGAGAAGATTAATCAGGATAAAAATGTACAGAAGCGTCCGGACTTTATCGTAGTGACAGCAGTCGGCCAGGAGCGGATTACAGAAGATGCATTCAATCGAGGCGCAAATTACTATATCATGAAGCCGTTTAACAACGAAATGCTGTTAAATCGGATAAAAACAGTCAGAAGACCAGTGAGAAGCTGCGAAAAGAGGAATGATGAACTGTCATCACAGGTTCCATACATCAGAGAAGGGGATTTGGAGAACAGAGTGACAAACCTGCTCCATGAGATCGGAATTCCGGCACATATTAAGGGGTATCATTATCTGCGGGATTCGATCATCATGGCAGTGCAGGATATGGACGTGTTAAATGCGATCACAAAGGTGTTGTATCCAACCGTAGCAAAACGGTATCAGACGACATCCAGCCGTGTGGAGCGGGCAATCCGTCATGCGATCGAGGTAGCATGGAATCGTGGAAAACTGGATACACTGGATGAGCTGTTCGGTTATACGGTCAGTACCGGAAAGGGGAAACCGACCAACTCAGAATTCGTGGCATTGATCGCAGATACGATCCAGTTGGAATACAAACACAGATAAACCACACAGAAACCTTTGCAATCTTCGGGAAATGGAGTATAATGTAGAAAAATGCTGGCTTAGTAAAACGGAGGAAAATGGGAGGAAAAGCTATGAAGAACATTTTATTTGCAGCTTCAGAATGTGTGCCATTTATCAAAACAGGAGGACTGGCAGATGTTGTCGGTTCACTTCCAAAATATTTTGACAAAAAGAAATACGATGTGCGGGTGGTACTTCCGAAGTATTCCTGTATGAATCAGAAATGGAAGGACCAGCTGGAATATATGGATCATTTTTATATGAATCTGGCGGGAGAAGACCGTTATGTAGGAATTCTGAAATATGTGCAGGACGGGATCACATTTTATTTATTGATAACGAGTATTATTTTAATGGATTTGCACCGTATGACGGAGATCCGAGATGGAATATCGAGAAATTCGCCTTTTTCTCAAAGGCTGTGCTGAGTATCCTGCCGGTGATCGACTTCCGTCCGGAGCTGATCCATTGTCACGACTGGCAGACAGGCTTGATTCCGGTTTATCTGGACAATTTTAGATTTCTGGGTGAATATTACAGAGGAATCAAGAGTGTCATGACGATCCACAATCTGAAATTCCAGGGCGTGTGGGACACCAGCACTGTACGTCAGATCACAGGGCTTCCGGAGTATTACTTTGCTCCGGATAAGCTGGAGGCATACCGGGATGCCAATCTGTTAAAAGGCGGTATCGTCTATGCGGATAAAGTGACAACGGTAAGTCAGACATACGCGCAGGAGATCAAGACACCGTTTTTTGGAGAAGGTCTCGATGGTCTGATGAGTGCAAGATCCAATGACCTTTGTGGAATTGTAAATGGACTGGATTATGATGAGTACTGTCCATTTAAGGATACACGGATCGCAAAACGTTTTACGGTCGATACATTCCGCAAGAACAAGGTTTCCAACAAGCTGTCTCTGCAGGAGGAGCTTGGACTGGACAAGGATCCGAAGGTGATGATGCTCGGTATTGTGTCCAGACTGACCGATCAGAAGGGATTTGATCTGATTGATTATGTGATGGATGAGCTCTGCCAGGATGCAGTACAGATTGTAGTACTGGGAACCGGGAAGCAAAATATGAGAATATGTTCCGCCATTTTGCATGGAAATATTCGAATAAAGTATCGGCCAATATTTTCTATTCAGAGGATATGTCGCATAAGATCTATGCATCTGCAGATGCATTTCTGATGCCGTCTCTGTTTGAACCATGTGGATTGAGCCAGCTGATGAGTCTGCGTTACGGCACGCTTCCGATCGTGCGGGAGACAGGCGGGCTCAAGGATACGGTAGAGCCTTACAATGAGTTCGAGAAGACAGGTACGGGATTCAGCTTTTCCAATTACAACGCGCATGAGATGCTTGGCACGATCCGGTATGCAGAGCATATTTATTATGACAAAAAGCGGGACTGGAATAAGATTGTAGAGCGTGCGATGGAACAGGATTTCTCATGGAAGAATTCTGCAAAACAGTACGAGACATTGTACAAAGAGCTTATTGGAGAATAGACAAAATATACACAGGAGAAAAATGCATGAAGATTATTGACAGACTCAGAGAAGACGGGATACATATTTCCTTTGAGATTTTTCCGCCAAAGACAGATGCGGGATATGACAAAGTAATTCGGGCAGCAGAAGAAATGGCAGGCTTAAAGCCGGAATTTATCAGTGTGACTTACGGGGCAGGCGGCGGTACCAGCAAAAACACAGACAAAAATCGCATCCTATATCAAACATGATCTGCACGTAGAAAGCCTGGCACATCTGACGTGTGCTTCTTCCACAAAAGATGAGGTGCGCAGCGTTATTGCCAGCCTGAAAGAACAGGGGATTGAGAACATTCTGGCATTGCGGGGTGATATTTCAGAAGATATGGTATTTCCGAGCGAGGATCGTTTTCATTATGCCTATCAACTCGTAGAAGAGATCCGCAGACATGGAGATTTCTGTATCGGAGCTGCGTGTTATCCGGAAGGGCATGTGGAGAATGAGCATAAAGAAGATGATATCAAGTATCTGAAACAAAAGGTAGACAGTGGTGTGGATTTTCTGACAACACAGATGTTTTTTGACAATGATATCCACTATAATTTCCTGTACCGTATTCGTGAAGCAGGAATCACTGTTCCGGTATTGCCGGGGATCATGCCGATCACAAGCGCAAGACAGATGAAACGAAGCTGTGAGTTGTCCGGAACCGTATTTCCAAGGAGATTTCAGGCAATCCTGGATCGGTTCGGGGATTCGCCGAAGGCGATGGAACAGGCAGGAATTGCATACGCTACCGACCAGATCATTGACCTGCTGGCAAACGGAGTGAAGAATATCCACATTTATTCGATGAACAGACCGGAAGTGGCAGCAGCTATCATGCATAATATTTCAGAAATCATTCAGTGTTAGGAGACGGAGTAATGGATAGAATGACAAAAGAAGCTATCCGTTATCTGGGCTATGGAAGAAATGCGGTAGATGAACAGACACTTGCTTTGATCAAAGACTCTTTTGAGAGTCTGAGATCTGCAGTAAGTCCAAAATCCATCTGCCGTATTTTTGATTTACAGCATCAGAGCGAGGAGTGCTTTCAGATTGGAAATATCCGGATGAAGAGCAGAAGTCTGGGCAGAAATTTAAAACAATGTGAGAAGCTGATTCTCTTTGGAGCGACACTGGGAACAGGAGCAGACCGGCTGATTACGCGGGCATCTCTGACAGACATGGCAAAAGCAGTGGTGCTTCAGGCCTGCGCAGCGGCCATGCTGGAGGAATACTGTGATGCGTGTCAGAGAGAAATTGCGAAGCAGCAGGAAAAAGAAGGCTGGTATCTGCGTCCGAGGTTCAGTCCGGGATATGGAGATTTTGATATTCAGTATCAGAAGCCATTGATGCAGATGTTAGACTGCGCAAAAACGATCGGACTGACCATGACGGACAGTTTTATGATGACTCCGACAAAATCGGTGACAGCAGTGATCGGAATGAGCCGTATCAAAGAGCGGTGTCCGATACAGGGCTGCGAGATTTGTGAAAAAAAGGACTGTGAATATAGAAGGGATACGATATGATTTTAGAACGCTTGGGAAAAGAACTTTTATTTTTTGACGGTGGGATGGGAACCTTGCTTCAGGCAAAGGGGCTTCTTCCCGGAGAATTGCCGGAGACTTGGAATCTGACGCATGCAGAGGCAGTGCGTCAGATTCACCGCAGTTATTTTGAAGCCGGAAGTGATATTGTCCTGACCAATACATTCGGAGCAAATGCGTTGAAGTTTCACGATGAGAGCTGTTCCTTAAAAGAGATTATTTTCTCTGCGGTTTCTCATGTGAAGGAAGCGGCGAAACAGGGGGTGAGAGACAACCGGGAAGTGTATACCGCGTTGGATATCGGCCCTACCGGAAAGCTGTTAAAGCCCATGGGGGATCTGGAATTTGAGACCGCTTATGAAGCTTTCAAGGAAGTGATGATCTATGGAGAACAGGCCGGAGCAGATCTGATCCATATCGAGACGATGAGTGACACCTATGAATTGAAGGCAGCGGTACTTGCAGCGAAAGAGAATACAACCC
>ENA-OQJC01000348-OQJC01000348.1-human-gut-metagenome-genome-assembly--contig:-NODE-348-length-14245-cov-3.909902_pt1 | contig 14245 bp, 11 predicted proteins | sample MGYA00242600_ERZ504766 | MGnify/ENA primary metagenome ERZ504766 (study PRJEB26092, sample SAMD00036364) | human gut metagenome | host: Homo sapiens | study: EMG produced TPA metagenomics assembly of...
CACAATCCATCATTATAGTTTGAATTGCCATCGAACGCTATACGGCCAAACCAGTTCACATATGGTGAGCTTTCTCTGTTTTTAAGCACATCCTGGAACGCCCAAAAGCCTCTTCCCACATGATTGAACACACCATCCAGCACTACCTTTATGCCGTCCTTGTGCAGATTGTCACAAACCTGTGCGAAGTCCTCGTTTGTGCCAAGTCTTGTAGTCTATTTTTGTATAATCCCTTGTATTATATCCGTGTGTATCAGATTCAAACACCGGTGAAAAATAGATTGCATCTGCCCCAAGCTTTTTGATATGAGGTATCCAGTCATTCACTTTCAAAATTCTATGCTCCAAAACACTATCATTCTCAAATGGTGCTCCACAGAAGCCTAACGGATAAATCTGATAAAATACACTTTCATATGCCCACATTATTTTGCCCTCCTTGATAGTTGTGTAGTGGTTTTGTACTTGTTATCTATTATACACAATTATGTACTTATATGCTACATTTTTTTTGTTACTTTTTACCTACATTAAGTATTTTGTTACCTTGTATAATTAAATTTCTAATAGAAATTCCTGTAGATAACACATGCAATAACCACATGGATAAAGAAATAAGCGGCATCCCCTTTACAAAATACCAATGCTTTGTCTTGTGCCTGAAGGCATACATCCCAGCCCAGGTACCGGCGCTTCCGCCCAGCAAGCTGAGCCCAAATAATGTCTTCTCCGGGATGCGCCATGCGTGTGCCTTGGCCTTACACTTGTCAATTCCCATCGCAGCAAAGCCTGCTATATTCATAAGAAGCAGATAAATCAGAAAAATTTTCATATAAATAATGCTCCATTCTATTACTCCGCACATAAATTTATAAATATATAAACATATCTGCATATATTAATAAGTCCACAAAAAACAACAGCCCGGCCTTTAAAGGCCGGGCCATAAATTAATTATTAATTCTTAGCTTTTTTAGAAACCTTAGCCGGTGCAGCCGCCTGCTTTTTGATGGCACTCTTGCCCAGATAAAGCTTCATCACATACCACAGCTCTGTAGCGATGCAGATTGAAGAATATGTTCCGCAAAGCACACCTACCATGAGTGGTAATGAGAACTCTCTGATTGATGTATGACCAAAGATAAAGAGTAACAATACCATAACAAATGTAGTAAGCGAAGTATTGATGCTTCGTGAAAGTGTCTGTGTAAGGGACTCGTTTGCTATATCAGCAAGCTCATCTGCTGAGTACTTCTTGATACCGTGAAGGTTCTCACGGATACGGTCAAAGATAACGATTGTATCGTTGACTGAGTAACCTACGATTGTAAGTATACATGCAATAAACGTACTGCCGACTGAGATTCTGATAAGTGCATATGCTGTGACTACAACAAGCACATCATGTACCAGCGCAAGGATAGCACTTGAAGCAAATCTGATGTCCTTGAATCTGAACCAGATATATAACAGCATGAAAATACATGAAATAATAACTGCCTTTACAGCATTTGTTCTCATCTCTCCACTGATTGTTGAGCTGATACTCTGAGTCTCTATAGTTGATGCATCAACATTGAAATCCTTCTCAAGAAGAGCTGCGAGATCCTGTCTCTCATCGAGTGAAAGTGTACGTGTCTTTAATGTGACATCATGGCTACCCTGTACTGTAGTAACCTGCACTGCACTATTGCCAAGGAGCTTTGATACTGAAGGCACGATGTCCTTCTCAACCTCTGCGGCTGTATAATCCTTGCCAAAGTCTGCAGTGGTTGATGTACCACCTACAAACTCAAGACTGTAGTTTAATGCATTGCCGCTTGTAGCACCGAAATAAATCATGCCGCCAATACCTGCAAGTATAACTACACCTGAGATAACAAAGTATTTAACTCTGTTCTGTACAAATCTGATAACCTTTCTCTTCTTTGCCTTGCCGTAGAACTTCTCAGCTCTGACACCGACACCGTAAAATGCTCTTGTAAGGTATTTTGCAATAAAAAGAGCTGTAAACAGTGACAGAATAATTGAAATCATAAGTGTGTATGCAAAGCCCTTTACTGTACCTGAACCGAGCACCATAAGCACAAGTGCTGCGATAAAGGTTGTAACCTGTCCATCGAGGATGGCTGAAAGAGCCTTCTTGTAGCCCTCATTTACTGCAGCAAGCACTGATTTGCCACCTGCGATTTCCTCACGGATACGGGCAAATACGATAACGTTTGCATCTACTGCCATACCGATACCAAGGATGATACCCGCGATACCCGGCAGTGTAAGTGTAATCTCAAACCAGTAAATAAACAGTACTGTAAGCATTGAGTAGAGTGCAAGTCCGATAGATGCAACCACACCGAGTATACCATAGAGCACAATCATGAATATCATGATTAAGATAATTCCGATAATTGCAGCCTTTACTGCATTTGTGAGCGCTGTTCCACCGAGCTGTGCGCCAACAACATTTGACTCTAACTCCTCGAGCTGGAGGTTGATGGCTCCGACACGGATAAATGTTGCAAGGCTTGTTGCCTCGTCGTAATCCTTCATTCCGTTGATTACACAGTTACCATCTGAGATAACGGCGCTTACTGTAGGAACGCTGATGAAATGATCATCATAGTATATACCGATTGACTGTCCTGCATCCTTTGCCTTCTTTGTGGCATCTGCCCATGTGTCAATAGCCTTATCCTTGAGCTTTAATGAAACAACAGGCTCCTTGGTTGATGTAGATGATGACTGGTCATACTGGGCGCTTGCATCCTTTACATCGTTACCATCGAGGATGACTGAGCCATTGGCCTTTAAGGTGTCAATATCATAGTTGAGCTTGTAGCCGCCCTCAACCGATGTGTCCTGTGTATAGTTGGCATTTCCGTCACTGTCATACTGGGCGATGAAGTACAGTGATCCCGGACTTCCAAGATCCTCGAGTACCTTGTTAGGGTCGTCAACACCCGGAATCTCTACAGTGATACGGTCATCCCCGCTCTTGTATACAGAGTACTCTGTTGTGTAGCTCTCTGCACGCTCCTCGAGCTTTGCGATAGTATCATTTACATCCTTGTCTGAAGGATTCTTGTCCTTGATATGGTAGGTGATTGAAACACCACCTGAGAGGTCGAGACCAAGCTTGATATTCTGATAATCCTTATCCTTGGTGCTCTCACCATTAGCAGTTGCCTCCTGCTTTTGCTTTGTGTCGGTGATTACTGCAGTGGAATACCAGCCCAGCAAGCCGATACAAATGACTGCCACAAGGATAATCACCCAACTCTTCCTTTTTTCATTTTCTTATACCTTCCTGTCATTTTGCTACCATCCATATAGGTATACAGATGGCAAATATATTCGCACACGGGTCACAAATACCGCTATCCGTTTCCCGTGACAAATTCAAATTATTGTGCATCATCTGCCATATCAGCCTCTGCTGCCTTAATCATGATAGCGCACTCTATACGCTTCTTCTGCAGCTCGCAGCCTAAATCATAGGCATCAGTGATTGTGCCGTGGAAGTTGTATGAGTTGGCGGCACAGCCACCGCTGCAATAGAATCTGGCAAAACAGTTGCGACATTTTTCCTTGGCATAAACATTACAGCACTTAAACTCATCCTGGATGTCAGTGGCCTTGATGCCATCCCAGACATTACCCATAAGGAAGTCCTCATTGCCCACAAACTGGTGGCATGGATATAAATCTCCCCATGGAGTCACTGCCAGGTACTCAGTTCCTGAGCCACAACCGGAAAGACGCTTATATACACAAGGTCCTCCCTCTAAATCTATCATAAAATGGAAGAAATTGAAGCCGTTTCCTGCCTTGTTTCTCTTTACCATCTCTGCTGCAAGTCTGTCGTACTCATCAAAGAGCACAGGTAAATCAGATTCCTTAAGTGCATACTCATCTGTAGGCTGTGCCACCACAGGCTCAACCGAAATCTGTTTGAAGCCTAAATCAGCCAGATGAAGCACATCCTTTGAAAAATCAGTATTGAAATGTGTGTATGTACCTCTCACATAGTACTTGTCCTGATGTCTGCTCTCTGCAAACTTCTGGAATTTCGGAACAATAAGGTCATAACTGCCGGCACCCTTTCTGAAAGGTCTCATACGGTCATGAACCTCCTTGCGTCCGTCTATACTAAGAACTACATTATCCATCTCTTTGTTGGCGAACTCCATAATCTCGTCATTTAAGAGCACACCGTTTGTGGTGAGTGTGAACCTGAAATGCTTGTCATGAAGCTTCTCCTGCTCTCTTCCATATGCCACAAGCTGCTTCACCACATCCCAGTTCATGAGAGGCTCTCCTCCAAAGAAGTCTACCTCTAAGTTTCTTCTGCTGCCTGAATTGGCAATCAGGAAATCAAGTGCCTGTTTTCCTGTCTCGTAGCTCATGAGAGCTCGTCTGCCGTGATACTCGCCCTCCTCTGCAAAACAATATCTGCAGGCAAGGTTGCAGTCGTGCGCTATGTGAAGGCAAAGTGCCTTTACAACTGTCTGGCGCTTCTTGAAATCTATGATACGTTCTTTGTATGTATCTTCTGTGAAGAGCTCTTCATTATCCTTAAGCTCATTTACTTCCTGTATTGCTTCTTCTATCTCCGTCTGTGGATACCTGTCCACAAGCTTTTCAATAATCTCCTTAGCTGAGTTGTCCTCAAACAGCTCAATAACGTCATATGTGACATCATCCACCACATGGATTGCGCCACTGTTGACATCTAAGACAATATTATAGCCGTTGTTCTTGTACTGATGAACCACTACAATATTCCTCTCTTTCTATACACATTTTAAAATTACCACTGCGAAAAGAGTGTGCACCTATCAGCGCACACTCTTTAAATCCGCTTCACCTATGACTATTTGTACTGCTCACAAGTCTGGTTTCCAACTGTACAAGATGTCTTGCAAGCTGACTGGCATGATGTCTGGCACTCGCCACATCCGCCCTTTTTAACAGTGTTCTGTAATTTTCTTGTATTTAATGTCTTTACGTGTTTCATTTTTATCTCCTTTTCATTTAACGATGTCTCATTGACACATCATATTTGCTTTCAACATTATATCACAGCATTATCAATATGAAAAGTCCTTTTTTAGCGAAAAACAAGCGCTGAAAACATTACCAGAAGGAGTATTATCAAAAGCTCGAAAATATTTTTGGATTCACCTATATCTATGACCACTGTTGCTATCACATACGTTATCCAGTATGCTACGACCGTCACCCTGATAAAACGTCTGCGGTGAAAGCAGCATTGAGCAAAAATCCGCACACAAGCCCACCACTATATTGACCGCCATGGCAAGTGCAAACTTTATCCACTCCGCCATGTCGACAAAGCACTGTACTATAGAAAGTATGATAAGGCACAAAAGCGCCGTAAGATGCATGATACATATTGTTATCACAGGACCTTTGATTTTTCTCCACATAAAAACGCCCTCCACACATCATATATATGTGCAAAGGGCGGTAATTATTCATGTATGAAATTCATTCGTGATTACAGCTCACAGTTATTAACTGTTCTAGGGAATGGGATAACGTCACGGATATTGCCCATGCCGGTAAGATACATTACGCATCTCTCAAAGCCCAGTCCAAAGCCTGCGTGTCTTGCAGAGCCGTATTTTCTTAAGTCAAGGTAGAACTTGTAGTCATCCTCTGAAAGTCCAAGCTCATTTATTCTGGCAAGGAGTTTGTCGTAGTCATCCTCTCTCTGGCTTCCACCGATGATTTCTCCGATTCCCGGCACGAGACAGTCAACTGCTGCAACGGTCTTTCCGTCGTCATTCAGCTTCATGTAGAAGGCCTTTATCTCCTTCGGATAATCTGTGACAAATACAGGGCGCTTGTAAATCTGCTCTGTAAGGTATCTCTCATGCTCTGTCTGTAAATCACAGCCCCATGATACCTTGTAATCAAACTTGTCATTGTGCTTTGAAAGGATGTCGATAGCCTCTGTGTATGTCACACGTGCAAAATCATTTTCAACAACATTTCTTAATCTGTCAAGCAGCCCCTTGTCCACGAAATTGTTGAAAAATGCCATCTCCTCATGTGCATTTTCAAGCACATAGCTGATAACATACTTGAGCATGCTCTCTGCAAGCATCATATCATCCTCAAGGTCTGCAAAAGCAATCTCAGGCTCAATCATCCAGAACTCTGCCGCATGACGTGTGGTGTTTGAATTCTCCGCACGGAAGGTAGGTCCGAAGGTGTAGATATTCTTGAATGCCATAGCATATGTCTCGCCGTTTAACTGTCCTGAAACAGTAAGGTTGGTAGGCTTATTAAAGAAATCCTTTGAGAAATCCACCTTTCCTTCCTCTGTCATAGGGAGATTGTTCAAATCAAGTGTGGTCACCTGGAACATCTCTCCTGCACCCTCACAGTCACTTCCTGTGATAAGCGGTGTGTGCACGTACACAAAATCCCTCTCCTGGAAGAATTTGTGAATAGCATATGCGCAGAGTGAGCGCACCCTGAAAACTGCCTCAAAAGTATTTGTACGAGGTCTTAAGTGTGAGATTGTACGAAGATACTCAAATGTATGTCTCTTCTTCTGCAGAGGATAATCCGGTGTGGATGCACCCTCAACAGTCACCTCTGCGGCCTGAATCTCAAATGGCTGCTTTGCATCCGGAGTAAGCACAAGTGTACCTCTTACGATAATTGCAGCTCCGACATTGATCTTGCCAACCTCATCATAGTTGTCTAAGCCATTTCCGTATACAACCTGGATTGGCTCAAAAAATGTACCGTCGTTTACCACGATAAATCCAAAATTCTTTGAATTACGATTGCTTCTGACCCATCCTCCGATAGTCACCTCTTTGTCAGCGAATTTGTCCTTGTTGCGGAAAATCTCGCGTATGTTTGTAAGTTCCATTATCTAATCCTCCATTTAAGCTGCCTGCGTATCACCACAGGCAGCATATTTATCGTTATTATTCGGCATCCGCGCTGCCACTTGAAGTATCCGGCGCTGCACTGCCATCCTCAAATGTCACATTTGCTTTCTCTGTGACTGTATCAATAGCCTTGTTTACAAGGTACTGGTTCTTAAGGTATGTCTTTCCCTCATCCTTGTGTCCGCTTCCAAAATACTTGTATACCTCAGAAGCCTTGCTGAACTGACCATTGCTGGCTGATACGATGTAATCCACATAGCTGTTGAAGGCATCATCATCCATCTTGATATTTTCCTTCTCAGCGATAAGCCCAAAGATGAACTCTGTCTTTATCTGGTCTGTCAGATTTTCCTTCCACTTCTCTGTGGCCTGATCCACTGTCATGTTGTAGTTGGACTTTAAATATTTCTTAAGTGTCTGTCCATCCTTGACATTTTCCTTGGTAAATGAAGCAATATACTCATTGAGTCTGGCCTGTAGATACTCATCAGGAATCTCGACTGTGCTGTTTTCAATCATGTAGCTCTTTATCTTGTCTACCTCAGCGCTGTAGAGCTGCTGCTTCAAATCCTTCTCAATCTGTGTGGTAAGCTGGGCATTTGTTGTCACTCCGGCCTTTCCAAACACTGTGTTGACCTGCTCGTCAGTCATATCAGCAAGTGCAACAGGATCTGCTGAGTAAATGCCCTTTACTGTATACTCAAATGTAACTGTCTGTCCGTTTAAGTCGTCATTGCCATAATCCTCAGGAAATGTCACGTCACCCTTAACCTTGTCACCCACCTTGGCTCCGATTATAGGCTTTGTAAATCCATCAATAAAGGATGAACCGCCGACCTGGCTATTATTTGTCACATCAAGCATCACATCTGTAGCTGAGCCACCATCAAATGCTTTGCCATCCTTATATCCTGTGTAATCAACCTTGACATAATCGCCATCTGCAACTGTATCACGATCTGTAACCTGCTTGTACGCATCTGCACCATATGACTGAAGCACATTGGTCAGATATTTCTGCTTTGCTGTATCGTTTATCTCATAATCGTTTGAGACTGTAATTGCAACACCTGAATAGTCTGCAAGCTTTGTAACCTGCTTTGCGTAGTCTATGTCAAACTGTCCGCTTCGCATCGTCTCGCTGCCGGCCTCGGTGCCTGCCTCTGTTGCGCTCTTTGAGCCACCCTTTTTGCTCTTGCCGCTTATTACAGCAACAAGCGCAATAATTACCACGATAAGTGCAATCACAATCACTGCTATGACTGCCTTCTTACCTGTATTCTTCTTCTCACTCATTGGAATCCTCCTGAAATCTGTAAGTCATGTTATTTATATGTACAATGCCCTGCCACGGCAAAAACGCATCCGCAAAACACTATACCTGTCTACAATATCACATATCAGGTTAAATTACAACGAGTGAAAATTTCTTTATCTTTGCAAACACCGGAGGAGTATGCATCCTAAGCCCTACTGTCACCCTGGCATTCTTTTGCAGCCTTACCGGCTTAAGCAGATGTGTCACAAACCTGATATCATCCGGGAAAATGTCGCTTGTATATGTATGAACGCCGCTTTCATCCTCCACATCCATAAACAGCTCGACCTCGACACCTGTTGTATTGGTTCCTCTATAGTCAACCGCTGCTATATACTCACCGGTATATTCAATATCCACCGTCTGGCTTATCGAATAGTCAAAATTGGCATCTGAAGAGATAAACACTCCATCCTTACCCAGTGTATACTGTCCTTCTTCGAGGCTTGTCTCAATCTGCCAATTATTAAATCCATCCTTAAATTCAGGATTTGAGATTAGATTTCCATGAATCATAAGAAGCTTCATGAAATCCTCCACCTCCGGTGTTTCTTCATACTCATAAAGTGATTCAATATACTTGTCAAGCTCTTTAATCGGCGGATTTTTCGGATCAAAGTCCCTGATTGCATCCCAGCCCGGCAAAGCCCTGCCATGCTCGTCAAACATACCCATATTCTCAAACCAGGTTCCCATGCCTTTACCAGGCACACCGACAGGCTCCCAGTAGTATACACCTGTCTTTCCGGTATCCTTTGACACCTCTGCTGCTATCTGCATGATTATTTCAAGAGACTTCTTCTGCTCTGCGCTGCCTGCATCAAGGCCTGCAGTCTCCATAAGTTCCTTCGAGATATGATCTCCCTTGCAATGCCTCCACGGATGAGCTGTCTCCACAATATAAACCGGCAGATTATATAATTTTATGAGCCTGCTCATAGTATCCTTCAAATCCATGAAGGTACCATGCCAGAACGAATAAAAGGAAAGGCCAATCGCGTCAATCGGCAGCATGCCCGCATTAAACATAGAATCAAACCAAGGCATAATACAGTTATATCTGCCTCCCTGATCCAGATGAATCATGACCTTTGTCTCCGGTAGCAGCTCCCTGACAGCTCTGATTCCCTCATTTACAAGCGCAGCCAGCTGCCTGTACTGTGGCACTGCACCATCCGGAAACAGCATACCACTCCTTATTTCATTACCAATCTGAACCATATCCGGCGCACAATCCATGATTTTTAATCTGTATAGCACATCATATGTGTACTTGTGCACTGCCTCCTTCAGCTCATCAAAGCTTAAATTCTTCCACGCATCAGGCTTATTCTGCTGTCCCGGATCTGCCCAGTAATCTGAATAATGAAAATCAAGCAGAAAATGCATTTTGTATTTTTAATGATATGAGCCATCTCGAGAACATATGTAAGACTGCAATACCCCTTAGACTCCGGCACCTTATCAGGCTCATTCCATATGCGCAGACGGACTGAATTTACATTATTCAGCTTTAAAAAATCAAATACCCTGCACACATGACCTTCCCTGTCCATTATTTGTATATTATTGTCAACCATCATAGGAACGGATGAAATATCCACTCCCTTTAAGAAATTGCTATCCTTTTTCTGCTTGTGCTGCTGCTTAAGCTGATACATCTTTGTGTCAGCACTTACGAGATAATCGTCAAAACTCTTACCACTGCCCGGCCTCGTATATATGATGCCGTGACTGATAAACAGGCTGTGCTGCTCCATGATATCATACACGCGCTTTATATACTTCTCAGCAGTGTCATGTCTGTCCCCAGGGATAAACACGATAAATTCATCTCCACCGAATCTATATACCATACTTCCCTCAGGCTTTTGCTCATCAAGCACCCTCGCCACAGTCTTTAAAAGCTCGTCACCGTACTGGTGTCCGTAGGTATCATTTATGTCCTTGAAATCATCCACATCGAGAAATACTATGGTGCAGCCGACATTTTGAGCTTCAAGCTCAGCAAACATAGGAATGACCATCTCATTGCATGCCACACGATTGTACAGGCCTGTGAGCGCATCATGGTTGTAGAGATTCTTAAGCTCATTATTTGTATTCTCAAGTACCTTTTGCTTAAAAAGATTCTCAAGCCTCTTGAGCAGGGCAGACTGTATATCAAACTGCTCAGGATGGTCGTACAAAAACTCAGGATTCCTGAGTATTACATAGCCCACTATCTCGTCCCTGAAATGCAGCGAGCAATACATATAGCAGGTGTTTTTATCTACACTCTGCATGTACTGCATAAGGTCATTTACACTCTTAAACTCAAGCTTTCCATTGTCCTTGTCATCCGCATAGAGTACAACCTCGTCGTCAATATCATAGCCATGCTTCCTAAAGTGTGCATTGTTCCTTGCAGCTGCCAGATCAGAAACACCGACCACATACACTCCGTCACACTTCATGCTCTGTATATAGTCAGAGTATCTCTCAAACAAATCATAGTATTCATTGCACTCCTCGAGCTCTTTCTGGAGGATCATTACTGCATCCTCCTCCTGCTCTCTTGCAACGGAGCCTTTGATAATATCCTTTATGTAATTACGATAATCCACTCTGCCGGTATTAGGGCATCCGCAGCTCTCAGCCGGGATAAACTCAGAATCAAGGTATTTATCAGAAGCATCGCCCGTGCCATTCCAAAGCGCCTTAAATATCTCAAGAGCATTTCTGCCTATATTGCCCCTGTTGTTATCCACTGTTGTAATCTGTGGGTTAAAATACGCAGCCTTATCCAGATTGTCAAAGCCTGTGACCTTAAAATCCTGTGGTACCTTGTATCCAAGAACCTCTGCTGTCGCACACAGTCCTGCTGCTATATTGTCATTTGCACATAAAAAGACATCCGGTAACGGCTTTTTGCTCTCGTGCCAATCACTCATATACCTGACACCTGTCTGATAATCAAAATCACCAAACATGTACATATCAGCTGTAAGTGGTATGCCATAATCACTTAAAGCCTCCTTGAATGCCTCAAAACGCATTCTGTTCTCATAATGATACGGCGGACCACCTGCAAACACAAAGCTTTTGCAGCCATGCGCATAGTACATATGATCCATTACCTTGCGAAACAGCCTCTTATTATCGTTGCCTACATAGTAAAACCCATCAACCTTATACCCGATACTCACTACCGGCACATTTACCGACTGAAGCTTTCTGACCATATACTGTATCTCATCCAGGTTGGTCGTATTGGTGCAGTCAAATACCACTCCGTCGAAGCTGTTTAAATCAGGCAAATCGTTCAGCGCATACTCGCCTTTGTTAAACTTTGAATCCTGACTCCAGGTTCCGTTGGTGTTGTAAAAATACAGGCACACATCCAGTCCCAGCTCTTTAGAGCCTCCCATGATACCCTCAACCCACGAATATATTACATATCTTCTCCAGCCATCAGCCAAAAGAGCAATTTTCTTCATTAATAAATACCCCTTTGCGTCTTCTAAAGACTTTTCCAAAATATAGTTCTATTATACTACGGTTTTACCTATTCTTGCAATAAAGATTGATTTTTTTTAGCATATTTGATAGAATTAATTTAAATAAGCAAATTTTTAGGAGGGATACGTTTTGAATCCAGCATTAATCGTACTTATTGTTATCGCAGTAGTGCTTGTGGTAGCATTTATAGTATTAACAATCCTCGGTAAAAAAGCACAAAAAAGAAAGGAAGAACAGGACGAACAGATAGCTGCTGCATCACAGACAGTCAATATGCTAATCATTGACAAAAAGCGTATGAAGCTAAAGGATGCCGGTCTCCCACAGCAGATTATTGAGCAGACACCAAAGCTTATGCGCCGCTCAAAGCTTCCTGTAGTCAAGGCCAAGGTCGGACCAAGAGTCATGTCTCTTATCGCAGACGAGCAGATCTTTGATGAGATTCCTTTAAAGAAAGAGGTTAAGGCTTCTGTCAGCGGTATCTACATCACAGCTGTCCGCGGTATCAGAGGACCTCTTGAGAAGCCTAAGAAGAAGAAAGGCTTCCGTGCAAGAATGGCAGAAAACTACAGCAAGGCCAACGAACAGCTCAAGGCTGAGGAGGCTGCAAAGGCTGAAAGAAAAGCTGCTAAAGAGGCTGCCAAAAAGGCTAAGCAGAAATAATATCATGATTTAATTTTCATGTACATAAACAGAGCATGTGGGATGGCTTTCATCCTCACATGCTCTGTTTTTTATATGCTTTATATATTTTTTACCCCATAGACTTGGCAGACTTTTATGCAATTTTGACTGCTGCGCCTTTTTTCTTCACAGCTATATTGATGTGACAGTCGCCTACAAATTCATAGTTGACATCAAGTGCATACTTTACCTCTGCCCTTATCTCGTCCTCAGTCTCCTTTACCTCTATGCTTGTGGCATCAATACCTATCTGGATACTTCCAAACGGTGTATAATAATATGTCAGGTTTTTCTTTCCCTTCTCAAATATCATATGTACACTCATAGGTCCCTTGCGGGTGAACTCAAGATAATTGTCATTGAATTTAAGCATATTTTTGAGTGTCTGGGTCTCACCCTCCATTATCTCCTCAAAAAGCACATAGTGTTTGTTATTTCTTATATAATACTCTCCCGGGGCAATCACCTCTACCGCATCCGACTGTTGGTCCGGTGCGAGCTGCAGGCCCTTTAATGATACTACTACATCCTTTGTCATTTTTTTCTCCTTATCCTCTTGCATATCTAAATTAATTCACGCTTTAATAATTTGTCATCACATATTTTCTTTTAATATATTTTTTCAGCATGAATATACTAACTGTTTTATCTGAAAATATCAAGGATTTTTAGTTTTATTTCATATTTTCCACTGTCAAATATGCTCTCATACTCGTCCGGAGTGAGTACCTCCTTAAGATTTTCCTTTGCTTCGTCCTCTACCACCTCGTACACACTGCCTCTAAAGCACATGTTTGGATACAGCACGCACCACCAGTTATGACCGGCTCCATCGCCCAGTGTTATTTCAAGCGCCTCGTAATTTCCCTCAGGAAATGTATAGTCCCCATACGTCTTTTCCGGGAAATCGGTGTGTGTAAGCTCTGCCGATGCGCCATATGTAAAACCGTTTGCTGCAAGCGTCTCCTTTGATACCGCTATTATTTCGTCCATATGGTCATTTACGGTGGCTCTGGTTTCTTCGATATTTTCGCACTCCAGCAGATATGGCTCTATGTAAGCCCCTACTGCATCGCGCACCTGCTTTTTCACATTCTGGTCTGCTTCGCTGTCGCTGTTTGCCAGCACGTGAAAACGCAGGATTTTGCCGGCGATGGATTTTTGCATGTCGGCTGTACACGCTATACTATTGGTGTTTGCGGCAGGTGTATGATTTTTTGAAGCTATCGCTGCCGTAATGGATATTATTGCTATGGTTGTTATTATTATTTTCTTTCTCATGTAAACAAGTATTGCCTTATTTGACGAGCTTATTCATCTTTTTTGAAAATTTTACCGGATTTCATGAATTTCATTCGTATAGTCATCCAGCAAGGTACCAAGTGTAATTATCGGTTCACCATCCTCATGATTCTCCTTATTTATTTTCTGCTCATAATAATCACCCATGTTATCAAAGATATCGTTTATATCATCTGCTATGCACACATATGTGTTTCTCGGAAATTTTTTGGATGTCTTGCAGTATTCCATGAAGCTTGCATAAGCTGCTTTATCATTTCTAAGCGTTTTTCCTATTAATATCACCTTCAGATGATTGGTATCGGCTTTTTGTGACAGCCGCTCCTCGAAGCTGTCCACGGCTGTTTTGATATCATCTGCATATTCGGGCTCATAGGATTTGTCCATGTTATAATAAAACTCTATATATCCGCTACTTTCATTTGCCAAATCATCTCTGTGGCTAACATATTCTTTGTAATCAGTTACATCTTTACCTGTTACTTCTTTATCGGTTATTTCGTCA
>ENA-OQJC01000349-OQJC01000349.1-human-gut-metagenome-genome-assembly--contig:-NODE-349-length-14231-cov-3.165627_pt1 | contig 14231 bp, 12 predicted proteins | sample MGYA00242600_ERZ504766 | MGnify/ENA primary metagenome ERZ504766 (study PRJEB26092, sample SAMD00036364) | human gut metagenome | host: Homo sapiens | study: EMG produced TPA metagenomics assembly of...
GTGCCGTACCTGCCGATCGACCCGAAGGACATCGGCCGTACGTACGAAGCCATCATTCGCGTCAACTCGCAGTCCGGCAAGGGCGGCATGGCCTACCTGCTCAAGACCAACCACAATCTTGACCTGCCCAAGCGTCTGCAGATCGAATTCGACAAAATCGTGCAGAACTACGCTGACACGACCAAGAAGGAAGTCAAGGACGAGGATATCTGGCGTCTGTTCAAGGACGAGTACCTGCCGGTCGAACAGTCCGGCATGACCGCCGCCGGTGTGGTTGTGGGCGATACTCATGACGCCTCGCTCGTGCCGTGGGGCCGCTTGAAGCTGCTCAAGGTGGCCGTCAGCTCCGGTGAGGATGGCTCCGACACCGTGCTCAAGGCTCGTCTGCTCGACCGCGGCGTGAACGTCGGGGTCGATGCGCCCGTGGAGCGCGAGGTCTCCGGCATCGGCAACGGTCCGATCGCCGCTTTCCTCAACGCCATTTCCAACTTTGGCGTTGACGCCTCGATTATGGATTACGCGGAGCACACCATGTCCGTCGGCACCGACGCCATGGCCGCCTCGTACGTGGAATGCCAGGTCGGCGAGGCCGATGACGCGCAGATCGTGTGGGGCGTCGGCATCGATTCGTCGATTACCACTAGCGCCCTGAAGTCGATTATCTCCGCCATCAACCGTTTCCAGCGCAAGCGCTGAGCGCTAGCAGAGCAAAAACAAGGCTCCCTCTGATTGCATCAGAGGGAGCCTTGTTGTCTGTGTTTTACTTACTACTGGGTGACGCCGTTGGTGCCGGTGTTCCCGCCGGTGCCTCCGGAATTACCATTATCGTTGCCGGTATTGTTCCCGTTGTCACCGCCGGTATTGTTGCCGGCGTTGCCATCTCCGCCGGTAGTGGTGCCGGGATAATTCGGGCACTCGGTGGAATAGCTCGGATTGGCGAGGCACTGCTGGGCGAACTCCTGAGCCTGCTGTTGCTTCTTGGCTTCCTCTTCGGCCGCCTTCTGCTGTGCGTCCTGCTCAGCCTGCTTCTGCGTGTCTTCGGTGGACTGCTTGTTGGTGTTGTTGGACAGGCCGCTGCTCTGTCCCTTGCCCAAGCCCCAACGTGCCGTCGGAGCCGCCGATCTTGCCGTTGTCTTTAGCGGTCGGGAACTGCTCCGCCTCGGTGCCTTGCAAGGCCTGAGCCATGAACTCCTGGAACAGGTGGGCGGGGTATCCAGTGGAAGAGACGCCGTATCCGGAGAAGGCTGGCACCACTTGCGGATTGCCCTTATCGTCCGGATTCCAGATAGCCCACACATTCATCATGCTGGGGGTGTATCCCACGAACGACGAAGCCATTTCGTCGTTGGCGGTACCGGACTTGCCGGCGACGGGCCGGCCCAACATGCTGGATGTGCCGGCCGCCGTACCGTACGTGGTGGTGCCCTGCATGGCCTTCTGTACCAAAGCGCAGTCGTTGGCATCGAACACCTTGGTGCCGTTGCTGGGCGCGTTGTACATGTCCTTATTGTTGGAATCAAGCACTTTGGACACCATGTGCAAGGTGTTCTTCACGCCATTGTTGGCGATGGTCGAATGGCCTTGCGCCAAATCCCACACGGTCAGGGCGTTGATGCCCAGCACGTTGTACATGGAGTTTTCATCGATATCGCCCTGAATGCCCGCTTCATGGGCGATTGCGGCCGTGCGCTTCGGCGTCAGATGCTCATTGACGTTCATGAACACCGTGTTCACCGAGTTGGCGGTGGCCTGATACAGATTGATGTTGCCCCAGTTGTTCTCCAGAGCGTTGTTCACCTCTTGATCCAAGCCGGTGAAGTGCTGGTGGGAATTGCCGTTGAACAACGTATCGAAGCTGACGCCGGATTGCGCGGCCCCCAGCAAAGCGAACGGCTTCATAGTCGAACCCGGTTCGAATACGGCCTGATCGGCATTGTTGAGCTGCTTGGACAGATAATCTGAACCGGCGTATACGGACAATACTTCACCGGTCTTCGGGTCCAGCGCTATGCCGCCGATTTGCAGGGATTCAGGCATGTCGTCCAGACGGGTGTCGCCGATGGACTGCATAAGATCCTGCTTGCTCTTGTCGATGGTGGTGATGATCTTGTATCCGCCAGTATCCAAATCCTCTTTGGTAAAGGCCTTGGACTGCACCAGCTCGCGGCGCACCATATCCAGCAGATAACCGTTCGGCCCCGCGTATTCGTTCTGCTGCGCCACCGCGGCGGTCTGCGGGAACTTGGCATCAGTGTGCTGCTTGGCAGTGATGTAACCATCCTCCTGCATGATGTTCAGCACACGCTTGAAGCGCGATTTGGCCATATCGGCGTTATCGGCCGGATCCCACGTGGACGGTGACGGAATAATGCCGGCGATCATCGCCGCCTCAGACAGCGTCAGATCCTTGGCGTCCTTATTGAAGTATGCCTTGGCCGCTGCCTGGATACCGTAGGAGTTGCGGCCCAGATAGATGGTGTTCATGTAATTGCACAGCACCTCGTCCTTGGATTCGGTCTGCGCGATTTTGATGGCCATGATGGCCTCGCGCGCCTTGCCCACATAGGATGTGGTTTCGCCCATGTAATACCGCTCGGCATACTGCTGGGTGATGGTGGAACCACCTTGGCGCGTGCCCTTGGTCACATTATTAATGAATGCGCGGGCGATGCCCTTCAGATCAAGGCCTTTATCCGTGTAGAACGTACGGTTTTCGGACGCCACAATCGCGTTGCCGATGTAGTCCGGCAGCCCCTCGCAAGAGATGATTTCACGATTCTGTTCCGCGTAGGAGCCGATCGCGGTGGTGCCGTCCGCGTAATACACGGTGGTTTTCTCGGCCAACGCGAACTTTTCGGGTTGCGGGACCTCGGTGGTGGTGTACAGGTATGCGAATACTGCGATACCGGCCAGCAAGCCCAGTCCAATCAGGGAGAAGAAGATGCCCAGCACCCATTTCAGTACACGGTGCTTGCCTTTTCCTGTGTTCTTTTTCTTCCTGTTCGGGGCTCGATGGCTATTGGAAGCCTTGTGGCTTGCGTGGCGGGAACGGCTCTCCTGGGGCGTATAGGGGCCCTCCTGTGCGGAGTGGCCGGCTCTGCTTTGCGCGGTGCGCGGTTGCCTCAGAGCGGGGCCATTGCCTCCCGAATGTGCACGACGAGTATAAGAAGCCATGGTGTCCACCGTAACTGTTGGCCTTGAACAATCGTTTGACGTGAGCGTAACCACACGCATTTATGCCGGTATTTTTTCCGGAATTCTTACAATTGGGCACGCTTCTTGATGTTGCATGAATATTGCCTGAATGCGCTGGTTGGTCTGCCGTGCGACCCGGCGCGCACGTTTCGTGTCGCTGCGCTGGTCCATACGTCTCCATAGACTTATCCCCAGCCTCCACGCGGCGCTATGTCACCCAACTCCCCCAGGGCAGGAATGCAGCAAGGGTAAGTGGCCTCTGACGGGTGTGTGGAGGTTTTCTTTATGTGCGGATTTGGCTGTGAGCTGGCACTAGCGTGGTCCCCTGTCCGGGGCGCGGCCGTACAGTCGAACGTATGAATGACGCACAGACCCCTAGAATTCGCGACCCGCATGCGGCGGTCAATCTGGTCGGCTCAGGCGCAGCGCAGCCTGACTCGTCGTCGAACGTTGTTGACCCATTGGCTGCGCTCGGCCCGGTCTCCGGTTCAGATGCATCGGCATCCACATCAGGCTCCTTACGGGATTTCAGGCCGCTGGACATGGACGATGCGGATGGGGCATCTGATATCGACCGTGGCTTGGCCCGGCTTGACCCGCTTACCGTGCGCCCGCGAATCTCCAGCCGCGTACTGTGCGTGGTATTCGGTCTGCTCCTGATCGCTATCGGCTTCGGCGTGTGGTGGGGGTGCGTGTTTACCGAAAACGGACAATCGTACGACGAACTGGTCTGGAAAAACCTGCACAACGATGTACCGTCCTGGGCCACCGGCGTGATGAACGCCGTCGCACAATCCTGGCTGGTTATCGCTGTCAGCTGCACAATTGCCGCAATCGGCATTATTACGGCGCTGATTCGACGCCGCTGGTGGTTGGCCGGGCAAATCGCCGTGTTCGCCGTGGTCTGCTTGGCCGTCACCCGTATCAAGGGTCTGTTGCCGCGTCCGTTCATCATCAACACTGAATCTCCTGCCGCTAATTCCGCGCCTTCCGGTCACACGATGCTGGCCGCAGCCTGTGCGGTGATTCTGCTGCTTACCGTGCCTCGTGCGGTTCGAGCTTTGGCGGGCGTCATCGGCGTGGTTTGGGCGGTGACCGTCGGTGTCTCCGTGATATACGGACAATGGCATCGCCCTTCGGATGTGGCGATGTCCATCCTGCTGGTGGCGGGATTGGCCCTGCTCGCTCTGGCAGTTACGCGCAAGTCCGGCATGGACGAGCCGGGTCGCCGCGTCTCCTCAGTGAGCGTGCAAATCGTCGGCAGCGTGCTGATTACCGGGGGCCTGCTGTTGCTCGCCTACAGCGGTTATGTGATCTGGCAGGTGGTGCCGGGGCTCAATGTCAGCGCCAGCTGGGCGGTTCAGGGGGCGAATGTCAGCGCTGTTGTGGGCATTGCGGGTGTGGCCATGCTCGCATTCGGACTGTTGCTGGCCCTGCGTCAGATCACTGCAGCGCCCTTAAGCCGGCTGGGTCTGATCGGCGCTCCGCCGGCACCGCCCAAACGGTAAAACATGGGGTGCGAACGGCCGAATTTGCCCGGCACAACGGCGGAATTTGGCAGTTGGACATGATTCATGAGTATTATGACGCCAGAAACGTCGTGTGTTTCGCGCAATACATAAGGAGTGGGTATGGCTACCAAACTGGTGATTGTGGAGTCTCCGACCAAGGCCCACAAGATCGGTGACTACCTGGGCAAGGGGTACACCGTCATGGCGTCGGTCGGCCATATCCGAGACCTCGCGCAGCCCAGCCAGGTGCCCGCGGCAGACAAGGCCAAGTTCGGCAAGTTCGGCGTGGACGTCAACGACGGGTTCAAGCCGTATTACATTGTCGACGGCGACAAGAAGCGTACGGTCAGCGAACTCAAATCGGCCCTGAAGAACGCCGATGAACTCTATCTGGCGACTGATGAGGATCGCGAGGGCGAGGCCATCGCGTGGCACTTGGTGCAGACCTTGAAACCCGAGGTGCCGGTCAAGCGCATGGTGTTCCACGAGATCACCAAGAACGCCATCAACGCCTCCCTGAACAACACGCGCGATGTGGATGGCAATATGGTCGACGCACAGGAGACCCGCCGCATCCTCGACCGTCTGTACGGCTATGAGCTGTCTCCGGTGCTGTGGCGCAAGGTCGGTCCGGGCCTGTCCGCGGGCCGCGTGCAGTCCGTGGCCACCCGCCTGATCGTGGAACGCGAGCGCGAACGCATGGCGTTCAAGCGCGCACCGTACTGGGATATCGTCGCCACGCTGTCCGCGCCTGACGCGCTGGGGGAGCGTGCCGAATTCTCCGCCCGCATGATCGCGCTCGGCGGCAAGCGACTCGCCGGCTCCAAGGATTTCGGTGCCGACGGCCAGCTGACCCCGGACGGGTTCGCGGCGAACGTTCGCCAGCTTGATGAGGCTGGTGCCACTGCCGTGGCTGAAGCGCTGAGGACCGCCGATTTCACTGTGATGTCGATGGAAACCAAGCCGTACCGCCGCCGCCCGCAGCCGCCGTTCACCACCTCGACCTTGCAGCAGACCGCCGGCAATCGCCTCGGCATGGGTGCTCGCGTCGTGATGCGCGCGGCCCAAAGCCTGTACGAGAACGGCTACATCACCTATATGCGAACCGATTCGGTGACGCTGTCGCAGGAGGGCATCACCGCCGCCCGCAACGCCGTCTCCTACCATTTCGGCGACAAGTTCCTCTCCGCCGAGCCCAAGCAGTACGCCACCAAAACCGCTGGCGCGCAGGAAGCCCACGAGTGTATTCGCCCGGCGGGCTCGCGCTTCCACGACCCGGACGAGCTGGCTTCCAAACTTCCCGGCGACCAGCTGCGCCTATACACGCTGATCTGGCAGCGCACGCTTGCCTGCCAGATGGCTGACGCCACCGGTTCCACCGCCACCGTGCGCCTGTCTGCGCCGGCCGGCCCCACCGAGGGCGAGGCCGTGTTCCAGGCGTCCGGCACCGTCATCGAATTCCCCGGCTTTATGAAGGCCACGGGGAGGGGCGCAAGCCCAAGGCCGCCGCTCCCGGCGCTGGGGCTGGCTCGGACCAGGCTGCTGCCGCCGGCAAGACGGACGCCAAGGCCGTCAGGGGTGACGCCTCCGAATCCAACACCTCCCTGCCGCCGATGAGCGTCGGCCAGCAGGTCGAGGCAAGCGACATCGAACCGGACGGCCATGAAACCCAGCCGCCGGCCCGCTACACCGAGGCCACGCTGGTCAAGACGCTGGAAGCCAAGGAGATCGGTCGCCCGTCCACTTACGCGAGCATTATCTCCACAATCATGGATCGCGGTTACGTATACGAGCGTGGCCGTGCGCTGATCCCCAGCTGGCTCGCCTTCTCCGTGACCAAGTTGCTCGAGACGAACTTCCCCAAGCTGGTCGACTACCAGTTCACCGCCGAGATGGAAAACGGCCTTGACCGCATCGCCCACGGCGAGGAATCCGGCCGCGACTGGCTCACCCACTTCTACTTCGGTTCCGGCGAGGGCGCCGCCCGCAACGCCGACGAGGCGCACGAAGGCCTGCAACAGCAGGTCGCGCAGCTCGGCGAGATCGACGCGCGCGCCATCAACACCATCGACATCGGCGACGGCCTGCACGTGCGCGTCGGCCGTTACGGCCCGTATCTGGAAGACATGGAGCATCTGGACGCCGAAGGCAACCCGAAGCGCGCGTCTCTGCCGGACACCATCGCGCCGGATGAGCTGACGGTGGCCGTGGCCCGCGATTTGATCGACAACCACTCCGGTGGACCGCGCGAGCTGGGCGTTGATCCGGTATCCGGCGGTACCGTCGAGGTGCGCAATGGGCGTTTCGGCCCGTATGTGGCGTTGGTGCCGCCGGCTGAGGCTTCGGCTGGCGCTGCTGGCGATACTGCTGGTGCTTCTGCGGCCAAGAAGGGTTCGAAGAAGGCCGCGGCCGCCGCCGCGTCGCGCCCGAAGATGGCCTCGTTGTTCAAGACGATGAGCCCTGAATCGCTGTCGCTGGAAGACGCGCTAAAGCTGCTGAGCCTGCCGCGCGAAGTGGGCACATACGAGGAAACCAACGCCGAAACCGGCGAGGTATCCGAATGCACGGTGGCCGCCAACAACGGTCGCTACGGCCCCTACCTGACCAAGACGGGTGCCGACGGCAAGTCGGAGACCCGCTCGCTGGCCTCGGAAGACGAGATCTTCACGGTCGATATCGACAAGGCCAAAGAACTGTTCTCGCAGCCCAAGTACGGCCGCGGGCGTGGCCGTGGTGCCGCCAAGCCGCCGCTGCGTGATTTGGGCAAGGACCCGAACACCGGCAAGAACGTGACCATCAAGGACGGCCGTTTCGGCGCGTACATCACCGATGGCGAGACCAACCGCACGGTGCCGCGTCAGTACACGCCTGAATCCATCACCCCTGATGACGCCTTCCGACTGCTCGCCGAAAAGCGTGCGGCTGGTCCCTCCACCCGTGGCCGTCGCGGTGCTGGGCGTGCTGGTGGCGCCAAGGCCGTTGCCGGCAAGGGCAAGAAGGGCGGTACCTCGGCTGCGGTTTCGGCGCAGGAGGCCAAGCGCGCCGAACGCCGTGCCGAAGTCAAGAAGTTGGCGAACAAGGGCTGGTCCAACCAGCGCATCGCCGAAAAACTCGGTTCCACCCCCGCCACTGTGAAAAAGGACGTCGACTGGCTGACCGCCAACGAGGGCTACGAGCGCCCCGCCGTAATTCCCAAGCGTGGCTGAGCGGAATTATTGCTCTACTTGCGTTTCAAGGGGCTGATTTCTCGTTTTGAGAATATCTACTTCCGCTTCAAGGGGCTGGTCATCTGCTGAACCACGAGTATGAACGGCTCCGCGCCAACGTCATTCCGCCGTTTTGGAACGTTGTCTACTTGGGCAACAGCCCCTCGAAACGGAAGTAGACCTTCAGAAAAGACCAAATCAGCCCCTTGAAACGGAGGTAGAGCTGGTTTAACTGCCTGTTGGGCGCAACTCTGCGCCTAACGCTAAGGTCAATAGCATGAACGGTCTGTTTGTTTCGTTTGAAGGTGTCGATGGCGTGGGCAAGACCACGCAAGTCGAGCGGCTGCGTGCGTATCTTGAGGCTCAGGGGCGTACCGTGGTCGTTACCCGTGAGCCGGGAGGCACTGCGTTAGGCAAGGCCATTCGCCAACTGCTGTTGCACGGTGTGGATGGGGGCGCCGTCGACATCGCACCGCGCGCCGAGGCGCTGCTATTCGCTGCAGACCGAGCCCAGCACGTTGCCGAAACCATCCGCCCGGCATTGGAGCGCGGTGAAGTGGTGATCACCGACCGCTATTTAGACTCTTCCTTGGCCTATCAGGCCGGTGGCCGCGAACTCACGCCAGAAGAGATTCGATCCTTAAGCATGTGGGCCACCAACAACCTGCTGCCCGACCGCACGTATTTGCTGGATATGGACCCAGCCCTGTCCCACCATCGCCTCGAACACGCGGAAGACCGTATGGAATCGGCCGGTGATGACTTCCAGTCCCGCACCCGCCAGGCCTTCTTGGACTTGGCCGCCGCCGAGCCGAATCGTTTCCGCGTTATCGATGCGAGCCAGAGCATTGAAGCGGTATGGGCTGCCATCGAATCCGACATCAAGGAGCTCGCATGAGCGTATGGGATTCACTAGTCGGCCAAAAGCCGGTAATCGACATGCTCAGTCGTATCGCGCAGGGCGACCCGAGCCAGATCACCCAGTCGTGGCTGATCTGTGGACCTCCCGGATCGGGCCGTTCCAACATGGCTCGTGCGTTTGCGGCGGCGCTGGAAAGCCCGGATCACGGCATGAGCGCTGAGCCCACGCGCGTCACCCAGCAGGTGCTTGCCGGCACGCATCCGGATGTCACGGTGCTGACCACGAACAAGGTGACTATTGGTATCGATCAGGTGCGTGAGATCATCACTACCTCCGAGCAGATCGCCCGCCACCGCACCGTGGCGCATCATCATCATCGAAGACGTGGATCGCATGCTTGAGCGCACCACCAACGTGCTCTTGAAAGAGATTGAGGAGCCGGCCGAGCATTGCATCTGGCTACTGTGCGCGCCCAGCGCCCAGGACGTGCTGCCCACCATCCGCTCGCGCACACGCATCGTGAACCTCGCCGTGCCCTCCACCCAGGCGGTGGCCGGATTCCTGACCTCCACCACCAATGTCGAGCCAAAAGTGGCGCAGCGTGCGGCCCGACTCGCCGAAGGCCATATCGGCATCGCCAAGTTGTACGCCACCGACGAACGGGTTATGTCCGACCGCGATGAACTTGTGGTCGGTGTGCTGAATCTGGCCCGTGCCTCGGATGCAGTGTTGTTGGCCGGCAATCTTATCGACAATGCCAAGGCCCAGGCCGAGGCAGACGCGAACCGCATCACCGCCGGCCAGGAAGCGGAATTCCGCCGCATCAACGGACTGGCACCGAGCGACCGCATCCCGCCGAAACTGCGTGGCGCATTCAACCAGATTGCCAAGAAAGACGATGTGAAGCGTTTGGTCACCCGCCGTACGCGCGACGTATTGGATCGTGCGCTGAACTCCATCGCCTCCATCTACCGAGATGTGGCGGTGCTGCAGAACAATGCGGAGGATTCGGTGGGCCTCATCAACCTGGAGAACCGCTCGTCGATCACCGAATTGTCGGTGCGATTGAACCGGGCCGGTGCCGTGACCCGTCTGGACGAAGTGGCCCACGCCCGCAAGCGCCTAGCCGGCAACGGCAACCCGCTACTGGTATTCGAGTCCCTCTTCTGCGCCCTGATCTCATAACCCGACGCAACTAGCCCCCCTCTGATGAGTGGGGGCTGTCGAGCGCAGCGAGACTGGGGGAGAGACCCCGTAACGCACAGCCCCCAGTACGTCACACATATGAGCGATACTGGGACGTATGAAGATTTCCGCCGATTTCACCGTCATCCCGGACGATTTCGCCAAGGCTGCGGCCCCTGAATATTTCAATGGTGGCGTGCCTGTGGTCTCCTTCCCGTTCTACATCGATGATGTGGATCCCGAGGCCCGCTACCTGCACTGGGAGTTCGTGGACCCGGATTCGATTCCGGTCTGCGGCTTCGAGTGGATTCACTGGTCCGTGGCCAATCTGCCGATTGATGCGCTGATGTACGACTTCAATGATTCGCATGCGTTGGCCATCCCGCCGGACTTCTCCCGTCAGCTGCCGGCCATGATTCCCGAGACCGTGCAGGGGTGCAACTCCTCGGCCTCCAAGTTCTTGGGCCGCAGCACTGACCCGGCGGTGATCATGCGGTACAACGGTCCGCAGCCGCCGGACAAGGATCATGAGTACTACCTGCAGGTGTGGGCCACCAAGAAGCCGTTGTCCGGCTTGAATCAGGGCTTCTGGCTCAACGAGCTGTTGCACGCGCTGCGCAACAGCGGTGAAGTGCCCGACACCGACGGCATCTTCCTGACCGGCAAGGCGTGAGCCACATGAGCCCCCGCAGGCGGGGGCTGTCAGCATCACTGACTGGGGTGGGTCAGTACAAAACCACCTTCAGTCCGACTTCGTCGTCCAGCTCCCGCCAGTGGGAGCGTGACCACAACAAAGAAAGGACACCATCACACTATGGCCTGCACCACGATTCTGGTAGGTAAAGACGCGAGCTATGACGGCTCGACCATCATCGCCCGCAACGAGGATTCCGCGAACGGCGAGTTCAACCCGAAGCGCTTCATCGTCGTGAAGCCGGAGGAACAGCCGCGCGAATACAAGTCGGTGATCTCCCACCTAACCATCACCCTGCCGGACGACCCGCTGCAGTACACCGCCGTGCCGAACGCGGACCTCAAGGAAGGTATTTGGGGCGAGGCCGGCGTCAACGAGGCGAACGTGGCGATGAGCGCCACCGAAACCCTCACCACCAACGAGCGCGTGCTCGGCGCCGACCCGTTCGTGGAATACACGCCGGCCAAGGGCGATGAGCCCGAGGTGCCCGGCGGCATCGGCGAAGAGGACTTCCTGACCATCGTGCTGCCGTATGTCAAGACCGCACGCGAGGGCGTCCAGCGCCTCGGCGCGCTGCTTGAGGAATTCGGCACCTACGAGATGAACGGCGTCGCCTTCTCCGACTCCAACGAAATCTGGTGGCTGGAAACTGTGGGCGGCCATCACTGGATTGCCAAGCGAGTGCCGGACGAGGCCTACGTGACCATGCCGAACCAGCTCGGCATCGACGAATTCGACCTTGAGGACGCCCTGGGTGACCAGGAAGCACACATGTGTTCCGAAGACCTTGCCGAATTCATCGAAACCAACCATTTGGACCTCGCGGTGGAGAACACTACCCCGTTCAACCCGCGCGATGCCTTCGGCTCCCACTCCGACTCCGACCACGTGTACAACACCCCGCCGCGCCTGGTACATGCAGCGCTTCCTCAACCCGTACGACGAGGTGTGGGACGGCCCGGACGCCGACCACAAGCCCACCTCCGACGACATCCCGTGGGCCCGTCAGCCTGAGCGCAAGGTGACCATCGAGGATATCAAGTACGTGCTGAGCTCCCACTACCAGGGCACCCCGTTCGATCCGTACGGCCAGCTGGGCGATGAGCGCACCCGCCACATGTACCGCACGATCGGCATCAACCGCCAGAGCCAGCTCGCGGTGATGCAGATCCGCCCATACCGCCCGCAGGCCTCCCGCGCCATCCAGTGGATGGCATACGGCTCCAACCCGTTCAACACGCTGGTACCGTTCTTCCCGAACGTGGACACCACGCCCGCCTACCTTGAGGACACCACCACCCGCGTGACGTCCGAGAACTTCTACTGGGCCAACCGCATCATCGCCGCCCTGTGCGATGGCGCCTTCCGCTCCACGTCCAACGCCGTTGAGCGCTACCAGGAGAAGACCGGTGCGATGGGCCACCGCTTGGTCGCCGCCACCGACGAGCAGATCGCCCGTCTGGGCTTGACGGCCGCCGAGGAAGCCGCGCAGTCCGCCGCTGAAGAGGAATTTGAGGCCGACAACGTGGATGGCGATGTGCAGCCGATGACCCCGGACGAGACCATCGCCGCGCTGCGTAACCCCGAGGTGCGCGAGATTCTCGCCGCCGCCAACCAGACCATGGCCGACCAGCTCAAGGAGGAAACCGAAAAGCTGCTTGACTCCGTGCTGTACACTCGCAGCATGGAAATGAAGAACGGCTTCCACATGTCCGACTTTTAGTCCGTATTGAGCTCCCCTCCCTGAGGGGCTGAGCCGTTAAGAAAACAGCCCAGTGGGCTGTTTTTAGGCGAAGAGGCGGCGACTGCCGCCCCACCACCCCGCCCACCACACAAACACAGAAAGGCTTTATATGACCACCATCGAAGACTTCACCAGCCAGTACGGTCTGGTCCAGAAGATCGACGCATTCGGCTACATGAAGTACCTGGCCGAGAACCCTGACGCCCCGCGCAAGCACGGCAAGGTCGTGCTCGTCACCGCCGATACGCCGCTCAAGGCGTCGCGCGGCGAGGGCAAGACCACGACGACGATCGCGCTGATCGATGCGCTGCGGGCTCGCGGCATCGACGCGACCGCCGTGCTGCGCCAGCCGAGCATGGGCATCACCGCCGCCGGTTCCAAAGGCGGTGCCTCGGGCGGCGGCAAGGCTTCCCTGACCCACCCTGAGCTGATCGACTGGGGTCTGTGCGGCGAAATGGGCGCCATCGAGGCGGCCCAGAACCTGCTCGTCTCCTTCGCCGAGAAGGCCATCGATGACGGCAAGCTCGACACGATTCTCGTGCCGCGTGTCTCCGAGGTTCCGAGCCGCTCCCTGCGCTCCACCGCTGTGGACTACGGCAAGGGCAACGTGCCGGAGAAGGTCGTGCTCACGCCGACCTGCGAGCTCATGCAGATTGTGGTGCTCTCCCGCTCGATGGACGAGATTTCCGAGCGCGTGTCCAAGATGATCGCCGGCACCAAGGACGGCAAGGCCGTGACCTTCGGCGAATTCGTGGACCTGTGGCGTATCACTGGCATTCTGTCCGACGCGGTCAAGCCGGCCAAGACCGAGACCGTAAACGGCTCCCCGGTCTACGTGCACGGTGGCCCGTTCGCCAACGTGTCCATCGGCATTCCGACGCTGGTTTCCGTGGAAATGGCCTGCGCCCTGCATGACGTGGTCATCGTCGAGGCCGGTTACGGCACCGACGCCGGCGCCCAGAAGTGGCTGGACATCGCCTGCCGCGAATACGGCGCGCAGTGGCCGTCCGCCGCCATCGTGGTGACCCGTGCCTCCACCTGGCGCGACGATCCCGAGCTGGCCTGGCGCTACCCGTTCCACGTGCAGCGCCTGGAGAACCTGGACATTCCGACCTTCCCGCTCATCAACCTGTGGGAAGGCGAGGACGATCAGGTTCCGTCCCTGAAGGCCACCGCCGACGAGCTGGGCTTCCGCACGCCGATCATCGGCAACCTGTTCCGCGACGGCGGCGAGGCGCTGGCCCCGCAGCTTGACGGTTTCGTCGACGCGTTGCAGAACGGCTCCATGCCGGCCGAACCGCACTCGCACAAGGGCATGGCCCTGACCGAGAACGCCAAGTGGGTGGCCGAGAACGCCTACGGCGTACCGGCCGAGCGCGTGATTTACAAGCCGGGCTTCACCGAGTCCGTGTCCGAGGCCATGGAACTGTGCCAGAGCGCAGGCATCTCGCTGGACGATCTGGCGTTCGTGGCGGTCAAGTCCCCGGCGACCATGACCGACAACGACCGTGCCCCCGAAGAAGAGCGCACCGTGACCCTGAAGAAGGTTGAGGTGCATGCCGGTGCCGGTCTGGTCCACGTCAACCTGACCACCAGCCTCACACCCCATGCCCAAGATCGTGTGATGACAGGCATGAGGTGAGGTAACTCGCTTTTGAGGGGCGGATTTTCGGTTTTCCGGAGGTCTATCTGCGTTTCGAGGGGCTCTTCGATTGCGAAATCCGGAGTATGACCATTGAAATTGCAATGTTTATACTCCGGTTTTCTTGTTTTAAAAGCCCCTTGAAACGCTAGTAGAGCTTCTGAATGTTGGAAATCAGCCCCTTGAAACGTA
>ENA-OQJC01000351-OQJC01000351.1-human-gut-metagenome-genome-assembly--contig:-NODE-351-length-14162-cov-3.505807_pt1 | contig 14162 bp, 15 predicted proteins | sample MGYA00242600_ERZ504766 | MGnify/ENA primary metagenome ERZ504766 (study PRJEB26092, sample SAMD00036364) | human gut metagenome | host: Homo sapiens | study: EMG produced TPA metagenomics assembly of...
CCTTTTACATCACGATATGCGCCTTGCTGGAGCCGTCGGTGCGCAGCAGCTGGGCCAGATAGATGCAGGCGTGCAGGTAGCCCTGCGGGCTTCCCCGATGAAGTGGCCCTGACAGCCAAAGGACACCACGTCCGTTTTGCGGAAAGGCTCCCGCTCGTCCGGGGCGTGCAGCATCACTTCCACGGCGGGTACGCCGCACAGGCGCAGCGCATCCAGAATGGCCACGCTGTAGTGGGCGTAGGCACCAGGGTTCAGCACGATGCCGTCCACCCGGCCCGCTGCGGCCTGAATTTCGTCCACGAGGTCGCCCTCGTGGTTGGACTGGCAGCAGTCGGTCTCAATGCCCAGCTGTTCGCAGCCTGCCTGCACATAGTCCATGATGGCGTTATAATCCAGCTCACCGGGTACGCCCGGCTCCGACCAGCGCATGATGTTGAGGTTCGGGCCGTTAAGAATCAAAAATTTCATCCAGTGCCTCCATGGCGGCATGCAGGGCATCGTCCAGCGTGCCGTTGTTGGGAATGACGGCATCTGCCGCTGCCAGATACAGCGGACGGCGCTGTGCTTCCATCTGGCGCAGTGCGTCCATGCTGGAAGAAAGCGGCCTGCCGCCGCCCACGGCCAGCGCATCCACCGGCCGGTCGATGAACAGAATGATGCCGTTCTGGTGCAGAGCACGCAGATTCTCCGGCTTTTTTACAATGCCGCCGCCGCAGGAAATGAGCTGCCGGCCCTCTTTGCCAAAGCGCTGTGTTTCGGCAGTTTCCTTTGTGCGGAAGCCGTCCTCGCCCTCGGCTGCAAAGATATCCGGGATGCTGCGGCCATCGGTCTTTACGATCTCCTCATCCAGATCCACAAAGGTACGGCCAAGGCTCTTCGCCAGCAGCCTGCCGAGGGTAGTCTTGCCGGAAGAGGGCATCCCGATCAGGGCAATGTTCAGCATATCCCGGCGCAGTGCGGCGGTGATGCGCCGAATTTCAACCGGCGCATCCTCGAACTTGCGGTCCAGAAAATATTCTGCGGCATACACTGCCTGCGCCACCAGCATTTCAAGGCCGCCCACAGCCACCGGCACGCCCGCTTCCTCGGCGCGGAGGATGAGCTCGGTCTTGTCGGGGTTGTACACCACATCCACCACAGCTTCAAGGTCCGGCATGGCGGCAACGTCCAGATTGCACACACCTACATTCGGGTACATGCCCGCCGGGGTGGTGTTTACCACGATCTGTGCCCCGCTGGAAACGGCCTCGGCATAGCTCAGTTCGCCCTTTTCCGGGTCCGGATGGCGGCTGACGGTGAGCACCTTTGCCGCGCCCTTGTCCCGGGCCACAGCGCTGGTGGTGTTGTGGGTGCCGCCGGTGCCCAGAATAACCACCGTTTTGCCTGCAAAGCTCACGCCGTGGGCGTCGCACAGGTGGGCAAAGCCCATATAATCGGTGTTATAGCCGTAGAGCAGGTCCGTTTTTGTCACCACCGTGTTCACCGCCCCGATGGCCTTGGCCCGCGGGTCGATGTAGGAGCAGTATTCCATCACCAGTCTTTTTATAGGGAATGGTCACATTGATGGCCTTGAACTGCCGCTTTGCCAGAAAGGCCCGGGCCTCTTCCTCGGTGGGCAGAGGGCACAGGTCGTAGTGGTAGCCGCAGAGCATCTCGTGGATGATCTTGGAGTAGGAGTGGCCGAGTTTTGCGCCGATAAGTCCGTATTCCATTTTACTCGTCCTCCTTCCGGAAGCTGGTGGGGTGGGTCATCCATGCCGCGCCGTAGCGTGCCGTGAGCAGGTCGCCCACAGCCAGTGCGGCGGCGCAGGTCTGCACGATGGCGGCTCTGGGCACGATGCAGGGGTCGTGACGGCCCTGAATGGACAGCTGTGCGTCCTTTTTGGCAAGATAGTCCACTGTGTCCTGCTGCTTGTAGATGCTGGGTGTGGGCTTGACCACGGTGCGGAACACCACCGGCATCCCGTTGGCGATGCCGCCGTTGATGCCCGCATTGTGGTTGGTGGCGGTCACCACTGCTCCCTCCGGCGTCATGCGGAAAGCGTCGTTTGCTTCGGAGCCGCGCATCCCGGCAAAGCCGAAGCCGGTGCCGAACTCGATGCCCTTGACGGCGGGGACGGAGAACACCAGATGTGCGATCTCGCTTTCCACGCTGTCAAAATAGGGCTCACCGATGCCTGCCGGCAGGCCGAGGATGGCGGTTTCCAGCATCCCGCCCACGCTGTCGCCCTCCGCACCGGCGGCACGGATGGCGGCTTTCATGGGTTCTTCTACGGTTTCATCCAGCACCGCAAAGCCCTCGGGCTTGCTGGCAAGGGCTTCCACCTGAGCAGAGAGCTGTGCGGCATCATCCTGTGCAAAGCGGGTGTCCGCAATGCCAGCGCACTCTGCGATATGGGTGGTGATGTCGATGCCCGCACGGTGCAGTGCGCTCAGCACAATGGCACCGCCCGCCACAAGGGCGGCCGTCACCCGGCCGGAGAAGTGCCCGCCGCCGCGCGCATCCTGAAAGCCGTGGTACTTGGCGTAGGCGGTGTAGTCTGCATGGCCGGGGCGCAGAAGGTCTGCGGTCTTGGCGTAATCGCCGCTGCGGGTGTTGGTATTTTCGATCATCAGGGCAATGGCGGTGCCGGTGGTGCGGCCGTTCACCACGCCGGACAGCAGCTGCACGGCATCTGCCTCCACCCGGGGAGTGGACAGGCCGTCGCCCCGGGCACGGCGCTTGTCCATGCAGGCGGCAAGAAATGCCTCGTCCACCGGCAGGCCTGCGGCCATGCCGTCCAACACCGCGCCGATGGCGCGGCCATGGCTCTCGCCGAAAATGGTCAGCGAAAGGTCGCTGCCGAATGTATTTTTCATGGCTTACTCCTCAATGCCCAGCAGGGGACGCAGGCCCTCCACCGGGATGGTCTCGGCGCGCCAGCAGCCCAGACCCGGCACCTTGATAATGGTGATCTGGCCGCTCTGTGCCTTTTTGTCGTGCAGCATCTCTGCCAGCACCTTTTCCTTATCGTAAGTAGTGCGGGTGGGCAGGCCGAGGCGGCGGTACACCGCGCGCACCCGCTTCTGCAGTGCCTTGGATTCGATCATGGGCAGCATGCCCAGCGCCACGCACTCGCCGTGGTAAAGGCCCACGGTGCGGCGGCCCTTGATGCCCTTGACGGCCTCGATGCCGTGGCCGATGGTGTGGCCGAAGTTGAGCGCCTTGCGCATGCCCTGCTCAGTCTCGTCCTGCTCCACGATGTTCTTCTTGAACCGCAGGCTGCGGCAGATGATCTCGCCGATCTGGGCATCCACGTCGCCATTTTCAAAGATCGCGAACAGCTCGGGGTCTGCCAGCAGGCTTGCCTTGACGGCTTCTGCCAGACCGTTGATGAAGTGACGGCGGGGTAGAGTGGCAAGGGTGTCCGGATCCACGATGACGAGCTTGGGCTGCCAGAAAGCGCCCACGATGTTTTTGGTATCGCCCAGATCCACGGCGGTCTTGCCGCCGATGGAGGAATCGATCATGGAAAGGGTGGTGGTGGGGCAGTTGATGAAGTCGATGCCCCGCATGTAGATGGAAGCGGCAAAACCGGCCAGATCGCCCACCACGCCGCCGCCCACGGCGATCACCAGATCGCCGCGGCCCATGCCGAACTCCAGCATCTGCTTGAGGACGGATTCCAGAATTTTAAAGCTCTTGCTGGCTTCGCCCTGCGGCACCGTGATGATGTGGGCATCCTTGCACTGGTCGGCCACCATCTGGGCGTACTGTGCGGGCACACCGCTGTCGGTCACAACGGCCACACGGCGGTCCAGCCGGGCGAACTGGTACAGGTTTTCCAGCGAGCCGCTCTTGACGATGATGTCATAGCTGCGCTCGCCCAGATTCATGGTCAGCTTGGTTCCGATAAATTCACTCATTTGGTATACACTCCTAACAGCCGCACGGTACGGCAGGTGCGGTCAAGCTCACGCAGCAGCGCGGCGGTCTCGTCGGCGGTGGGGTCGCCCACCAGCTCCACGTAAAAATAATATTCAAACGGCACATGAGGCATGGGCCGGCTCTTGATGGACTCCATATTGAAGCCGCTGGCACCGATGATCTGGATCACCTCGCCCAGCTTGCCGGGTTTGTTGTCCACCGTGAACAGCAGCGAGAACCGGTTGCCGCCGGTAGGCTTTTCGCGGCTGAGCACGATAAAGCGGGTGGTGTTGTCGCCGTCGGTGTTGATGCTGGGCACCAGCACCTCCAGCCCGTACAGTGCCGCCGTCTCCACGCTTGCAATGGCCGCTTTGGAGGAGTCGCCGCTTTCGGCCACGAACTTTGCGGCCATGGCGGTGTTGGCCATGGCGGTGGCGGGCAGGCCGAACTGCCTTAAAAAGGTCTCACTCTGGGCGATGGCCTGCTGGTGGCTGTAGACGCTTTTGATCTGGTCGAGTTTTGTGCCCGGCAGCACCAGAAGATTCTGGGAGATGGGCAGATCGTACACATCCACCACCCACAGCGCCGGATGGTTATAGCACAGATCCAGCACGGCGGAAACATCGCCCGCATGGCTGTTCTCAAAGGGAACGACGCCCCGGGCAGCATCGCCGCGTTCCACCGCGTCAAACACCTCGTCCCAGGTGGGGTAGCTCACAGCCTCGGCGTGGGGGAACAGCGCCCGGAGGGCAATGTGGGCAAAAGCGCCCTCCACGCCCTGATAGGCGGCGCGGTTTTGGCCCAGCACCACGGCTTCGTACTGCTTTGCCACGTCCATCAGGTTCTGCACGTGGTCTTTATAGTAGGGCCGCAGGGCCGGGTCCTGAATGCGGGCCGCAGCCTTTTCCAGCACTGCCGTCTCGCGGGCGGCATCGTAAACGGGCAGGCCATGGGCTCTTTTGTATTCGGCCACCTGCAGCACGGCGGCCATCCGCCGTTCAAACAGCGCAGCCAGCTGGGCATCCACTGCATCGATCTCGGCGCGTGCCTGTTCCAGTGCGTCCATGGGTTCACATCCTTTTGTATGTATGATAAATACCATCAAGATAATAGATACCCAGTAAGTATACCATAACTGGGACGGAGAAACAACAAAACCTCCGGCGTTTCAAAGGGGAGAATATTTCAAATCAGATATGTGTAAAAAGAACAAAATAGAAAACGAACTCCCTCAGTCAAACCCTTGCGGGTTTGCCAGCTCCCTCAAAGAGGAAGCCGCTGACAAAGCGGAAAAGTTTCCGGCTCTGCCAAGGGCCCCATCCCCGAGGGGGCTGTCGCCGAAGGCGACTGGGGGAGTTCTATTTGCATATTATCTGTTCTTCAGCAGTTCTTCCCGGCTCCTTGCTTTGCTGTAATATCTCCCATAGGGATTATCCAGCGCCTGTGCAAGAGAGACCGGCTTTTCCGGCTCTGGCCTTTGCACCGGCTTTGCTGTGCGGTCAAATGTGAACCCGGCGGCAGGCCCGCCGCGCTTTACCCGGAACCGCATGGCTCAGCCCTCTGCACTGGCGGTAGAAACAGCCCCGGCGGTCAGCTTGTTCCACAGTTCTTCGCCGCCCTCAAGCAGGCCGGCGGAGTCCTTGTTCCATGCGCCGCGGATGCCGATATAGTACCGGCTCATCAGCTCCTGACTGGAGCCGCTTTCGCTCTGCACAGCATCAGAAGCGTAATCGCCCAGATCAAGGCCCGCCAGCACCGGGCAGTCGGTCCAGCGGTAGACCATGTTCCACCAGTCACTGTCTTCGTCGGACTGCGGCAGGCTGCCGTCGAGGTAGCGCAGGGTGCCGGTGGTCTGCTGGAACCCGGCTGGGTCGTACAGGATGAAGATGGAGCTCAGCGCGCCCTGAATGTCGGTGGAAAGCTTGGTGGTGCCTGCCATGTCAAGGTAGACGTCCGAGTCCTCGTTGCCAAAGTCCATGGTGTAGAGGTTCAGCTTTACCACCACCTTGCCGTCGCCGTTCCGGTCTTCGCCGTAGGCGGCAAGGGCATCCTGCAGGGCGGTCTGGGTGGCTTCCGGTAGGTAGTGGGGGGCCACTACCGCTACGTTATAGTCTGCATGGACGGTAAAGAAATACTGCCCGATGAAGTTGTAGCCGAAGAACACCACGATGATGCCGATGATGATGACCCACTTGAGGTTATAATCCCACCAGTTGGCCCAGCGTTCCTTGCGGGTGTACTGGCGCTGTTTGCGGGGCTGGAGGTCTTTGGGGTCGATATCGCGTTCGTAACGGTAGCTTGCCATGGGGCAGTTCCCTCCAAGTTCTGATTTACAGCTGTGCCAGAATGGCCTGACGCACAGCATCCGGCAGCTGCTTCTGCTCGGCCTTGCTCATGCCTGCAGTCCGGATGGGCGGCAGCACCTTGATATGCACGCTGCCCGGATGGCACAGGTTGCCATTGTTCTCGAACAGGGCACGTGCACCGGTAATGGCCACCGGAACCACCGGTGCGCCGGTCTTGACGGCAATGCGGAATGCACCGGCCTTGAACTCACCGGCACCGCCCTCTTCCCCTTTGTAGCGGGTGCCCTCCGGGAAAATGACGAAGCTCTTGCCGCTCTCCACAATGGCAGTGGCGTCGTTCAGGGCGCGCACGGATGCCCGCAGGTCGTCGCGCTGCACGAACACGCAGCCCAGCAGCTTCATCCAGCGGTTCAGCAGCGGGATCTTTTCCAGCTCTTCCTTGGCAAGGATGCCGTGGGGCTTATCCAGACTGGCCAGCAAAAGCGGGATGTCGTAGTAGCTGCGGTGGTTGCCCACGAACACGCAGGCCGTATCTTTAGGGATATTCTCAAGGCCCTCCACGCTCAGGAAAACGCCGGTCACCTTTAAAATGCCCCGGCTCCAGTGCGGGATATGCTTGTTGACAAGCTCTTCCACCAGCTGCATGTCGCCTGCAGCCAGAGCGCGTTCCGCCCGGCGCAGCACGCCATAATGGACGATCATATAACCAAATAAGTAAATAAACATCGCAATCGTGCGAAAAATGCTCATTGCGTTTTCCTCCCTCCGGCAAAATATGCCATTGTCATTGTATCACACTTTTTGTAAAAAGGGGAGAAATAACACTTTTTTTACAAATCGGAGGATCTGCGGTCTTGCAAAATTGACAAAATGCGGGTATATTTATAGTTGTAAAGCCAGCACAATGGCACTTTCTGCACGAAATGCTTTCTGCCGGCCCAATGGATGAAGAGAGAGGTACCATACGAACATGGGTTTATTTCCTTCCGCAAATGACTTCAAGGCCGGTAAGGGCGTTGAAAAGGATGCTCCCCGCAAGACCGGCGTGGGCCGTTTTTTTGAGCTTGTGGGCCGTGATATGAACGGCATGTTCCTTGCAAACCTGCTGGCCTGCATCGGCTTTCTGCCGGTGATCTGTCTGGTGTACATCGGCTTTCTGGCAAACAGCCTGCCTGTCATGCTGGCAAGCGCGGTGGTAGGCGGCATTCTGGCCGGGCCTGCGCTGGCCGGCATGTACGATACCGTGCTGCGTGCCCTGCGTGACGAAGCCGGTTACTGGTGGGTGACCTATCGCCGTGCCTTCAAGCGCAACTTCAAGGCCAGCATTGCGCCGGGCATCTTCTACTGTGTGGTGGTCACGGCGCAGATCTTCCTTGTGTATTTCTGCTTCAATATGCTGAGCAAGGGCACCAATGTGGGCGTGCCGCTGTGGGTGGCCACGGTGCTGAACCTGCTCATCTTCCAGATGCTGTTCGCCTACATGTGGCCGCAGGTGGTGCTGCTGGATCAGCCCTTCAGCCTGACCGTGAAAAACAGCATCAACTGCATGATCGCGTTCCTGCCCCACGCACTGGCGGCGGCCATCGTGCAGATCCTGTTCTGGGGGCGTGGTGATCCTGTGCATGCCGCTGGGCCTGCTGCTCATGCTGATCTTCGGTTTCTGGTTCGTGACCGAAGTATCCTGCCAGATCATCTACGGCGATATTGAAAAGGTGTTCCACATTGAGGAGAGCATCCGCAAAATGAAGGATGCCGAGCTGGAAGCCGCCCTCAAAGAGGACTACGGCGAAAGCACCGACGACACCGAAGAGTAAATTTGAACTTCCGCAAAGGAGAGGTGCTCCATGGAACAACGGAATAATCTGGTTTTGCAGGGCACCGAGACCTTCTCCCGCGGGCAGCTGGACAATGTGGCACTGGACGGCGGTGCACTGGTGCTGGACAGCGTGGCGGGCCGCTGCCTGCAATACGGCAGCTACACCACGCCGGAATTTGCCATGCCGGCCTTCTGCAACCTGAATGTCAGCTGGAACGCCTTTGCGCCCCACAACACCATGGTGGAGGTGCGCTGCCGGGTATATGCCGGAGGAAACTGGACCGGCTGGATGAGCTTTGGCAAGTGGGCACCGGGCTACCCCCGCTGCAGCTGCAATTCCCAGAGTGACGACGGCATGATCTTCCTCATGGGCGATACCGTGACCGTGGCAACGCCCGGCGGCGGCACCGGCGTGCAGCTGCAGGTAAACCTTTCCACCAACGATGACAAGGTCTCGCCCGCAGTGCGCCTGCTGGCCGCGGCAGTGCGGCCGCTGGCGTGGGAAAAGCACAATGGCCACCCGCTGAACCGGCAGCTCTATCTGCCGGAATACTGCCTTTCCGCCCACGATCCCAGCTTTGGGCGCACCATGGATCTGCCGCTGGTCATGGCGGCACTGATGAACTGCTGGGGCGAGGATGTCCTGCCCGAAGAAGTGGCCTATGTGATGGAGGACATGGCCCACAGCACCACCGCCAATGCGGCCTTTGCGGCTGCTGCCGCCGGCTGCTGCGGCTACCCCTGCTGGCAGGCATGGATGGACCTTGCCGACCTGCGTGCCCAGATCCACGATGACTGCTGTGTGGCAGTGCAGGTGGAGCGGCGCATCCGCGGCCAGCGGGACCCGGTGCGGGTCTGGATGGGCCTGCGCGGCTTTGGCCACGACGATGCCGTAATGGCAGATTATGTGCTGCTGAACGACCCCACCGCAGATTCCAACGGCGCAGTGAACTGCACCATGGCACTGGTGGACTTTATGCGTTACTTTACCGGGCGCGCCATCGCCCTGCGGGCAAAACCCCGCGATGTTGCCGCCAACCGTCCGCTGCGGATGCGCTGCGAGCTGGTGCCCGGCGAGACGGCAGACGTTTACTATTTTGAGCAGCGCGGCGTGAAGGACCCGCTGCCGGAAGGCTTTTCCGGCTGGGTGGCCTGTGCGTGCCACGACGGTGTGGCCCACGCCACCACCGCCCACCGCAGCTTCTGCCGGATGGAGCGCACGCCGGAGGGCGGCATCCGCTTCCCGGAAAAGATCATGGCCGCAGGCTGCCGCTGCAGCGTGTATGCAGTGGACCAGACCGGTGCCATGCGCGTGGCGGAGGTGCGGCTGCCAAAGCCGCGCCCCACGCCGGAGCAACCTGTTTCCCAGGCACAGGAAAAGCCGGCGGAATGACCGGCCCGACCCAAAGCCTTTGGGCTATAGATCAAGACATAGGAGGAACACATTATGGCAAAGACGATCATCACTTTGGGACGTGAATACTGCACGGGCGGCCGCTACATCGCTGAAGATGTGGCAAATGCGCTGGGCATCAAGCTTTACGACAAAGAGCTGATCACCATGGCAGCAAAGCACTCCGGTCTTTCGGAAGAAGCTGTTGCCGCCAGTGAAAAACGGCATACTCACAGCCTGCTGTACAGTCTGTACACCATGGGCAATGAGCTGCCGCTGGGCGATCAGGTGTTCATTCTTCAGAGCCGCATCATCAAGCAGCTGGCCGAGGAAGGCCCCTGCGTGATCCTGGGCCGCTGCGGCGACTATGTGCTGCGTGAGCGCAAGGATGTGCTGCGCGTGTTCGTGTACGCCCCCAAGGAGTGGCGGCTGGAATACGCAAAGACCAATCCTCTGGTCAAGGCCAAGGACGAAAAGGGCATCAAGGACGAGGTGGAAAAAACCGACCGCAACCGTTCTGCCTACTACAACTACTACACCCAGAACCGCTGGGGTGATGCCCACAACTATGATCTGGCCATCAACGCTGCTCTGGGCCGCGAGACCTGCGTGAAGATGATCCTGGACGCAGCCGCCGCCAAGGAGAAGAACCTTGGCTGACCGCCCGGGCGCTTCAAAATAAAACAACGATGATTCGTGGGTAGGGTGCTTTTGCACCCTGCCCACGTTTCGGGCAACGGCGACGACCGCGGCCTGCGGCCGAAACAGGGAGGAGCCGTTGGGGCAGCGGCCAGCAGGACACGAGTGCCGCATGGGCGGTCACGAAGTGGACGCTGGGAGCCGCAACCCGGGCGCTGATGCCGTTTCCGGTTTTCAGAAGCCCTGCCAGCTGCACAAGTGCGGCAATCTGTCTCTAGCAAACCCATCCCAATGTAAAAAAGGAGCAAACGTGGAAACAAAGCAACCCCAAACCTCTCCCGCCCAAACGCGGGAAAACATTATGGGCACCATGGAGATCAACCCTCTGCTGGTCAAGCTGAGCGTGCCCATGATGATCTCCATGCTGGTGCAGGCGCTTTACAACGTGGTGGACTCGGTGTTCGTGTCCCATGTGAGTGAAAGCGCCCTCACCGCTGTGTCCCTCGCCTTCTCGCTGCAGAATGTGATGATCGCTGTGGGCGTGGGCACCGGCGTAGGCGTGAACGCCATGCTGTCCAAAAGTCTGGGCGAAAAGAACCAGAGCCGCGCCAATGCCACGGCGAAAAACGGCATCTTTCTTTCGCTGTGCAGCTTCGTGGTGTTCCTCGTCATTGGCCTTACCTGCATGAAGCCCTATTTCTATGCACAGACCAGTGATGCGGCTATTGCGCAGCAGGGCATCCAGTATCTTTCGGTGTGCTGCATCTTCAGTCTGGGCCTTTTCACCCAGACCATGGGCGAAAAGCTGCTGGCCGCTACCGGCCGCACCCACCTGAGCATGATCAGCCAGCTGGTGGGTGCCGTGGTGAACATCATTCTGGACCCTATCTTCATCTTTGGCTACTGCGGTGAGGCCCTCAGTGGTACCACCGGCGCAGCTGTGGCAACGGTCATCGGCCAGTTCTGCGGCGCAGGCATGACCCTGTTCTTCAACCTGAACAAAACCCGGATATCCAGATCAGCTTCAAGGGCTTCCGCCCCAGTGCCAAGGCCATTGGCCGCATCTACACGGTGGGCCTGCCCAGCATTGCCATGCAGTGCGTGGGCAGCCTGATGACCTTTGGCATGAACCTGATCCTCATGAGCTTCTCGGCCACAGCGGTGGCGGTGTTCGGTGTGTACTTCAAGCTGCAGAGCTTCGTGTTCATGCCCATCTTTGGCTTGAACAACGGCATGGTGCCCATCATCAGCTACAACTACGGTGCCCGCAGACCGGACCGCGTAGAAAAAAACCATCAAGCTGGCAGTCTGCTATGCCGAGTGCATCATGCTCATTGGTTTCTGCATCTTCCAGTTCGCACCGGATAAGGTGCTTGGCATCTTTGCGGCCAGTGATGCCATGCTGGCCATTGGCATCCCAGCCATGCGCATCATCTGCCTGCATTTCCTGTTGGCGGGTGCCAGCATCGTGCTCAGCTCGGTGTTTCAGGCACTGGGCAACGGTGTGTTCAGCCTGATCGTTTCGGTCTGCCGGCAGCTGTTCGTGCTGCTGCCGGCCGCATGGCTGCTGGCCCAGACCGGCAATGTCAACAATGTCTGGTGGGCCTTCCTCATCGCTGAGATCGTCAGTGTCCTGCTGAGCCTTGGCTTCTACGCCCGCATCAACAAAAACATCATTGCCCCCATGTATTCCCCTGCCGAATGAGGGGCGTGAAAAACTGTCCCTGCAAAGGAAAGGAACGTGATCTCTATGGTAAAAAAGCTCAAATGGAATCTGGTGCTCATGAGTGCGCTGTATCTGGGTCTGGGCGTTTTTCTGCTCATGAAGCCCACCACGGCCCTGAACATCGTGTGCTATGCGCTGGGCGCTGTGGTGCTGGCCTGCGCGGCGGTGCAGCTCATCCGCTATTTTGTGGTGGAACGCGGTGTGTTCCAGAGCCAGCTCACCCTGATCTCCGGCATCATCTGTCTGGCATTGGGTGCGTTCCTGATCCTGCGCAGCGACATCGTGGTGAGTATCCTGCCCATCGTGTTCGGCCTGTTCGTGATCTTTGACAGCATCAGTCGTGTGCAGAACGCACTGGACCTGCGCCGCTGCGGCTATTCCAGCTGGAAGAGCTTTCTGCTGCTGCCGGTGCTCAGCGTGGTGCTGGGCGTTATCATGATCCTGAACCCCTTCGGCACCATGGAAACGCTGGTCATGGCCATTGGCATCATCCTGATCGTGGAGGGGGCCATCAACCTGCTCAGCGCCCTGTACACGGTGCTGGCCGTGCGCCGTTTTGCCAAGCTGCACCCGGAGACTCAGTCCATGCTGGAGTCCCTGACCGGTGAAGACCTGAACGGCGACGGCGTAGTCGCCCCGGATGTGACCCGCACCGATGCCGAGGCCAGCGCTGTGGAGCTGGATGAGGTGGACGAGAGCGCCACTGTGGAACAGGAGAACGAGAAAGATTAACGGGGCTTGCCTCTCAGTCTCGCTCTGCTCGCCAGCCTCCCCCAAAGTGGGAGCCCTTGGCAGTCCACGCAAGGTTCATCTCTTTGCCAAGGCCTCTCCCTTTGGGAGAGGTGGAACGGCGTAAGCCGTGACGGAGAGGGCGAGGCCGTCAGTCTTATCATGCAAGCTTGAGCCAAGCTTGAGCAAATAAAAATCATATAAAGGAAAAAGAGAAATGGAAAAGTATGATCTGATCATTGTCGGTGCCGGCCCGGCTGGCATTTTTACCGCTGTGGAGCTGCTGCGCCACGGCAGCAAAAAGAAGATGCTGCTGGTGGAAAAGGGCAAGCCCGTGGAAAAGCGCCACTGCCCCAAAGCCGAAGTGGGCCACTGCGTCAACTGCCGCCCCACCTGCGCCATCACCACCGGCTTTTCCGGTGCAGGTGCCTTCTCGGATGGCAAGCTGAGCCTCTCCTATGAGGTGGGCGGCGACCTGCCCACCCTGATCGGAGAGGAGTTTGCACAGGAGCTTATCAACTACACCGACAAGATCTATCTTGAGTTCGGCGCAGACCCCCATGTGGAGGGCATCTACACCGGCGAGGAGATCAAGGAGATCCGCAAGAATGCCATCCATGCCGGCCTGAAGCTGGTGGACTGCCCGATCCGCCATCTGGGCACAGAAAAGGCGCAGCAGCTGTATCTGGCCATCCAGAACTATCTGGCCGACAACGGCGTGGAGATGCTGTTCAATACCGAGTGCGAGAACATTATCCTTGAGAATGAGGAGTGCAAGGGCGTACTGCTGAAGGACGGCGATCAGGTCCGGCCTGTGTATGCGGATACCGTGGTCATTGGCACCGGCCGCCGCGGTGCGGACTGGCTGGAAAAGATCTGCGCCGAGCATCACATTGCCCATAAGCCCGGCACCGTGGACATCGGTGTGCGCGTGGAGTGCCGCAACGAGGTCATGGAAAAGGTGAACAAGGTGCTGTATGAGTCCAAGCTCATCGGCTACCCCAAGCCCTGGAAGAACAAGGTGCGCACCTTCTGCCAGAACCCCGGCGGCTTTGTGGCGCAGGAAAACTACGACAACGACCTTGCCGTGGTCAACGGCCACAGCTTCAAGGAGAAAAAGAGCGAGAACACCAACCTTGCGATTCTGGTCTCCCACAACTTTACCGAGCCGTTCAACCAGCCCATTGCCTACGCACAGAAGGTGGGCGAGCTGACCAACATGCTGGGTGCAGGCCACATCATGGTGCAGCGCTACGGCGACATTCTGGACGGCAAGCGCACATGGCAGAAGGAGCTGGCCCAGTCCAACGTGAAGCCCACCCTGAAGGATGCCGTGGCAGGCGACATTACCGCCGCCATGCCCTACCGCGCCATGACCAACATCATTGAGTTCATCAAGATGCTGGATATGGTGGTGCCCGGCTTTGCCGCCAACGAGACCCTGCTGTACAGCCCGGAGCTGAAGTTCTACTCCAACAAGGTGAAGATGGACGAGAACCTTGACACCAACATCAAGGGCCTGCACTGTCTGGGCGACTCCTCCGGCTGGACCCGCGGCCTGATGATGGCTTCGGTCATGGGCGTGCTCATGGGCCGCAAGCTGGCCGAAAAGGAAGGCTGCTAAAAACAAGCATCAACAAAAACAA
>ENA-OQJC01000353-OQJC01000353.1-human-gut-metagenome-genome-assembly--contig:-NODE-353-length-14144-cov-3.974032_pt1 | contig 14144 bp, 16 predicted proteins | sample MGYA00242600_ERZ504766 | MGnify/ENA primary metagenome ERZ504766 (study PRJEB26092, sample SAMD00036364) | human gut metagenome | host: Homo sapiens | study: EMG produced TPA metagenomics assembly of...
ATTTCAAAATTACCATCGTCAAGCGCAGCCAAGGGCAGTCCGCTGTTGCCGGGGCCGCTTACCAAAGCGGCGAACGGCTGTTCAGCGAGTACGACCAGAGAACAAAATTCTACAACAAGAAGAAAGAACTTGTCCACGCCGAGATCATGCTGCCGTCCCATGCGCCGCCCGGATATGCAGACCGGGCAACGCTCTGGAACGCCGTAGAAGCCGTAGAGAACCAGTGGAACTCCCAGCTTGCCCGGCGCATCGTGCTGGCGTTCCCGGTGGAGGTGCCGAAAGAACAGTATTTGAAAATGATTCGGGAATTTTGTCAGGAGCAGTTTGTTTCCAAAGGGATGATTGCTGATTTTGCCATCCACGACAAGGGCGATGGAAACCCACACGCCCACATTCTGCTGACCATCCGGGCAATGGACGAACACGGCAAGTGGCTCCCGAAAGCCCGAAAGGTCTACGACCTTGACGAAAACGGTGAGCGCATTCAGCTTCCTTCCGGCAACTGGAAGTGTCACAAGGAAAACACGGTGGACTGGAACGACCAGAAGTATGCCGAGGTCTGGCGGCACAGCTGGGAAGTTGTTACCAACCGCTATCTGGAAGCCGCTGGCAGACCAGAACGTGTTGACCTGCGCTCCTTTGAGCGGCAGGGCATCCAGCAGATACCGACCGTCCATCTCGGTCCCGCTGCACACCAGATGGAAAAACGTGGGATAGAAACTTTTCTCGGAAATCTCAACCGGGATATTCGTGCAGCCAACAGCCTGATGCAGTCCATCCGCAGTGCAATTCGTGGGCTGCAACGCTGGATCGCAGACCTGAACGAAAAGAAGCAGCTTCTTCTGGACGCACTGGAAAAGGCGAAGGAGCCTACGCTGTCCGACCTGCTGGTGGACTACTTCAATCTCCGCAACGAACAGCGCAGCGATTGGTCTGGCAAGGCAAAACTGAAATGCACTGTCCGGGACTTTGAGGAAGTCAAGCGGGCTGTTGATTATCTGAAAGCTCATTCTCTGAACACCGTTGAGGATTTGAACCAAGCCATTGACAGCTTAAACCAGACCGCTGCTCCTCTCCGCGGGCAGTTGAAGCAGAACGAAAACCGTATGCGGGCAATCGCCCAGATCAAGGACGCTGCTGCCGTCCATGCCAAGCTGAAACCTATCCACGACACCTTTATCAAGAAGAACTTCAAGCTGACCAAGGACGCTTATGCCGCCCAGCACAAGGAGGAGCTGGACACCTTTAATAAAGCTGTCCGCACCCTGATGAAGCTGAACGGCAGCACAGCAGTGGATTTTTCGGCATTGGATGCCGAATTTTCTGCGCTGCAATCCAGCAGCGCAGAACTGCGCACCCAACTGGAAATCTTGCAGCCGGATATCTCCGCACTGAAAAATATCCGCAAGTATATCGACATGGTGCTGAATAAGCAGCAGCTTTCCACACTGGGCGGCAAGACCCCGGAGAAGGAATCGGTGCTGAAAAAGCTGGAAGAAGCCAAGGCGGCGCAGATCACAAAGAAAACGAAAACGAAAAATCACACACAGGAGATTTAAGGAGGGAGCAGCATGACCTACACCCAAGCCCAGATCGACAAAGCCAATGCGGTGAATCTGGAAAAATTTCTCCGGGCACAGGGCGAAACGCTGGTGCGCAGCGGAAAAGAATACCGCTGGAAAGCCCACGACAGCCTGACCGTTTGCGGAAACAAATGGTTCCGGCACAGCCAGAGCAAGGGCGGCTTGCCGGTGGATTTCGTGATGGAATTTTACGGCAAGTCTTTCCCCGAAGCGGTGCAGATGCTGACCGGAGAGCCGGGCGAAGCCCAGCCGGAGGCTGGCCCCGCCCCCTCTCCGGCGTTTCGTCTGCCGCTGCGGAACGTCACCAACACCAACATCCTGAACTATCTGACACAGGAGCGGAAACTCAGCCCCTCGTTGGTGAACTTCTTTATCGCTGCCGGAGATATTTATGAGGACGCCGCCCACCACAACGTGGTCTTTGTGGGGCGGGATGCAGACGGGCATCCCCACTACGCAAGCAGCCGTGGGATTCGGGAAAAGTTTCGGCAGGATGCGGCCGGTGCAGAAAAGGCGTTTGGCTTTGCCCACCGTGGCACTGACAAGCAGTTGCTGGTCTTTGAAGCCCCCATCGACCTGCTGTCTTTCATCGAACTGTTTCCGAAAAACTGGCAGCAGCACAATTATCTGTCGCTGGGCGGGGTGTCGGGCAAGGCGCTGCGGCAGTTTCTTTCTGAACGCCCGGACGTGGAGAGGGTATTCCTCTGTCTGGATGCCGATAAAGCTGGAGAGGATGCCTGCAAGCGGCTGGCGGGGCTGCTGCCGGACACCGTGAGCGTGACCCGCATCCAGCCCTGTATGAAGGACTGGAACGATGTTCTGGTGCACCGGGCAGAGATCCCGAACCGCAATTATTTCAAAAGCATCGTGCTGAAAGAGCCGTCAAAACCGGAAACGGTGAAAATCATCCGCATGAGCGACGTGGAGCTGACCCCGGTGGAATGGCTCTGGAAACCGTATCTTCCCTTTGGAAAACTCAGCGTGCTGCAAGGCAATCCCGGTGAGGGCAAGACCTACTTTGCCATGCACCTTGCCGCCGCCTGCACCAACGGAAAGCTGCTGCCCAACATGGAGCGCATGGAGCCCTTCAACGTGATCTACCAGACCGCCGAGGACGGTCTGGGCGATACGGTCAAGCCCCGCCTGATCGAAGCCGGGGCAGACCTTGACCGGGTGCTGGTCATTGATGACAGCGATGTGCAGCTGACGCTCTCCGATGAACGAATTGAAAAAGCCATTATCGAGAACAACGCCCGACTGGTCATCATCGACCCGATTCAGGCTTATCTCGGTGCCGACGTGGACATGAACCGGGCAAACGAAGTCCGTCCGATCTTCATGCGGTTGGGACAGGTAGCGCAGCGAACCGGCTGCGCTATTTTGCTGATCGGGCATCTGAACAAGGCCGCTGGAATGCAGAGTCTGCAACGGGGTCTCGGCTCCATCGACATTGCAGCCGCCGTCCGAAGCGTCATGTTTATCGGCAAGCTGAAGCACGACCCCACCATGCGCATCCTGACCCACGAAAAAAGTTCCCTTGCCCCGCCGGGAGCGTCACTGGCGTTCTCTCTGGGGGACGAGGGCGGTTTCCGCTGGGTCGGCGAGTACGACATTACCGCAGACGAAATGCTGTCCGGCATCGAGCCGCAGCGGGAAACCAAGACCCAGCAAGCCAAAGACCTGATCTGCGCCCTGCTTGCCGGAGGAAAGCAGGCGCTCAGCGAGGACATCGACAAGGCGGCTCTGGAAAGGGGCATCCCCGGTCGAACCGTCCGGGATGCAAAACGGGAACTGGGCGATGCCCTGAAAAGCAAGATCGTGGAAGGCCGCAAGAAGGTCTTTTGGATGGAATAAGCCATTTGGCTGGCAGAAAATTTTGGCTGGCAAGAACTTCATGGTACACCCACAGTTGCCAGTCTGCCAGCCAAATTGGGAAAATGACGATAAAAGGAGAAATCGAATGGAGAATCAGAATTCGAGTTATTCGGTGCAGATTGGCAAAACCACCTTTATTGTGTGCGTGAAGCAGTCCGAAACCGCCAAAAAGCCGATTGAAAAGATGTTCAAGGATATGTGCAAACATGAGGTCACACGGGACTTCCTTGCAGACAACCTGATGAATTTAGAAAAATTACCGAAAACCTCTTGACGAAGTCTAGCCCGAAGGCACCGGATACCGTGCACGCACTCGTTTTGCGAAGTTCTTCAACTTGCCTGAACTGATGGCGATGTTCAAAGAAGCAGCAGATATCAAGACCAGCGATCAGCTTCATCTCCCGGTGCCTGATGCAAAATTTGAGACGGTGGTGGTCAAACCTTCGGAAATCCAACAGGACATGGTGCAGGCGTTGAGCGAACGTGCAGCCGAAGTCCACAGCGGTTCTGTTGACCCCTCTGTGGATAATATGTTGAAAATCACGTCGGATGGCCGCAAAATCGGTCTTGACCAGCGGTTGATGAATTCCGCTCTGCCCGATGACCCCAACAGCAAGTTAAATGCCTGCGTCAACAACGTCCTGCGCATCTGGAACGACACCAAGGAGCAGAAGCTGACCCAGTTGATTTTCTGCGATATGTCTACTCCCAAGGGGGACGGTTCGTTCAACGTCTATGATGATATTCGCACCAAGCTGCTCAACGCCGGTGTGCCCGAACAGGAGATCGAGTTCATCCACAACGCAGATACGGAGAACAAGAAAGCAGAACTTTTCTCCAAGGTACGCAGCGGACAGGTGCGTGTGCTGCTGGGCAGCACTGCCAAAATGGGGGCAGGGACCAACGTCCAGACGCTGCTCGTAGCGGTGCATCATCTGGATGTAGGCTGGCGTCCGTCTGATATGACCCAGCGCAACGGCAGAATCATCCGCCAAGGCAACCAAAACAAACAAGTCTACGTCTATAACTACGTCACGGAATCGACATTTGACGCCTACCTCTATCAGGGACCCTTGAGAATAAGCAGAAGTTTATCTCGCAGATCATGACGAGCAAATCGCCTATGCGATCTTGCGATGATATTGACGAACAGGCTTTATCTTACGCAGAAATCAAGGCTCTGTGTGCAGGCGACCCTCGCATCCGGGAAAAGATGGACTTGGACGTGCAGGTAGCAAAATTGAAGGTGCTGCGCGGAGACTTCCAGAATCAGAAATATCGTCTGGAGGATAAGCTGCTACTAAAACTTTCCCGGGAGGAGATCCAGAAACACGAAAACCCGCATTGCTGCTTTGCAGCAGGATTCACAGATTGCAGCAGCACACCCGCAAGACAAAGAAAACTTCTGCGGTATGACCATCAAAGGTATGGTGTACGATGACAAAAAGGCTGCGGGCGAACGGTTGCTGCTGGCTCGGCAGGAGATGCCCAATGCCGATATGATGCTGCTGGGCACCTACCGTGGCTTTGAACTGAACATCCGGTTCGACAGCTTCAAAAATGAGCATCAAGCCGTTCTCCGGGCAGAGTTGAGCTATCCGGTATCGCTGGGCGATGATGCGCGCGGCAATATCACTCGTCTGGACAATGCCATCGACAACTTTGCTGACCGTATTGCAGACGCCGAGAATACTCTGCAAAATCTTGAGCAGCAGAAACAGGCCGCAGAGATTGAAGTGGCAAAACCATTCGCACAGGAAGAAGAACTAGCTGAAAAGTCTGCTCGCCTTGCCGAACTGAATGCTCTGCTGAATATCGACCGTGACCGCAGTTCCTCGCAGGATACTCCCGAAGAAGCAGAGGAAACCGAAGCACCTGCAACTCGTCCGTCTGTACTGGCTGCGCTGGAGGAAAAGGCCAACCATCCAGAACCAGTCAAGCCGTTCAAGAGTTATCTGGATAAGGAGGAGCGATAATGTGAAAAAGCGGGAACACCGTCTATTTATTCGTGTGACCGATGAAGAACGGAACCGCATTTTAGATAAGATGTATGGAATGGGCATCCACAGTCTGAGTGCCTATATCCGCAAAATGGCACTGGATGGCTACTGCCTGAATCTCGACCTTCCACAGCTGCGGCGCATGGCTTATCTGCTCCAGAATTGCAGCAACAACTTGAATCAGGTAGCAAAACGTGCTAACGAAAGCGGCAAAATTTATTCTGCCGACCTTGCCGATCTGCGCACCCGGCTGGATGAACTGATTGATATCGGCAAACAGATTCTTTCCAAGCTGGCAGAACTATAAAAATTCCCGCAGTTGGAGGGCTGCGGGTGTACATATAACGCTTGACATCCTTGCAGTGCAATAGTCGATACCTTTATAATAAGGGCGAACAGAAAGGAAGTGCCTGATATGATGTCTATCCTGAAGAAAATTGTTCTTTTCCCGGTTTCTCTCTTTGTGGCTTTTCTGGCTCTGATGGCGAAGTGGCTGCTCACGTTGTCCAGCTATGTGATTGCTCCGCTGATGCTCTACATCTTCGGCTGCGGCATCTACACTGCCTACCGCCAGACTTGGGATCAGTTCTTTATCCTGCTGGTAGCTGAGTTCATCTGCTTCGTTCTCTTTTTCGGTGCAACAGCCATCACCGAGGGCATCGGACGTTTCAGTGAGTGGCTTGCCGAACTGTAAGAAATAGTTTTAATCGTTTGCCGCCTTCGGGCGGCATTTTTCTTTTATGGGGGTGATTCAGGATGGCCGCGACACGGCTGATCGCGTTGCACAAAAACAAGGGCAAGTCGGTTGCGGCTTGTCTGAAAAGCCGCACAGACTATGTGCAGAATCCAGATAAGACCGAACAAGGTGAACTGGTAAGCTGCTACGAGTGTAGCCCTCTGACAGTCGATGAAGAATTTATGCTTTCCAAGCGGCAGTATGAACTTTCTACCGGGCGCAGTCAAAAAAGCGACATCATCGCCTACCAGATTCGGCAGTCATTCAAACCCGGCGAGATCACCGCCGAAGAAGCCAACAAGGTAGGCTATGAACTGGCGATGCGGTTCACGAAAGGAAAACACGCCTTTGTTGTCGCAACGCACACAGACCGTCACCACATCCATAACCATGTGATTTTCAACTCTACTGCACTGGACGGTTCAAAAAAGTTCCGGGATTTTTTCTTTTCGGCACTGGCCGTTCAGCGGTTGAGCGACTTGATTTGTCTAGAGCATCAGCTCTCTGTCATTGAAATAAAGCCCTACCGGGAACGGCAGAAACGTACCCTCTATCCACCCAAAGAAAGCAATCGCGATAGGCTGTGTGTCATCATCGACAGCATCCTTGCAGAAAAGCCCAAGGATTATGAAGATTTTCTGCAAAAATTGGAACAGCAGGGTTATGAGGTCAAGCGTGGAAAATACACTTCCGTCAAGGGCGCACGGCAAAAACGGTTCATCAGATTCAAAACGCTGGGCGCAGGCTATAGCGAGGACGAACTGAAAGCAGTGATTGCAGGAAAAGCAGAACACCATCCCCACCAGAAGCAGCCGCCCCAAGAGCAACCGTTCCAATTGCTGGTTAACATTCAGGCAAAGCTCTCCGAGGGCAAAAGCGAAGGCTATGCACGATGGGCGAAAAAATATAATCTGAAAGAAATGTCCAAGACGCTGATTTTCTTGCAGGAGCACAAAATTGGCAGCACAGATGAACTGAATGAACGCACAGCGGCGGCAACAGAAAAATATCACCAGCTGGGAGATTCCATCAAAGCCGCCGAAACACGGATGGCGGAAATTGCTGTGCTGAAAACGCACATCGTCAATTATGCCAAGACCCACCTAGTCTACGATGCCTACCGGAAAGCGGGATATAGCCAAAAGTTTCTGGATACTCACCGGGAGGAAATCACACTACACAAAGCAGCCAAGGCCGCTTTCGATGAAACTGGCTTAAAAAAGCTGCCGAAGGTCAAAGCTCTGAATGCAGAGTATTCCGATCTTCTGACCCAAAAGAAAGCAGCCTACCCGGACTATCGCAAGGCACGAGAAGAAATGCAGGAGTTGGTAAAGGCACAGAAAAATATTGAATTGTTCTTCACAGAAGAAAAAGACGCACAGGAAAAGCAGCAGACCCGATAAACGAAAGTCGCCGAGGATTCTAACCCTTTCATGGGGCGGAATCCTCGGCGACTTTTTTAGTTTATGTAGCAGCGATCCTGCGTTACGAGCCAATCTTCACACAGCCGTTGGGCTTCATCTGTTGAGCGGCACACGCAATTGAACAGCTTGCCGTGCAGGGAGCAGTAGGTGTAACGGATTTTGGGCACACCGTTCTCATCCCGAAACTTTGTGTAGCGTTCCTCACCGGGCATCAGATAAAGCTGCTCCATTTCTGCATCGTCCTTTCCGTTTTCATGTGTCAGGCACACAACGCACCTATTCTATCATGAACTTAGGAATTATGCCATTGACGCTTGCACCAAAAAGCGCCCCGGATTTTCGGAGAGAGTGTGCATTGACACATTCAATAGCGTTCGGAAAGAATGCGCAGCCTGCACCGGAACGGTGCAGATCAGAAAGGGTTTGGGATTTCCCAACAAGCATTTTGCAACGCAAAATTTGCATTTGTGCGCACGAATGCACTGCTTGCTACAATGGTGTTGGTTCTGAGAAGTTCACAGCCAGTGAGCTATACAGATGCCCAAACCTAAGCTACAATGAAGATGTGCTGAGAGAACGAAGCATTGCTTGAGCTGAACGCTCGTACGCGCAAACTGTTCTCCGCCATCTCCATTGCAGCGTTCGATTGACGCAGGTTGAGTTATCGGCAGATAAAAATGTTGCCGTACATTCGTGTCACAAAGCAAGCTGAATCGGTAATGGGCATAGGCGGAACCGGCATTAATATCCTCGACCGCGTGGGCGGCGGCGATGCCTTCGCCAGCGGCCTCATCTACGCCATGCTGCACGACTACAAGGCCATGGATATGATCAACTTTGCCGTGGCCAGCAGCGCCATCAAGCACACCATCCACGGCGATGCCAACATCACCGACGAAGTAAGCTCCATCCGCAACCTGATGAACATGAACTACGACATCAAGCGTTGAGTTTCGCCTTAGCGCTTCCGTCTGCCGGGAACCGACCGCTGCACGTTGGTTTCCGGCTTTTTTTATACCGTCAGCGTCACAAATTGACACCAATTTATCATTCTTCACGAAGTATGTGCTAAAATCTCTTGACAGCACCTCACAAAATATGTTATCTTTTGTAAACATCCTTGAAAAGATATGACATTTTCTGGGGACCGAACACAAACCGATTTTTCTCTGGAGGAAAGACCCATGAAACAGGAGATCATCCGCAAACTGAGCGCTGCCGTGGCCATGAGCCTCGTTGTTGGCGTCTCTCTGGCCGCCTGCGGCGGCAGCAGCAGCTCCACCGCTGCCGGTGTGACTAAGACCGGCTCTGCCGACGGCTTTGGCGGTGCTGTCACCGCCACCCTGACCGTGGATGCCAACGGCACTGTTACCGACTGCAAGCTGGAAGGTGCACAGGAGACCGAAAGCATCGGCGGCGCTGCACTGGAAGAGCTGTCCAAGCAGGTCGTGGCCGCCAACGGTCCCGCCATCGACGGCGTTGCCGGTGCCACGGTGACCACCAAGGCCGTCCGGAAGGCTGTTGCCGCCGCACTGGGTGTGGAGCTGGCCGAAGAGGCTCCCGCCGACTCTGCTGCCGCAGCCCCCGCTGAGCCCGCCGCCATCGTCCCGGTGGAAGGCGGCATCCAAATCGGTCAGGCCTATGCTGCCGCCCACGGCACCAAGTGCTTCACCGAAGCGGTGGCTGTGGTGAAGGATGACGTCATCCTCGCCGCCTACCTCGACGATTTCCAGTTCACTAGCGCCGATGCAGGCGTGACCGCTGTGCCCAACTCCGACTCCGACTTTGCCGCAGGCTACGCCGAGGGCAAGGTGCTGATGTCCAAGCGGGCCAACGCTGATTATTACAGCAAGATGATGGCCGAAAAGGGCGGCTCCACGGTCGCTCTGGACGCAAACTTCGATGCCATCCAGAACTTTGCTGTCGGCAAGACCATCTCCGAGCTGGAGGATGTAGCCGCCAAGGGTGCCGAGGCTGTGGACGCCGTTTCCGGCGCAACGCTGGTGGATACCGCCGGTTATCTCTCTGCCATCGTGGATGCCGCCAAAAACGCCCAGACCACGCAGGCCGTGGAGTTCAACGGCAGCTCCGAGGACCTGAAGCTGAATGTGGTCTATGGGGCCGCCCACGGCACCAAGTGCTTCACCTCCGGCGCTGTCGCCACCGCCGGGGACACCATCGTGCTGAGCTACATTGACGAGTTCCAGTTTGCCGGTTCGGACGCCGGGGTCGTCGGTGTGCCCAACTCCGATTCTGACTTCGGCGCAGGCTACGCCGAGGGCAAGGTGCTGATGTCCAAGCGGGTCAACGCCGATTACTACAGCAAGATGATGGCCGAAAAGGCTGGTTCCACCGTTTCACTGGATGCCAACTACGACGCCATCCAGAACCACGTGAACGGCATGAGCATTGCCGACGCCGAGGCTCTGAGCAAAGATGAAAAGGCTGTGGACGCCGTTTCCGGTGCCACGCTGGTGGATACTGCCGGCTACGTTGGTGTGCTGGTGGATGCCGCAAAGTAAGGCAAGAAAAATAACGTTCCTCTGAACACAGCAGCGCCCGCCGGGAGATCTCCCGGCGGGCGCTGCTTATTTATTATACGCAGTTAGCATAATCCAACCGTCTGGTGGAAGAAAAGGCAGGCCACCTGTATGCAGTCTGCCTTTTGCCTGATGCGAAAGCCCGCAGACACGCGGGGCTTACAGCACCAGCGAGGGCGCGGTGTAGACCCGTGCCTTCAGCTCGCTGTTTAGCATATACAGCCCCTTGCTGTCACCGCCGAACAGATCCATCTTGGTAATGAGGTCAGCGGCGTTCTTCTCCTCCTCACCCTGTTCCTTGATGAACCAGTCCAGCATCTGCATGGTGCGGAAGTCCCTGACCTCGTATGCGGCGGCGTAGATGGCATTGATGCTGGCGGTGACCAGCATCTCGTGTTCCAGTGCTCTTTTCAGCGGGGCCGTGTGGTCGCCTCGTTCCCACTCCGGCTTTGCGATAGCCTCAAAGGTGACGCCCTCGCCGTTATTCTGCAAATACTGACAAAACAGCATGGCGTGATCCCGTTCCTCCTGCGCCTGTACCCGGTACCAGTTCTCAAAGCCGTCCAGTCCGACGGCGGCGTAGTAGTTGGCAAAGTCCAGATACAGATAGGCGGAGTAGAACTCCTTATTGATCTGCTCGTTGAGCAGAAGAGATACGTTAGCGTTCATGATACTTCTCCTCCATAAGATTGTCTTTTCCTGCTCCCGGCATGGGGGCAGATATACCGTACCCAGAGCGATGCTGGGATGCTCCCTTTTTTCATCTCCAGGAACACCTGCTCCGCCTTGGGATGCTGCTGCAGCTCCGTTACGGCGGCCAATATCTCCTCTGCGTATTTTGGCATACCGCCAATTCTCCAAATGCAAGAATGAACCTTATTATTTTGCTTTTATTATACCTATATTTTTTTCTCTGTCAACAACCACAAAGGGCTTGTGCTCCAAAAGCTGCCTCGAAGCCGATTTTCTCAAATTATGTGACGCCGTCACAGTAAAACCGCTTGTCACGCGGTAATACTACGCATAAAAGCACAGCCGCAGAGTACATCTGTGGCTGTGCTTTGTGTTCAGTTGCTCACTGTTGTGTGGACTGGATATGGAGAGACAACATATCTCCCGATCTTACATGGGTTATCTTATCTGCCATCACTCTGGCAGTTTGCCTTGCAGATATGTCGGCATCCCCACTGCGGTCGTATCCGGCCTGACCTTAAACATGGCTTTTTCAATCTACCTCCCTTATCGGTTTTCCGCGATATATTTCTCCGCCATGTGGACTGCCACCGCGCCGTCCGCCACGGCGGTGACCACCTGACGGAGGGGCTTCGTCCTCACGTCGCCCACGGCGTATACGCCGGGAATACTGGTTTCCGTGGTCTCTCCGGCCACGATATAGCCGCCGCCGTCCAGCGCCAGTTGACCCACCGCCAGCGCCGTGGCGGGCTGTCGGCCCACGCTGACAAATACGCCGTCGCAGTCCACCACGCTTTCCTCACCGGTGACGGTGTCCCGCAGGCGGACGCCGGTCAGCCTGTCCCCGGAAAGCAGCGCGGAAACGACGCTGTTCCAACGGAATTCCACGTTTTCGGCCTGTGCCAGCGGCTCGTGATAGATCTTGGTGGCCCGCAGGGTGTCTCTGCGGTGGACGAGGATCACTTTTTTCGCCACGCGGCTGAGAAGGAGGGCATCTGCCGCGGCGGAATTGCCGCCGCCCACCACGACCACCGTTTTGCCCTTGTAAAACATCCCGTCGCAGGCGGCGCAGTAGGCCACGCCCCGGCCCAACAGCTCCGTCTCTCCGGCAACGCCCAGCGTTCTGGGGTTCGCACCGGTGGCCAGCACCACGGTTTTCCCCAGAAAGATCCCCTCGCTGGTCTCCACGAGCTTTGGAACCGCCGTCAGATCCATGCGGAGGACTTCTGCGTATTCGCTGCGTGCCCCGAAGCGCTCCGCCTGCTTTTGCATCTTCTCCGCCAGAGAGAAGCCGTCGATCCCGTCCTCAAAGCCAGGATAGTTGTCGATCTGCTCGGTCAGGGCCATCTGCCCTCCGGCGGACAGTTTTTCCAGCACGATGGTGTCCAGCCCCGCCCGTGTCGCGTACAGGGCGGCGGTGTAGCCGCCCGGTCCGCCCCCCACCACGAGCATATCATAAACATGATTGTTGTTCATATCTGAACCCTCCGTTATTTCGCCAAGGCTTCCTGAATGAAACGGTCGATTTCTGCCTTTGAGCCGAGCGCGGTGATGGAATCCACGGCCTTTCCGTTCCGGTACAGCACCAGAGTTGGGATGTCCTCGATCCCCTCGGCCCCCGCCAGCCGCGGCTCCTCGTCAATGTTGATCTTGCCGACGGCGAGGCTGTCCGCGTATTCCTCTCCGATCTTCTCATACGCGGGGCCGATCCTCCGGCAGTAGCCGCACCAGGGCGCCCAGAAATCCACCAAAACGGGCTTTTCCTCCCGGATCGCCTGCTCAAACTGCTCCTGATTCATGTTCATAGCTGCCATATCTGCCAGCTCCTTTCCTTTGTTTGGGTATTCTCAAGACTCCGGTCTCGCCCCACACCACATCGTGACCTCAACCTGAGATGACGGTACTCTGCCCTTGGGACATAAAGCAGATGAGTAAGACCATCATCTGTACGAGAATAGCTGCGGTTTGTTGCAGCTTATTCTGCGCAGAGCTCAGCCACCAGAGCGTCCATCTGCGCTTCGCTGGTTTGGTTCAATGCACCACGCAGAGACACTACCGTTTCGTAAAGGTGGATATCCTTCATCTCCTCCAATTTGGTGCGCATCAGCCGCGCGGCAGCAGGTGCCCAAGAGCCGTCTTCAATAAGGCCAACCCGGCGGTTTCGGAATCCCTTTGTCCGTAAATGTTCCAAAAACTCCCTCATGGGCGGAAACAGTCCTCCGTCATAGGTGGAGCTGGCTAAAACCAACTTCCCGCAGTAGAATGCACTGGCAACAGCGTAGGAAAGGTCTGTTGCCGTCAGATCGCATATGGTGACTTGCGCACCTTTGCCCTCCAGCTTGCTCTTGAGGGTCTTCGCCGCATGGGCAGTATTTCCATGGATCGATGCGTGAGCGATCAGGATGCCCTCCGGTTCTTCCGGTTTCCATTGTGACCAGAGATCATAGAGCCGCAGATACTCCCCCAAGTCTTCTGTGAGCATGGGGCCATGGAGCGGGCAGATCGTTTTGATCTCCAGCGCGGAGATTTTTTTCAGCAGAGCCTGCACCTGTGCGCCATATTTCCCGATAATATTGTAATAATACCGTCGGGCCTGCGGCACCCAGGGGGCACGGGCAGTCCGTTCCAGTGAGCCAAAGCGTCCGAAGGCATCCGCCGAGAACAGGATTTTTTCCGTTCCTCATACGCCGTCATCACCTCCGGCCAGTGTACCATCGGCGCCAGCAGAAAGCGCAGCCGGTGCAAACCCAAGGAAAGCGTATCTCTTTCGCCAACCTCCAGCATACGGTCTTCCGACAATGCACCTGTGCCGAAGAACTGCTTGATCAGGGTAAATGTTTTCGCGTTTCCCACGATCTTCATCTCCGGGTACTTTTGTGCCAGCCGCATGAGGCTGCCGGAATGATCCGGCTCCATGTGTGTGACCACAAGATAGTCGGGGCTGCGCCCCTCCAACACCCGCGCCACATTGGAAAGCCATTCTTCCGTTGCCCGTGCGTCCACGCTGTCCATCACGGCAATCTTCTCATCCAGAATGACATAGGAGTTGTAGCTCACTCCCATAGGCTGGACGGGGTACTGGTTTTCAAAGAGTGCCAATGTGTTATCATCCACCCCTACATAGCGGATGGCATCTGTTACCGTTTGGATAGCCATATAAAAAATACCTCGTATTATAAAAGAGTAGTATTTATAGACCGCTCTCCAGCGGAATGCTACAATAGTTTCAGGGTGCTGTGGATTGGTGAAAAATCCCTACCGTAAAGACGGTTTATTGGAGGCTCCAACCACAG
>ENA-OQJC01000354-OQJC01000354.1-human-gut-metagenome-genome-assembly--contig:-NODE-354-length-14140-cov-3.761150_pt1 | contig 14140 bp, 16 predicted proteins | sample MGYA00242600_ERZ504766 | MGnify/ENA primary metagenome ERZ504766 (study PRJEB26092, sample SAMD00036364) | human gut metagenome | host: Homo sapiens | study: EMG produced TPA metagenomics assembly of...
ACAGCGGCTTTTTGTTTAGCTTTATCTTTGCTGAGAATCATGAGGAAGTTACCGCCGGCAGGTACTTTAACTGGTTTGTTGCCAAAGGCAGGGAAGGTTGTAGTCATTACTTTGAAGTTAGAAGATTTTTCAAAATTAGCACGTTTGCCGATGGTAGTTGCTACCATAGCTAATTTACCGGAAGTAAAGCTTTGGAAACCTTCTTCATTAGTTGCGTGTAAGCCTGTGCCGTTTTTAACCATATCGGCAATTACTTGATAAGCATGAGCAGCTTCAGGGGTATCAAAACCGGCCTGCCATTTACCGTCTTTATGAGTTAACATGGTGCCGCCATTGGATTCAACGAGTGCTTGATTGGTCCAAGTATCGGCATATTCTTGCATAAAGAATGCCGGATTACCTGTTTTTTCTTTAATTTGTTTAGCATATTCTGCTACTTCTTCCCATGTTTTCGGTGGTTTATTAGGATCTAAACCGGCAGCTTTAAAGATATCCGGATTATAGTATAAAACCGGTAAGGATAAGGAGTAAGGAACACCGACTTGATCGCCGTTATCTGTTTGTGCTAAGCGAGCAATATTAGGTTCAAAGGTATCTTTTATAAAATTAGGATCACCTGCATCAGCGAAAATTTTATCAATATTTTCCGTTTCAAAGTTTTCGTGTGCATAGTTTAAGAAGTTCCAACCCATTTGCACTACGTCTGGTGTTTGGCCAGATGCTAAAGCAGCCTGTAAGTTTTGAGTTAAGCCTTTGTACATATCCGGATTAAATTTCTCAGTGACTTTAATATTAGGATGTGTTTTGTTAAAATCGGCAACCAATTCACGAACTGTTTGTCCACCAAAACTATCGGATGCGACATGCCAATATTCAATTTCTACTACTTTGTCATTTGCTGAACCACTGTTTGAAGTTGAGTTGCCACAACCTGCAAGTACGAGCAAGGCCAGCATACAAAACAGGCCGGATAAAATGGCTTTTAATCTCATGATTTCCTCCTACCTTGAATAAGGTTTTAATATACTAGATTACAATTTAGTGCACCACATATTTTTCATTAAATCATAATAGTGTAAACATTCAAGATGAAAAATGTAAAATTTAATAAAAATTTTTCAAGGTTTTGTAAGATTTTTGTAGGAGATAAAAAAACTGCCACATCCTTTCGGACATGACAGTTTTCATGATTAGATTTGTAAGATTTTATTTATGTTCTTCTTCGTTAATGCGTTGGATTTCGAGCGCTTCTTCACGATTGAACTTAGTCGATAATACAAGATTTACGAAGTAAGCAATTGTGAGGATAAAGACACCTAAACCAAGCCATTCAGCAGTATTTGCAAAGTCTTTGCCAACCATGCTGAGTGGATCTTCGCCACCGCCGGAAGTTACGGAGATAACGATGATAACCGCAATAATTACACCGATTAAGCTTTCGCCTACGATCATACCGGAAGCGAAGAGAACGCCGCGACGGTTACATTGTTCAACATCGGCATCAGCCAATTCACCGCTACGTTCTTTAGCACGTTTTACTAAGTATTTGCCAACGAAATAGCTCATTAAAGAACCGATAACGAGCGGCATTTCGAGGGAAGGCGGTAAATAGATACCCATCCCGATAGCCAATGGCGGTAAGGATAAAGTAGCTGTTGTGCTCTTTAATACTAAGTTAACGATAATACCGATAATACCGATGCCCACACCGATAAGGATGTAATCCCAATCAAGATTGGAGCTGAAGATACCTTGCGCAATTGTTGTCATCAAAGTAGCTTGCGGTGCCGACAAGGCAGCGGATGGATCCATTTCGGCACGAGGTAACGCACCGGTGAAACCATAAGCTTCGTATAAAAGGTTAAGAACCGGAGCGATAGCGATGGCGCCGGCTACGGAACCGATAAGTAAAGCTACCTGCTGTTTCCAAGGTGTAGCACCTACGAGTTGACCGGTTTTGAGGTCTTGTAAGTTATCGTTGGAAATAGCGGCAATACAAACAACCACACTGGTCATGAATAAGGCCATAGCAGTAGCGAATTTTACGCCTGCTTCAGTAGCGAATAAGTCATTGGCAGATGCAATGGCGAATACTACGAGGGACGAAATGATGATACCCAAAATACCGATACCGGAGATTGGGCTGGCGGATGTACCGATAAGACCGGCCATGTAACCGCAGGCAGCAGCTACGAAGAAGCCGATGCAAAGAGCGATAACGATACCGCAGATAACGAATGTCCACATAAGAGCAGGACTGATGTCAACGGCACTTACGAAGGAGTAGAAACAAACAACGAGGCCAACTAAAATAAGCAAGAATACAAGTGCGATAGTAGAAGGCTTCATATCTGTATCCATACGATGAGTTTCACGTTCTTCGCCGGACATTTTCATATTTTGAACGGAAATACGCATACCTTCAACAATTGGTTTTGCCAAGGTAATGAGGGTCCAAATAGCGGCAATACCGATACATCCGGCACCGATAAAACGAACCTTTTCTTTCCAAACGGCCATAGCGAAGGATTCTACCGACTTAGCATCGCCCATAGGCAATACATTGGTCAAGTAAGGCACGAAACCGCCCCAAGCGATAATCATACCAACCAAGATAGCGATACCACTGGAGATACCGATAAGGAAACCGGCACCGAGTAAGGCAGTGGAGAAGCCGAGAGGGAACTGAGTAACCCCGCGGCCAACACCGAACCAGAAGCTCATTTCACCGGCCAAGTAATGGAAGCCGTTGGTGAAAAGACTGATGATACCGGCAAAAATACCGCCGCTTACGATTTCTTTCATACCGCTGGCGCTTTGTTTAGCGCTGTCGCCATGATTCTGACTGCCTACTTTAAGAATTTCAGCAGCAGCACGGCCTTCCGGATATGGAAGATCGCTGTTTACTACCATGGCACGACGAAGCGGAATCGTAAATAATACACCTAAACAACCGCCGCAGGCACAAAGTAATAAAGTTTGCATGTAAGGGAAGCCTTGCCAATAGCCTAGCATCAAGAGGCCCGGCAAAACGAAAATAACAGCCGATAAAGTACCGGCAGCCGATGCTTGGGTTTGAACCATGTTGTTTTCAAGAACGTTGGAGTCTTTGAAAAAACGAAGGATAGCCATGGAAATTACAGCGGCTGGAATGGAGCTGGAGAAGGTTAAGCCAACTTTTAAGCCCAAGTAAACGTTTGACGCGGTAAAAATAATAGTAATGAGTACGCCTAATAGCATACCGCGGAACGTCAATTCCGGCAGATGTAAGTCATGACTCATAAAATCATGCTTCATACTAACCCTCCTTGAGAGAATAAAAAATAGAACACTTAACAATCCTACAAGACGATTGTACAAAAACTGTGGACAAAAATCAATCTCAAATTTAACTCTATATTGTATACATCATAAATCATCATGAAAAAATGCAGAATATCACGATTTTTTCACCGTTTTTTGCTATATTATAAATATATAGTGTTTTTTGGCATGATTTAATGTATTAAAGTACATTAGCCATAAAGGGGAATGAAGGAGGAATTTTTTATGAAACAGAAATGGCAAAAATATATAATGGCCGCTGTATTCGGATCCATCGCTTTGGGCGGTTTTGGCGGCGTTAATGCTGCTGACGTGGCCGTTGTAAAAGTGGATTCCGAACCGGCTGCTGCTGTAGTCGATGACAACGGCGATATTGTGGCAGTACAGACGCCGACCGAAGCACATAACAATACGACCGGCGTTATGACTAAACGTGTATCTTCGGATATTTCGCCGGCTTCCAATAAAGCTATGTGGGAAGCATCCGATGAACTGTCGCGTGAAGCGGATTTGGTGAAAGTTCCGGAAGCGAATGCGTATTATCAGCGTTTATCCGTAGCCGTTCAACCAATCGCTATCAGTGGTGACCGCATCCATGTTACCTATCCGACAGTAACATCCGTCAGCCCGGTGGTAACAAAGGAAATTAACAGTCGAATCACCAAATACGTACAAACATTGCAAAAGAATTTGGAAAAAAACAATCTTAAAGCGGATGTAAAAGAAAATCTGTACATGACATATGATGTTAAAGCCAATGACAAAGGGATCTTCAGTGTATTGCTTAAATCGTATACCATTGGTGACCAAGCTGCTAACGGTTTGAATACAGTAAAAGCGTTCACCTTTAACAGCACCAGTGGCAAAGTGTTGACCTTGCATGACTTTGGCGGCGTTAAATTAGATGAATTAAATCAGGCTATTGCCAATGATGAAGATTTAAAGCCACAGTTTTTCCCTGAAAACAGAACGGTCGACAAAGTTCCTTCCGATTTCTATGCTACGGAAGACCATGAAATTTTTGTTATCTTCCAGCAGGGCACCGTAGGACCTATGTCTTCCGGTACGATTTATGTACCAATGGGTAAATTGAAATACTAAGCCAAACTTAATATGACAGCTTAGCCGGTAAACAGAATAAACAGAAAAAAATGTACGCAGTTCCGATTTTGGACTGCGTACATTTTTTGTTATAGCCAATAAGCTATTAATGTTTATTTTATTTTCTTAAAACAGATAACCGTTATATTGTAACGATATATTTTAACAATATATTTTAACATTACATATTAATGCTTACACATTGAAGCGGAAGTAGGTTACATCGCCATCTTTCATGACATAGTCTTTACCTTCGAGGCGAACAAGACCTTTTCTTTGGCCGCATTCTGGCTGCCGCAAGCTACAAGGTCGTCAAACGCTACGATTTCCGCACGGATAAAGCCTTTTCAATGTCGGAGTGAATTTTGCCGGCTGCTTGAGGGCTTTCGTACCTTCTACGATAGTCCAAGCGCGGGCTTCCATTTCACCGGCAGTGAAGAAGTTGATAAGGCCCAATAAGGAATAGCTGGCTTTAATTAACTTAGTTAAACCGCTTTCGGTAAGACCGAGTTCTTCAAGGAATGCCGCCGCTTCTTCATCGGATAATTCGGCGATTTCCGATTCGATACGAGCGGATACAACTACGACGCCGGAACCTTCGTTGGCCGCATATTCTTCTACTTTCTTTACATATTCGTTAGCTTCGTAATCAGAAATTTCATCTTCCGATACATTGGCTACATATAAGGATTTCTTAGCCGTTAACAAGGTTAACTCTTTAAGAATTTCCAACTCTTCTTCGTCGAGACCTTGGGCACGTATCGGAATGGCTTCGCCGAGACCTTCGATGACTTTTTCCAAAATCGGAAGTTCGATGCGAGCATCTTTGTCACCGCTCTTGGCGATTTTTTCAATACGCTGTTTACGTTTTTCAACGGAATCAAGGTCGGCCAAGCAAAGTTCCGTGTTGATGATTTCAATATCACGAATCGGATCGATGGAACCGGCTACGTGAGTGATGTTAGGGTCATCAAAACAACGTACAACCTGGGCGATAGCGTCAACCTGGCGGATGTGGCTAAGGAATTTATTGCCCAAACCTTCGCCTTTGGAAGCACCGGCTACGAGACCGGCAATGTCAACGAAACGCATAGCAGCCGGAATAATTTTTTTAGATTTAAACATAACGGCCAATTGATTGATGCGGTCATCCGGCACGTCAACCACACCTACGTTAGGTTCGATTGTACAGAACGGATAGTTGGCCGCTTCGGCACCGGCCTTGGTAATAGCGTTAAACAGCGTACTTTTGCCCACATTAGGAAGGCCTACAATACCTACTTCAAGATTTGTACTCATTTCATTCTCCTCACTCATCAGTTAAGTCTGCTATAGGTGATTATGGGAACCACCGACGTCTATGTTAGTTATAAATTACTATGTTAACAATTTATTATAACATAGAAACTGCGCGGATGCACTGTTAACCGTTTTTACGTTTATTGGTAAAGGTGTGGATACTGATAAAACCGGTGATGATAATGAAGGTAATAAGGGCAAAAATCTGTGGCCATAAATACTCGACACCTATTCCTTTTAGCATGATGCGCGGATGATGGTCAGTAGAAGGTCATGGGCATGATGGCGCCAAGGTATTGAAAAATGGCATCCATGGCCACACGGGGGAACATAAAACCGGATAACAAAATGCTCGGCATATATACCAAGATCGACATCTGCATGGCTTGGAGCTGGGTTTTGGCCACGGTGGAAACGAGGATTCCCAGCATCAATGAGGCGATGAGGAAGATGGTCGTTGTCATAAAGAGGACGAAAAAAACTGCCTTGAAACGGCACATCAAATAGCAGAATCCCTGCTACCAAAGCGATACCCGCCTGAGCGTAGCCGATGATTACATAGGGAATTACTTTGCCGATGATGATTTCATAGTCTTTGAGCGGCGTTACCATTAACTGTTCCAAGGTACCCACCTCCTGCTCGCGCACGATAGCCATGGCCGTAATACTTACCAAGGTCATGGTAATCATGAGGCTGATAATGCCCGGCACAATGTTATAGGCGGTTATGAAATCCGGGTTGAACCAGGGGTTGATTTTAACTTCAATGGCATTACCAGATGGCATCGCTTGGCCGGTAGCCAGCAAGCGTTGTGACGTAATACTTAGGGACCGCTGTTGTCCTAAGAGTTGTGCCGTGCTGATGGCGCTGTTGGCTATGGTATTGTCACTGGCGTCGACGATGAGTTGCATTTCCGCGGTGCGCCCGTGTTTAATATCCTCACTGAAGGTTGGCGGAAAGGTGAGGGCCGCTACGGCCTTACCGGAATAAATGCTGTCTAACATGGCCTGGTTGCTATCTACATATTCAACGACATCATAGTAGGAGGTGCCCACGAAGGCATTAATAAGCTCGCGGCTTTCTTCGCTTCTTGATTGGTCATAAATAACCGTCGGTACATGTTTTACATCCGTATTGATGGCGTAGCCGAAAATAATGAGCTGCATTAAGGGCATTAAAATCAGCATAAATAAGGTGGCTTTATCCCGTTTCATCTGGTGAAACTCTTTTATCAGTATAGCCCAAATTCGTTGCATATCATTGACTCCTAGCTTGTTTCATATAATAAATAAAGGCATCTTCCAAATTATGAGCACCCGGTGTGGTTTCTTTTAATACTTTAGGGCGACCTTCGATAATTTTAGATCCTTTATCCATAAAGAGAATGCGGTCACATTGTTCCGCTTCGTCCATGAAGTGGGTGGTTACTAATATCGTGGTGCCTCGGTCGGATAATTTATTGATGACGTCCCAGAATTGACGACGTGTCAACGGATCGACACCACTGGTCGGCTCATCCAGGTACACGATGGCCGGTTTATGTAAAATGGCGGCTCCTAAAGAGGCTCGTTGGCGCCAGCCGGTCGGTAATTCACGGACTAAGCGGTTCTTAATGTCGTGTAATTCAAGTTCGTTGATGACGGTATCGATGCGTTCGGCTAATTCAGCCTTTTTTAAGCCGTAGACGCGACCGTAAAAGGTGAGGTTTTCCATGACTGTTAAATCGGCATAGAGACTGAATTTTTGAGACATGTAACCGATGCTTGATTTTATGAGTGACACATGCTTTGTCACATCCGTATTGAGTACTTCGATTTGGCCGGTCGTAGGGGTCAAGGTGCCGCAGAGCATGCGAATAGTCGTGGATTTACCGCAGCCGTTGGAGCCGAGCAACCCGAAGATTTCCCCTTCTTTAATAGTAATATTAAGCTTGTTGACGGCTGTAAAATCACCGAATCGGCGCACCAGGTCTTGCGTTTGAATAACGATTGGTTTATCGGTGAGTCGCTCAAAGTCATGGTGCACTGCATAATCGGCGGTAAGTTCGTTGTTTTTATTGACGAGGCGAATATATACTTCGTCCAGTGTTTGGTTTGCTTTTACATTGGTCTGAGCTCGTAGTTCTTGTGGCGTGCCGAGGGCTAAGATTTGACCGGCTTCAAAAAAAGCAATCTGCGTGCAGTAGTCTGCTTCGTCCATGAAAGGCGTAGCGACTACCACGGTGGTACCGTCTTGGTTGATTTTTTTGATTAAAGTCCATAATTCGCGGCGTGATAAGGGGTCGACACCGGTTGAAGGTTCATCCAAAATGAGTAGTTTTGGTGTGTTTAAGAGCGCTACGGCTAAAGCTAATTTCTGCTTCATGCCGCCGGATAAATCATTGGCCATGCGGTCTTTAAATTGGCCAAGGCCTACATATTCGGCGAGAGTATCACATTTACTGTGCAGATCATCCTTACTGAGTCCGTATAGACGACCATACAACTCGAGGTTTTCGTACACACTTAGATTGGGATATAAGGCGAAGAGCTGCGATACATAGCCGATAGTGTGCTTTATGTCGCGCGGCGAGGCACCATTAATAGTTATAGTGCCTTCGTTTGGGACGATTAGTCCGCAAAGCATGCGAAGGAGCGATGATTTGCCGGCACCGTCGGCACCAACGAGGCCAAACATTTCACCGTCCGGAATGGTCAGGTTGATACCCTTAAGGGCGTGCACATCGCCGTAATGTTTGTGGACATTTTGAATGCTAATCATGGAATCACCACATCCACGGGCATACCCGGTTTAAGAATTTCCTCACCATTTTTTACTTTAATACGCACTTTATATACTAAATTTGAGCGTTCCGTTTTAGTGATACTTTGACGCGGCGTATATTCCGCTTCGGGGCTGATGCGTTCAATATAGCCTTCAAAGATTTGGTTTGGTAAGCCGTCTACTTTGATTTGTGCTTTGTCGCCTACTTTAATGAGAGCCAATTGCTCGGTCGACACGTAGATATGGACCCACGCATCCTGCATATCGGCGATGGTTAAAACAGGTGCGCCGGCTTTCACATATTCACCTTTATTGTAGTTCTTGGTTAAAACAAGGCCGTTAACCGGGCTTTTCATAATTAAATCTTCCACGCGGCTTTGGGCAGAGGCTACATTAGCGTTTAACGCTTCTACCTGAGCCTGGGCAGCGGCAATCTGTTGGCTGCGGGTGCCCTGTAATAATTCTTGGTAATCGGCCGTCGCTTTGGTGAGGTTCTGCTGGGCTACCTCATAGGCTTGTTGTTTTTGATCGCGTACTTGGGCGGACACAGCATCTTCGGCATATAAGGCGTCATAGCGATTAAATTCACGTAGCGCTTGGTCACGTGTAACGGTCGCGGAGTCGACCAAGGCTTTGTATGCTTTGATTTGATCTTCACGAGCACCGGCTTGTAAATCCGCTAAGTTGGCGGCTCCTTGAGCGAGCGATGCTTTAGCGGCATCAAGGGCTGTGTTGGTGGTTGGTTCAGATAAGGTAAATAGTGTTTCACCGGCGGTGATGCGGCTGCCGAGATCTACATCAAGACCTGAAATATAACCGCTGCTGCGCGGAGTAATATCGTATTGGTGAACTTCGATGGTACCTACCGTGTTCACCTTGCCGGTAGTTGTGCGGGGGTAGAAGTAGTAGATGGTGATGCCGATTAAAAGAATCAGCACCAGGCCGATGGGGATATATTTCTTTTTCATAGGGGGCTCCTTAGCTAAGTAGTAAAAAAGATATCACTTGATATTAGAGTTCTGGCTTACATTTTATGCTTCGATTCAATCTCGCATTCCGGGAAATAGGTATCAAAAAAGAAATGCAATGATGCTTTGGTTTCTTCCGGCGAAATGAAGACATCTTTCATTGTCTTAACGCCTTCATTAATAGAGGCGCTGTAAATAACCGGAAAGACCAAAATGGAGATTAAGTGGCTGAAGGTAAATTTAGTCATATTACGTATGGCTTCATCGGAGGCATCCGGTTGTTGCTCTTTAATGAGGAGGGCTACATGACTCATTATTTTGGCAACCCCTTGGGTTCGTAAGAATTTAAGATAGGTCATCTGGGTTGGGAAGGTTTGCTTTGATGAAAAGAGATAGAAAATAAACTTCTTATGCTTGGCTAAATGCTGTTGATATTGCAATAAAAAATCGAATAAACGCTTGCGCGGCGGCGTTTTTTCGTCTTCGAGGAGTTTAAAAAAACTCTTTGGCACGGATTAGAATTTGGTTGATGACCTCATTAAAGAGGTTTTCTTATTTTTAAAATGGTAATTAACGAGTGCCACGTTGACGTCTGCTTCGGCGGCAATCATGCGTACCGTGATGCTGCTGATATCGTCATTATTGAGCATTAAGCGATAGGTTGTGTTGATGATTTTATCTTTCGTTGATTCTGCCATAATTATGTCCTTTATATAGATTAGAAAAATAAGAATTGTAATATAGTTTGCTGTTTTATTTTAAAATTTAAACATTGTTTAATTTACAATTTAATTTTAAACGCTGTTTAAATTAAAATCAAGGGGCAGATGAAATAAATATTAGGAAGATCAATTTTAGATAATCAGTCATTGAGGGGGAAAGCAAGAAGTAATTTAAAAAAGCAAATAAAAAAGCAACTTAAAGATGTTATCTCTAAGTTGCTTTAAAGAGGAATTTTTAGTTGTTAATATTACTCAGTATTTACGAATTACAATCTTTTGGTGCAATTCTATCTCCCATATACGTTTTGCCCCAGTCACACATGGACTCGATAATAGGGGATAAAGTGAGGCCGAATTCCGTTAAGCTGTATTCTGTTTTAGGTGGGACTACGGGATAGACTTTGCGTTCGATAACGCCCGCATCTTCCAGTTCACGCAGCTGCTGGGTTAACATTTTTGGCGTTGCCTGAGGAATGACACGCTGTAATTCACTATAACGATGAGTACGTTCCAATAAATGCCATAAGATGATGCATTTATATTTGCCGCCTAACAGGCTTAGAGCCGCTTCAACGGGGCATTGAAACATAGAATTTTTGGTAGCCATGATAATCCCTTCCTAAAAATATAATTTATTATTTACCGGCTTTTGCTTTTAATAAAGTAGCCGCTAAGCCACGGAGCCAGTCCTGATGGCCGATATTCATTGGATCTGTTGGGTCTTCGTGTAAAGCCACGGCGGGTTTGCCGATTTGAGATTCTTGAGTCAAAATACGCACACGATTTTCCGATAAATCTTCAATGAGCCAAGCATGGATTACATCAAGACGCGTTTCGGCGTCGCCTTCAGCCCAGCCATGCCAAGCTAAACGGCCCGGTTGATCACCTTTTGGCGCTTCAAATTCGGTAATTTCTGCTTCGATAGGGAAACCGAAGGTTTTAAAACGAAAACGCGTATTTTCAGCAAGCTTGGTACCTTTAGTATTGTCAAACTCCACATCGGCCACATTTTTATAATAAGTTGGCCAAATGGCGGTATCGATTAAATTGTCAAAAGCTTCGGCAGCCGTAACTCCTTGGATAATCACTTCGTTGGAAGCAAAGTTGTCGGTTGTACCCGGTAAATATTCGTGTGGCCAATTAATTTCATGTAACATAATATATCTCCTTTTATTGTAACATAGTCTTGGTTATTTATTTTGCAGTATTAAATGTTAGTATTCGGTAATGAATCCTAATTTATTAATGTATTTGTAAATTTTGAAAACAATTCTTATCAGCTGATGGATTCATTATATGCTAAATATGATTCGAAAGGAAGAATGCACTTTAAAGTGCTATAGTACCCAAAAAGATAGTATAGAGGTTTTAAAGTAGTGTACTACTGAGTTAAACGTTTAGTTAATACACAAAAAAAGACCGTAACGATAACAGAAAATCTGTTTTCGTTACAGCCTCTTAGTATATAGGTTATTCTATTGTTGGTATTAATATATTGTTACGAATTATAAAGAATGAGCGCGCAATTCTTCAGCACTGTGGGTAGAAATCCAAGCCGGTGGAATATCGAACACAGTGTAAGCACCGGTGCCGCCGTGTTTAGCTAAGCGATAAATACCGCGTGCATAGGCCGTCAATACAGAGCCGGTGAATTCAGGATTGCTGTCGAGTTTTAAGGAATATTCTACAACGTGACGGGTACCTTCGGTGCTTTCACCGCTGCGAAGTACGAAACCGCCGTGTGGAATGCCTTTATGGTTTTTGTCGAGTTCTTCTTGGGAGATGAAATGAACGATGGTTTCATAACCAACGAAGTAGTTTTCCATAGTTTTGATTTCGTTTTCGATTTTATCTTTGTCAGCCCCTTCAGCGGCGACTACATAGCATTCACGAAGGTGACCGGACTGAGCCGTCACTTCAGGAGTTTGACCCTGACGAATCTGTTCCAAATATTCTTCGCGAGGTACAGTATACTGACGAGCATCCACTACGCCATCCAAACGACGAATGGCGTCGGAGTGACCCTGGCTGACACCGCGGCCCCAGAAGGTGTAGGATTTACCCCTGTGGCAAAATGCTTTCGGCAAAAACGCGTTTGCAAGGAGAACATGCCCGGATCCCAACCGCAAGAAATTAATGCCGCATTGCCGCCTTCTTTAGCTGCTTTGTTAACATTTTCAAAATGTTCCGGAATGCGTGCATGGGTATCGAAGCTGTCGATAACGGTGAAATGTTTAGCCACCATCGGAGTCTGTTCGATTAAGTCTGTAGCGGAACCGCCGCAAAGAACCATAACGTCGATTTTGCCCTTGAAGCTTTCCAATTCACTCATAGCGTAGCTTGGCACGCCGCTCACTGTTTCTAAACCGTTACGACGAGAAAAAAACACCAACTAATTCCATGTCCGGCTGTAATTTTACAGCCGCTTCTACGCCACGGCCCAAGTTGCCGTAGCCTACAATGCCTACTCTGATTTTCATAGGTCAAACCTCCTACATATATAATAATATTGTAATCATTGCAATCTTTTTGATATACACTCTTATTTAAGTATACTCTGTGTAGAGTTCGGTGTATAGTTAAAAATGTCATTTTCTATAGAAAATTAGAATAGTATAAACAGCAAATAGTAATTATTGGAAATTTTGGGCTTTTTTTCATAAAAAATTTGCCTTTTTATTAGAATTAGTATATAATTGAAAAGCTTATTGATGGTAAGCGCTTCCTACCCCTATGGAAGATAGGGGCATATGTCCAAAAGAGGAGGTGATTTTGTATGAACAAATACGAAGTCATGGTGATTGTGAAACCAGCCGAAGAAGAGACAACCAACGCGGTTATTGAAAAAGTAGAAGCTTTGATTGCTCGTGTAGGCGGCACAGTAGAAAAGGTAGATCGTTGGGGCAAGCGTCGTCTTGCTTACGCAGTGAAAAAATTCACTGACGGTTTCTACGTATTGGTTAACTTTGAAGCAGATCCTGCAGAAATCAAAGAAATCGATCGTGTATTAAAAATCAACGATGATGTCCTTAAACACCTAATTGTTAAACACGGCAAGTAAGCTCTGGGAGGTTTACTATGAACTCAGTACAGATCTTAGGTAATTTAGCTCGTGACCCTGAAGTGCGCTTTACTAAAACCGGTAGAGCCGTAGCATCATTTACAGTGGCTGCGACAAACACATATTTTGATTCCACTACCAATGAACAGAAGGAACAAACCGCCTTCATTAACTGTGTAGCTTGGGGTAAATTAGGGGAAGCAGCTGGTAACCTACGTAAAGGGAGCCGTTGTTTCGTTGAAGGTCGTTTGAATACCCGTTCTTATGAAACTCAGGATGGGCAAAAACGCTATGTAACTGAAGTAGTAGCCAACTTTGTTGGTACATCCTTAGATACTCAGAACACCGATAGCTTCGGTGGTGGGTCTTCTAATTTTGATAACTTCGGTAGCAGCAACGATGAAAACATTCCGTTCTAGTGTTTAGGACTCCTACTAATTCGAAAAGGAGGATTCACATAATGAGAAGAGATAGAAGCAGAAAACCAAGAAGAAAAGTATGTAACTTCTGCGTTGATCATGTAGATCAAATCGACTACAAAGATATTGCTAAACTTCGTCGTTTCACGACTGAACGCGGCAAAATTCTTCCACGTCGTATTTCCGGCACTTGCGCTAAACATCAGCGTAAATTAACATTAGCAATCAAACGCGCTCGCGCTATTGCTTTGTTGCCATTCACAGCAGAATAATACTTTATAGCTTGATATGAAGTATTAAACCCCGGTAGCCGAAAGGTTGCCGGGGTTTTTTATTGGCTATACCAATAGTTTTTGAGTTATAGGACAAAAAGTGTGTGTAAAAAGTGCTGTAAACCTAGATAGATACTGGGTTTATAGCACTTTTATCTTTTTTTGACAAAGATAAAGGGTGGACAAAAAGTGTGTGTAAAAACATGCTTG
>ENA-OQJC01000359-OQJC01000359.1-human-gut-metagenome-genome-assembly--contig:-NODE-359-length-14060-cov-3.020670_pt1 | contig 14060 bp, 12 predicted proteins | sample MGYA00242600_ERZ504766 | MGnify/ENA primary metagenome ERZ504766 (study PRJEB26092, sample SAMD00036364) | human gut metagenome | host: Homo sapiens | study: EMG produced TPA metagenomics assembly of...
ACCCCCGGCGCGTCGCAGATGAGGGTGAAGGGAAACTGGCCCCCCTGTGTGGGCCTTTGCCACCATGCGGGGCGAGGAACGCACCACGCAGGCCAGCCGCACGCCGCGCAGTCTGGGCAGGGTCTGCAGGTAGCGGGTCAGATATTCCCGCGTGACAGGGTGGTCAAAGGCAGGCAGGAAGATCATGACCAGAGGGTGCTCCCCTTCGCACAGCTTGTAAAAATCATTGCCCGGTGTGGTGGGGGTATCAAAGGTAAAGCGGGGGATGGAGGTGCCCACCAGATGTTCTGACTTCATGCCGCAATGCACATCCTTTCAAGATAATAAAAAATCCACACACTGCATCTCTGCAGAAAGTGCAGAGGACAGAGGTGGATGGATTGCTATAAAAAGATCCCGCCCGGTCGTCTGCGGTCAATCAAACCTACCCTTACGGACAGGTGGGTGCCCTGTCTCCGGGTTCGCGCTTCCTCATCGAGCCTTCATGGTCGACCCATGACGGGGAGGTCTGCAATCCACCGGGGAACTCCAAGCTCCCGTTGAATGATTAGTAGGATCATATAAACCGCAACAAATCGAGCCGGGCAGGAAGTTTTGCCGGGTAATTTGTCTGGAATTATTCTTCGATGTCGTACTCGTCGCTCAGGCGCTCTTCAAACAGCTTGCCCAGCTCCAGCAGCAGTTCGTCGTCGTCCACAACATCCAGATATTCGCCTTCGTCATCCTCGCCAACGCTCAGAATGACCAGCTGAGCATTCTCAGCTTCCTCTTCGGTCTCGGCGTATTCCACAGCAGCCAGATAATGCACACCCTTGTGGTCCAGCGCATCGATCACCTCAAATGTGATCTCGTTGCCGTCCTCATCCTCCAGGGTCATCAGGTCGGGCTGATCTTCTTCGGTATTAGGGTTCTTGATTTCGTCAGACATAGATATTGTCTCCTGTATCGTGTCATAAAACGGGCTGTTTGTGTGCCGCCCGCTTGGCCTGCATATAGTGTAGCGTTTTTTTGCCTGCTCGTCAAGATGCTTTTTCGCACAGAAATTGTGCAGCAAATTTTCACGCATTTGCTCTCGCACTCTGCGGCAGAATATGATATACTATCCTCTGAATCTTCTGTGCACGGTGTGCCGTGCAGGTTACTATAGAGTATGGAGCGTGGGCGGAAATGATGCATAAAAAAAGATGGGCGGCGTTTGTGCTGGCAGCGGCGCTGGCGCTGACGGGCTGCAGTGCCGGGAGCTTTCTGCACTTTGGCAAAGGCAGCGGCGGCAGTACAGTCCAGAAGATCGACCGCCCGGCAGTGGAATCGGCAGAGCTGCAGTTTGCCCACCCTGCGGCGGGGGACACCATTGCGGTGTTCGATACCTCGGCAGGCGTGTTCAAGGCGGTGCTTTTCCCGGACAAGGCCCCGCAGGCCTATGATAACTTTGCGGGCCTTGTGCAGGCAGGCTACTACAACGGCCTGACCTTCTCCCGCGTGGAGAGCGGCTTTGTGGCGGAAGCCGGGCAGGGGGCCGACGGCAGGGGCAACACCATCTGGAACGGCAGCCGCTACCCGGCTGAGACCACCGACAGCCTGCACCACTACTCTGGCGCGCTGTGTATGGGCACCGATGCTTCCGGCGAGTGTGCCAGCGTTTTTTACGTTGATGCAGACGCTGCCGGGAGAGCAGTCTGTGACGCAGGAGCTTGTGGACCAGATGAACAGCGCGGGCTACCGCGCGGAGGTGGTTTCGGCCTATCAGACCGCCGGCGGTGCGCCTTATCTTGACTACACCGATACCGTGCTGGGGCAGGTGTACGAGGGCATGGACGTGGTGGATGCCATCGGCCAGACCGCCGTGGACGAAAACCAGAAGCCCCGTGAGGACATCACCATCAACAGCGTGAGCATTACGCAGTACGAATAAGAAAAAGGACACCGTCAGGTGTCCTTTTTCTTATATCTCCCCCGGATGTTCCTTCCGCCATGCAAGATAATCGTCCAGAATGACGGTGGCGCTGACCGAATCCAGGATCTCCTTGCGCTTTGTGCCAAAGGTGCCGCTCTCATCCAGAATGTCGGCGGCGGCGCAGGTGGTCTGGCGCTCGTCCCACATGCGTACCGGCAGGCCGCTCCAGATTTCGACCGTCTTTGCCAGCTTGCGGCTCTTGATGGCGCGTTCGCCCTCGGTACCATCCATGTTCAGCGGCAGGCCGATCACGATCAGCTCGGCTCCGATCTCCTTGGCCACTTCGCACACCCGTGCCGCCACCTTGTTGCGGGCTTTCAGGGTGATCTGCGGGGTGATGGCCGTTGTAAGGAACTCGGTGCGGTCACAGGTGGCAAGGCCGGTGCGGCTGTCGCCGTAGTCAACAGCTAAAATTTTCATACAGGCTTCCTCTCTTGTGTGGAAAAGTTTGTCGGTCCAAGTGTACCACAGCTGCAGGCTAAAGGGTAGATAATAACACTTTTTTTGAGAGGATTTTCGTGTTACAATAAACACAGATCGTTTTTTTAGGAGGAAGTGCCCCATGCTCAAACTGGTTTTAGGCGGCTCCGGCAGCGGCAAGACCACCCTGCTCTATTCCCGCATCCGTGCCCGGGCCGAACAGGGCCGGCGCAGCATCCTTCTGGTGCCGGAACAGTTCACTTCCAGCACGGAGGGCCGCATCTACCGGGAGCTGGGCGATGCTCTTTCCGGCATGGTGGAAAGCTTTTCCTTTACCAGTCTGGCCGAGCGCATCCTCTCTGCCGAGGGCGGCGCGGCGGTGCAGACCCTTTCGGACGCGGGCCGCGCCGTGCTGGTGCGCCGCGCGCTGGAAGAGCTGCAGGATCATGTGCACTACTACTACCGCCACCGCCGCAGTGCGGCCTTCTGCCAGATGGCGGCCCAGACCATCGACGAGCTGAAAAGTGCCGGCCTTTCCGGCGCACAGCTGGCAGAGCTTGCGCCGGACTGCGGGCCGGAAAGCGGCAAGCTGAGCGAGCTGGCACTGATCTTTCAGGGGTACGAAACGCTGCTGGCGGGCACCGGCATGGACCCCGCCGACCGGCTGGAGCTGGCGGCTGACCGGCTGGAAGCTGCTCTTGCCCGGGGCGAACTGCCGGACTTTCTGCGGGAGCGGGAAGTGTTCATTGACGAGTTCGATACCTTCAACGCACCCAAAAAGCGGCTGATGGGCGCGATGCTGGCGGCGCTGCCCACCGTCACGGTGGCCCTGTGCGACGACGGTGCGCCCATGGTGCCGAGGGATATGGGGCTTTTTTCCGGCGCAAAGCAGGTGGCCGCACAGCTGCGGCAGCTGGCCCGCAAAAACGGTGCTGATGCGGCAGTGCCGGAGCTGCTGCGCCGCGACCTGCGCCATAAGGATGCGCCCGGCCTTGCGGCTGTGACAGAGCTTTTGGAGACTGGCACCTGTGAGGTGCCGCCCGCTGCGCCGGAGGTGCGGCTGTTTGCCGCTGCCAGCCGGGAAGAGGAAGCCCGCTGCACCGCTGCGGCCATCCGCCGCCTGATGCGGCAGGGCGTGCGCTGCGGCAAAATGGCCGTGGTCTGCCGCAATATCCCGGATTACCGTGCGGCCATCCGGTACGAGTTCCGCATGGCAGATATCCCGCTTTACTGCGATGAACCCACACCCCGGAGTTCAGCGCCCCGGCTACGGCGGTGCGTGCACTGCTGGCACTGCTGCGCGGTGCGGATATGACCGAAAACCTGACCATTCTTGCCAAGACCGGCCTGTGCGCTCTGACCGAGCCGCAGGTCTGCGCGCTGGAAAACTATGCCTATACCTGGTCACCCAATGCGGCAGCATGGCGCACAAAATTTGAGAAAAGCCCCAAGGGCTTCGGCGAAAGTGAACTGTCCGATGAGGATGCAAAAACGCTGGAGGATGCCGAGAATGCCCGCCAGCTGCTGGTAACAGCCGTGGACGAACTGCGCAGCAAGGTGCGGGGCGGCAGCGCCGAACAGATCAGCCGGGAACTGTATTTCTGCCTGAAAAAGCTGGGTGCAGAAGAGCAGCAGGCAGCGCTGGTGGAAGCCGTCCGCACTGCCCGGGGCATCCCGGCGGCAGAGGAAGCGGCCCGCGAGTGGAACGTGGTGATGCAGCTGCTCAACGAGATGGCCCACCTGCTGGGCGGGCAGGGTGTGACCTTTGCAGAATATGAGGACCTGTTCAGCCTGCTGCTGCGCTCTTCGGACCTTGGGCACATCCCGCAGACGCTGGATGCCGTGGTGCTGGCAAGCGCGGGCAAAATGCGTCTGGACGCGCCGGACTATGTGTTCGTGCTGGGCCTTGCGGAGGGCGAATTTCCCTGTGCACCGTCCGAGACGGGCCTTCTGACCCACGCCGACCGCGATGTTCTGATGGCAAAGCAGATCGATCTGCCGGACTGCTTTGAGAACCGCGTGGTGCGCGAGCAGGTGTGCGTTTACAAAGCCCTCACCGCACCGGCAAAGGGGTTGTGGCTCAGCTGGCCCAAGGGGCAGGGCAAGACCCTGTGCGCAGCGCTGGAACCCATCGTGGAGGCTCTGCACCCGGCGGCACCGGAGCTGGAGCTTCCCGACCTTGCAGCCACCCCGCCGATGCGCTGGATACGCTGGGCGGCTGGCCGCTGACCGACACGGAACGCGCCAGCCTGACTGAGGCGCTGCGTCTGCCGCAGACGGATGCGCCCCGGGGCCTTGCTCTGCTGCAGCGCATGGAGGAGAACCCGCCCCGGCAGGTGAACGATCTGTCCGCGCTGAGCGGCCTGCTGGGGCAGCGGCTGCGCATTTCGCCCAGCCAGCTGGAAAAATACTATACCTGCCGTTACGGCTATTTCTTGCAGTATGTGCTGGGACTGAAGCCCCGCAGACGGGCCGAGCTTTCTGCCGACCAGAGCGGCACCCTGATGCACTGGGTGCTGCAGATGGCGCTGGACCCGCACCCGGATGCGGATAATCCCTGCGCCGGGCTGGCCCCATTTCTGGAACTGGACGATGATGCCATGGCAGAGCTTGCCAGCCTGCTGGTGGATGAATATGCAAAGCGTTATCTGCCGGAGGATACGGCCCGGTTCGCCTATCTGCTCTCACGGCTCAAAAAAAGCATGACAAGCCTTTTGTGCTACCTGCGGGACGAACAGAAGCAGTCCTGCTTCCACCCGGCAGCCTGCGAGTTGCGCATCGGCTCCGGGGAGGACGCCGTGCCCGGGCAGGTGTATCATCTCTCGGACGGGCGCACCGTGCAGCTGGTGGGCACGGTGGACCGTGCCGACGAGTGGGTGGAGGAAAACGGCACCCGCTGGGTGCGGGTGGTGGACTATAAGACCGGCACCAAAAAACTGAACCTGAAAGAGGTATACTGCGGGCTGGACTGCCAGATGCTTTTGTATCTGTTCAGCCTGACGCGGGATAAGAGCGGCCGCTTTACCGGTGCGGAACCGGCAGGCGTGCTGTATCTGCTGGCAGACCCGGCCCCCAAGACCACCAACCGCCAGCAGGCACAGCAGGACGTGCAGTACGAGCTGGACGGCCTTGTGAGGGACGAGCAGAAGGTGTTCGATGCCATGGATGCGGATGAGACGGGCCGCTACCTGCCCTTTGGCTACCGCAACGGTGTACCCAGCCCCAGCCAGAAGGATAAGCGTGCCGATATTGCAAAGCTCAACCGCATCCAACTGCATCTGGATGACCTTGTAACGCAGATGGGCAGCCAGCTCTACAATGGCCGCATCGAAGCGGAACCGCTGGTGGCAGGAGCGGGCAGGAACCCCTGCATCTGGTGCGACTACAGCTTTATCTGCTGCCACGAGACCGGCATCGGCGAGCGTGCGCTGGAGGCTCCGGCCAAGCCCTTTGAGCCGGAAGAGACCGAGAACGAGAAGGAGGGTGAGCAGGCATGAGCGAACCCAAATGGACCCCGGCCCAGCGGGCCGTCATCGAGGACCGGGGCGGTGCGCTGCTGGTGAGCGCAGCGGCGGGCAGCGGCAAAACAGCCGTGCTGACCGAACGCGCCGTGCGGCTCATCACCGATCCGGACCACCCGGTGGATGCGGACAAACTGCTCATCGTCACCTTTACCAATGCGGCGGCGGCAGAGCTGCGGGCCCGCATCGGGCAGGCACTGCTGCGGCTCAGCCAGCAGCAGCCCCACAACACGAGCCTGCGCCGCCAGCGGATGCTTTTGCAGCGAGCACCCATCTGCACCATTGACGCGTTCTGTCTGGACCTGCTGCACAAGCACTTTCAGGCACTGGACATCCCGCCGGATTTTGCCCCGGCAGACCCAGGCAGCGTGGAGGTGCTGCGGGCTTCGGCGCTGGCCGAAACGCTGGAAAATGCCTACCGCGACCCGGACTTCTGTGCCTTTGCAGACCTTTACGGAAAGGGCCGCACCGATCAGGCCGCAGGCAATACCATCCTGCATGTGTACGATTTTCTGCGCGCTCTGCCGGACTACGACCGCAGGCTGGACGAATATCTGACACCATGGCAGCGGGAAAACGGCTTTGCTTTTACCTGCTGGCATGATCTGCTGCTGGCGGAAGCGGCCCGCTGCGCAAAGGCCGCGCGGGAACTGCTGACGGCAGCGCTGGCAGACTGTAAGGAAGATTTTGTCCTTGCACAGGCACAGGCCGAGGAAAAAGGCAAGACCGCTGCGTCCAAGGCAAAGGCCGTGGCCGGTGTCAACGATAAATTTGCAGAGCCGCTCTCCCGGCTGGAAAGCGCCGCCGCCCTGCTGGGCGAGGTGGAACGGCTGGCTGCGGCAGGGCAGTGGACACCGCTGTACGATAAGCTGACACCCTATGTGCTGGGCATGGAGGAGATGCCCGGCTTCAAGGGCATGAAAAAACGGCTGACCGGCGATCATAAGGCGGCGGTCAGGACCCGCGCAGACGAAGCCGCCAAGCTGTTTGAGCACATTACGGAGCTTGTCTCCTGCAGCGAGGAGGAAGCCGAAGCGGACCGCAGAGCGGCCCTGCCCCGGCTGCGGGCGCTGTTTGCCGCCGTGCGGGATTTTGATGCCCGCTTCTCGGCAAAGAAAAAGGAGCGCAAGCTGCTGGAATTCAGCGATTTTGAGCATCAGGCCCTGCGGCTGCTGCGCACACCGGATGGCGTGTGCACCCCGCTGTGCCAGAGCATCCGGCAGAACTATGCCGCTGTGATGGTGGACGAATATCAGGACACGAACGCTTTGCAGGATGCCATTTACCGCTGCCTTGCTTCCCCGGCGGGGGATGACCTGTTCCTTGTGGGCGACCTGAAGCAGAGCATCTACCGCTTCCGTCAGGCCGACCCCAGCATCTTCCGGGCTAAGCTGAACGCATGGGCACCGTTGCCCAGCGGCACTGCCCGCCCCCGCCCGGAGGAGGGTACGGCAGGCGGAAACGCTCTGCTGGCGCTGGATGCGAACTTCCGCTCCGCCCCACAGGTGGTGGCAGGCATCAACTTTATCTTTGAACAGCTCATGACACCCCAGCTGGGCGATACGGCTTACGGTGACGGCCAGCGGCTGGTGTGCGGTGCACCCGGCGAATACGCCGGCAGCGTGGAAGCGCACTTCCTGCCCGACGACACCGCTGAGACCGACGCGGCGTGGATCGCCCAGCGCGTTGAAGAACTGGTGAAAAACGGCGAACCAGTGCGGGACGGCAGCTCCACCCGCCCGGTGCAGTACGAGGATTGCTGCATCCTGCTGGCGGCGCGCGGCGACTTCCTCGCTTATGAGGAAGCGCTCACGGCCCGGGGCATCCCGGTGTATGCGGATGCGCGCGAAAACTTGATGGAAGCAGCGCACATCCGGCCGCTGATCTCGCTTTTGAAGGTCATCGACAACCCGGCGCAGGATATCTACCTTGCCGCCGCCATGCTGGGGCCGATGTTCGGCTTTACGGACGACGACCTTGTACGCCTGCGTGCCCAGAGCGCTGCAATGCAGAAAAAGGCGCAGGAGGAACAGGGCGCGAAGGAAACGGGCAAAAGGGCTTCCCGCATGAGTCTGTACGGCGCAGTGCTGCAGGTGGTGCAGAATGACGATGAAACGCCATTCACCCGAAAGGTGAAAGACTTTTATGACCGGCTCACCGCACTGCGGCGCATGGCCCGCAGTGCCCCGGCAGAACAGCTGCTGGAAGAGATCTTTGTCTCCACCGGCTATCTTGCTGCGCTGGGCGTACTGGAAAACGGTGCGCACCGCCGGGAAGATGCCCGGCGCTTTGCGGCTTTCTGCGCACAGACCGGTGCAAACGGCATCTCGGCGCTGGTGCGTGCCATCGACGCGGCGGCGCAGGCCGGTTCTACCGGGCAGGACACTGTGCCCGGCGGTGCGCGGCCTGGCTGTGTGACCATTATGACCATCCATCGCTCCAAGGGTCTGCAGTTCCCGGTGGTGTTCGTGGGCAACACGGCCCGGCACTTTAACCTGAGCGACACTTACCAGCCGGTGCTGCTGCACCGGGAATACGGCGCGGGCCTGCGCCTGCGCCCGGAACAGGGCGAGAGCATGTACAAGACTGCAGCCTACGCTGCTCTTGCCAGCGTCCATGCGCAGGAAACACGCAGCGAGCAGATGCGCCTTTTATATGTGGCGCTCACCCGTGCACAGGATAAGCTGATCCTCACGGTGCCGCTGGGCATGACCAAGACCGGCAATCCCTTTGCCAAGGCGGCAGCATTCCTTGCTGCGGGCGCGGGAGAAACGCTGAACCAGCAGGCGGGCAGCTTTGCCGACTGGCTGCGTGCAGCACTGCTGGTGCATCCCTTCGGCGGGCCGCTGCGGCGGCTGGCCGGAGATCTGGAGCTGCCCTTTGTGTTTACGGAAAGCGAGATCATGGTCACGGTGCAGGAAGCTCAGCCGGAGCCGGAAACACTGGAACAGGAACCGGAAGCGGCAGAGCCTGTCCCGGCAGACCCGGCATTGGTGGCTCAGCTGCAGGAGGGCTTTGCATGGCGGTATCCGGCAGCAAAACTGGCTGCGGTGCCCGCCAAGGTCAGCGTGACCAGCATCGTGCACAAGGCCGAGCAGACCACGCTGGAACGCCCTGCCTTTCTCTCCAAGGACGGCCTGACCGCCGCCGAGATGGGCACGGCTCTGCACGCTTTTCTGGAACACGCGGACTTTGCCTCCCTTGCTGCTGCCAAAGCGGCGGGCACGCTGGAGGAAGCCATCCTTGCAGAGCGCCAGCGGCAGGTGGACACCCGGCTGGTGGCCCCGGAAATTGCGGAAAAACTCAATGCAGGCCGCATCCGCCGCTTTGCCGAGAGCGAAGCCTTTGCAAAGATCTGCGCAGCCGAAAAGGTGCTGCGGGAGCTGGCCTTCATCACGGCGCTGCCCGCGTCGGCCGTGCTGACGGCACAGGGGGCTTCCGCGCAGGAAGCCGCCGCCGTGCAGGATGAGCAGGTGCTGGTGCAGGGCATTGCAGACCTTGTGCTGGTGTTCCCGGATCATCTGGAACTGCTGGATTACAAGACCGACCGCCGCAAGACCGAAGCGGACTTCCTGCGGGCCTACCGCCCGCAGCTGAACCTCTATGCCCTTGCCATCGATAAGCGCTTTGCGCCGAAGAAGGTAACGTATAAGGGCATCTACTCGCTGGAGCTGGGGAGGCTGATCGAAGCGTAGGAGGAAAACCCTCTCAGGCATCGCCTGCGGCGCTGCCAGCTCTCCCGAAGGGCGAGCTTTGTGCAATAACCGGAAAGTTTGCCTTCTCGGTAAAAGCTCCCCCATTCGGGGGAGCTGGCGCGTCAGCGCCTGAGAGGGTTCAAAAGTCATATTTTTCCCGCAAAACGCATAAAAAGTGCTTGACAGCGCTTTCTGCCTGTGGTAGAATAACCGAGTAAAGAAAGCAGCTACGGCCTGTGCCGCGCTCGCCTTGCGAGGGAAAGATCCCCCGGGCTATACCTGAAGGCAGTTCATTACGAGTGGACTGCGGCTTTGAGTGAATTTTTGCGCGGCTGTCCTGAAAATGGGCGGCCGCGTTTTCTATGCCAAATATTGCAACAAAATGGATTTTGTTTGGAGGTGCATTCATTATCGCTACCGCTGGAAAGTCGAAGGAACTGGAGATCAACGGTCAGATCCGTGACCGTGAGGTCCGTCTGATCGGTGCAGACGGCGAGCAGAAGGGCGTTGTGTCCATTCAGGTGGCCATGCGCGCTGCTGAAGATGCTGGTCTGGATCTGGTCAAGATCGCACCGCAGGCTGTTCCGCCTGTGTGCAAGGTGCTGGATTACGGCAAGTACCGTTTTGAACAGCAGAAGAAGGAGAAGGAAGCCAAGAAGAACCAGAAGGTGGTCGAAGTTAAAGAGACCCGCCTTTCGCTCAACATTGACACCAACGACTTCAATACCAAGCTGAACCAGACTGCCAAATTCCTGGCAGCTGGCCACAAGGTTAAGGTTTCGATCCGCTTCCGCGGCCGTGAAATGGCGCACAGTGCTCTGGGCGCAGACGTGCTGAAACGTTTTGCCGAGGCGCTGCCTCAGGCATCCACCGATAAGCCGCCGGTGCTCGAGGGCCGCACGATGTCCATTCTGCTGATCCCGAAACCCAATAAGGACTAATTTTAGGAGGAAACTAAAATGGCTAAGATGAAACTGAAGACGCACTCCGGCGCTAAGAAGCGCTTTAAGCTGACCAAGAACGGCAAGATCAAGCGCGGCCACGCATTCCGCAGCCACATCCTGACCAAGAAGACCACCAAGCTGACCCGTGGCTACCGTCAGCCCAGCTACGTTGATAAGACCAACGCAGCTACCATCAAGAGCATGCTGCCCTACGCCTAAGAGCGAGCCGCAGGCAAACACATTCTATTGAGACAACTAAAGGAGATATAAAAAATGGCACGTATCAAGGGCGCAACCATGACTCACAAACGTCGTAAGAAGATGCTGAAGCTGGCCAAGGGCTTCTACGGCTGCAAGAGCAAGCACTTTAAGATGGCCAAGCAGCAGGTCATGAAGAGCGGCAACTACGCTCTGGCTGGCCGCCGCATGAAGAAGCGTCAGTTCCGCAACCTGTGGATTTGCCGCATCAACAACGCAGTTCGTCCTCTGGGCATGAACTACTCCACCTTCATGGCTGGTCTGAAGAAGGCTGGCATCGAGCTGAACCGCAAGATGCTGTCTGAGATGGCTATTAACGATCCCAAGAGCTTTGCAGCTCTGGTCGAGACCGTCAAGAACGCCTGATTAGGAACTTGAATCGTGACGCCCGCGCGTATACGCGGGCGTCCGTTTTGTATCCGGGGTTCTTACGGCAGGGGAACATGTTTTTCAGGGCAGCGCCCTGCCGCAGGAACGCTTTGTGGCAGACGCTGCCCTTTTTGCATTTTTTGAACAAGACGGCAGACTACTTTTTGAACGACAGTACAGCGAAAGGTTGAATACACACGATGGACGAAAAAATCACCAGCCGGGAAAACGCAAAGATCAAATACGCCTGCCGCCTTTCTTCCAGCGCGGCATTCCGCCGCAGCGAGGGCCGCTTTCTGGCCGAGGGCCGCAAGCTCTGCCCGGAGCTTGCCCGCGGTGCGCAGCTGGAGACCTTATTTTATACGGAGAGCGCTATGGCAAAGTGCCCGGAGCTTGCCGGGCTGCCCGGTGAACACTACCTTGTGGAAGACCATGTGGCCGATAAGCTGGCCGATGTGGGCACCCATCAGGGAGTGTTCGGCGTGTTCCGCACCCCGGTGCACACACTGGACGAGGTGAAGACCGGCGGGCGGTATCTGGCGCTGGAACGGGTGCAGGACCCCGGCAATGTGGGCACCCTGCTGCGCTCTGCTGCGGCCTTTGGTTTTGACGGTGTGATCCTGAGCGACGGCTGTGCCAGTGTGTATGCCCCCAAGACCCTGCGCGCTTCCATGGGAGCCGCCGTGCGCATCCCGGTGATCGAAGCCGGTGCCATGCCCGATGCCATCACCCAGCTGCGCGCAAAGGGTATCACCTTGCCTTGCTGCCGCGCTGTACAAGTCTCAGCCGCTGAGCGCGGCGCAGGCAAGCTGCCCCGGCGGCGTCTGCGTCGTCATCGGCAGCGAGGGGCAGGGTCTGACCGATGAGACCATTGCTGCCTGCAGCAGCACGGTGCGCATCCCCATGACCGACCGGGTGGAAAGCCTGAACGCCGGCATTGCGGGCAGCATTCTGCTGTGGCATTTCCGGGAGGAAAGCCTATGAGCGGCCTTGCAGGGCAGACCAGCCTTTTCCCGCCGGAGCCTGCCCCGGACCCGCTGCTGTGCTGGCTGTGGCTGGCCCATGTGCTTGGCCCGGCCAGCGTTCACGCGGGCCGTGTGCTGGATGCCTTTGGCGGTGCACAGGAAGCATGGGAAGCGCGGGACACCGCTGAATTCCGTGCTGCAGCCGGGGATGCTGCCGCGCTTCGCGCACAGCAGCTGGACCCGGAACAGTATCACGCACTGGTGATGCGGTGCGATGATCTGGGTGTGCGCATCCTGCCGTTTGACGATCCGGACTATCCGCTGGCGTTTTCCCGCATCCCGGATATGCCGCTGGTGCTCTACTGCACCGGCGATCCGCTCTGGCTCAACGAGCCGGGCTCGGTGGGCATCGTGGGCAGCCGCAAGCCTACCGAATACGGTCTGAACGCAGCGGCGGACATTGGCGGGGAACTGGCCCAAAGCGGCGCTTTGATCGTCAGCGGCCTTGCGGACGGGCTGGACAGCGCCGGGCACCGCGCTGCTGTCAAAAACAATTGCCCTACCATTGCTGTGATGGGCGTGCCCATCGACCGCACCTATCCTGCGGCCAATGTGGTGCTGCGGCACAAGATCGAGCAGAAGGGCTGCGTGATCAGTGAGTACCCGCCCCGCAGTGAGGGCGTTGGCCCAAATGGATTTTTGCAGCGCAACCGGCTCATTGCGGCGCTCAGCTCTGCATTGCTGGTGGTGGAAGCGCAGGAAAAAAGCGGCACCATGTCCACCGTGTCTCACGCCGAACGCTATGGCAAGCCGGTGTTCGCGGTGCCGGGCAGCATCTACTCGCCCAATTCCGCAGGCACAAACGGCCTTTTGCGGGACGGCAGAGCGCGTGCCGTGTGTTCTGCTGCGGACCTGCTTGGCCCGCTGGGCCTGCGCCGGCAGAGCGCAGCGGCGGTGACGGCAAAGCAGCCGGAGCCTCTGAGCGAGAATGAGCGGAAGGTGCTTTCCTGCATTGGGCCGCAGCCCCTTGGCATTGAGGAGCTTTGCGTGCGCAGCGGCCTGCCCACAGCGGTGCTGCTGGGCACCCTGATGAAGCTGGAGCTTTCCGGCCGGGTGCTGTGCATGCCGGGCAAGCGGTATGTGATAAAATAGTATAATTTCTGCTGGCGCAGCACACAACAGCTGTGGTATGATATAAAAATAGAGAATCCCGTACTGTGCAGTTGCACGGTGCGTTCCTGATAGAGAAGAAAGAAAATTTGAAATGGGAGTAAACTCGAATGGCGAAACTGGTTATCGTGGAGTCGCCTGCTAAGGCGAAAACCATTGGCAAGTATCTGGGCGATGATTACGAGGTCACCGCAAGCATGGGCCATATCCGTGACCTGCCCGCTTCCCAGCTGGGCATCGATGTGGAGCACGGCTATGCCCCACAGTACATCAGCATCAAAGGCAAGGAAAAGCTCATCAAGGAATTGAAGAGCAAGGCCAAACACGCAGACGGCGTGCTGCTGGCAACCGACCCGGACCGTGAGGGCGAAGCCATCAGCTGGCATCTGGCAAACATTCTGGGGCTGGACCCCCACGAGCCGAACCGCGTGACCTTTGACGAGATCACCAAAAAGGGCGTGAAGGAGGGCATGGCCCATCCCCGCGCCATCGACGAAGATCTGTTCAACGCACAGCAGGCCCGCCGTGTGCTGGACCGTCTGGTGGGCTACAAGCTCAGCCCGTTCCTCTGGCGCAAGGTGCGCCGGGGCCTTTCCGCAGGCCGCGTGCAGAGCGTGGCCGTGCGCCTGATCGATGACCGCGAAAAGGAGATCGAGAGTTTCAAGCCCGACGAATACTGGAACGTGGATGCCACCCTCGGCGCAGGCCACAAGAGTTTTACCGCCCGGCTGGCCACCGATGCCAGCGGCAAAAAGCTGCTGCCC
>ENA-OQJC01000360-OQJC01000360.1-human-gut-metagenome-genome-assembly--contig:-NODE-360-length-14052-cov-4.361652_pt1 | contig 14052 bp, 12 predicted proteins | sample MGYA00242600_ERZ504766 | MGnify/ENA primary metagenome ERZ504766 (study PRJEB26092, sample SAMD00036364) | human gut metagenome | host: Homo sapiens | study: EMG produced TPA metagenomics assembly of...
GATCGATAGAAGCAAGCTTCCATCTCTCTCCGTTCGACTTGCATGTGTTAAGCACGCCGCCAGCGTTCGTCCTGAGCCAGGATCAAACTCTCCAAGATATCTTGGAGCTATTTGCTAGCTCGTTTTTCGTTGTTGTCAGCTTAACCGAAGTTATCTGACTTAGAATTTTTGGTTGGTTTCAACGTTGTTGAAACCCGCACTCTGGCTATGTTCATTTCGTTAAAAATGATTACCTTACATTGTTCAGTTTTCAAAGATCTGCTTTATCGCTTTACCTTAGGGGCTTGCGACAGCTTAATCAGTATATCGCAATCAGTTTATCGTGTCAAGCACTTTTTTAAAATTCTTTAAAAAGTTTGCTGCGAAAACAGAAAGAATATACATCACTTTTTCAAAATAACCCGCTTCCAATTGCTTGAAGGCGGTCACTTGATGCCCCGTGATTGAGGACATGAACTATCATACCCTTTTTGCCTATGGTTCGTCAACCCCTTTTTACTAAATATTTTTAAGATTTTTAATTAAACACATTATTCCTTCAAGCGTGGACAACACATGCTTTTACCTCATGTATCACCTTTAACTGCATATAGTAGTATATATATATTAATTGTACCTCTTGTTGTATAAATACACTTTAAACCCACTACTTACAATTTTGTCCCACCCCATACCTTACCGATTATGCATACACCCCCTTAGCATGAGTTATAACTAACCTTTATACGTTACACATGCTTAAACTATGCATTTAAATTGACACTCCTATGTTATAACCATATAATAAAATTATAAAACAAATACAGTCCCCTATAGGCGCTTTTTAAGCTTAATAGAGAAGTCGGTGCAAATCCGACACGGTCCCGCCGCTGTGAAGTGGAGTTCCTTTTTATTATGTCACTGAACATTATGTTTGGGAAGGCAAAAGGAATGATGAAGCTGAGTCAGAAGAACTGCCTAAGGAAGCATGTCGTTATACCCGCGATAGACGGGAAGATATGGTGTGATTTCTTTTCGCATACAATCTTACCGTTTTGCAGTCTTGCTGTGAAACGGTATTTTTTTCGAAACTACTTCCTATTGGAGACTGCCCGGTACATCCACTTATATGGCTCTTCGGTAGGAAGTTTTATTATTGTTATAGGAGGAAACAATATATCCCACCGCGTTATTTATGAGACACAGTAAGTAAGTCCAACTGCCGCTCGCCATCTCACAGCGCGAGGCTAAGCGACAAAACGGTTTTACCTAATCATAGACGCAACGAAGCCACATAGTGTTGTATATAGCGAATGCATCAATTTTCTTGCATTTCATATTCTATTTGCTATGTAGAAAGGATTCGTACTATGGAACATAAGCAGCAGACTCTAGCCGTTTCAAGGCAAAATGGGCACGAGGAATTGCCCGCTGTCACCTTTGACGAGTTTGAAATTCCCAGTTATGACGAATGGCAGGCCGCCGTTGAAAAACTGTTAAAAGGTAAGCCTTTCGATAAGAGTATGTTCACGAAAACTTACGAAGGTATTTTATTTCACCCAATTTATCGTTTAGAGGATCAAAAAGAATTAACCCACCCTTACACCTATCCGGGATTAGCGGATAAGCTCCGCGGCGCGCATGCCAGCGGCTATATCCACACACCTTGGTCAATCGCTCAGCGCTGTGATGCCAAAACCATCAGCGATGCCAATGCCATGGCAGCTTTCGAGCTCGATAAAGGCAGCACGGTTGTAAGCATTACTACCGACAGCTTAACACAACAAGGCATCGATCCTACCGATGGTACTGACGAAACATTCATCGATACCGGCGTTTCCTTGAGCACAGCCGAAGATGTAAAAGCTTTATTAAAAGATATTGATGTTAACAAGCATGAAATCGAATTATTCGGCGGACCATCTGCCGTTAATCTCATCAGTGCTGTATCCATCGCCTGCAAAGCAGCCGGGTTAAAATCCGCCGAATTGCACGGTGCTATTGCTGCCGACCCTATCGGTTCTTTACTCCGTTTTGGCAAAGTAAATCGTCCGCTCGACGAACTCTATGATGATATGGCTCATACGATTCACTGGGCTAAAGCACATGCACCTAATTTAAAAACAGTCCTCGTTGATGCCGATGTATATCACAACGGCGGGGCCAACGGTATTCAAGAAGCAGCCTATGCCCTTCATACCGCTTTGACTTATATGCGCGCTATGGAACGTCGCGGTATTGATGTTGATACCTTCTGCCGTCACATTCGTTTCCACTTCAGCGTAGGCGCTACCTTCTTCATGGAAATCGCCAAACTTCGCAGCATTAAAATGCTCTGGTCCCAATTAGTACGCCATTGCGGCGGCGACGAAGATGCACAGCGCATTAATTTGTATGTAAGTACATCCGCTTTTTGCCAAACTGTATATGACCCATATGTAAACTTATTGCGTGCAGCATCCCAATCCTTCTCGGCTGTAGTAGGCGGCATTGACGGTATGAATGTGTATCCGTTCGACCATTGTATCCGTCCGAGTGATGAATTCTCTCGTCGTATTGCCCGCAATATCCAAATTATGGAACAGCATGAATTCAACTTCATTCAACCGGTCGATCCTGCCGGCGGCAGCTGGTATCTCGAACCGTTAACGGAAGAGTTCACTGAAAAATCCTGGGCTAAATTCCAAGAATTGGAAAACATGGGGGGCATTATTGAAGCCATCAAAGCCGGTAAAGTTCAAGAAGCCGTTCACAGCATTTTGGAAGACCGCTTCAAGAAATTGGCAACTCGCCAAGACCGTGCCGTTGGTAATAACATGTACCCTAACATGACCGAAGAATTGCTGGAAGTACCTGAAATCAATAAGGCAGACCTCTTAAAGCAACGCTTAGACGAACTTGCCGAACAACGTAAGGCAGCCGATCAAACAGCCATCGACGAAGCTTTACAAGTTCTTAAAGACTCCGACTTCAGCGAACCGATGTCGCTTATCGGCGCTGTGAAAACAGCCCTGAACGCGGGTGCTACTTTCGGCGAAATCACAAACGCCCTCGCTACCGACAGCCAAGGTGAGACCGTTTCACCAATCGAAGCGCATCGCTGGACCGAACGTTATGAAAAATTACGCCGCACGACGGAAGAATTTGTAGCCGAAACCGGCGACAATGTTCATATCTTCCTGGCTAACATGGGTCCTATCCCGCAACATAAAGCCCGTGCCGACTTTGTTACATCCTTCATGCAGGTTGCCGCTTTTGACGTAGCCTTGAACAACGGTTTCAAAACAGTGGAAGACGCCGTAGCCGCCGCCCTTGAATCCAAGGCGGACGTAGCCATTGTGTGCTCCACCGACGATACCTATCCGGAACTGGCTCCGGCCGTTACCAAAGGCATCAAAGCCCAGCGCCCTGAAATGAAAGTATTCCTCGCCGGGGCGCCATCACCTGAATTAAAAGAAATGTGTGATGCTGCCGGCATGGATGACTACATCAGTGTACGCTCCAACTGCTACGAAACGCTGTTACGGATGCAACAAGAAAAGGGGATGATTAAATAATGGCTAAAATACCTAATTTCGCAAATATCCCATTTGCCGGGGCCGAAGCCAATGAGCAAGCGGCTCAAGAATGGCTTACACAGTTAAAAGCTGAAACAGGCAAATCCTTTGATGAAAACTTCTATCGTACGATGGAACAAATCGATGTAGCGCCGCTTTATGATCAGGGTGCTTACGCCGATTGTAATCACTTATCCTATATGGCAGGTTTACCGCCATATTTACGCGGACCATACGCTACCATGTATGTAACCCGCCCTTGGACCGTTCGTCAGTACGCCGGTTTCTCCACCGCCGAAGAATCGAACGCCTTCTATCGTCGTAACCTCGCGGCCGGTCAAAAAGGCTTATCCATCGCCTTCGACCTTGCTACGCACCGCGGTTATGACTCCGACCATCCGCGCGTAGTAGGCGACGTTGGTAAAGCCGGCGTAGCCGTTGACTCCATTCTCGACATGGAAATCCTCTTCTCCGGGATTCCACTCGATCAGATGTCCGTATCCATGACAATGAACGGCGCCGTTTTGCCAATCATGGCGTTCTACATCTTAGCCGGTGAAGAACAAGGCGTTGATAAAAAAGTTATGGCCGGTACGATTCAAAATGACATTTTGAAAGAGTTCATGGTACGTAACACCTATATCTATCCTCCGGCCGCTTCCATGCGTATTATCGGCGATATTTTCGCGTATACGTCCAAATATATGCCTAAATTTAACAGTATCTCTATTTCCGGCTACCATATGCAAGAAGCAGGCGCTACCGCCGATATTGAGTTAGGTTACACCTTGGCGGACGGTCTTGAATATCTCCGTACCGGTACCCAACACGGCTTAACCATTGACCAGTTCGCCCCTCGTCTGTCCTTCTTCTGGGCTATGGGTAAAAACTACTTCATGGAAATCGCCAAAATGCGTGCCGGCCGTATGTTATGGGCTAAAATCGTTAACAGCTTCAATCCGGAAAATCCTAAATCCATGGCGCTTCGTACGCACTCACAGACATCCGGTTGGAGCCTCACCGAACAGGATCCGTTCAACAACATTACTCGTACTTGTATCGAAGCTATGGCGGCGGCTCTCGGCCATACCCAGTCGCTTCATACCAATGCGCTTGACGAAGCTATTGCCTTGCCGACAGACTTCTCGGCCCGTATTGCCCGTAATACGCAGCTTTATATCCAGGATGAAACCAAGGTATGTAAAGTTATCGACCCATGGGGCGGTTCCTACTATGTAGAATTCTTGACTAACCAATTGATTCGCAAAGCCTGGGCTCATATTCAGGAAATCGAAGAATTGGGCGGCATGAGTAAAGCTATCGACACCGGCCTTCCTAAGATGCGTATCGAAGAAGCGGCCGCTCGTCGCCAAGCCCATATTGACTCCGGTAGTGAAAAAATCGTCGGCGTTAACTATCTGCGCTTAGACAAAGAAGATCCGCTCGATATTCTCGAAGTAGATAATACTACCGTACGCTTGGCTCAGATTGAACGTCTTGAAAAATTACGCGCTAACCGCGACAACGACAAAGTTCGTCAATGCCTCGACGCCATCACGCATTCCATGGAAACCGGCGAAGGTAACTTATTGGAATTGGCCGTAGAAGCCGCTCGTGCCCGTGCGTCCAAAGGTGAAATCTCCGATGCCGTTGAAAAAGTGTGCGGTCGTCACAAAGCCATTATCCGTTCCATTTCCGGCGTATACAGCAGCGAATTCAGTGATGATGACGTTATCTCCGAAGTACGTCAGATGACCGATGACTTCGAAGAACGCGAAGGTCGTCGCCCTCGTATCTTCATCGCTAAGATGGGTCAGGACGGCCATGACCGCGGTGCGAAAGTTATTGCTACCGCCTTCGCCGATATGGGCTATGACGTAGATATTGGACCTTTATTCCAAACTCCGGAAGAAGCTGCCCAAGACGCCGTGGATAATGACGTTCACATCGTCGGCATCAGCTCCTTGGCGGCCGGCCATAAAACTCTTATGCCACAACTTATTGAAGAGCTCAAAAAACGCGGCCGTGAAGATATCATGGTTATCATCGGCGGCGTAATTCCGGCTCAAGATTATGATTTCTTATATGAACACGGTGCCGCTGCCATCTTTGGCCCCGGTACCATTATCCCTGTATGCGCGAAGAAAGTACTCGAATTGTTAAATGAACGTCTAGAGGAGTGATACTATGACGGAACGATATAAACCGTCCTGGGTTCCCGAAGCCGATGATGATAAATTCGCCTGCCGCGTTATGCGCGGCGTCAATGACAGTCCTTTGCGTAATACCTCAAGTACACCGCCTCAACAAACCGGCAAACGACCGGCCAAGCTTACCGTCGATGATTACGTGGAAGGCATTTTAAGCGGCAATCGCATGATGCTGTCCCGTGCCATTACCCTCATCGAAAGTAACGCGGCCGCTCATTTTGAAATGGCCCAGCAAGTCATTCAAAAGGTTTTGCCATACACCGGTAAAGCAACGCGTATCGGCATCACCGGGGTACCGGGCGCCGGTAAATCCACCTTTATCGAGTGCCTCGGTACCAAACTTTGCCAAGAAGGTCATAAAGTAGCCGTTTTGGCGGTCGATCCGTCCAGTACCGTAACGGGTGGCAGTATTTTGGGTGATAAAACTCGTATGTTTACCTTATCACGGCAGGAAAACGCCTTCATTCGTCCGTCCCCTTCGGGCGGGACGCTGGGCGGCCTCACCCGTAAAAGCCGTGAAACCTTACTTCTTTGTGAAGCAGCCGGCTATGACACAATTCTCGTCGAAACCGTCGGGGTTGGTCAAAGCGAGACCACCGTGCGCTCCATGGTCGACTTTTTCCTATTAGTCGTACTAACCGGTGCCGGTGACGAACTGCAAGGCATGAAAAAAGGGGTTATCGAGCTCTCCGATGCCATCGTGGTCAATAAAGCGGACGGTGACAACAAACCGAAAGCCCTGATTACAAAATCGGAATACAATCGTATTCTCCATTTCCTCCGCCCCGCCACGGAAGGGTGGACTACCCAGGCATACACTTGCTCGGCGTACACCGGCGAAGGCGTTATGGAGCTTTGGCATGATGTTATTGAAAAATTCATCGAACAATGCCAAGCCAACGGCGTCTTACAGGAGCGACGCAAACAACAAACTATGTCGTGGGTATACTCCATGGTGGAAGAGCATCTTCACAATTTATTCTATCGGGCGCCGCGCATCATTGCCTGCAAAGACAGCGTGGAAGACCAAGTGCTCCAAGGCGAGCTGACACCAACCTTAGCGGTGCAGCAGCTCATCAATACATTTATTGAAGAAAAATTGGAGCCTATCGGATCTAAAAGTAATCCGATACTCAAATAGGCAATATCCGTATCGCGCGGATCATCCTAATATCCCAAGGCCGGCACAAGTGCCGTAGCACCTTGTGTCCGGTCCTTACAGGGTTTCACAACGCCTTACAACCGGAATCCACAGAAAGGAGGCCATCCGATTGACCACACAAAATCAAGACAATGACTACAAAGTGCCTCAAGGATTACTCGACCTTGTATCGCGCCGTTATAATGTAGAAATTATTGACAGCCACTATATTTTGGTGGATGACAAATTCAACCGTTATAACATTATGTATGATATGCGCTTACCCCAAACCGTACAGATAGCTTTGCGCTCAACGTACGGCCCTAACGATACGGCTATGCATGTCAAATGGGAGTTTATAGAGTCAACTAATAGCGTGCGTTTTTATTCGGAGATAGGCAACAATATACTCCTCCTCTTGGATAGCGTAATGCCAGAAAACGACAGTGCTGTCTAAGTGTCTATATAGCTGACCCCAGAAACATTACTCACACCCCCCAACGCTACTCTATAGCTTTCATTGTGTGTAGCCTATAAGGAAAAGCGTAATGCAGAGATTCAATTTTGAATCCGAATGCATTACGCTTTTTCTTTTTATATATTCGCTTGTGAATAACTTTATTTTTTAAAACTTAATCTACTTTTCTGTGGATTAACTTAGGTTTTTCAGTGGATAAGTAGTGGATAACCGATAGTTTAATGTGTATAAACCTGTGACAAACTGTGAATAAGTCACCCTGTTTTGGTGGATAACTTTTTTCATAATCATTCAAACACACCTCAGCTAAGCTCTTTACTGAGCCAATAGGTTTGCCACTCATCCTTTGTATCATAAAATTCAACATAACCATGGCGTTGCCAGAAGGCACATCCTTTGATGAGAAATCTATGGGTATTCAAACATAAATGAGTATAACCAAACTCTTTGGCTCTTGCTTCCAGTACCTTATAAATCTGACGTCCATAGCCTGAACTTTGTGCTTTCGGTGAAATATACACGCGCGATATATATCCCCAGAGCGACTCATCCACACAATGAGGCGGACGGCGATGATGAGCTTCCAATGGGCTTATACAACCTGTCCCCACCACTTCGCCATTTTCATAAAGTACATAGAAAGAACTTCGCTTATCAGGCGAATAGTGTTCCGCTAATTGTAAAAATATTTATTGTGCTCACTATCCAAAGGCCTTCTATAATGCAAATGCATTTGCTCAACTAAGAATTGATAAATCGGCTCCCGCGGCGTGTCCGGGGTAATCAGTTCAATATTTGCCATACCTAATAAATCAGCCTCCAAATACCTACATCATCCTACTATAACGCCTTGGCAGTCCCTACTGCCTTCACCTTATAATACGACCGGTTTGCGATGCTCCGTCACTTCAAATACAGCCGCTAACAGCTTACGTGTATAAGGATGTTTAGCTTCTGTTAAATGTTTCGCCGAAATTGCTTCCACCACTTCGCCGTTATACATCACAACTACTCTATGGCATATACTGCGAATTAAGGCAATGTCATGAGCAACAAATAAATACGTTAGATTCTTTTCCTTTTGCAATTTAACGAGCAATTTAGCAATCGAATCTTGTACGGATACATCAAGAGCCGAAGTCGCTTCGTCAAATACAACAATATCCGGCTCCAACACTAAGGCACGGGCAATGGCCACCCTTTGACGCTGACCGCCACTCATTTCATGAGGATAACGTTTGGCAAACGTGCCGTTAAGCCCAACCATCTCCAAATACTTGGTGGCAATAGCCGTGGTTTCTCCTTTTTTCAAAAGACCGAAATTATACAAAGGTTCACAAATAATATCTTCAACTGACATACGCGGGTCAAAGGCCTGCGAGGAATCCTGGAACACCATTTGAATCTTGCGGCGTTGTTCGCGCTTTTCTTTGGCCGATGCTTTGGAAATTTCCACACCGTTTAAATAGATTTCGCCACCGGAAGGTGCTGTCATTTGCATAATCATCTTCATGAGCGTACTTTTACCGGAGCCCGATTCACCAACAATCCCCAGCGATTCGCCGCGCCATAAGGACCAACATACTTCTTTACAAGCTTGCAACGTGCCACCATTCGGCAACGAGAAATTTTTACAAAGACCTTTAACTTCCAAAATCGGAGTGCCTACGCCGTCAGCCGCCGCCATTGAAGTATGAGTGCCGTAATTTTCAGTATAGGCTACGGCTTCCTTATTCAACTGTGTCGACATAGCGTGTCCCTCCTAACGTCGGTACGGCTTGCAATAACTGCTGGGTATAAGCGGAATGCTCTTTGAAAAGAACATCATCCCGTGAGCCGTAATCTACCACTTTACCTTGTTGCATAACCATGATTTTATCCGCCATATGAGCGGCTACCCCGATGTTGTGGGTTACCATGATAATGCCGGTGCGACTTTTTTGGCAAAGCCGCATCAATTCCTCTACAATCTGAGCCTGCGTTGTCACATCAAGGGCCGAAGTCGGTTCATCGGCAAGCAACAAGTGTGGCGTGAAGGCCATCGCCATGGCAATCCCCAAGCGCTGACGTTGACCGCCGCTAAGTTCAAAGGGATACCGTTTCAAAAAGTCCTTATCCGCCGGCAAGGATACCATTTTCATCAATTCGATGGCTTTCGTTTCCGCCGCCCCTTTATCTAAATCACTGTGGCGACGAATATGGGCAATGAACTGTTTGCCGATGGTCTGAATCGGGTCCATAGCACTGCCGCTATCCTGGAAGATCATGGAAATATCGGTGCCCCTATATTTCCGCCATTCTTCCTCAGACCATGTAGCAATATCTTGGCCGCGGTAATTAGCGCCGCCGGCCACAACATGACCTCCTACGGACAACAAGCCGATTAAGGCACGAATGACCGTGGTTTTGCCACTGCCCGACTCACCTACAATAACGAGAATTTCGCCTTCTTCTAAGGAAAACGTAACGTCTGTCACAGAAGGCGCCGCTTCACCATAGGCTATGCTCAAATTATTTACTTCTACCAGTGCTGCCTCCCGTGTCATATCGTTTGCGCACATCCTTTCGTATTGCTTATATAACAAAGATTTTTCAAAATATTATATATCACCTAATAGTATTTCGTATCAAAACAACGATATACAAATGAGCTTATTTAGAAATATCGTTCGTAATCCAGTAGTAATCGGATGGGAACATAACTACACCTTTAAGTGCTTTATTGGCAATGATATTAGTCATTGGGTAACCAAGGTATAAAGCTGCACCGTCATTTAAGAGAATCTGCTGTGCTTCAATAATTAATTGTTTACGAACAGCCGGATCGAATTCAGTAGACAATGCATCTAATTTAGCATCGAATTCAGGATTGCTGTAACCGGAACCATTTTGCGGATTATCGCCGTTAACATTAGTTTTCCAGTACCATTTGAGGAATGTTTCAGGGTCACCGGTATTCGCTGTTACGATATTGGAGATAAGCAAATCATAATCTCCGTCGATCCCCATTTTATCGATTAAGGTATAGTCAACCGTTTTAATTTTTACATCTACGCCCACTTTACGAAGGTCAGCTTGTACCGCTTCAGCGAAGATAGGTAACTCAGCACGACTGTTGTATACTACGAAGTTAACGGACAACGGACGACCGTCTTTATCTAAGATTCCGTCGCCATCGGTATCTTTCCAACCGGCTTCTGCCAATAATTGTTTAGAGCGGTCAGGATTGTACGCATTTGGATCAGTCAATTGATTAAAACCATAATCCATGGATGGTGGAATCGGTGCTTTACCCGGAATGAAGGTGCCTTTTAAGAGTACATCTGCATATTTTTGACGGTCCGTAGCGCTGATGAAGGCAGCACGCACTTTAGGGTCGCCCAATAAGCCTTTTTGATTGATACGCGCCAATACTACGCGCAAGGAAGCAATTTCATCAACCTGGAATTTGTCGTTCCCTTTGAAAAGATCGATTTCGCCCGGCCCAATGTTAACGGCCATATCTACTTCACCGGATTGTAATGCCATAGCACGAGTATTAGGGTCTTCAATGGACGGCACTTCTACAGTTTTGAACGGTACGGAACCATTCCAGTAGTTTTCATTAGCTTTTAACACGGATTTATCTTTACTGTACGAAACAACGGTGTACGGGCCGGTTGCAATCGGACCTTCTTTGGCAAAGTTACGGCCATCTTTTTCAGCTTGTACGTCAACAACGAGGAATAAAGGATCCGCTAATAAACCGGGCATGTTCGGCATAGGTTTTTTAGTCTTAATAATTAAATCCTGACCGTTGGCTTCAATAGAATCATATTCGAAGAATGTACTGGCACGTTTAGCTTTAGCAAAAGCACGCTCAATAGATTCTTTTACTTCAGCAGCCGTTACTTTTTTACCGTTAGAGAATTTAGCCTTATCATCAATCGTAAATGTCCAAGTCAATTTATCATCAGCCAAGGACCATTTAGATGCTATCCAAGGTTTAGCCACCATGGATTTGTCAAACTTGGTAAGCGTTTCACCGATACCGTAACGCATAACTACCCAAGCATAGAAGTTATCGGTAGGCTCCAACGTATCCGCAAAGTTGGTTACCCCTACTTTTAACACATCTTTGTTTTCTGCAGAATCACTGCCGCAACCGGCCAAAAGCGATGCCGCCAATACCACGCCTAAGCCATCGAGTAGCGCTTTACGCCAGAATTTTTTCATAATAACATTCCTCCATAAAAATACCTTTAACAAATTAACACACAGTTTGATTAACGCTAACACTCAAGATGAAATTATATAAATCCCTAACGGGTATCATCTGACAAAATGTAAATACGAAATTCTCCCATTAACCTATATAAAGATTCCGTCTCTTAGCCTCTGTTTTGACGCGGATCCAAAATATCGCGCAAGCTGTCACTCCAAAGGTTAAAAATAAGATACTACGATAAGAATAGCCGCCCCCGGGAAAATCATAAGCCATGGTGCCAACTGTAAATATTGACGACCTTCATTGAGCATTAACCCCCATTCCGGTGTCGGTGGTTGTGCCCCGAAACCGAGGAATGAGAGACCGGCTACTTCGAGCATCATAACGCCAAGGTCCATGCTGGCCGTTACAACGACGAGCGGCATAATGTTTGGCAACACGTGACGACGCAAGATAACGGCCGACGTACCGCCACTCATAATAGCGGCCGCTATATAATCTTCCTGACGAACTTTAATAACAAGACTTCGCACTAAACGCGCATATTTAGCCCAACCTACAATGGTGAGCGCCAAAATGGTATTGCCTACGCTACCGCCCATAATACCGGCAATAGCGATGGCAAGCACGATGCCCGGAAAAGAAATCATGATGTCGCAAAGACGCATGAGCACCATTTCAACTTTGCCGCCGAAATAACCGGCCAAAGATCCTACTAAGGTACCGATGGACGCAACCAACACAACAATGGTAAAGCCCATGAATAAGGATAAGCCGGTGCCGTAAATGATACGCGACAATACGTCACGACCTAATTTATCCGTCCCGAACCAATGGGTAGAACTCGGCGCTTTTAAGGCATTGCTTAAAATTCGAAGCAAACGGATCGTTCGGCGTAAGCCATGGTGAAAAAAGAGCTATCAATACAACCAATAAAACTAAGGATGTATAGAAGGAGAAAGCTTTATGTGTTCTAATAAACTCTTTCATTATTTACTCCCCCTTCTCAATCTAGGATCCAAGAGCGTATACGAATAATCGATTACACCATTAATTAACATATACGCAATAGAAGCCCAAAGTACGAAACCTTCAATTAACGGATAATCACGGAAAGTAATCGCCTGTACGGCCATTTTACCAAGCCCCGGCCACGAGAATACCATCTCTACAACCGCAACCCCACCAAGCAACCAGCCCATGGACATACCGAAGATGGTAAGTAGTGGTAAAAAGGCATTTGGCAAAATATGTTTAAACATGATTTCCGTATTTGTCATACCGCGTGCTCTAGCACCTACGGCATAATCTTTATTGATTTCTTCCAAAACTACCAAACGTACCTGGCGCATAAATTTTGAAATTAACGTAAATGCCAAGGTAAAAGCAGGTAAAATCGCATTTTTTAACGAAACGGTTGCCGTCGCAATCGGGGCAATACCCAATTTATAGCCAAAAATGTAAAGCAACATAAGACCAAGCCAGAAAGCCGGTATGGAAATACCGATAAATGCAATTCCGCGGAAGAGGTAGTCAGGCCATTTATTCTGGTAGATAGCGGCGATAACCCCCATGGGAACGGCTATGACGAGTAGCATCACAATTGTTACACTCGCCAACATAAGTGTACCCGGTAAGGCCTCCATCATCTTATCTACAACAGGTTTCTTGGCTGAATACGACATTCCAAGATCCCCTTGCACCGCATGAGACAACCAATTACCATATTGCACCAAGAACGGTTTATCTAACCCCAATTCCTGCCTCGTATGATCAATCAGTTCCTGTGAAACCATGGTATCCGCGGTTTCCAAAATCATGAGCACAGGGTCGCCCGGCGCCAGAAAACTTAAACTGAAAGTTAAAAATGTAACCCCAATTACCGTCACCAACACCTGCCCCAAATGCTGCAGTGTTTTTTTAAACATTCCTGTCCCCCCCTAATATACTCAATTTTCAAACTTACACTATCAACATCTATGAATCCTTTTTAGACAATATCGTTTTAAATCAAACTTCTATTATAAAAATTCATAAAATTTAGTAAATAAAAAACTCACCCTTGAAAGAGTGAGTACGCAAAACAAATTTTAGTCAAATTAACCCCATAACACATCCCATTAACTATGTGCAACAGTCAATTTGTTATAAGCAGGCTTTCTGGCTCATGATTCATCGTTTATTTCCAGCCTTCCCAGTTTCCCAGTGACCCTTCTTGTAAGTAAAACTAACCTCCTACTTAACTTAACGACGTCGTTTCCGTTTACCGACGACTAAGGTAAGGTTTAGTTTCGACCCTAACCTTTTTACCTTTTTCCCTTTAAACTTTAAACGTCCGTCCGGTCCGGACTAACCCGTAACCCCGAACCTTAACCTTAAACCAAACCTAAACGTAAAGTACTTTTTACTTTTAAGAAAGGTTAAAGGTTTACGTACGAAGGTAAGTTAATTTAATTTTACTTAACTTTAACGTTTAAAAC
>ENA-OQJC01000364-OQJC01000364.1-human-gut-metagenome-genome-assembly--contig:-NODE-364-length-13932-cov-8.306483_pt1 | contig 13932 bp, 10 predicted proteins | sample MGYA00242600_ERZ504766 | MGnify/ENA primary metagenome ERZ504766 (study PRJEB26092, sample SAMD00036364) | human gut metagenome | host: Homo sapiens | study: EMG produced TPA metagenomics assembly of...
TAAACGACTCATCCAAATAATTAGGAGAGTTCCGCCTAAAGGGTGACTACACAGGACCCCCGCCGGGCCGCTTTGGGTTACTTTCCAAAACATTTCCGCAGGACGCAAAGGGCTCCGCCGCGCGAAGCGCGCAGCGGAGCCCTTTGCATGTCCGAGGACGTTTTGGAAAGTAACCCAAAGCGGCCCGGCGATCCTGCGGGAGTTAAACCCCTTTAGAACTTGTCGTGGAAGGTACGCGCAATGACCTCGTCCTGCTGCTCCTTGGTGAGCGTGTGGAAGTTCACGGCGTAGCCGGAAACGCGGATGGTCAGCTGCGGATACTTCTCGGGGTGAGCCTGAGCGTCGAGCAGCGTCTCACGGTTGAAGACGTTGATGTTCAGGTGGTGGCCACCCTTCTCGGCGTAAGCGTCGAGCATGTGGACCAGGTTATCGGCCTGAGTCTCGGAAACTTCAGAAACCTTCATAATGTGTCTCCTTCGATTAATAGGCGCCGGCCGAAACCGGCGCACTAATCAGTAATCGTTATTGTTAGTATAGCACTAACAATAGTTACTCGCCCAGCTGATCAAGGTCGATATCGCCAAAGAACACCTGGTCCTCCTTGCCGAGCGCACTCGGGATGATGGAGAAGGTGTTGGAGATGCCGTCCTGAGCATCGCGGAACGGGAGCTTGGAAACCGAAGACAGCGAAGCGATGGCGCCGTGGCTATCGCGCTTGTGCATGGGGTTAGCACCCGGGGCGAACGGCTGGCCAGCCTTGCGGCCGTCGGGCGTGGAGCCGGTCTTCTTACCGTACACGACGTTGGAGGTAATGGTCAGAACCGAGGTCGTAGGCACGGAGTTGCGGTAGGTATCGTTCATGCGGATGTACTCCATGAACTGGTGCACAACGTCGTGAGCGATCTGGTCGACGCGGTCGTCGTCGTTACCGTACTTGGGGAACTCGCCCTCGGTCTCGAAGTCGACGATGATGCCGTTCTCATCACGGACGGGGTGGACCTTGGCGTACTTGATGGCGGACAGGGAGTCAGCCACGACGGAAAGGCCAGCGATGCCCGTAGCGAACCAGCGGTGCACGTGCTTGTCGTGCAGAGCCATCTGGATGCGCTCGTAGCAATACTTGTCGTGCATGTAGTGAATGATGTTCAGCGAGTTGACGTACACGCCAGCGAGCCACTTCATCATGTCGTTGTACTTGGCCACAACGTCGTCGTAATCGAGCGTATCGCCCTCGACGGCGCGATACTTGGGGCCGACCTGCTTCTTGGAGACCTCGTCAACACCGCCGTTGAGTGCGTACAGCAGGCACTTGGCCAGGTTGGCGCGAGCGCCGAAGAACTGCATCTCCTTGCCGATGCGCATGGAGGACACGCAGCAGGCGATGCCGTAGTCGTCGCCATGATAGACGCGCATGAGGTCGTCGTTCTCGTACTGGATCGAGGAGCTGGCGACGGAAGTCTTGGCGCAGAACTTCTTGAAGTTCTCGGGCAGACGGGTCGACCACAGAACGGTCATGTTGGGCTCGGGGCTGGTGCCCATGTTCTCGAGCGTGTGCAGGTAGCGGTAGCTCATCTTGGTAACGAGCGTACGGCCGTCGACACCCATGCCGCCGATGGACTCGGTGACCCACTGCGGGTCGCCGGTGAACAGGGCCTGGTACTCGGGGGTACGGGCAAACTTGACCATGCGAAGCTTCATGATGAAGTGATCCACGAACTCCTGGATCTGCTCCTCGGTGAAGGTACCGTTGGCAAGGTCGCGCTCAGCGTAGATGTCGATGAACGTGGAGGTACGGCCGATGGACATAGCGGCGCCGTTCTGCTCCTTGACGGCAGCGAGGTAGGCGAAGTACATCCACTGGATGGCCTCCTGCGTGTTGGTAGCAGGGTTGGAAATATCGAAACCATAGGTCTCGGCCATCATCTTAAGCTCGCCGAGGGCGCGGATCTGCTCCTGCAGCTCCTCACGATCGCGGATGTTGTCGGCGGTCATGACCGTCGGGGTGGAAGCCTTCTGGGCCTCCTTGTCCTTGATCAGGTAGTCGACACCGTACAGGGCGACACGACGGTAGTCGCCGATGATGCGGCCGCGGCCATAGCCATCGGGCAGACCGGTGATGATGTGGGCCGAGCGGCAAGCACGCATCTCGGGGGTGTAAACATCGAAGACGCCGGCGTTGTGGGTCTTGCGCTCGAAGGTGTAGCGCTCGACAACGTTCTCGTCGACCTTGTAGCCGTGCTGGCTGGCAGCCTGGCAAGCGATGCGGATACCACCGTTGACGTGCAGCGCGCGCTTGAGCGGCTTGTCGGTCTGGAGGCCGACGATAGTCTCCTTCTCGCGGTGGGCGTTATCGATGTAGCCAGCGGGGTGGCTCACGATACCCGTGACGATCTTGGTGTCCATATCGAGGACACCGCCCTGTTCGCGCTCCTTAAGCAGCAGGTCGAGAACCTCGCCCCACAGCTCCTTGGTACGCTCGGTCGGACCGACGAGGAACGACTCGTCGCCCTCGTAGGGGGTGTAGTTCTTCTGGATGAAGTCTCGGACGTCAACCTCTCCCGTCCAGATGCCTTCCTTGAAGCCTTCCCATGCCTCCTGCATTGTGTAACCACGCTCCTAGTTACGTGTAATGCGGCGCTCTCTCACACCGCTGCTTATTGAATTCTTGAATGTTCGGCTTGCACTACCGGCTTCTTCCGTTCTTCACCACACGTTGGTGTAGGGAAAACGTTTATCCACCTTGGAACTACAACCCAAAACCCAAGATTTCACCCGTTTGAGAAGGATAACATAGCGACCCTCTCCATCTGGGCTGTTATATGTTTCTTTTTTATATCATAATGGAGTTTTTTACAAACCCGCAGGAAATGCGAGCGCGAACAACTACCGTTCACCGATTTGTTTGGTATTTTTCCTTGCCTTTGTACGACGTTCGCTCTAGCTGTTATGCCAGCTTTAGCAGAGTAAAGTGCCTCTGAGTAGGCTTTGGGACATGCCTTACGATCTACCCCTTACTTTGCTGATACCGACGGTGTACGGAGGTCGCCTAAAGGTTGTTTTCTAGGCATGACCCAAAATCTACCGTATAGGGTGCGCGTGCAAGGGTATCATCTTTCACCGAAAATAGTTTCTAGTGTTAGGGGTTTTCGGTGGAAGATACCGATTTCCATGAGCTTGGACGTCAGCTCCTTACTGAGTTTGGCGGCATTCACCAGCGCGTTTCGCGCTTTGTGGACAAAGTTCTCAGCGGCGAGATGGCCGTCATGCGCGCCCTCATGCTCGCTGGCGGTTCGCTCACGCCGAGCGAACTCGCTGATCGTGCCTGGGTCTCGAGCGCCCGCATCGCCAATATCTTGCGCGCCCTCGAGGCCAAGGGTTGGATTGAGCGCGAGCATTCAAAGACCGACCGTCGTCGCGTACACGTCATAGTGACCGACAAGGGATTCCAGGATCTCGAAATCAAACGCCGGGAATTCGAGGAGCGCACCGCGGCTTTCCTCGAGCAGCTCGGCGAAACAGATACCCAAGAGATGGTGCGCCTTCTAAGACGTGCCAACGAAATTATCGACCGCAATCAAGAAAGGAGAGATGCCGAGTGAGGATTCTCAAGCTCTTTAAAAAGCATGTCCTGGCACTGTTCGCAGCTATCGTACTTATCGTAATCAGCTGCAACGCCGACCTGGCGCTGCCTACCTATATGAGCGACATCGTCGACGTGGGCGTGCAGCAAGGCGGCATTGCCTCGCCCGTGCCCGACACCATTCGCGCCGAATCGCTCGACGACCTCGAACTCTTTATGCGCGCCAAGGACGCCAAAGCTGTGGAGGCCGTGTTTGGCAAGGCAGACAAGAACGGCATTCGAACGTACAAGGGCACCGAGGAAGAGCGTGCCGACGGCAGCAAGATTGCCGACATTATGAGCCTGCCTGAGACCGTCGTGCTCGCCTTCAACCAGGGCATCGACGCCGACTCCATGGGCGACATGACCGGCACGTCCAGCGAGAAAGACAGCGACGCCGCTCAGGCCATGCCCACGCCCGAGCAAATGGCGGCGATGACGCCCGAGCAGCTCGCCGAGATGCAGCAGAAGGCCGCAGCGGCGCAGAATATGCAAAAGCAGATTGATGCCGACGGCGGTAAGATCACCATGAAGGGTCTGCGTCTAGGCGTTGAAGGCGGCCTAATCGACCAGGGCAAGCTCGTCGAGGGCGCCAACGATATGGCGGACAAAATGGGCTCCATGTCGGGCTCCATCGTGACCCAACGCGCCGTGAGCTATGTGCAGGACGAGTACAAGGCACAGGGCATCGACCCGCCGACGTGCAGAACGCCTACCTGGGCCGCATGGCGACCACGATGTTTGGGCTGTGTCTGGTGTCGCTGGTCGCCACCATCCTGACCGGTGCCGTTGCTTCGCGCACTGCCTGCTCCATCGCCCGCGACCTGCGCCGCGAGACCTTCAACAAGGTTATGCACTTCTCGCCGGCCGAGGTGGGCAAGTTTAGCCAGGCCTCGCTCATCACCCGCTGCACCAATGACATTCAGCAGATCCAGATGGCCGCAACCCTGTTTATCCGCATGTGTCTGATGGCCCCCGTCATGGGCATCGTCGCCGTCATGCGCGTCCTGGCCAACCATACCGGCCTGGAGTGGACCATCGCCGTTGCCATCATCGCGGTCTCGGCCGTCGTCGGCGTGCTCATGGGCCTCACCATGCCCAAGTTCCAAAAAGATGCAAAGTTACGTGGACCGCGTGAACCTTACCGCCCGCGAGCTGCTCGACGGCCTTATGCCTATCCGCTCGTTCAACCGCGAGGAGCATGAGCTCGAGCGTTTTGACAAGGCTTCGCTCGACCTGATGACCACGCAGCTCTACACCAACCGAGCCATGAGCTTTATGATGCCGCTCATGATGCTCGTCATGAACTGCGTCACTGTGCTTATCGTCTGGTTTGGCGCGCAGGGCGTGTCCGACGGCGTGATGCAGGTCGGCAACATGATGGCGTTCATCTCCTACACCATGCAGATCGTCATGGCGTTTATGATCCTCACCATGGTTTCGGTCATCCTGCCCCGCGCCGAGGTCGCAGCCGAGCGCGTGGAAGAGGTCATCACCTGTCCCACGAGCATCAACGACCCTGTCTCACCCAAATTGCCTGCTGCCAGCGCGCCGCGCGGTGAGCTCACCTTCCGTGACGTGAGCTTCCAGTATCCCGATGCCCGCGCCGACGTCATTAGCGGCGTAAACTTCACCACGCACGCCGGCCAGATGCTCGGCATCATTGGTTCCACGGGCTCGGGCAAGTCCACGCTTGTACAGTTGATTCCGCGCCTGTACGACGTCACGGGCGGCAGCATTTCGCTCGACGGCATCGACGTGCGCGACATGACCCTCTCTGAGCTGCGCCGCCGCATCGGTTATATTCCGCAGCAGGGTCGTCTGTTCTCGGGTACCGTCGAGAGCAACCTCAAGTTTGCCGGCGACATGGTGAGTGACGAGGATATGCGCCAGGCAGCACACGTCGCCCAGGCGGAGGACTTTATCGCCGAGCGCGAGGACGGATACGACTCCCCCATTAGCCAGGGCGGCTCCAATGTCTCGGGCGGTCAGCGCCAGCGTCTGGCCATCGCCCGCGCGTTGGCCAAAAAGCCCGAGGTCGTGGTGTTCGATGATTCGTTTAGCGCCCTCGACTACAAGACCGACGCGCGCCTGCGCGAAGAGCTGGCCAAAAACGTCACCGACGCCGCGCTCGTGGTCGTGGCCCAGCGCATCGCGACCATCATGCACGCCGACCAGATCATCGTGCTCGACGACGGCCACGTGGTGGGCACCGGTACGCACGAGGAGCTGCTGCGCAGCTGCCCGGCGTACCTGGAGATCGCACAGTCGCAGCTTTCCGCCGAGGAGCTGGGGCTTACCCAAGAAGAAATTGCAGCCGTCACGGAAGGAGGCGAGCGCTAATGGCAGACGAGACCAAGACCCAAATTCCCAAGCCCACCCGTCAGCGTGGACCCATGGGCCGCATGGGTGGCATGCGCCGTGGCGAAAAGGCCAAGGACTTTAAGGGCACCATGAGGCAGCTGCTCGGCTATATCGGCCAGCACAAGATTGCCGTGTTTGCCGCCGTCGCCTTTGCCGTGTGCTCGGTCATCTTTAACATTGTGGGGCCCAAGGTGCTCGGCCAGGTTACGACCAAGCTGTTCGAAGGCCTGGTCGCCAAGGTCAACGGCACCGGCGACGTTGACTTTGACTGGATCGCCAAGACGCTCGGCTTTTTGCTCTGCCTGTATCTGGCGAGCTCTGTCTGCAGCCTGGTCCAGGGCTGGCTCATGACCGGCGTCACGCAAAAGATCTGCTACCGCATGCGCAAGGAAATCGCCGCCAAGATTGCCGTCGTGCCGATGAGCTACTTCAACGGTCACAGCAAGGGCGATGTGCTCAGCCGCATCACCAACGACGTCGATACACTCGGCCAGTCGCTCAACCAGAGCGTGACGCAGCTTATTACGTCCGTCACGCAGATTATCGGCGTGCTCGTCATGATGCTGTCGATCAGCCTGCCGCTCACCGGCGTCACCGTGCTCACGCTGCCGGCAGCCGCAATTATCTTGATGGTGATGATTCACTTCTCGCAGCCGTACTTCCGCGAGCAGCAGCAGGTCCTGGGCGCCGTCAACGGCATTATCGAGGAAGACTTTGCCGGCCAGAATGTCATTCAGGTGTTCGACCGCGCCGAGGCCTCGATCGAGGAGTTCGACCGTCAAAACGACCGCCTCTTTATTAGTGGCTGGCGCTCGCAGTTCCTGTCGGGCCTGATGATGCCGCTTATGAGCCTGGTGGGCAACATGGGCTACGTGGGCGTCGTCGTGGTGGGCGCGCAGCTCGCGCTGACCGGCAATGCCACGCCCGGCGACATCCAGAGCTTTATCCAGTACGTTCGCAACTTTACGCAACCCGTACAGCAGCTGGGCAACGTGAGCAACACGATGCAGTCGATGGCCGCCGCCACCGAGCGTGTGTTTGAGTTCCTTGCCGCGCCCGAAGAGGAGCAGAAGTCCGACGCCCAGATTCCCGAGAAGCGCCCCGGCCACGTGGAGTTTGACCATGTCAAGTTTGGCTACACGCCCGACAAGACCATCATCCACGACTTTAGCTGCGAGGCACAGCCCGGCCAAACCATCGCCATCGTCGGCCCCACCGGCGCCGGCAAGACCACGCTCATCAAGCTGCTGCAGCGCTTCTACGACGTGGACGGCGGTTCACTGCGCGTCGAGGGCGTCGACGTGCGCGACTGGGACCGCGCGGCACTGCGCGGCGAGTTTGCCATGGTGCTGCAGGATACCTGGCTGTTTAACGGCACCATCCGCGAGAACATCCGCTACGGACGCCCCGATGCGAGCGATGCCGAGGTCGAGGCCGCTGCACGCGCCGCACGCTGCGATCACTTTATCCATACGCTCGCCGGCGGCTACGACTTTATGATCAACGAGGAGGGCACTAACCTGTCGCAGGGTCAGCGCCAGCTCGTGACCATTGCCCGTGCCATTTTGGCCGACCGCCCGGCGCTCATTCTGGACGAGGCGACATCCAACGTCGATACCCGCACCGAGGAGCTCATCCAGCGCGCCATGGATGCGCTGATGCAGGGCCGTACCAGCTTTGTCATCGCGCACCGCCTGTCCACGATCCGCAACGCCGACGTGATCTTGGTAATTCGCGACGGCGACATCGTCGAAAAGGGCACGCACGACGAGCTGCTCGCCCAGGGTGGCTTCTACGCCGATCTGTACAACTCGCAGTTCGACGAAGCGGCGTAAAACTGGCGCCAAACAACCGCAATACCCAAAAACGGGGGCGCAGAATGAACTGCGCCCCCGTTTTGTGTCCTTTGGGCCTCGAAACGCCTCCCCTGAGGCCTGATTGACGCTCTCCCTCAAGGCCCCGTGGGCAAAAAATGGCAAAAATGAGTACTGTCACCTTTTTAGTAACAGCCAAAACTGCCCCAAACGACGTCTTTGCGGCCTAGATATTCCTTCAAATTGATCAAAACGCCCGTTAGCAGGCTTCTGCGTGCCAACGTTAATGAACATATTTATCACTTTGTCTATTATCTCGCTAGACGGATATGTTACTAGGTTAGCAACATTACTCATATTTGGCATTTTTTGCCCGCAGGGTGTTTCCTGGAGAACCGACAATAGCCTTAGGGTCCCGCACGACGCCACTCCCTCCCGGTATCCGCCGACGTTCCCCCATATAAAACCTGCCAAAATAAACCTGTCCCTTTTGGCAGGTTTCGGGGTGGCAAGGGCTTGCACTTTAGCATGCGACAGCGGATAATGCCGAACACTCGACAATACGCTTATTGCTCTTTCTATAGATTGAGGAGGCCCCTATGGCCATGGAATTCAAACGCAGGCTGCCGATCCCCATGGAGATCCGCGAGGAAATGCCGCTTTCTGCCGAGCTTACCGCCAAAAAGCAGGCATTTGACGCCGAGGTCGCCAAAGTCTTTACCGGCGAGGACGCACGCAAGGTGCTCATCATCGGCCCGTGCTCTGCCGACCGCGAGGATTCGGTCCTCGAGTACATGAACCGACTGGCCAAGACCGCCGAGGAGGTCAAGGACAAGCTCATCATCATTCCGCGCGTCTACACCAATAAGCCGCGCACCAAGGGCACCGGCTACAAGGGCCTGCTGCACAACCCCAACCCCGAGGCTCCCGACGACCTGCTCGAGGGCGTCAAGGCCATCCGCCATATGCACCTGCGCGTTATTAAGGAAACAGGCTTCTTCACCGCCGACGAGATGCTCTATCCGTCCAACTACCAGTACCTCGTTGACCTGCTGAGCTATGTGGCCGTGGGCGCACGCTCGGTCGAAAACCAGGAGCATCGCCTGGTGTCGAGCGGCATTTCGGTACCCGTCGGCATGAAGAATCCCACTGCCGGTTCCACCACCGTTATGCTCAACTCCATTTACGCCGCGCAGGCGCACCAGAGCTTCATCTTCCGCAACTGGGAGGTCGAGTGCGACGGCAACCCGCTTGCGCACGCCGTTATGCGTGGCTACATCGGTCTCGACGGTCGCACCTACCCCAACTACCACTACGAGCACCTGGAGCGCCTGGCCGAACGCTACACCGAGCACGCCGGCTATGCCAATCCGGCAGCGGTCATCGACTGCAACCACGACAACTCGGGTAAGCGCCCGCTTGAGCAGTATCGCATTTGCAAGGAGGTGCTCGACAGCTGCCGCCGCAACGAGTCCATCTCCAAGCTGGTCAAGGGCTTTATGATCGAGTCCTACCTGGAGGACGGCAACCAGCCGGTCGACGGCGGCGTCTTTGGCAAGTCGATCACCGATCCGTGCCTGGGCTGGGAAAAGACCGACTACCTCATCCACGAGATCGCGGAGCGGATTTAGAGTTACGGCGTTTTACCAAACGCCGTAACGGCTCGACGCTGCAAGCCCGCCAGAGCGGCAATCTGCCTTTCAGCTTCGGCGGCATGACCAGAAGGTCAATGCCGCCTCGCTTCAAGGCACCTTGCTCGCTCTGGCGGGCTTTCGCTGACTTTTGCTCTACCTGCGGTGTTGGCGGGGTAGCTAATTTAGGATGGGGCTCTTTTAGCTGCCCGCAAAGTAGTCATTGGGGACGTTCTTGTTTGACTAGTCGTTTAAGAACGTCCCCAACGACTACCCGGGGGAGTTGCCTTCCCTCGTGGCGGTCTTCTAGCAGAAAAACCAAGTGAGTAGGCTTTTTGCAGGAGGCCAAGCACGCCCTAAAACGCCACAGCTCTGACCTGCGGTTTTACCGATCATTTGTCGCGATGTGCTCGGCAAGTTCAAAAAAGTCTACTCACTTGCATCCGAGACGCACCGGATAGGCAAAAAACCGCCGCGAAAGGGCCCCTGGTCCCTTCGCGGCGGTCATACGCCTCTGATTTTGCGACGGTTTTACCAGCTTGCTACTCGCTGTAACGGGTGGCGATGGCAGCTTGCACCATGCCAGCGCTCATGAGGTAGGTCACCAGGAAGTAGCCACCGTATGCTGCCAGGAAGATTGCACAGGTGAGGCCCACGGTGCCGCCGATGCTCATATTTCCGAAAATGCTCACCAGCTCGATGATCACCTTAAGTGCCACAAAGGAGTGTGCCAGGCCCACTGCCAGCGGGAACAGGAAGAATACCGCTTGCTGCGCCATCACCGAATGGCGAATCTGGCGGTCGTCACAGCCGATCTGTGCCAGCACACGATAGCTGCGGCTGCCGTCGGCCACGTTGGAAAGTTGCTGGATCGATAGAATCGCCGCGCATGCAACAACCAATACAAAGCCAATGTAGATGGCCAGATAGCTAATCATGCCGTTCATCTGCGCCGCCTGCGTATACATCTCGGAACGCGTGATGAAGACTCCCCATGACCCCGGCTCCTTGCCGTCAACGAGCAGATTGTCGAGCAAGGTGTATTTAATGCTCTCGTCTGCCTCGGTCGTATCCATCCCCTGTTTGTAGTTAACGAGCAGGCTACTGGAATACGGCTGCAGATTAAGTTGGGACAACAGCTCGTCGGCAACGACGACGGTACCCGGATTACTGCCCATCGCCGAGTTGGCGATGGCAGCCGTATCCTCGTCCGACTTGTCGCCAGCGGGCTTGAGCGTATGCCCGCCCAAGGTAAGGGCATGGCCGCCAGCCATATACTTGGTGTACAGGTCGCCCAGCTCACCGCCCATATCACACGTAAGCAAGTACTGGTCCCGGCCAATGCTCACCGGCTCCTCGCCCATCATCTGGCGCAGTTTGTTGTACTGACTCGCCGGCGTCACAAACAGACCCATCGCATCGGCGTTGCTTCCCTCGAGCGCCTTGGGAAGCTTTTCGCCCATGGCCTTGCACATCTCACCCGCCACCACCGAGGGGCCCGAGCCGCCAAGCGGGTAACTCAGATACGAATCGATCTGCACATGCTCACCGGCAACATCGGCGATACTCACCTTCTTGCCGGTCTCGTCGTTGTTGTCCGCCGACTTGCCCTTAATACCGTCTGCAACGTTATCGGAATTGATACGATCGCCGTGCCATGCAGCGTACAAATCGACCGTTGCATCGGCCAGCACCATGCGATCAGCCTCAGACGGATTGACATACTCCTTGTAGTAATCAAGCGTTTCGGGCGTGTAATAGATGTACGTCTGTGACACGTCAACAGGGTTATAGCGCTCCAGGTTTTCGTTCATCACATTGGCGATCGACATACCGCACGTCACCGAGGTGATGGCCAAAAACAGGAGCATCGCGATGACGCCCATCGAAAAGCACGCCGTGTTGACCTTGGCCGCAAGCTGGCGCACGGTAAACATGTTGAGGCCGCGCCAATACACGCCGCGCAGGCTCTGCAGCAGCTTGATAAGCATGCCCGAGAGTCCCCAGAACAGGGCAAAGGTGCCCACGGTAACCATAGCGGTCGTAATGCCAAACTGGTTCATGGCCTCTTGCAGCTTGCTGTCCGTCGCGGTTAGCGGGAACCCATCACGTAGCAGACGGTAATAGGCCACGCCCACAAGCGCCACGCCCACGGCAAAGATGGCAATCGCGATCCAGGGGTTGCGTGTCTTGATGCTCTCGTTGCGACGCTCGGCACCCATAAGCTCGATGAGTTTGGTACGACGCACGGCGCGAAGGTTCAGCAGTAGCGTGAGCACAAACATTACGAGCATACAGGCAAGGGTCAGATTGAACGCATGCACCGAGAAAAAGAAGTGGAAATTGGCGATCTGTGTCTTAAAGAGCGAGGCCGTAAAGAACGTCATGAGCTGGGAGAGTCCCACACCCAGCACAATGCCGGCGACAAAGGCCACGACCGAAACGATCACCGTCTCGAGCGCCATGATCGTGGCGACGCGCCCGCGCCCCATGCCGAGCACCTGGTACAGGCCAAACTCCTTCTTGCGGCGTTTCATGATGAAGTTATTGGCATACACCATCAAAAAGGCCATGACACCGGCCAAAAAGTACGTCAGGTCGCCGAGCATGCTGCCCATTACCTGCGCCAAGCCCTTTTCATCGATTCCGGCGATGTCGACCTGCATCGAAATGGTGTTAAAGGCATAGAAGACCGTGACGCCCAGGGTGAGCGTCAAAAGGTAGACGAGGTAGTCGCGGCCGGCGCGGCGGACGTTGCCCCAAGCGAGTTTACAGAGCATCGGAGCCCTCACCGCCCATCATGGCAACGACCTCCATAATGCGGTCGAAGAACTCTCGGCGGTCGGTGTCGCCGCGGCGCAGCTCGGTGAAGATCTTGCCGTCGCGAATAAACAGCACACGGCTCGTGTAGCTGGCGGCAAAGCTGTCGTGCGTGACCATGAGCACGGTGGCGCGTAGGCGGCGGTTAAGGGCCTCCAGGCTCTCGAGCAGCAGGCGAGCGCTCTTGGAATCGAGGGCGCCGGTGGGCTCGTCGGCCATGATCATGGTGGGGTCGGTGACGAGCGCGCGAGCCGCGGCAACGCGCTGCTGCTGACCGCCGGACATCTGGTAGGGATACTTGTCGAGCACCTGACTGATGGACAGGCGCGCTGCCACATCCTGCACGCGGGTCGAGATCTCTGCCGAGTTTGTGCGGGCGATGGTGAGCGGCAGGGCGATGTTCTCGCGTGCCGTGAGCGTATCGAGCAGGTTGGAGTCCTGGAAGATAAAGCCGAGCTCCTCGCGGCGGAACTGCGAAAGCTTAGCCTGCTTCATGCGCGTCACGTCCTGCCCGTTGATGCGGATCGTGCCGCTCGTGGCGCTATCGATGGTCGAGACGCAGTTGAGCAACGTCGACTTGCCCGAGCCCGAGGCGCCCATGATGCCAACGAATTCACCGCGGTTGACGGTAAAGCTGACGTCGTTGAGCGCACGGGTCACGTTGCCCAGCGCTCCATATACCTTTTCGAGATGCGCGACCTCCAATACCGGGGTCGCCATGTGCGTGGTTTGCATACCGAGTCCTTTCTTGCGATTAGTCTACGGCATCTATAGTCGCAAGAAGCCGAGTCGGCTACCATCGATATGGCTTACGCTTGCCTTACCGTTGTGTAAGGCACGGGTAGTCTTTTTGGGACGGGGCTTTTTTAGCTACCCCATCCGAAGCCTTCGAAGCATGAGGCTGCATTTGACATAGGGCAGCTAAAAAAGCCCCGTCCCAAAAAGACTACCCTGTCACTTGTTGATGTTGAGAGAGGACTCCTGTTGAAGACTGTTCATGTTGCCGCTGGGATCATTCGCAAGGATGGATCTGACGAGCTGCTTGCCGTGCAGCGCGGCTATGGCGACATGCAGGGACTTTGGGAGTTTCCCGGTGGCAAGCTCATGCGTGGCGAGACGCCCGAGGACGCCGTGCGCCGCGAGCTTATGGAAGAGCTGCAGGTAGAAGTCACCAACCTGCGTGACTTCTACACCGTTGAGTATGACTACCCCGATTTCCATCTCTCCATGGAGTGTTACTACTGCTCGCTGGCTAAAGAATCCGACGAGCCTCAGAAGCACGACCGCCAGCTCGATATCCGCTGGATTCCGCGCACCTCGCTTGCCACGGTTGAGTGGATGCCCGCCGACAAGGGACTTATCGATGCGCTGATTGAGTTGAGGGAAGACCGGCTTAAGGCCAACAGCACTGCCAAAGATGCCGACGCCGCCACGGCCGACGAGCCCGCCACCAAACCCAAGCGCAAAGCCAAGCGTCGCAGCAAGAAGCGTCCCAAGCCCGGCCTGCTCGACGGCATCGATACCTCGGACCTCTCCGCTGACGAGCGCGAACTGGTCCGCCGTCGCGCCGCCATCAAAAAGTCCATGAAGGGCAACAAACGCGCCAACACCAAGCCCGAGCTGCTCGTACGACAGCGCCTGCGCGCCGCAGGCCTTACGGGGTACCGTCTGGAATGGAAGGTGC
>ENA-OQJC01000365-OQJC01000365.1-human-gut-metagenome-genome-assembly--contig:-NODE-365-length-13904-cov-2.956957_pt1 | contig 13904 bp, 12 predicted proteins | sample MGYA00242600_ERZ504766 | MGnify/ENA primary metagenome ERZ504766 (study PRJEB26092, sample SAMD00036364) | human gut metagenome | host: Homo sapiens | study: EMG produced TPA metagenomics assembly of...
TTAAAAAGTCACCGGAGAATCGTTGTTCAATTACTTAATACTCTATCGGATAAACAAAAGTATCGACTTAATCAGAGATACCAATTTATCTATCGCCGAAATTGCAACCTCAGTAGGTTTCAGTGACCAAAGTTACTATACTAAATGTTTTAAGGAACAAAAAAGATAACTCCCAAAAAGTTCAAGGAGTTATCTATTAGGCAACCAACAGGAATATTATCTTATGATTTCTGATATATAATTTATCAGGGAATATTTATTAATTTTGTTTGTTAATCTATTTCGATAATTCACAATTTGAATTCACAGGACGCTTATAGCCGTCTGACCGCTCCAAATGCAACACTACTGCATTATTTACGTATCATCAGAAATAATTACGGAACACTACATTAACCACTTAATCGCATAAATAACTGGTACAGAAATCAAAATAGATAAGACCACACGTTCAAACCAAATAATGAAATAATCTTTGAGTTTAATCGGGATTTCCGTAGCCATCATACATGGAATGGATGCGGAGAAGAACAATACCTCGGAAACGCAGGTAATAGCAACCAACATACGAACTTCAAAGCTCAATTTCGTAACCAAAACGGCGGGCAGGAACATTTCCGCAATACCGAGGGATAACGCTTTAGCTACTAAAAACGGTTCTTCAAAGCCCGTAATCCAGGTAAACGGATACAATGTATAGGCCAAAATGTTAAACACCGGCGTATTATTGGCGATAACAATACCCAGTACACCAATCGACATGAGGGACGGTGCAATTTTTAAGGCCAACACGAGGCCGTCACGGAGATGATGAAAGGTACCGGTCACAATACCGTCCGCTTTGGAACTGGCTTCCATGGCTTCTTCAAAAGCGACTTTGAATTTATCATGCACAACAACGCGTTCCACTTCCCCCTGTACATCGTTGTAATAAGTATCCGGCTTTTTACTGATTGGATAAATACGCGCCGTCACAGCCGTAACAAGGAAGGTAACAACAACGGTGGCCCAGAAATATAAGTTCCATACATCCAATAAATTAAGAGTTTTGGCCACAATAATCATAAAGGTAGCTGATACCGTGGAGAAACCGGTGGCAATAACAACGGCTTCTTTAATAGTATAACGACCTTCTTTGAAAACACGGTTCGTAATTAAAAGGGCTACCGAGTAACTGCCTACAAAGGATGCTACCGCATCAATAGCGGAGCGCCCCGGCGTTTGCCACAGTGGTCTCATAACAGGACGCATGAAAACTCCGACGAATTCCATGAGACCATAGTTAATAAGCAAAGCCAAGAATACAGCCCCAATCGGCACGATCGTAATAACCGGCACTACGATTTTAGAATAAATAAACGGAATCGTACTCTTATTCATTAAAAATTCCGGTCCCACATTCATGAGAGCCATGATAATAAATGGAATCCCCAATATATTCAGCAAAGAGAACACAGTTGTTGTCGTATTCTTATTCCACGTCTTGTTGATAAACGGCAAGACCGCCCCTAGAATAACAAACAAAGCACCATATACCGGCTGGAAGTACGGGATTTTTAAAATATACGTAACAATGTGATCCAGCGGAATCGTCGATTTTCCGCCAATTGTAACCGGTACAAAGAATATAATAATGCCTAAAATACTGTAAATAATGAACTGTAACTTACTCTCGATGGAGTACTTATTCATACCTCTCACCTCTCCACTTGATTGTTAAATCATGAATCCATCAACCTTCCTGTCTCCTTTCCTTCCGTATTTATACCTTGCTTAACTACACACTTGATATATTGTAGTTATTTTATTTCCTGTAAGGTCTTAAAATTAGTCAAATTTTACTTTCTAACATGTATAAATTACAAAAAACTACCTTAATATATCGATAATACATTGATATATTAAGGAGTTTTGCTGTTTTATTACATTATGTTTATAATTCGATACTATTCATAAAGAGCATCTTATAACGCAAACAAATCGTTCAAGCTTTCAGACATGGTTGGGTGGTTATAGATGAAGTCGCGGAGTACTTCATAGCCCAAGTCATGATCCATAGCGAGTTTAATCATATTAATCATTTCATGGGATTCGGCACAGAAGAGTTGTGCACCCAAGATTTTGCCGTTTGGAGCTACCAAAGCTTTTAACACGCCTTCAGTTTCGCGAAGTACTTTAGCTTTTGGAATGGCGTTAGCCGGCATTTTAAGAACACGATATTCGAGGCCTTGAGCTTTAGCTTCTTTTTCATTCAAACCAACGCGAGAGAACGGAGGTTCAATGAATACGGAGTATGCGAAAGCACCACGGTTTTCAGTGGTACGTTGACGGTTGCCCATCATGTCATCCAAAACGATGCGGTAATCATCTAAGGAAATGTAGGTGAACTGCAATTTACCAACAACGTCGCCGGCAGCCCAGATGTTAGGCACGCTGGTGCGTAAGTGTTCATCTGTTTCAACAGCGCCACGGTTCGTCATTTTGATACCCGCTTTTTCAGCTTGAAGCTCGTCGGTGTTTGGACGACGACCGGTAGCAATCAAAACAGCATCGCCGGCTAATTCTTTAGTAGCGCCGTCAGCTGTGTAAGTTACTACGCCGTCTTTAATAGCGCTAATAGCCGCACCGGTAATCACTTCAACGCCTTTAGCGCTGATAACTTCGCGAATTACTTCGACAATGTCTTCGTCTTCACGCGGTAAAAATACATCCGAATCTTGAATAATCGTAACTTTGCTGCCGAATTCGGCAAACATGGACGCGAATTCCAAACCGATATAGCCGCCGCCTACGATAGTAAGGCGTTCAGGAAGTTCATCCAAATCCATGAGCGTCTGGGATGTGTAAAGTTTATTGCCTGCCTGAAGTTCACCAGTCGCTGGATCACGTACGCCTTCAATATTAGGAATTACCGGCGTGGAACCGGTGTTAATCAAGAACTGTTCCGCGGTCAACGTCAAATCGCCATCAGCAGTTTTAACGTTGATAGTCTTAGCATCAACAAAGGATGCTACGCCATCAATAATTTCAGCACCTGCTTGAGCTACTTTATTATAGTTGGCCTGATTTAACGCAGCGGTCAATTGACGTTTACCTTCAATAGATTTTTTAAAATAAGCCGCTTTTTCTTCAAAAGATGCATCAGGGGACAACGCCGCATCTGTAATCAAACGTTTTGAAGGAATACAACCTACATTAATACAAGTACCGCCATACATAAAAGCGTCTTTTTCAATTAACGCTACTTTTTTGCCGGATTTTGCTAATTTACCGGCCAAAGTTTTGCCGGCTTTACCGAAACCAATCACAATTACGTCATACGATTTCATCTTTTACCTCCTTATTAGTTCGCTATCAATATTTTTGAAAAATAAATAATCTTGAATATCTGTCTCATATATTTAATTATATCACACTGCCTCCAAAAGACCGCAATACAACATCGATATTTTTCAAAAATTTTACGATTATTTAATTAAATTTAGTCAATAAACTTTTGAAAAACATCAGTGCCAATATAAAAGAACCCCGCTTGGTCATGATACGTAACTTTCCTCAAGGATAAGCTCTTACATAACCGAGACAGGGGGTTCTCATTTCAACTATTTAGTTTTTTATACCAGCTCCGAGCATAGTTTTTATACCAGCGCCGAACAATCGGCATTGGCCGCGGCTTCATCGTTAGCAATTTGCGTTTCCGCATCTTCAATAATCGATGCTAACGTAATACTTTGCAACTCTTTTTCAAGGGCACTCTGAATCTGCTCCAAACGGCCATCCAGCACACAATGAATGTGACTGCCGACCGGACAATCCTGAGCCGGGTTTTCATGAAAACTGAACAGCTGACCGTTATCGAGGGATTCCACGGCGTTGAAAATATCTAACAAGGTGATGTCCGACGGACATTTGGCAATCTTGATGCCGGACGTGCCCTGACGAGAATCAATCAGACCATGAGCCTTCAACATGAGCACGATGTTACGAATAATAACCGGATTTACGTTGATACTACCGGCCAAAAACTTGCTGGTTACTTTATATTTCTTTTCTGCAATAGCGATACAAGTAAAAATATGAACCGCTATAGTAAAACGACTGGATATTTGCATGGGCATGCCTCCTAATAAATTGTAATATACACTATTACATTACAGATTATATCACGAATCCACCGTTTTTACTATAACGACGCCCAAAATAAAGATGTATAATTATTTACCCACCACGCTGATACGCTGCTGAATGTGGTTACCTTTTTCGATTTCATCCACCATAGCAAGGGCGTAGTCGGCATAACTTACCACACTTTCACCACGGTCGTTAACAGTGAATTCTTCACCGGCCAAAATGTATTCACCGGTACGAGCACCTTCCGGATCAAAAATCGCAGCAGGGCTTACGAAGGTCCATTTTACATCATTGCGTTTGCGAAGTTCTGCCAATTCATCAGCCTGAGCTTTAGCGAGGGCATAGAATTCTTTTGGAAATTCCGGTGTATCGAGAAGCTGTGTCGTATGTTCTTTATCTACGAACAAGCTGCCGGCACCACCTACAACCAATAAACGAGTATCCGTATTGGCTACGGCATCGGACAAATGCATCAACGATTTAGTGTGAAGATCCAAGGTATCCGGCGCAAATGTACCAAATGCATCAACTACTGCATCAAAACCGGCCAAATCTTCTTTCGTGATATCCATAATATCTTTTTGAACAAATTTAGTAGCGTCCGATTTATTTTCGCTACGGGCAAAACCGGTTACGTCAAAACCACGACGAAATGCTTCTGCTACTACCAAACGACCTACTTTACCATTCGAACTTACAACTGCAATTTTCATAATTGAACCTCTACTTTCTCCCGCACCGGGAATAAATGACTGTTAAAAATTTAACTTTTGAATCCTTAATGCTTAATACGTAACGCTGAACTCTGTAATACTGAATGCTTTAATACTGAACTCTTTAATACTGAATTCTTAATACTTAATGCCTAACTTTTAAAACTTAATTCTTAATGACTTTCTTGTAATATTTTTCCTTACATGTTCATGTTACAACCTTTTAGTTGTAATGTCAAGCATTACACTTTAAATTTTTGAAAATTTTTTGTAAAGTCGTTGAATCGTCTTCGCCAAATCATTTTCTCTAATCCGGAAACGCCTATCTTTACGCGGTTTTCAGCGATATTACCAACCCTATGAGAACAAAAAAAGATGAACCCGGCATAACCGAATTCATCCTTCTTCCCCTCAGGGGCAATTATTATTTTTTACGCCTTTCAATAGAAAAACCGTTGCTCTTCTTCAGCAATTAAGGTCTTTATGCTTCTTCATCCGGAGCCGTTGCTTTACGACGACGTTTCCAAATAAGTGCCGCAGCCACAACCAAGATAACGCCGGCAATTTCAATCAACCGTTCATACCCTGTGATATAAGGCTGTAACAATGGTTCAGCCGTTACCATTTCAGCGGCTACCCACGCGAGCAAGCTGCCGCCGGCCCACAAGATAATCGGATATTTGTTGATGATACGCGCCAACAAACGGGAACCATAAATCAAAAGCGGAACGGTAATTAACATCCCTACGATAACGAGTTCCAAATGGCCTTTGGCGGCACCGACAACGCCGATAACATTGTCGATACTCATCATCGCATCGGCTACGATAATCGTAATAATAGCACCGCGCAGGGAGTCCTTACTTTCAATGTTCTCAGCTTCATCATCGCCGACAAGGAGATGGAATGCAATCCACAAGAGCACGAGACCACCTACGAAATGGAGACCCGGAATGTATTCCAACGCCTCTACCAAGAGGGTGGCAAAAATAAGACGCATCGCAATGGCCCCGAAGGTGCCCCACATGATGGCTTTTTCACGATACTTATCTTCCAACTTACTTACGGCCATGCCAATAACCACGGCATTATCGCCGGCCAGCAAAACATCGACCACGATAATTTTGCCAATCATAATCCATGTAGCTAACTCTAAAAATTCCATATATTTTATCCTTTAACTTTATTTTACGTAATATACCCGATTTTCTCTGCGTGGTGCCGCTTTTGGCGTGTCACCGTCAATGTAACCGAGGACACAATGACCGATGCCTTCGTAATCCCCTTCAATCCCAAGCGACTTCAAAAGTTCCTTCCCCTCCGGTGACTCAAACTCTTCTTTGGCACGATGAATCCAGCAACTGCCGAGACCTAACGCATGAGCAGCGAGCATGAGGTTTTGCATAACCAGCGAACCGTCACATACATAAGGTGGCCGTTCTTTTGACGCCAAAACCACCAGCACTACCGGTGCATTGTAAAACGGATCACTTTCGGTACCGAAAATCTTGGCATTCATCGCCGATAAGCGGTCCCGAACTTCTTTATTCGTTACAGCCACAATAATGGCCGATTGTTTCCCCATACTACTAGGCGCATACAAACCTGCTTCAATAATCTGATCTATTAATTCCGCAGGCACCGCATCCGACTTAAAACTACGAACACTCCGTCTAGTTTTTAACAGTTGTATCAAATGTTCTGCATCATGCATAATAATCCCTCGCTTTACATGATTATACTAGAATTACGGCATCCCTTCCGGCTAACATGAAATGTACCGGAAATAATTTCTATCTCATAAATATATTATAATAAGAATTAAGGCCAACTTCAAACAAAAATTAGACAAAATTTGTCCACTCAAGCAAAATTTTTTTACTTTCTCCTACGAAAACAGATTTTACTTTGGATTAAATAATGCACAGGGTTATAGAAGAAAACTCTTATATCCCAAAGAAAAAAGAGGCACATGTTGCCACGTTGCCTCTATATTCAAAAGATATAATTGGGTGATAGGACATGTAATTATTCTACCTACGCTTTAGCCAATAAAGCCATCAACTTTTCAGTGTGAGACGCCAATTTAGCACGCGTAGCCGCTTCATTTTCCGGTTTGCGGTCGCCATAAGACACGCCGGTCGTCGCCACAAAGCCGCCCCAGTGCATACCGGTCAAAATACACATAGATTTAAATGGTGCCAAATAATCTTCCAGTTCAAAACGCATCATGCCCTCACGGCTATAGGCAAAAGCAGGCGCGCCGGTTGTAAACGATGCAATCCATGTTTTACCTTCCAACGCGTGGCCGGATGTACCGTGAGACCAACCGTGTTGGAAAACCTGTTCCATCCAACGATGCATTAACCCCGGCATAGAGTACCAATAGAACGGGTACTGCAACACGATGATATCAGCGGCTTCCAATTTAGCCTGTTCCGCTTTAATATCAAAATTAAAATCGGCGTACTGTGCATCTAAATCATCAAACACAGCATTCGGCAATTTTGCCTTCAAATCTTCCAAAATATACTTATTCGCTACTGAATCTACTACGGTATCATGCGCGGAAACAACTAATACTTTTTTCATCCCAAACTCCTTTACCCATACAATACAATTATATTCAACAGATTCGGCAAAAAGGGGGCTTTTTCCTTCTTTTGAAAAAAATCCTATCGTTACTCTATTTTTCTCTCATAATATCTAAAATGGTCGCATCGACTCGGTTCATGCCCTCCTGCCCAATACGTGCCATATTGCGAATACAATCCTCCGGCGTTTCGGCACATATACCGTCACTCACTCGCAACGGGGCCTCATTAATCGCAGCCATAGTACTCATAAAGGCCGCCACTGAACCACTGGCTACCTTCAAGGCACAACCAACCTTGCCGCCATCGCAAATCATGCCGGTGACAGTTCCCGTCATATTGCGTACAGCATAGCCGAGCTCTTCATTCGTACCCTCCAGTAAATATGTCATTCCCACTGACGCGGCCGTAGCCGATGCCAATACACAAGCACACATGGGTGATAATTTACCAATCTGAGCATTAATATACCGATTTACCAAATGCGCCAACGCCAGGGCACGCACGCGTTTTAATACGGAAACTTGCAATTCATCAGCCATTTCGTTCACCGGTAAAATAACCACCAAGCCTTTGGTGCCGGCCCCCGAACTACTCATAGTCGGCATAGAACAGCCATCCAAACGGCTTTCCGCTGCCGAGGTAACTTTCACCATAATTCGTGACATTATATCATTTGACAACAACTTTTGGCCTGCCCCTGTTCGCATAGAATCTGCTAAGCCTACACCAATCTTATTGGATTTGGAATAGGCCGCCAGCGTTTCATTCATCACAACGCCGTCCAGCAAAAATAACAACTCATCTTCGGACACGGTGTCAACCAAATTTCTCATTTGGGCAATGGTCATGGCTTTTAGCTTTTCAACCAATATATCGTCTTGTTTTAGACGTTGACCGCCTCGACAATCTAAGATTGTTTCATTATTTTTTTGCAAAAAAACAATATTCGTATGAGCATTTTTAATAATACACGTTGCTTGCTCCGCTGCAGTCCAAACAGTGCATTTTGAAAATATACCGCTTTCTTCCGAATTAATTTGAACGATTACACCATCATTATTACAGAGTTCGTCTACCTCGTTTAATACATCCGGCGTAATATCCTCAAATAATTCCATGCGTTTATTCGGATTTTTTAAAAAAGCCCCAAGAGCCGCGGCATACTGCAAGCCTACGTGCTCACAATTCGGGATACCGGCTGACATGCCGTTCTTATAAAGGCCGGGACTGACTTCTACCTCAATCCGTACTATCGGGTCCGTTAATTCAGCACTTGCTGTAGCGGCACAAAGAGCCACGCAGACCGGCTCCGTACAACCAAGCGCCGGTACTACATCTTTATGCAACAACTCTAAAAGTTCGTTTTTGGTTAACATAAGGCCTCACTTGAATTAAATAAAGAATCGCTTCTTGTTAGTTCAGGAATATATTTAAACACACAATGTATGGAACATCGTACTCACAATTTATAGAACATCATACTCTTCATTTAATTATACAATCTACCCTGATAATTAACCATTTATTTTTTTCAAGACGTAAAAGAACCCTATTAACAACCACTTGACGATTGTTAATAGGGTTCACTTTCAAATTATATTCATTGACTATCCTATGGACTTTTATTTAGTATCTAAGTTATAAAGACCCGATGGCTTTTCACCCAGGTTAATGATAATACTCTTCTTCTGGCTGTAGTGATCCAAGATAACTTTATGGGTTTCACGGCCGATACCGGATTGTTTGTAGCCACCAAACGGTGCGCCTGCCGGAATCGCGTTATATGTATTCACCCACATACGGCCGGTTTCAATAGCTCGTGCAACACGCACGGCACGGTTGATATCGCGTGTCCAAACACCGCCGCCGAGACCATAAATGCTGTCGTTGGCCATCTTAATTACTTCTTCTTCGCTGTGGAATTTAATCACAACGGCTACCGGTCCGAAAATTTCTTCCCGTGCTACGCGCATATCATTAGTAGCATCCACAATCAAAGTTGGCCGAACAAAGCAGCCTTTGGCAAACTCACCATCCACTATGCGAACACCACCGGCCGCAATGCGAGCCCCTTCCTCTTTCGCGATTTCCACATAATCAAGAATCTTTTTAACTTGTTCTTCGTAAATCTGAGCGCCCAATTCGGTGGTGTCATCCCAAGGCATACCGACCTTAACTTTGTCAAAAAGTTTGGCCAAGTCGGCAACAAATTTATCATAGATGGTATCTTGGACAAAAATACGGGCGCCGGCACAACATACCTGGCCCTGATTGAACAAAATACCGAGCAAAGCGCCATCTAAGGCCATATCCCATTTGGCATCTTCAAAGAAAATGTTGGCCGATTTACCGCCCAATTCCAAAGTTGCCGGAATGAGACGTTCCGAGGCGGCTTTATATACATTGAGACCCACTTCCGTAGAACCGGTGAAGGCCAATTTGCTAAAGCCCGGATGATCCAAAATATATTGACCCGATTTAGAGCCTTTACCGGTGATAATATTAACTACCCCCGGTGGTAGGATTTCTTGGAAAATATTGGCAAATTCCAAGAGACTAAGGGATGTATGATTGGATGGTTTGATAACAATCGTACAGCCTGCAGCCAAAGCCGGCGCAATTTTCCAAGCAGCCATGAGGAACGGGAAGTTCCAAGGAATAACCTGGCCTACCACGCCGATTGGTTCATTTAAAATAAGGGCTAAGGTGTTTTCATCCAGCATATTGGCCGAGCCTTCTTCGGCACGAATAGCACCGGCAAAATAACGGAAATGATCAACTGCGAACGGCACATCCACAGCGCGCGTTTCACGAATCGGTTTCCCATTATCGTAGGACTCAACCATGGCAAAATGCTCTGCCTGTGCTTCTAATTTATCTGCAATTTTTAATAAATATTCTGAACGTTCCTGAGGACTTGTTTTTTTCCAAGTTTCAAAAGCAACACTTGCTGCGGTTACTGCTGCGTCAACGTCTTCTTTAGTCGCTTCCGCCGCTATAGCCCAACAATTCACCGTTGGCCGGACTATGGTACTTCATAGGTGCCACCATCACTGGCCGGTACCCATTTATATTAATAAATAACCGTATTCCTTCTTTAAGTTCAATGACCATAATCCTACCTCCTTATAATTATCGAGTTATTAACGAATAATGCTTATCAGAAAACATCTAATGTTTTCTATATACTTATATTACGTCAATAATATGCAGATTTCAAGTCATAATTCCTAGGTATTTTGTATACATTATGATTGATTTAATTGAATTTCAGGTAAAAATAGAGCCGGCTTGTTTGTAGCCGGCTCTATTTGCATCAGAGACAATATTTACTTATTTATCATTTTGGAGCGCATCTTTCAAATGCTAACAATCTGATGACTTAATGCTCTAACGACCTGATGACTTGATGATTTAACGACCTAACAACCTAACAACCTGACAATCAGCTGCCCTGACAACTAGATAGCTAGGAGTAGCGGCTCTTTCCTCGTTGGCAAAAAGTCGCCAAATCGAGTGTTTCAATGTCAATTTCCGGAAAAAAGAATAGATATAGAGCTGTGTATCTTTGATGATTCGCTCCTGACTCTCAAGAGCATTTAGCTCACGAGCCTCTTCGGACATGTTAAAGCCGATTTCTAAAAGTTCTGCTTCAACCGACTGAACCAATCTCGTTTGAGTTTGAATCGCATCTTCTATGATTAAGTGATAGACATAGGCAAATCGATTCATCGCATTGGCAAATTTTTCTTCAGTTCGCCATCAAGATTGAGTTGCTTGATGCGGAGAATATAGTCTGAGAACGTGTAGCAGGAGTCGATGAATTTGGATAGGTCACGTGGGTGCATGGGGGGCTCCTTGTATTAAACTAATTTTCTCTTTATGTTACAAATATTATGCCCTAGTGTTTCGGGAATTGATTTGTTCTATCCGCAACTGCTTGTAACCCATCATTATTCATTGGATATGCTAAAACATTACTCTGTTGTGATATTTCTGATTTATCAGTCCAGAGTTCACATTGGCTGATTACCGTACTAATGGCAAAATCATAGTCCTCTGGAGGATATTTGTATTTCTTTAACAATCGCTTAACCATTTTTCTCATAGAAGCCCTTGCTGTTTCTTTCTTTTGCCAATCAATTGTTCTATTCTTACGCAGCTGCTCAGTAAGCTCTTTAGTCAAAGCTACTAATTCGTCATTTTCATAAAAATCTTTAATATTTTCCGGTTTAGTTAACGCATCATAGAAAGCAAGTTCTTCCTGTGAAAGGTCCAATTTCTCACCATTTTTATAAAGATTCTTAATTTCCTCGGCTGTTTTCAAAAGTTCTTTTATAACTTCTTCATTAGTAATTAAGCCATTATAATAAGAATTCATTAATTTAGTGATTTTTTCAGAGAATTTTTCAGACTGTACAACGTTAGTTGACTTATAAACACTAACTTGATCCAACATCAACTTTTTCAACATTTCAACAGCTATATTTTTCTCCTTCATTTTTGAAATCTCATCCAAAACTTTCGGATCAAACAGGCTAAAAATCTCACCTTTAGCCTTGCTACTATCAAACAAACTAATAACTCCATTACATTGAATGGCTGCCTTTAACAATTCATTGATTTGTGCATTAATTTCATTAAGTGACAATGTTCTTCCGCCATCCCCACCATGCTTAATTTTAATTACAGTCGAACGAATGGCTTCCATATATGCAGCCTCTGCGCGTTCCCTTTCAAGAGTCATACTGGAGCAAAGCGAATGTGCTTGTTTCAGTAACAAAGCTTCTTTCAAAAATAAATCTACTCTCTCAGGTTCATGTGGATCTAGGACAAAATTTACACCACCAGATATAAGTCTGGCTTTCACAAGTGGTGAGCCATTAATAAAATCACTAAAGTCAAATCCATGCAATAAGTCTTTACATACTTGCAACTTCTCTTGGAATTTTGGATATGCTTCTTTAGCAATATCCATATCGCCATATTTAGACTGATCACGCTTAGTATATTCTTTCATGGCCGCTTTTAATGCCGATGCAATACCAACGTAATCTACAATCAAACCGCCTTCTTTATCCTTAAAAACACGGTTTACACGAGCGATCGCCTGCATTAAATTATATCCATACATTGCTTTATAGATATACATAGTGGCCAATGAAGGAACATCAAACCCAGTCAACCACATATCTACTACGATAGCAATCTTCATTGAATCATTATTATCTTTAAACCTAGTGGCCAATTTTTCTTTGTGAGCCTTAGTACCAATAACTTCTTTCCAATCTTCCGGGTCATTATTTCCGCCGGTCATTACTACGCCGACTTTTTCTTTCCACTCCGGACGAAGCTCCAATATGCGTCTATAAATCTTCATCGCAATTGGTCTGGAATAAGCAACAATCATCGCCTTACCGGTTAATAAATTAGCTCTGTATTTTTCATAATGCTCTATAATATCGCTACACAATGAATCGATAGTAGAATCAGCACCTAATACGCTCTCCATCTGGCCTAACTATTTTTTTACTTTTTCAATGGTCTCTTTATCTGACTGTTCTTCCAACACATCATATGTAGAGTCAATTAACGCCAATGTATTAGTATCTAATTTTAAATGGACTACACGGCTTTCATAATATACCGGTCTCGTAGCACCATCTTCTACAGCTTGAGTCATATCATACACATCAATATAATCGCCAAACACTTCTCGTGTATTACGGTCTTTAGCTGCTATCGGCGTTCCGGTAAATCCAATGAAAGTAGCATTTGGCAAAGCATCATGAATAATACGAGCATTACCAATAGACGTATGCGCTTCAAGTTCACCCGCTTCATTTTTTGACATTATAATACGTTCTTCAAAACCATATTGCCCACGATGAGCTTCATCCGCCATAACTACAATATTGCGACGCTCTGACAAGGGTTTCTCACCACGTTCAAACTTAAACATTGTTGTAAAAATTATGCCATTTACACTGCGATTTTCCAAAAGTCGAGTTAAATCTGCTTTACTTTCAGCCTGTTCCGGCTCCTGACGTAAAAACTGTGCACATTGCGAAAATTGAGTAAAAAGTTGATCATCCAAATCGATACGATCTGTCATAACAACTATAGTCGGGCTCTCTAGAACTTCTTGTAACAAATGAGCATAGAAGACCATGGATAAGGATTTACCCGAACCTTGAGTATGCCAAAATACACCGCCCTTACCATCAGTTTGTGTTGCAACCTTAGCTTTCTCAATCGCTTTTTTTACGGTCAAAATATTGGTGATATCCAGCTAGCACTTTAAATCGATTTGTAGGTGTTCCCGAAAAAAGGAATAAAATTACTTTATAATATCCAACAATCGCTCTTTTTGTAAACATACCTTCATAAAAAGTAATCAAACGAGGCATACGCCGTTTCTTCATAATTACCATCTTTAGTTTTTCCATTCCATGAAACGATC
>ENA-OQJC01000366-OQJC01000366.1-human-gut-metagenome-genome-assembly--contig:-NODE-366-length-13870-cov-3.418322_pt1 | contig 13870 bp, 14 predicted proteins | sample MGYA00242600_ERZ504766 | MGnify/ENA primary metagenome ERZ504766 (study PRJEB26092, sample SAMD00036364) | human gut metagenome | host: Homo sapiens | study: EMG produced TPA metagenomics assembly of...
CGAGGCCGTTTAAAAACTAAAGAAATTTTTTTAATTCTTCCTTCCGTTTTTCCTTGTGTACTGAAGACCCATTTTTGCCAAGAGCCGGCAGCAGGGGCCTTGAGGGTGATGGAGGTCAGTGCGCCCATCACAAGGCCCACGCACCAGCATGACCGGCGCATAGTAGAACGAGAGCGAGGACGAGATGATCACGCCCGCGCCCAGCAGCTGGCCGATGTTGTGGGCCAGTGCGCCGCATACGGACAGGATGAACCAGGTGGGCCGCACCGGCAGCAGGTAGTAGAGCACCCACATCACCAGCAGGGACAAAAGGCCGCCGCACAGCGAGAGAAGGCCCGCCGTGAAGCCGGACACCAGAAACACGAACAGTGCCTTGAGCACGTCCAGCACCAGCGCCTGCCTCGGCCCCATGAAAAACAGCGCGTACATCACCACGATGTTGGCAAGGCCCAGCTTCATGCCCGGCAAAAGGCCCGGGATGGTGAGCGTGCCCTCAATGAACGAAAGTGCCATGGCCAGCGCAAACAGCAGGCCGGAAAGGGCGATGCGGCGCGTTTTTTCGTAACTGCGTCTGTTTTGGGGCATGCTGCACTCTCCTTTACTCTTCGGTCTGCTGGCTCTGCTCGTAGCTTTCCTGCTCTTCCATGGCAGCTTCCCACGCGGCAAACAGCTCTTCCTGATGGAAGCGCAAGTCGCTCAGCTCGTCGCTCTTCTGGCGCAGCAGGTCGGGGTCGTTGTACACCTCCGGGGAGTTGATCTCGTTGTCCAGCTCCACTTCGCGTGCACCGCAGGCTTCCATCTCGTCCTCGCAGGCCTTGATCTTGGCCCGCAGCTCGGCGCGGCGGCGGCGCTGCTCCCTGCCGTAGCCGGTCTTGGCCGGTTCGGCGGCCTTCTGCACGGCAGGTGCCGGGGCGTTGCGGCCCATCAGGGCATCGTAGCTGGGGTAGAGGGTGGCCTTTCCGTCCTCAAGGTAGAGGATGGGGCAGGCCAGACTGTTCATCAGGTGGCGGTCATGGGTGACCAGCAGCAGCGTGCCGGTGTAGGCCATGAGGGCCTCGGTAAGGTTTTCGCGGGTGTAGATGTCCAGATGGTTGGTGGGCTCGTCCAGAAACAGCAGGTTGGGCCGTTCCAGCACGATCTCCGCAAAGCGCAGGCGGGCCAGCTCGCCACCGGAAAGCGCCTCGCAGGGCTTGAACACCGTCTCGCCCCGGAAGCCCAGCTTTGCCAGATGGCTGCGCACCTCCAGCTCGGTCATGCGGGGGTACTTGTTCCAGATCACATCGATGACCCGGCCCTGCCCCAGACGGTTCTGCTGCTGGGCAAAGATGCTGGGCCGTGCGCCGGTGCCCAGCCGCACCATGCCGCCGGAGGGGCGGCGCTTGCCGTCCAGCACCTGCATCAGGGTGGACTTGCCCGCGCCGTTGGGGCCTGCGATCACCAGCCGCTGGCCGCGGCACACCGTGTAGGTAAAGGGTTCCAGCAGGGTGCGCTCCCCTATTTTGATGGTCAGGTTCTTGAGCAGCACCAGTTCGTTCCACGGTTCTACGTCATATTCAAACCGGAACTTGAGCTGGTTGGTCTCGTCCTTGGGCGCTTCGGTGATCTCCAGCTTTTCCAGCTGCTTGCGGCGGCTCTGGGCCATTTTGGTGGTGGAAGCGCGCACAAGGTTGCGGTCCACGTAGTCCTGCAGCTTTTCGGCCAGTGCCACATCTGCATCGTGCTGCTTCTGGCGCAGGGCATCGGCGGCTTCTTTCTGGGGCAGGTAGGCCGAGAAGTTGCCCTTGTAGGTGGTCATGGTCTGGAAGGAGACCTCCCAGATCTTCGTACACACGTTATCGAGGAAGTAGCGGTCGTGGCTGACCACCAGCACCGCACCGGAATAGCTTTTGAGGTAGTTTTCCAGCCATTCCATGGTGGCAAAGTCCAGGTGGTTGGTGGGCTCGTCCAGAATGAGCACGTCCGGCTTTTCCAGCAGCAGCTTTGCCAGCCGCAGCCTCGTCAGCTCGCCGCCGGAGAGCACCGCAATGTTCTTCTGCCATGTATCCTGCGCAAAGCCCATGCCGGACAGCACTTTTTTGATGTTCACATCCATGTTGTAGCCGTCGGCGGCATCCACGATGTTCTGCAGCTGGTCGTGCCGGGCCAGCAGCTCCGTGTCGTCCGGCTGCGCGGCCATTTTGCGTTCCAGCACCTGCATCTGGGCCATGGCATCCAGCACAGGGGCAAAGGTGGAGCGCATCTCGCCGTAGAGATCCAGCGTGGCATCCAGCTTTGCGTTCTGTTCCAGATAGCCCAGCGTCACGCCGTGGGTCACGCTGAACTCACCTTCGTAGTCCTGGTACTCGCCGGTCAAAATCTTGAGCAGGGTGGTCTTGCCCGCGCCGTTCTGGCCCACGATGCCGATGCGGTCCTCCCGCTCGACACTGGCGGTCACATCGTGCAGCACGATCTTTTCGCCAAAGCTCTTGCCTAGTTTTTCCAAATGTATCAGCATAGTTTTATGATCCCGTTCTCCATCCGCTTATTGGCTCAGCACTGGTGGCGGCGGTTCTTCAGGCCCACATTGGCCAGCTCTTCCTGCTCCATCACCAGCGGGTACAGCTCTTTCAGGTCTGCGATCTCATAGGTGGGCACCACCTTGCCGGGGTTCTCGGCGTGGCTGGGGTTATACCAGCAGGTGTCAAGGCCCGCATTCACACCGCCCTGAATGTCGCTGCTCAGGCCGTCGCCCACCACCAGCACATGCTCGCGGTTCTCCACGCCAAGGGCGCGCAGGGCCGCATCAAAAATTCTGCGGTTCGGCTTTTCGCTGTCCATCTTCTCGGAGACGAACACGTCCTCCATAAAGTTCAGCACACCGCTCTCGGCCAGACGGCGGATCTGCACCTTCTGGAAGCCGTTGGTCACAACGGCCAGCGTTGCCACCTCGGAAAGCTCCCGCAGCACATCCAGCACTTCCGGCCCCATCAGGTCCGGGTGGGTGGAGAGCTGTTCCAGATAGAAGCGGTTCATCTCGGCTCCGTCACCGGCGGCATCAATGGCCTTGAGGAAGCGGGTGAACCGCTCCGCCATGAGCTTTTCCCGCTTGATCTGGCCTTTTTCCAGCTGCCGCCACAGCTCCGAGTTGATGGTGCGGTAGGTCTGCACCGTTTCTGCATCCGGCTCAATGCCGTAGTTCACCAGCGTTTCGGCCAGTGCCTTGCTTTCGGCTGCGTCAAAGTTCAGCAGGGTGTTGTCTGCATCGAACAGCACGCAATAATATTTTGCCATAAACCTTCCCTCTTTTCCTTCTGCCATGGCCTCAGCTGCCATGCGCTCAACAACAGGCAGAAGCCAGCCCTGCCGTAAACAGAGCTGGCTTCACATCATTCTGTTACAATTTCGTACGGTGGTACGTCCGTCTGCTCCGGGTCGTTGTCCGGGCAGGTGGTTTTGACATCACAGGGGGTGGCAGCACACTTTGCCATTTCCTCTTCCAGCGCGCCGTTGTCCACGTTCTCCCAGTCGGTGCCGTAATCGTCCACGCTGCCGTCGGTCACGTTCTCTTCCCCGGGCAGCGCCGGGATGCGGGGTTCCTCGTAGTACATGCAAACGCCTCCCTTCCTGCCAGCCTATGCGGCACAGCAGGCCGGGGTGACAGCCTCAGGACGCGGAGTCCGTGGATGTGGACTGCTCGTTGGCGGCTTCCTTGCTGGCATTGGATTCCGAAGCCGCATGGGAGCTGCCAGAGCTTGCAGAGCTGCTCTCGCTGCTGGAGCTGCTATGGGAAGCCGAGCTGCTCTCACCAGAGTCCGCGTGGGACGAGCTGGTGCTGTGGGAAGAGCTGGCTGTTCCGTTGGAAGCAGAAGCCGAGCCTGCCGGGGAAGCCGTGCTCTCACTGCTGGAAGAGCTGTGAGATGAGCTGTCGGAAGAGCTGTGAGACGAGCTGCCGGAGGTGGATGTAGCCCCGGAGGATGCCCCGGAGGTGGTGCCGGACGATGCACCGGAAGAGCTGCTGCCGGAAGAACTGCTGCCCGACGTGCTGCCAGAGCTGCCGGAGCTGTGAGACGAGCTGCCGGAGCTTACGCCGCTGACCGTCACATTCAGGACGTTGCTGGTAACGGTGCAGCCGTTGTAGCTTGCCACTGCGTACACCTTAAAGGTCGCATTGAGCATGGAGGGGTCGATCTCCACCTTGACGGTGGTCTTGCCCGCCGCCTGCGGCACTTCCGCACCGTTGGCGTACCAGCGGATGCTGTCGGCAGTGAGGTGCTTGCCGCCCAGCTTTGCGGTAAAGGTGTAGGAATCGCCCAGCACGGCCTTGCCGGTGCTGCTGATATGCACGGAAGCCGCTGCAAACACGGCGGTCACGTCCACGTTCTGCTTGAAGTTCGTATCGGTGCGGGTCTTCTGGGTCACGCCGTCGCTCCACTTGACGAACACATAGCCGTCCTGCGGCACAGCCGTCACGCTGATGGACTGGGCGGCGCTGGTCACTTCATAGGAGAGGGATGTCTTGCCGCTGTCGCTGCCGCTGGAAAGGGTGCCGCCGGTCTTGTCCACCCGGTAGCTGGCCTGATACAGCACACCCTGCTCTTCGGAAGAGCCTGCAGCCTCCGAGCTGCTGGGTGCTGTCACCGCAGAGCTGGGGTTCGGGGTATACTCGGCGCGGGTGGGGATGTTGGCGGTGTCGGGCCGACGGTCGTCGGTCTGGTAAGCGTGGGTGCGCAGATAGCTCAGCATGGCCTTCAGGCCCACGGGCTTCAGGTGGATATCGCCGGTCTGGTAGTAATCCTCGCGGCCATAGCCGTTGGCATCCTTCAGCGCTTCGGCGCTGTTGAGGAACTTCAGGCCCATCTGCTCACACATGGACAGCAGGGCCATGTTGAAGTCGTCGATCTTGGTCTGGTCCATGTGGGGGTAGTTTGCGTGGTTTGCGGGCACCGGCGGCACCGTGTTCACGATGATGTCGGTGTAGGGGTAGCTTTCCTGAATGGCCTGCACCAGCGCGGTGTAGTTCTTGATGAACTCGTCCACGCTCATGCCGGTATCGTTGGTGCCCAGCATGATGACCACGCGGCGGGGCTTCATTTTGGCCACGGCCTGCGCGATGGTGTAGGTGCTGCTGTCCTTTTTAAAGGTAACGATGCCCTCGTTCAGGGCGGCATGGGTGCCAATGCCCTCCTTGGCGCAGAACTGCTGCAGGCTGATCAGGCCGTTGGCGTACAGGCGCACCGTGTTGGAATCGCCGAGGAACAGCGTTTCCTTCTGGTAGCTCTCGCCCGCGTCGGCGGTCTCCGGCAGCAGGGCGGCAGAGGTCTCGCTGATCTGGTAGTGATCCGAGATATCCTCTTCGCCCGGCACCAGCACCCCGCTGGAGGGCTGTTCCACCGGGGCCGCAGGGTTCTTGCCGCGCTTGAGCAGCGTCATGGTAATGGCAATGGTCAGAATGGCTGCCAGCGCGCACACACTGCACACCAGCACAGCCTGCTTCTGCATAGGAGTAAGCGATTGCTTTTCCGGTCGTGTATTTCTCATATCTCTCACCATTCATTTCGTTTCCGGCACAGGGCCTTCCGGTCATGCCTGTCCGTTCAGGATCTGGTCTGCAAGGCTGGCGCAGCTTTCGGCCAGCAGCACCGGGTGGAAGGGTTCCAGCTCTTCCCTGCTGCCGTAGCCGTACAGCGCACCGGCGGCATCCAGCCCGCAGTCTGCTGCGCCGCGCATATCATCGTTGCGGTCGCCCACCATCAGCACCCGCCTGCCCTGCATCATGGGCTGGGCCAGCACATGGCGCACCACGTCGGTCTTGGTGTCGCGGCTCTCGTCCATGGACGCGCCGCCGATAAAATCAAAATAGCCTGCAAGGCCCTTTTCTTCCAGAATGGGCGTAACGACCTGCGTGGGCTTGGAGGTAGCGGTGCACAGCACAAGGCCCGCGTCCTTCAGGCGCTGCAGCATCTCTGCTGCACCGGGGTAGGCGGCGCACTCGTGGCTGCCCTTGACGGCGTAGCTGTCGCGGTACAGGTCGGTGGCCTTTTCAATGAGGGCCGGGTCGGTAAAGTGCTCACCAAAGCTCTTGCGCAGCGGCGGGCCAAGGTAGCGGCGCAGGTTCACATTTGTGGTGTCCACGCCCATCCTGGCAAAGACTCTTTTAATGTATTTATGATACCGGGAGCGGAATCGATCAGGGTCCCGTCCACATCAAACAGGATCGCATCGTAGTTCAGCAATTTGTAAATTTCCTCACTTTCATGGTGATACATTGTATAGTATAGCACAGAATCCCGTTATCAGCAATTCCAACAAATGGTTTTTACAAAAATTATGCATTCAAGCAGAGAAAAGGCCCGCCCGGCATCCGGACAGGCCTTTCAGCATCTTCTTACTTCGCTGCGGCATCCGCAGGCGGATAGTACAGGTTGTTGGAGACGAACTCCAGCTTATCCTTGAGCACCAGCTCCAGGTTTGCCACGGCGTGCACCATGTTGGTGGCCGAATCGTTCACTTCCAGCAGCTTGCACAGGTCCAGACCGTCCAGTTTCATGGCGGCATCCATCTTCCGGCTTTCGGCGCACAGGATGTGGCTCAGGGCATTTTCCTGCAGAGCGATGCTCTCCACAAGGTCAACGACCGCCTGCTCCAGCGTCACCTTGGGCAGGCAGGGGCAGGGGCAGCGGGTGGTATCGATACAGTTCTCAGCAGACATGATAAAACCTTCCTTTCGTTCGTCCGGTCAGGGGCGGTGTACGCCCCATTCTATGTCTGCCGGGTACGCCGGTGTTACTCCTGCTTTTCGGGTTCCGGGTGCCGCGCACCTTTTCAATGGTCTCGCGGTAGCCGCCGGAGCCGTACTGGATGCAGCGGTTGATGCGGCTGATGGTAGCCGTGCTGATCTCCACCGCCTTCACGATCTGATCGTAGGTTCTGCCGTCCAGCAGCATCTTTGCCGCTTCCAGCCGCTGCGCCATATCCGAGATCTCCTTTACAGTGCACAGGTCTTCAAAGAAGTTGTAGCACTCCTCCCGCGTTTCCAGACTGAGGATGGCATCAAACAGTGCATCGGTGGTCTGGTTTCTTCTGGAATTTTTATCTGCCATGAATGTTCTCCTTGCCGCCGCAGCGGACTGTCCGGTTTTGGGAGCGTTCCCTCTTTTAATTGTTCCGGAAATGTTCAGGTTCTTTCTTGCATCACCACTTTAGCACATCAAAGTGTGAAAGTCAAGCCCTTGGCGTGAACTCTTTTCATTCGTGGGTGTATATAGTTTTCTTCGTTTCACGCATGAACAAAAATCACCTAAAAATTATTGCAGAACGCTTTTCTGAATTAGTGCATCCTCCGAACTTGTTCCAAGGATATTGACAATTTGTGAATTCCGCACTAAAATACGGACAATCATTCGGCAAATGCGATGAACAGGACATGATTCTTTGCAGCACCCTCTCCCAGAGAGCCGCCCATCTGATGCAAGGGCAGCAGTCAGGAGCAAAGCGTTCTCCCCTGCGAGCAGCCTGTGTGAACAAAGGCGCTGACCCCGCCTTCCAGTAATGCATGGCCGTTTTGCCCACGTTACGGGGCTGCGTATGTATGTACGCTGGGAGTGGCTGCCCTGTGCAGCAAACGAAGTGGTATCGCGGAGTATTCCATACACGATGTGCAGTGTATGTGAAGGCCTTCGTCTTCGATGGTTCGTCCCAAATGGAACGAACGCAGGAAGACGGGGCCTTTTTTACATCCTGCCGCCCCATGTCGCTGACATTTGCCGGATGCCAAAAAAGGAAAGAGGTAAAAACAATGAATACGCTGGTCATCGTATTGATCGCAGCCGTGTGTCTGTTTGGCGCTTATATGCTTTACGGCCGCTGGCTGGCAAACAAGTGGGGCATCGACCCCTCTGCCAAGACCCCGGCAGTTGTCCATGAGGACGGCCGGGACTACGTTCCCACCGACGGCTGGGACCGTGTTTGCACACCAGTTCAGCTCCATTGCCGGTGCAGGCCCTGTTACCGGTGCGATCCAGGCCGCTGCTTTCGGCTGGCTGCCGGTGCTGCTGTGGGTGCTGCTGGGCGGCATCTTCTTCGGTGCTGTCACCGACTTCGGCGCTCTGTATGCTTCCGTTAAGAACGACGGCAAGAGCATGGGCATGCTGATCGAAAAGTACATCGGCAAGACCGGCCGCAAGCTGTTCCTGCTGTTCTGCTGGCTGTTCTGCGGCATCGTCATCGCCGCCTTTGCCGACATGGTGGCCGGCACCTTCAATGCCTACGGTGCTGACGGTGCTCTGGTGGAGGCTGCCCAGACCAACGGTGCTGCCGGCATGGTCTCCATCATGTTCATGGTGTTCGCCGTGGTCTTTGGCCTGCTGCAGAAGAACCTGCACTTCACCGGCTGGAAAGAGAATGTGATCAGCATCGTATTCATCGTGCTGTCCTTTGTGGTGGGTGCAAACCTTCCCCATCATTCTGGGCAAGGCTGCATGGAGCTACATCACCTTTGTGTACATCTTCTTTGCCGCTGTCCTGCCCATGTGGCTGCTGAAGCAGCCCCCGTGACCACATGACCACCTTTTATGTTCGTGGCCATGATCGTGGGCGCTGTTCTGGGCCTGATCGTCAACCATCCCGTCATGAACCTGCCGGTGTTCACCGGCTTTACCAACGCCAAGCTGGGCACCATGTTCCCCATCCTGTTCGTTACCGTTGCCTGCGGCGCTGTTTCCGGTTTCCACAGTCTGGTGTCTTCCGGCACCTCCTCCAAGACCGTTACCAATGAGAAGGATATGCTGAAGGTCGGCTATGGTGCCATGGTACTGGAAAGCCTGCTGGCTGTCATCGCTCTGTGCGTTGCCGGTGCTTCTGCTGCTGCAGACGGCACCCCCGCAGACGGCACTCCGTTCCAGGTCTTCAGCCGCGGCGTTGCCAGCTTCTTCGTGGGCTTCGGCCTGGACCAGCACTTTGCCTCTGTGTTTATGACCATGTGCGTTTCCGCACTGGCCCTGACCAGTCTGGATGCTGTGGCCCGTATCGGCCGCATGAGCTTCCAGGAGCTGTTCAGCGTGGACGACATGGAGCATGCTGAGGGCTGGCGCAAGCTGCTGTGCAACGTGTACTTCTCCACCTTCCTGACTCTGGCTTTCGGCTTCCTGCTGACCAAGATCGGCTACGCCAACATCTGGCCCCTGTTCGGTTCTGCAAACCAGCTGCTGAGCGCTCTGGTTCTGGCCACCCTGTGCGTGTTCCTGAAGGTCACCGGCCGCAGCAACAAGATGATCTTCCCTCCGCTGGTCATTATGCTGTGCGTCACCTTCACCGCTCTGGTGCAGCGCCTGATCGCCATGGTCAAGGCCATCAGCAATGCCGCTGCTGTCACCATCCCCGCTGGCGAGACCACTTGGGGTGCCGTGTTCATTGCAAACGGCCTGCAGCTGATCCTAGCCGTGCTGCTGATCGTTCTGGGCCTGAACATCGTGTTCCACTCCTTCAAGGCCTATAAGAATGCTGAGCAGAACAGCGAAGCAAAGGTCTGAGTTTCAGATCCTGCTGAACTGAATCTGTAAATGCAAACTGCCGCTGACGGCGTAAAAACCGTCAGCGGCAGTTTTTGTTGCTGTAAGCTTCTATGATTTGAAATGGCCTCCGCGTGCGCTCTGGCCATAAGCAGAGGAAAATTTATTTGATATTGTGGTTTGGAAACGACTGCGGTCGTTTCCAAACCATTTTTTCACAGAAAGAGTCCCAAAGATAAAATGCATAGTCACCACAAAAAATGCAGTGTACGGTCACGACCTTTCCCGTGAAAAAGCAAACCAGCAAAGCCCGCAGGCTTTGCTGGTTTGCAAATATAAAAATAATACTTCCGCTAAAAATAGCCATAGCGCACGCGGCGGCTATTCTAAATCAAAAATCAAACGTTCGTTTCTTCCCACGTTTGAAGGACCGCCATCTGCACTGGGGTGTGGAACCAGTGTTCCCCGCCTTCCATGATCGTCAGATGCGCCCCGCTTTCCTGACGGAAGCGCTCGATCATGGTGCGGCTGGTCAGGGCATCCCTGTCACCATACAGCACCTGCGTGCGGCCATGCCAGTGCAGCGGATGTTCCCGCACCCAGCACAGATACGGCCATGAGAGGGTCTCCCCAAGATCCGTGGGGATTTCCCCTGCCCGCTGCAGCTGTTCCTCGGTCACATGGGCATATTGCATCATATTCGTGATGAGAGCTTCCATATCCACCACCGGAGAGACCAGCAGGGCCTGTTCCGGCGCGTCTCCCTGCAGCGCCTGCATGGCAAGCCACGCGCCGATGCTTACGCCATACAGCCGGATATGCGCCCACACCGGCTTCATGCGGGCGTATACGGCTTCTATCTCCGGCACAGCCACCCACGGCAGAAGCCGCTCAGGGCTGTTTTTCCGTGCGCCATGCTCGGGCAGGTCGATAGCCAGCACCTGCCAGCCCGCTTCACAGGCTGTAGCGGCAAAACGTTCTGCTTCTTCCTTGCAGCCGTTCTTGCCGTGGAGATAGAGATAGACCTTTCGGCTCCGGCTGCCGTACAGGATGGCAGGGATGCCCGCAAGAGTCATGGTTTGTTTTTTCATAAGGGATTCTCCTTATCCGATCATGCTCTCCATCCGGAGAGACGTTTTGTTTACACTGCGCATTGCTTTTCGTCCTCCCTTCTTTCCGTTTTCTCTATGATAGCACATCCGCCCGCCAAACACAAACAAAAAAGGAGCCGCAGTGCCCTGTTACGAGTACTGCAGCTCCCAATTCAACTTTGGAAGTTAAATTACTTCACCATGCTTGCAACTTCAGCAGCGAAGTCGTCAGCACGCTTCTCCAGGCCTTCGCCCTTCTGGAAGCGGGTGAACTTGACGATCTTGATGTCGCCGCCCAGATCCTTAGCGACCTTAGCGGTGTACTGAGCAACGGTCAGGTCGCTGTCCTTGACGAACTCCTGATCGACCAGGCAGTTCTCCTTGAAGAACTTCTTGATCTTGCCCTCGATCATCTTCTGCTTCACAGCCTCGGGCTTGTTAGCGGTCTTGGGATCGCCAGCCATCTGAGCCAGCATGATCTCCTTCTCCTTGGCCACGACCTCAGCGGGGACAGAAGCCTCATCGACATAGCCGGGGTTAGCAGCTGCAACCTGCATAGCGATGTCCTTGCCGTAGGTAACGAACTCGTCCTTAGCCTCGATGCCGTTGGTGGTCTCGAAGTTGACCAGAATGCCGTGGGTGCCGCCGCCGTGGACGTATGCAGAGCAAACGCCCTCGTAACGGACGAAACGGCGAACCTTGATGTTCTCCTTGATGACCAGGATCAGGTTCTTCAGAGCCTCGTCCACGGTCTCGCCGTTCTCGGTCTTGCAAGCCATCAGAGCCTCAACATCAGCAGGGTTCTGCTTCATGATGACCTGAGTAGCCTCCTTGACGAAAGCAACGAACTTGTCGTTCTTGGCGACGAAGTCGGTCTCAGCGTTGACCTCGATGACAACACCCACCTTGCACTCGGGGCAGTAGTCAGCGTAGACCATGCCCTCGGCAGCGGTGCGGCTTGCCTTCTTGGCAGCGGTAGCCAGACCACGCTCACGCAGGATCTCGATTGCCTTCTCGAAGTTGCCGTCAGCCTCGGTCAGAGCCTTCTTGCACTCCATCATGCCGCAGTCGGTCTGCTTGCGCAGTTCCATAACGTCCTTTGCAGAAATAGCCATTTTCGTATTCTCCCTTACACGTTATTTTGTTGTTTGTGGGATGGGAAATCAGGCGTTTGCTGCATCCTCAGCGGGAGCGGCCTCCTGGTTGCCCTGCTTGCCTTCCAGCACAGCGTCAGCCATAGCGCCAGCGATCAGCTTGACAGCGCGGATTGCGTCGTCGTTGCCGGGGATCACGTAATCGATCTCGTCGGGGTTGCAGTTGGTATCAACGATAGCCACGATGGGGATGTTCAGCTTGCGGGCCTCAGCAACAGCGATGCGCTCCTTGTGAGGATCAACGATGAACATAGCCTTCGGCAGGGTCTTCATGTTCTTGACACCGCCCAGGTACTTGTCCAGCTTCTCCATCTCCAGCTCCAGCTTGGCAACTTCCTTCTTGGGCAGCAGCTCGAAGGTGCCGTTCTCCTTCATCTTAGCCAGCTGATCCATACGGTCGATGCGCTTGCGGATGGTGCGGAAGTTGGTCAGCATACCGCCCAGCCAGCGAGCATTGACATAGTGCATGCCGCAGCGCAGAGCCTCGTCACGGATGGACTCCTGAGCCTGCTTCTTGGTGCCGACGAACAGGATGTCGCCGCCCTCAGCTGCAACTTCCTTCACGTAGTTGTAAGCCTCGTCCAGCTTCTTCACGGTCTTCTGCAGATCGATGATATAGATGCCGTTGCGCTCGGTAAAGATGTACTTTGCCATCTTGGGGTTCCAGCGGCGGGTCTGGTGACCGAAGTGCACACCTGCTTCGAGAAGCTGCTTCATAGAAACGACTGCCATAGTAAAAATACCTCCAGATATTGTTTTGCCTCCGCACACCGTGATCCCGGGCCGTATCGGACGGTTCGGGACTGCCCTCCACCCATTTGGGCACAAAAGGGCATAGTGATGCGTGTGTAATGCCTTGTTATAATATCACAAACAAACGCCGGTTGCAAGAGTTTTTCTCTGTTTTTTACAAAGAAATCGTCTGTTTTTCGCTCATTTGCCTGTGTCCACGCCGCTCAGGCCCGCAAGGCCCATGCGCTGCAGGGCGTATCCCCTGCCGAACATCAGGTCGTACTGCAAAAGCCAGTGCTCTGCGCACCACCGCTGCTGGAACTCGGTAGGCTCCTGCGTGGTGGTGCCGTCCAGATTCATGGTGGTTCCGCGGGTATTGGTGCGGCTGGCCACGCGCAGCTGACGGTTCAGGAACTGGAAGTAGAGCGGCTCTTCCAGACCGTAAATGTCCATCATCACCGGCGAGATATCGTAAGCGGCAATGGTGCCAAGGTCCACCTGCTGCTGGCTGTAGTTGGACCACATCAGCAGCGTGGTCTGGTGCAGGCGGGGGTCGTGCGCTGGAATCGCTGGCATAGCCGGTAGTGGTGTAGACATCGTAATTGGAATCGATGGGGTTATAGTGGTCGCCCCAGAACACCAGAATGACCGGCTCGTCCACCTGCGAGAAGTATTCGGTCAGTTTGCCCAGCATGGCATCTGCATCCCGGATACCGGTAGCAAAATCTTCCAGCGCGCCCACGGTGCTGGGCTTGAGGCCCGCCGGGTGGGACAGCACCTTTACGCGCTCGTCGTCCGGGTAGTTGTCCTTGTTATAATTGGTATGGTTCTGCATGGTGACAGCGTGCAGGAAGATGGGCTTGTCCGAGCTGGACTTCATGCTCTCGTACTGCTGGATGATCTGGTCGGCCATGGAATCATCGGTGACAAGGCCGCTGGTCCAGTAGTGCTTGCGCACCTTGGTCACGCCATGCATATCCTCAAGGCTGATAAAATCGTCAAAGCCGAGGTTGGGGTAAGCCTTGTCGCGGCTCCAGTATTTTGCCCAGAAGCAGTGCACGGCTGCGGTCTGGTAGCCCTTGAGCTTGAGGTAATTGGGCATGGCGAACATGGGCTTGGTCACATGCTGCTGGTAGGGCTTGCTGCCGCTGGGCAGGAAGGATACCGAGTAGCCGGTAAGGGCTTCAAACTCCACATCGCAGGTGCCGCCGCCAAAGCTTGGGCTGTAGGCCCGGCCATAGGCGCTGGTCTGCTGCAAGGCGTGCAGGTTCTTGGAGACATCGGTATCAAAGGTGATGCCGTACTGTTCCAGCTCCGAGACATCCCAGTAGGACTCGTCCATCACATAGATGATGGTGGCTGCTTCACCTGTTCGTCCGTTGGGGTCACGGCGCTGTAGCGTGGTGGA
>ENA-OQJC01000369-OQJC01000369.1-human-gut-metagenome-genome-assembly--contig:-NODE-369-length-13803-cov-3.174320_pt1 | contig 13803 bp, 14 predicted proteins | sample MGYA00242600_ERZ504766 | MGnify/ENA primary metagenome ERZ504766 (study PRJEB26092, sample SAMD00036364) | human gut metagenome | host: Homo sapiens | study: EMG produced TPA metagenomics assembly of...
CCGGAAAAATACGTGCCATAGGTGTATCCAATTTTGGTCCGGACAGATATCTTGATCTTGAACATTTTTCAGAAATCAAGCCTGCGGTCAATCAGGTTGAAACTCATGTATTCCAGCAGCGCAGACTGCCCTTCGATTTCTGCTGCAGAGTGACGTTGTAGTCATCCCGAAATCTGTTCACAAAGAAAGAATGAAACAGAACATCGATGTGTTTGATTTTACACTGACCGCGGAAGATATGGCTGCCATTGAAGTACTGGACGGCGGTGAGAGCTTATTCTTCTCCCACTATGATCCAAAGACAGTTGAGTGGTTCATGTCTATTTTATAAAGAGTTTGGCCGAGGGGATAACAAAAATGGTTGTCAGAAACAGAAAGATGTGTCTATAATGTTTGCAGAAGAGAAAAAAGGAGAGAAATACCTATGCTGCATGAAAAAATCAATCTTGGAAACAGTGGATACGGAACAAGGGATACAATTCTGACAACCTACGTGCAGAACAATCTGGAAGGAGTCCCTGCGCGGCGGCGTCCGGCAGTGATCATTTGTCCGGGCGCGGATATGAATATCAGTCAGACAGAGAGAGCGAGCCGATCGCATTGGTAATTTTTGAAAAGAGGGTATCAGGCATTTATTCTGGAATATGCAGTCCTGGAAGAGAATGAAACGAAAGGTCTTCTTCCATATCCGCAGATGGATCTTGCGAAAGCGGTTGCATATGTGAAGGAACATCAGGAGGTATGGAATGTGGACGGAGAGCAGATCACGATCCTGGGATGTTCGGCAGGCGGAAATCTGTGTGCGCTTTACAGCGGATTTTATCAGCAGGACTGGTTTATAAAAAAGACAGGATACAGCCAGAAACAAATGCAGGTACAAGCCATGATCTTGTGTTATCCCGTGATCGACTTCAGGGCAGGATGGCCGAAAGAGGATGACATACGGAGAAGAATCAGTGTTGAAGAAGCGTGGCAAGGTGCGCAGAATCTTGTGACAGAACAGACGCCGAGGACATTTATCTGGCATACGAATACAGACGGAACGGTTCCGGCAGAGAATACATTACTGTTTGCCCAGGCATTGTTGAGGCATGGAGTAGATTCGGAGTGCCATATGTATCACAGAGGATGTCATGGGCTGTCACTTGCAAATGAACAGACGAAGGTAAGAGGAGAACATCTGAATCCACATGTGGCGGGATGGTTTGACACAGCCTTCGAATGGCTGGAAGAATGAGTCCATGAGGTGGTATCAGTAGAAGCCTGCGTGATAATATCACAGAAAACAACATATGTATCTTATATAATGACAGAGTCAGCAGACAAAGAAAACAAATTTGTCTGCTGACTCTATATTATTTTTAGGAGGATTCTTATGAATCAGGTAAACGAAAAAAGAGAAAAGCCCATGTGGAAGAAAGGGATTGTGTTGCCTGCGGATGCTGTGTCAAGGTATGTCCGATGTCGGCAATTCAGATATTTCATGGAGTGATGGCAGTGGTGGATCAGGAAAAATGTGTTGGCTGCGAAAAGTGTGTAAAAGCGTGTCCGGCAACGGTTATTTCAATTTGGGAGGCGGCAGAATGAAAAAGAGTTGGTATGATTATTTGTGGATTGCTTCTCTGATGTATCTGGTGTTGGGATTTTTTCAGATTCTATTTGCATGGCTGGGACTGTTATGCTTTTTTATTCCGTCTGATCATTGCAATTGTGAAGGGGAACAAGGGGTACTGCAATCGTTATTGCGGAAGAGGACAGCTGTTTGAGCTGATCGGAGGCAGATTTGGGTTATCCCGCAGGAAGGATGTTCCTAAATGGATGAAAAGCAAAGCGTTCCGTTATGGATTTCTGATTTCTTTTTTGTCGATGTTTTTTTCAAATGCTGTGGACGACGTATCTTGTGTTTTCAGGAGTAGAAAGTCTGCATCAGGCAGTTACCTTGTTATGGACCTGGAAGCTTCCGTGGAACTGGGCGTATCATGGCGTGAATGTTTCGCCGGGAATCGCGCAGTTCGCATTTGGATTTTACAGTGTGATGCTGACTTCTACCGTACTTGGATTTGTGACGATGCTGTTGTTTAAGCCCCGTTCCTGGTGCGTATATTGCCCGATGGGAACGATGACACAGCTGATCTGTAAAGTCAAAAATAAAAGAGCGCTGTCTGATTTTAAAAATTGAGACTGGCAGGTGTGAGGCATGTTTGATACAATATGAGATAAGTAATGGAATCGGAGAGGAGTTGAAAACGTATCCATTCCGAATAAAGAATTGATGGATCGTTTTGATGAGATGTTGCAAAAAATAGAAGTATTATAACTCACCAGAAAGGACACAGCATGCTTCAATTTATTTTAGGAAATTCAGGTGCGGGAAAATCGCATTATTTATATGAAAAGATCATTCAGGAGTCAATGAAACATCCGGAAATAAACTATCTGGTCATCGTGCCGGAACAGTTTACGATGCAGACGCAGCAGGATCTGTGTACGCTGCACCCGAATCACGGGATTATGAATATCGACGTTTTAAGTTTTGGACGAATGGCACACCGCATTTTTGAGGAAGTGGGACAGTCGAGAGGACAGGTTCTGGATGATGAAGGAAAGAATCTGATTCTTCGGAAAATCGCCGGACAATACGAAGATCGTCTGAGGGTATTAAAAGGGAACTTGAAAAAACAGGGATACATCAGTGAAGTCAAGTCGGTGATCTCTGAGTTTACACAGTATGGAGTCGGATTCGAAGAGCTGGATGTGCTGATGGAAAATCTGGATGAAGAAAGTTTTCTATATTATAAGCTGTCAGATATCCGCATGATATACGAGGGGTTCGAGCAGTTTCTTGCAGAAAAATATATTACGAAAGAAGAACTGCTGGATGTGCTCAGTCAGATGGTGGCAAAGTCGGAGATTTTGAAAAACAGTGTGATCGCACTGGATGGATTTACCGGATTTACACCAGTGCAGAATCGGCTTCTTGGAGAGCTGATGAGCATTTGCAAAGAAGTTTTAGTAACAGTCGAGATGGATGGAAGGGAGGATGCGTTTCGGTATACGCATCCGTATCAGTTGTTTGCACTCAGTAAGCAGATGGTGACGGGTCTGGTACAGATTGCGGGAGAGCGAAAAATAGAAATTGCCGATCCAATTTATTTGTATGACAAGCCGGTTTACCGGTTTCGCAGCAATCCGGAGCTTGGCTTTCTGGAATCTGAGCTGTTCCGCTATTCCAGAAAACAGTATCTGGATGAAACAGAGCATCTTTCGGTATATGCAGCGGGCAGTCCGGATATGGAGGCAAAGCTGACTGCACAGAAGATCCGCAGACTGGTGCGGGAAAAAGGATACCATTACCGGGATATTGCAGTAATCTGCAGTGATATGGGAACATATGCAGATCATCTGGAGAGGGTATGCACAGAGTATCAGATTCCGGTGTTTATGGACTACAAAAAGAGTATTCTTTTGAATGCATTTGTAGAATATGTGAGGAGTGTCCTGTCCATGGTGGAGCAGGACTTTTCCTATGAGAGTGTGTTCCGTTTTCTAAGGACCGGATTTACGGAATTTACAAGAGATGAGATTGATCGTCTGGAAAATTATGTGGTAGCAGTGGGTTTAAGAGGATATAAGAAATGGCAGGCAGTCTGGGCGAGAAAGACAAATAGGACAGATGAAGAAGAGCTGGCAGTACTAAATGGTCTGCGCGTCCGGTTTGTAGAAATGACAGAGTCACTTGTCTTGTTTTGAAACAGCGAAAAAAGACAGTGCGCGATATTTGTGAAGCAGTGTATCGCTTCTTTGTGGAAAATCAGATTCAGGAGAAGCTGAAAGTGATGGAAAACTGTTTTGCGGAAAAGAAAGAGCTGGCACTGGCGAAAGAGTACGCACAGATCTATCGCATTGTGTTGGAATTGTTTGACAAATTTGCAGAACTTTTGGGAGACGAGGGGATTTCTCTGAAAGAGTACTGTGAGCTTCTGGATGCAGGACTGGAAGAGGCAAAAGTCGGTGTGATCCCGCCGGGTATGGATCAGGTTGTGATTGGAGATGTGCAGAGAACCCGTCTGAAAAGCAATCTGAAAGCCCTGTTTTTTGTGGGGGCGAATGATACCCTGCTTCCGGGAAATATGGGGCAGGGAGGACTGCTTACCGAACGGGACCGGGAATGGTTTCAGAAAGAAAAGCAGGCACTTTCTCCGGGCGCAAAAGAAAAGACGTATATTCAGAAATTTTATCTGTATATGAATCTGACCAAACCGGAAGAGTTTCTTCATATTTCATATAGTAAGGTTTCGTCTGACGGAAAAACATTGCGTCCGGCGTATCTGGTCTGGGATTTGAAAAAACTGTTTCCGAAGCTTGTTGTTACAGAAGAAGAGGCGCTTCTCATGACACAGAGGGAGCTGACTCCGGGAGAAGGGCTGGAATTTGTGATCCGCGGAGTTCGGGACCGGTATCTGGGTGTGGATGAATCCTGGAAAGAACTCTATACCTGGTATCGGCAGAATGAAGGGCAGAAAGTGGACAGAATTCTGGATGCAGGATTTTTCAAAAAGAAACCGGATGCGCTTACAGGAGAAGAAGCAGCAGAATTATACGGGGAGAAAAAGCAGTTCAGTGTTACAAGGATGGAGCGGTTCTCGGCCTGTGCCTATGCGCATTTTCTGACTTATGGACTGCATCTTTCGGATCGGGAGCGATATGAGTTTGAGGCGATGGATCTGGGAAATATTGCCCATCAGTCCATGGAGCGGTTTGCAAGAAAGGCGCAGGAAAAGCGGATGCCGTGGCCGAAACTGGAAGAGGTGCAGAGAGATGCCATGATCGAGGAGAGTGTGGAGGAAAGTATCAAAGACTACGGAAATACGGTACTCTACAGTACTGCCCGCAATGAGTATATGATCGTGCGCATCAAACAGCTGATCCGACGTTCAGTGTGGGCGCTGACCAGGCAGATGGAAAAAGGGGATTTTGAACCGAGCGGATATGAAATGAATTTCGGAAGTGGAAAGATCGACCGGGTCGATACCTGCGAGGATGAAGATGTGGTTTACGTGAAAGTGACAGACTACAAGACCGGGATGAAGAGTTTTGATATTGTGGCATTGTATCACGGGCTGCAGATGCAGCTTCCGGTGTATCTGAATGCGGCACTGGAGCTGGAAGAACGACGTGCATCGGGAAAAACAGTAGAGCCTGCCGGTATCTTTTATATCGGATCAAAGACCCGATCGTGGACAGAGAAAAAGATGATCATGCACTGGAGGAGAAGATTTTAAAAGAGCTCAGGCTGGATGGAATGATCAATGCGAAGGAAGAGGTGATCGAGCATCTGGAGCATCAGCTTTCGGGGACATCGGTTCTCAACCCGATCGGGAAAAATAGGACGGAAGTCTCAACCGGTATTCCAAAGTACTGCCTCCGGAGGCGTTTGCTGCCATGCTTTCCTATACAAAGAAAAAGGAAGCTCAGGTGAAACGGCAGATCTATGCAGGAGAAGTACAGGCAAATCCATATGAGTTGAATGGAAGTACAGGGTGTGACTACTGTGCATACCGGGATATCTGCGGGTTTGATCCAAGGCTGGACGGTTATGCGTACCGGAGCCTGGAAAAGTACTCGAAAGAAGAAGTCATCCGCCGGATGGAAGAAGAAATCGAAAACAGGGAGGAACCGTCATGAGTGTACAGTGGACAGAAGATCAGAAAAAGGTCATTGAATTAAGAAACAGGAATATTCTGGTCTCCGCAGCGGCCGGTTCCGGAAAAACGGCGGTTCTGGTAGAGCGGATCATTCAGAGACTGTTGGATGAGAGGGATCCGCTGGATGTAGACAGGCTCTTGATCGTGACATTTACCGAAGCGGCAGCAGCGGAAATGAAAGAGCGAATCCGGGATGCCATTGAAAATGCCCTGGAAGACACACCGGGAAATGTGCATTTACAGAGGCAGGCAACGCTCATCCACAGCGCCCGGATCACAACAATCCACAGTTTTTGCCTGTCTGTGATAAGGGAGCATTTTCATGCCATTAATCTGGATCCGGGATTTCGGATCGCAGAAGAAGGGGAGTTGAAATTACTGCGTCAGGATGTTCTGGAGGAAATGCTGGAGTCCTGCTATGATGAGGGAACGGAGGCTTTTCTGGAATTTGCAGAGAAATTTTCTACGGGGAGAAGTGACAGGCAGCTGGAAGAAGTGATCCTGCAGTTATACGAATATGCGGGCAGCTATCCACAGCCGGAAAAGTGGCTGAATGCGTGTGTGGACAATTATCAGGTGGAAAACGAACATTTTTCTGACGCTGGATTCGTACAGATCCTGATCGAAAGTATCCGTCAGAACCTGCAGGGGGCAAGGATTCTGCTGAATGAGGCGCTGCATATCTGTGAGGAGTCTGACGGACCGTATCTGTATGCAGAGGCGTTGGAAGCGGATCTTATGATGATCGAGACTATGGAAAAGGCAGAGACGTTTGAAGCATTTTACGGGAAGATCAATCAGATTGCATGGAAGCGGCTTTCTGCCAAAAAGGATGAGACGATTGATCCAGAGAAGAAAGAAGCAGTGAAGATGCTGCGGGAAAAAGCCAAGAAGATGGTAAAAGATCTGCAGGAAACCTGTTTTTACGAAACGCCCGAGGAACTGGCAGAAGATTTGCGAAATACAGGAAGTACCATGGAAGAACTGGTCTTTCTTGTGACAACCTTTGCAAGGCTGTTTGCAGAGAAAAAGAGAAGCCGCAATGTGATTGATTTTCAGGACATGGAGCAGTTTGCCCTGCAGATTCTGACAGAAGAAAAAGACGGAAGTCTGGTACCATCTGCTGTGGCGAGAGAATATCAGGAGCAGTTTGAGGAAGTGATGATTGACGAGTATCAGGACAGCAACCTGATCCAGGAAGCGATTCTGACCAGTGTGTCTACTGTGAGCCGCGGAAGTTACAATGTGTTTATGGTAGGAGATGTCAAACAGAGTATTTACCGTTTCCGCCTCTCCAGACCGGAACTGTTTATGGAAAAATATGATACATACAGCCAGGCAGACAGCGAGAAGCAGCGAATCGATCTGGACCGGAATTTCCGAAGCCGCAAGGAGGTGCTGGATGCCACGAACTACGTGTTTGAGCAGATTATGCACAAAAGTGTGGGCGGTGTGGAGTATGATGCCCGTGCGGCACTTTATCCGGGAGCTGATTATCCAAAAGAGCAGGGAGCAAAAACGGAGTATCGGCAAATCGGGCAGAGCTTCTTTTAGTAGATGCACAGGAGCTGGAAGAAGAGGACAATGCACGCCGTTTGGAAGCCCGGGCAGTGGCAGACCGCATCAAACTCTTGCTTTTACAGGGGCAGGTGGTGGATAAAAAGACAAAGGAATACCGTCCGGTACAATATAAAGATATTGTGATCCTGACGAGAAGCATCAAAGGCTGGGCAGATGTGTTTGCTCAGGTTCTGGCAGAAGAAGGAATTTCTGCACATGTGGGAAGCAGAGAAGGATATTTTGAAACGTATGAAGTCAGTGTTCTTCTGGATTATCTGCAGATTCTGGACAATGAGCGTCAGGACCTGCCGCTGGCGGCAGTACTTACGTCACCGTTTGCGGGGCTGGATGCGAGAGAACTGGCAAAGATAAGAAGTACGTATCCGGAACTCTTTTTCTATGAAGCGGTTCACGCCTATGCGTTTGATGATGAAAAGGAGAAGGAACCAATCCTGCAGCAAAAACTGAAAAACTTCCTTTGCCGGGTGTCGGAATTCCGGGATATGCTTCCATATACAGCGATGCATGATCTGTTGTGGGAGATTATAGAAAAAACGGGGTACGGTATGTGTATTTCGGCGATGCCGGGTGGTGCACAGCGAATGGCAAATGTACAGATGCTGGTCGCAAAGGCAGCAGCCTATGAAGGAACCAGCTATAAGGGACTGTTCAATTTTGTGCGGTATATCGAACAGCTCAAAAAATATAATGTGGATTATGGAGAGGCGAATCTTGCAGATGAACAGGCGGATACAGTCCGTATTATGAGCATTCACAAAAGCAAGGGACTGGAATTTCCAATCGTGATCGTGGCAGGTATGGGAAAACTTTTCAATACGCAGGATGTGAAGGGCAGTATTGTAATCCATCCGGAGCTTGGTGTGGGAATGGATGTGATTGATCTGAAAAAGAGAACAAAGGCTCCGACACTGTTAAAAAAAGTAATCCAGAAACAGGTGGCAGTGGAAAACTTAGGGGAAGAGATGCGGGTGCTCTATGTGGCAATGACAAGAGCAAAGGAAAAACTCATTCTGACGGGAGTGTGCAAAGATGCACGGACAAAGCTGGAAACACTTTCCACAAGGGAAAAACAGCATTTCTTCCATATGAAGTTCTTTCTGCGAATTCGTATCTGGACTGGCTGCTTCCTGCGGCATCCCCGGCAGAAAGTTCGATCGGAATTACCGTTGTTGACAGTCTGGGCGCGGCTCAGATGGAGGGAGCCTGGGAAGCGGCGGATGAACTGACTCGAAATGTACTGGAAAACTGGGATACAAATCAGATTCATGATGCCGGATACCGGGAAGAGCTGAAAAGACAGTTGGACTTTGCATATCCGTTTGCGGAAGAACAGCGTTTTCAGATGAAATTTACAGTTTCAGAACTTAAAAAACGGGCCTACATGGAAGAGGAGGCAGGAGAGGTATTATATCAGGAACCGGAAGCAGTGCCTCTTGTTCCGAGATTTTTAGGAGCGGAAGAAGCGGCATCCGGAGCAGTCAGAGGAACCGCGTACCACAAATTTCTGGAGCTTCTTGATTTTGAAAAAGAATATACTAGAGAAAGTCTGGAGGAACATTTGAAACATCTTCAGACAGAAGGAAGGATCAGTCCGGAGATCGCAGAGGCTGTAAAAACGGAAGATTTTCTGAAGTTTCTGCAATGTGAAAGCGGGAAACGGATGCATCAGGCGGCAAAGAAAAAACAGTTGTACAAAGAGCAGCCCTTTGTGCTGGGGGTGGATTCAGGAGAAATTTATCCGGATACAGAATGCAGAGCACAGCTTCTGGTGCAGGGAATCATAGATGTGTATTTTGAAGAGGAAGACGGACTTGTAGTCTTAGACTATAAGACAGACCGGGTAAGAACGGCCGATGAACTTGTTCGGAGATACCAGTCACAGCTTACATACTATGCCCGCGCCCTGTCACAGATTACAGGAAAGGCAGTCAAAGAAAAGATCATTTATTCATTTGCTCTTGGAAAGGAAATCAACGTTTAAATGGAAAGTTATGTACTGATTTATTTACTGGCAGCCAATGTGGCGGCATTTCTGGTGTTCGGGATCGATAAATGGAAAGCAGTAAAAGGCAGGTGGAGGATTCCGGAAAAGACACTGCTTCTTTTTGCGGCAGCGGGAGGCTCTCCGGGAGCACTGGCCGGAATGTTTGTATTTCATCATAAGATAAGGAAACCGTTGTTTTATCTGGGGGTTCCACTGATTTTACTCGTGCAGATTGGTGTTGGGCTCTGGAACTGGCAGAGGTAGTGACAAGCAGCAGACACAGATTGTTCTGCTGCTTCTTTACGTTTAGAAAATAGAAAGAGTTCTTTAGAAAATCTTAAACAATATTATATTGACAATCTATATTATACAAAATATAATATAGGCATAAGAACAGTATTAAAGAGAAAACAGCATAGGAAGGAGCGGTTGGATGGTATTTAATACAGGAGCTGCACTTTTAGATGCGATCGTGCTGGCGGTCGTCTCGCATGAGAGTGAAGGCACGTATGGCTATAAGATCACACAGGATGTGCGCAGTGCGATCAATGTATCAGAGTCTACGTTGTATCCGGTGTTGAGACGACTGCAGAAAGACGAATGTCTGGAAGTATATGACCGTCAGTACGATGGGCGGAACCGGAGATATTATAAAGTGACAGAAAAGGGAATGGCACAGTTGAACCTGTACCAGGTAGAGTGGAAGAATTATTCCAGAAAGATCCAGGAAATTTTTGAGGGAGGAGTGACGGGATGAACCGAGAGGAATTTATGGCAAAACTAAAAGCGCTGTTAGGGGATATTCCGGCAGACGAAAGAGAAGAAGCCCTGCAGTACTATGAAGACTATTTTGATGATGCAGGAGCAGACAACGAGGCAGAAGTAATCCGGGAGCTGGAGAGTCCGCAGCGTGTGGCAGCTATGATCAAGAATGATTTAAAGCATACGGGAAATGACGGTGAGTTTACAGAGAATGGATATGAGCAGGAGTGGGCATCGAAGAAAGAGGTGCCGCAAAGAAAAGGTTATTCCTACCAGAGTGGACAGACAGGAGAGTATTCTTATGAGGCATCGCAAGGCAGGAATGATAAGCTGGTAAAGATCGCATTGATCGTACTCATTGCGTTGATTGTATGTCCGGTTGTGATTCCGGTCGGTGTGGGAATTTTTGGTGTGATTGCCGGGCTTCTGATTGCAGCAGTTTGTTTTTTTGCAGCACTGGTGATTGCATCGCTGGCAGTCGTACTTGCCGGATTTGTAGTCGCAGTGACAGGGATCGGCGTAGGAATCGCCATTCATTCAGTACCTGCAGTGCTTTTGATGGCAGGGATCGGATTGATCCTGATCGCGCTTGGAGTACTGGCAACATTATTTACCGGAAAGCTTTGCATTGTAATGTATCCGGCGATGTTTCGGCTTATCGTGAAACTGTGCCGGAAGCCGTTTCACAGAAAGGCGGTGTCTGAATAGATGAAAAAAGGTTGGAAAATTCTACTGATCAGCTGTGGAATCTGTGCAGGGATCGGAGTTGTCCTGTCAGTGGCAGGTACTGTTCTCGGAGGAGTACGGGATCTTCAGGAATATGGAAGGCGTGGGATGCAGTATCTGGAAAACGATCACTGGTGGTCACAGAAGTATTCAGAACCGGAGGAGATGGATGAAGAACTGGATTATATCGACGAAGAAGTTTCACCGGAGATAACAGAAGATTTGGAAGGAATCAGCGAACTGGATATTGAACTTTCTTATGTAGAACTGATCATGGAACGATCAGATTCCAATCAGATCGAGGTTTCGACCCGAAATATGGATCCGCAGCTTTTAGAGGATCTTTCGATTTACAGAGATGAAGATACTCTGGAGATTCGTGCCCAGGATACCAGGCTTTGGAAGAATATCGGAAAAAACAACGCAGGAGAGCTGATTATTCACGTTCCGGACAATCTGGAGGGGATTTCCACATCCCTAGGAACCGGTACGCTGTACATGTGTGATATCAGGACCGGAGAGTTGGATATTTCCATAGGGACCGGGACAGCGGATATTCAGGGATTTGAAGCAGGGGAAGTGAGTGCCTCAGCAGGAACCGGATCGATCTCGCTGCAAGGAAGCGTGAACAGTGATCTGGATCTCGAATGTGGGATCGGAACCATTGAGTTTCAGGATAGCGGAAAAATGACCGATTATAATTATAGTGTCAGTTGTGGTATGGGAAGCATTCAGATTGGAGATGATGAATTTACGAAGCCGGCAGGAAACCAGAATATCAACAATCATGCCGGAAAAGAAATGGACATCGAGTGTGGTATGGGAACCGTCAATATTGCATTTGCGAAAGGAGAGTAAGAATATGGAACCGAAAAGATTATATCGTTCAAGAGAAAACAGAGTATTGTGTGGAGTGTGCGGAGGAATCGCGGAATATTTCAACGTGGATCCGGTTTTGATCCGGCTTGGAATGGTTTTGTTTATCTGCGCCAGTGTTGGAACCGGTCTTTTGGCATATTTTATTGCGTCAGTGATCATGCCGGATCAGAAATAGGCGAATGAAATCAGATATTTGGGGCAATACTTCTGGAAAAGGAAGGAGATGCTCTGAATATGAAACAGAAAAAGATCACTCGAGAAGAGATTCCGTCAATGGAAGAAAAAGACAGGATGAAATATGAAATTGCAGAAGAACTGGGACTTTTGGACCAGGTTTTGGAGGAAGGATGGAAATCTTTGTCTTCAAAGGAAACCGGGCGTATCGGTGGTCTGATGACCAGGAGACGCCGGAAATCTGCGGAAGATCCTGCCTGAGTCAGAGTGTGAAAGGAAAAAAGAGAGGCTTTGTTTTTGTTTGAGAAAGACAGAGTCTCTTTTTATATTTTTGACAAAAAGTGACTGTGAACAGTAACTTTTTATCAAAAATCAAAGGGAATATTTAGGAAATACGCCAAGTTGTATTTGAAGAAAAATTGTTATATAGTGAGAACAGTATGAGATTAACCATATAGAACGAGAATTCAGGCAGGAGGAGAAAAAGCAATGGGAAAAAGTAACTTTGCAGAGCAGATCAGAAACAAAGAGACATATATTGGAATTGAATTTGGTTCCACAAGGATCAAGGCGGTCCTGACAGGAGCAGACCATACACCGATCGCATCAGGAAGCTATGACTGGGAGAATCAGTATGAGGATGGAATCTGGACCTATCATCTGGATATGATCTGGAGAGGACTTAAAGAGTGTTATCGTAGTCTGAGAGAAGAGGTTGGTTCCCGTTATGGAGTGGAACTGGAGGGGACAAAAGCAATCGGGATCAGCGCCATGATGCATGGCTATCTGGCATTTGATGAAAATGGAGAACTTCTGGTGCCATTTCGTACCTGGAGAAATACGATCACGCAAGGGGCAGCGGATGAACTTACCGATGTGTTTCAGTACAATATTCCGCAGCGATGGAGTATTGCCCATCTGTACCAGGCAATCTTAAATCAGGAGCCGCATGTTTCAAAAGTTCGTTTTATCACCACGCTGAGCGGATATCTTCACTGGAAACTGACCGGAGAGAGAGTACTTGGAATCGGAGATGCGGCAGGAATGTTTCCAATCGACTCTTCCATCAGGGACTATCATCCAAAGATGCTGTCACAGTTTGATGAATTGATCCGGGAGAATGAATATCCGTGGAAGATAGAAGAGATCCTTCCGAAAGTGCTGTGTGCAGGAGACAAGGCGGGAACTTTGACAGAAGCGGGGGCAAGACTTCTGGATGAGTCCGGCACATTGAAAGGTGGAATCCCGATGTGTCCGCCGGAGGGAGATGCCGGAACCGGAATGACTGCGACGAACAGTGTGACAGTTCGTACCGGAAATGTATCTGCAGGAACGTCTGTGTTTGCCATGCTTGTACTGGAAAACGAATTGAAAGGTGTTCATCGTGAGATCGACATGGTAACAACACCGGCCGGAGATCCGGTCGCCATGGTCCACTGCAATAACTGCACATCGGATCTGAATGCGTGGGTCGGTCTGTTTGCAGAGTTTCTGGAGACGATGGGGATGGATGTGGACAGAAACCAACTGTACGGAACTCTTTACAGAAAGGCAATGGAGGGAGAGGCAGACGGAGGCGGACTGCTTTCCTACGGATACTTATCCGGAGAACATATTACGGGATTTGAAGAGGGAAGGCCAATGTTTGTACGTACACCGGATTCCAGGTTTAATCTGGCAAATTTTATGCGTGTCAATTTGTATACAGCACTTGGAGCACTTAAAACCGGAATGGACATTTTAAAGAGAGAAGAAGGCGTACAGTCAGACCGGATTATGGGGCACGGAGGACTGTTTAAGACAAAAGGGGCAGGACAGCAGATTATGGCCGATGCCATGGAGATTCCGGTGGCAGTGATGGAGACCGCAGGAGAAGGCGGCGCATGGGGAATTGCGCTTCTGGCAGCCTTTATGCAGGAAAAAAACGGAAGAACACTGGATCAGTATCTGGCAGAAGCAGTGTTTCAAGACAGCGGGATTTCCGTTTTGAAT